>Ga0209602_1000017_pt1 | contig 123764 bp, 145 predicted proteins | sample COGITO_mtgs_1205_3_FD_184810 | JGI IMG/M metagenome (GOLD analysis project Ga0209602, IMG submission 184810) | Pelagic marine microbial communities from North Sea - COGITO_mtgs_120524 (SPAdes) (version 2) | ecosystem: Environmental > Aquatic > Marine > Epipelagic ...
TAATCCTGCAACAGGAAAATATTCAAACTATGTTCCGGACTTTATGATTCAATACACAGATAAAAATGGTTCGCAACACGTTGAACTTATAGAGATCAAACCTCGTAATCAAACAACAATGGAAAGTGCTAGAACACAAGGACAAGCATTTCAAACTGCCGTAAATGCCGCTAAGTGGACTGCGGCACAAGAATGGTGCAAACGTAAAGGAATACGTTTTAAAGTAATAAACGAAGACCAAATATTCCAAAATAATAAACCTCGAAAGCCAAAAAGAATTGCTAGGAAACGTAAATGAAAATAGTTGAGATAGCAAATTCAATTGACCATAGGCACATTATAAGAAAAATAATGATAGACAAAAAATGGCCTGCAGGACTTGTAAAAGAAATAGAAGATGAATGGATTATGTTGGACCCTAATGGTGGCAAAGACGCTGTAGAATATATAAACAACTTAACATTAGTTAAGCCACAACCAGTAAAGATGCCTGTAGAAACATTATTAAAGCATAAAGATAACATACATCAAATGAAAAATTTGCCCCAAGATATTTTATATAAGATAAAGCAAAATCATCCAAATTCTCAAATACCTAAATCTGTAAATAAAAACTTTGAAAAAAATCCTAAACGATATGATCAATATTCTAAAATGGACCCTTCTACAGCAAGACCTAGTGTAATGGTAGATGGCGCAATAGATTTTGGTGTAGGTAGATTTACAGCCGCATTAGTAAGAGGCGACCAGCATCTAAATGTTTGGCAATTACAAGCAAATAAATAAATGCATGAAGTTATTAGTAGGCGGTGATAGTTTTGCACAATTTCCAGATCATTCTTTCCAATGTATTGAAACTCGAACGTATATAGATTATCCAGAATCAAACCTGGGAAAAGGGTTCAGACAAAATTTACTTTTTAAACATTGGTGCCAGCATTTAGATGAAAATGCTGTGTCTGTTGGCATTGGTGGATCGGATATAAGCACAACGTCTCTTGTAACATTACAAGAACTAATGTCCGGTAACTATACACATTGTATATTTTTTGTTACAAATTTCTATAGAGATATTGTAGAGGTTAATAAAGCAGACCCAATGGACTCTCCACGTTTTGCTGATCATACAGAATTTGATACGTTATACAAAGATAAAGATTATATTAAGCATATTCACTGGACAAGTGAAAAAGAAGACGATGCTGACGATATGTCAGAAAAGGTTTATAGAAAAATTAGGAGTAATGTATGGTTTGATACTGATGAAATAACAGGTAAACATAAACAAGGTTTTCTCACATATCTTAAATATTATGCAGACTTTAAGTATATACACGATAGGTTATCAAATCTAATGTTCTTAAAAAAATATTGCGATGACAACAGCATTAACCTATGTTTTGTATATCCGTTTTATCCTAATCCTTCTTCGAGAAATACAATAAAGTATATATCGGGAGAACACTTTCACTACCCAATGCTCCAAACTAGATTAACATCAGAATTTTTTAAATGGGCAGTAACACACCATACTGAAGAAGAGCATACATTTATAGCACACCGCTTCAAAAGACAATACTCTTATTGGTTAAATAAATAGTAGTATGACAAAGAAATTAGAAGAAGAGTTTAATTTACCGCCTTTAGACGAGGCTCTTGCAAAAGAAAATCCGGAAGAAGTGCCTTCTATAGAAGAAACAAAACAAGAAATTGTTGCTATGGAAGATGCATTAAGTGTCAGCGAAAAAATTAATATGGCATTTAAAGATGTAAAAGGATTAGAGGAGCATGAACATGAAATGAATGACATTGCCAAAGAAGCACTTAGCAGTTATAAACAACTTATGAGTCTAGGCATGAATGTTAGTGATATGGCGGCTGGTAAAGTATTTGCAGAGGCAAGTAATATGTTAAAGATAGCCTTAGATGCCAGTGATACTAAAACAAAGGCTAAGTTACAGCAAATAGACTTAATGATTAAAAAGGCTAGATTAGATAGTAATACCGGAAAAGGTGGAGATATTAACGCAGACGGAAATATACTATATGACAGGAACGAACTTTTAAAAATAATTAATAAAAATGATAAATAAGTGTGTAAAGGAGTTTATACAATGGAATTCAAAGATTATTTAACAGAATCATTTAACAAAGAATACGGCTACAGAGTCAAGTTGGCCTGTAACTGCACAAGCGAACACATGGATATTATTGAGGCTTGCCTTGCAAAATATAATGTTGTAAGTATCTCAGACTTTAAAAGAAAACCAATAGAAGAAAATCCTATGGAATTTTTAAAAGCCAAAGGTGTTCAAATGGTTTCAGAAGTAAGTAGCACAGACATAGTGTTAAAATATCCTGTTAATGATAGAATTTTAGAAGTATGGTTAGCAGTAAACTTAGGATTAGACCATGAACGTGTATTATGTTATGGTATTAAAGATCCAAGAAGAATTGAAAGTGATATGGCCGAAGAAAGACATGAGGCTGACAAAGATAGATTTGTTACTCATGAAGATGCAGAACTTAATAACGAAGAACAAGCACATTACGAAAACGAAAATGCTGACTTAGACTTTAATGTTGCATTATTTGGTGAAGAACATAATAAAAAATTCTTAGAAGAACTCCAAAAAATCAAAGATGAAAAAGGTGCAGATTACTTCCGTAATTATCCTTCAAAAGATGAACTTATGGGAGATGCTCTAAGACCTACATACGACAATATTGTCGGAACACCTAATATGGGTAAAGGTGCTGAAGGCACTAAAGAGGTATCTAGAGTAACACAGAGTGCAGGTGCCAGGAGAGCAGGATAATGTCAAATATTAAGATAAATGAAAACCCAGCAATGGGCGACTTACAGAAAGTTAAATCACAAGGTAGAGTAGCAGATGACAGCCTAGGCGGACTTAATCTTCCTATCTTAATGCAGGCATTACAAGCCGCGGCAACAGGTGAGCAACTAGCAGGTAATAAATCTCAACAGTTAGGCCTCTTTTTAAAATTGATTAATCCTATTATAGAAGCAGGAATGATCCAACAACTTATCCAACTAACAAAAAGAGCAGTAGCATCGCAAAAAGGACAATCTCAAGATACAGGAATGTATAATCCAGTCGAGTCAGTAGATCTTACATCATTAAGAGAAGACGAAGCAATTCAAATGTTTATGACTGAGAATGCAATTAGTATGGCAATATTAGGCCAATACTTAGAACCAAAAGATGCAAGTTTAGTTCAACAAGCAATGCATCGTATGGATCAAGATGAAGGTATTCCTTCTAATTTAGTTCCAGCATTAAAAAAATATATGCAAGTAGTAACTGATTTCTTAGAAATGGGCGGATCAGGCCTATCTAAATTAAAACAAACAGCAAAATCATTTTTAGGTAAAAATATCGGCAAAGGCGAAAAGCCAGAAATGGAACCAGAAATGGAACCAGAAATGGAAAAAGAGTCAGTTGATTTAAGTGACCTCAAGAAACTAGCAGGTTTAAAAGAAGATTTAGGTTATATGGCACCAGAAGAAAAAGCAGAAGGTTCAGTTACTTTTAGACAATCAAAAAATACTGATAAAGGTTCTATAACTGTAGATGCAAGTGCAGACGATATGGAAGAACTTGCTAAGATTATGAAACTAGCAGGGTTAGAACTTCCTACTATGCAGGCATCAGCAGATGATGAAGATCCAGAGCAAGAAGAATTGTTGCTTCCACAAGAAGAAACATGTGACAGTTGCGGTTCACCAGCAGACGAATGTGAATGCTCAGGTCATGACCATGATGAAGAAGAAGTTGACGCACCATGCGGCGATGATGAGCCACAAGGCACTCCAAAGATGATAATGATTACTCCAGACATGGATAAGAATGCAATCTTTAACAGCCTTAAAGCGAAATTACAAGACAAACTTTCCTCGTAACAAATAAATACTTTTTATGTTAAATCATTTATACATAAATGGATGTAGTCACGCCAGTGGCTGGGGCAAAGGTCACGAATTTTCAGTAACTAAAGAAAGCGGTATGAAGAGTTGGGTTGACCATTTTGCAGAAAAAACGTCAGCATCAGAACTTTGGAATCATTCCCTAATAGGCAAACCAATTGGAATGTCAACCATAGATACTTATGGGTTTTGTGAAGAATATTACCAACGATATAAAACATTTAAAGATCTATTTGTTTGTGTAGAATACACATTACCAGTATATAAATTGTTTAATCCTGTTGAAATAACAACTGGACAATTTAAAGGAGAGTATGTAATACCTGTATCATTTATGTCTGGCGAATGGTTTACAAACGAAGATCCTAACGAAAAATATATAACTGTGTGGATTAGAAAGACTAAAGAATACCTCGCACCACAAGAACCTGAATTTATATTTGTAAGTAAAGATAACATTGGCGAACAAAATTTAAATGCCCACAACAATAACTTATATGAATGGACAAAGGATAAAAATATTAATATTATGCCTTTTATAGAATACGCATATACCGAGATAAAAAACACACAACAATACTTAGAACAAAGAAACATTAAATACCTAATGTATTGGGTAGGTGGCACTCGAGAAGAGTTTACTAGATTCGTAGACCAAAAGTATAGATCGCTATATAAAGATAATAAATTTATACCTATGACTACATATTCAGGAACAAAACATGGAACTGAATGGTCAGAAAAGCCATTTAATAACCACCCAGATGCAATAGGGCATAAACGTATTGCAGACTTTATATTTGATTGGGTAGTAAAGAATAATCTACATAAAACATCTGATATTATACAGTTAGGCAACTAAATACTAATATGGCAAGAGGAACAGCAGATACCAGTTTAATTAAGCAAGGCTTTAAAAAAGTTCCTATGTCTGCAGAACAGTTAAAGGACTTTGAAGACTGCTGTAATGAAGAAACAGGTGCTATGCATTTTATGACACAGCACATGAAAATACAGCATCCTACTAAAGGCGGTATAAAGTTTGAACCTTTTAACTATCAAAAAGGATTAGTCCAAAATTACAACCAATATAGATACAGTATAAACATGCTGGGTAGACAGATGGGTAAAACCACTGTAGCCGCAGGTTATTTGTTGTGGTATGCAATGTTTAAACCTGACAGCACAATATTAGTTGCGGCACACAAACAAGCAGGTGCCAGTGAAATTATGCAACGTATTAGATATGCATACGAAAGTGTCCCTAATCATATACGAGCCGGTGTAACAGAATACAACAAAGGCTCTCTAACAATGGATAACGGTAGTAGAATAATAAGTGCTACAACAACTGAAAATACTGGTAGGGGTATGTCACTTTCGTTGGTATACTTAGACGAGTTTGCATTTGTGCCAAATAGAATAGCCAAAGAATTTTGGACCTCACTATCACCAACATTAGCAACAGGTGGTAAATGTATTATTACAAGCACACCAAACAGTGATGATGATACATTTGCTATGATCTGGAATCAAGCGAACAAACTGTTTGACGAACATGGCAATGAACAAGAAGTAGGAGTCAACGGGTTTAAACCAATGATTGCTAAATGGGACGAGCATCCAGATAGAGATCCTGGTTGGGCAACAGAAGAACGCGGTAGGATAGGAGAAGAACGTTTTAGACGTGAACACGAATGCGAATTTATTATATACGATGAAACTCTTATCGATTCTTTAAAACTTTTAGAAATAAAAGGTGTTGAACCAAGTCTTAGAATGGGACAAACACGATGGTATAAACAACCAGATCCAAACTCAATGTTTGTTGTAGCATTAGATCCTAGTTCGGGAACGGGTGGCGATAATGCGGCTATACAAGTATTAGAACTTTCAACAATGACACAGATAGCAGAGTGGTGTCATAATAAGACACCTATAGAAGGACAAATGAAAGCAATGCTAGATATACTAATGTATCTTAAAGAATGTAAATGCGATCAATTATATTGGTCTGTAGAGAACAATAGTATCGGCGAAGCGGCTTTAGTGGTTATTAGAGATACAGGTGAGGAAACATTTCCAGGTGATTTTTTACATGAGCCTAAACGAATACAAGGTAAGAAAGGACGCAAAGGTTTTCATACCACACATAAAAGCAAAATGGAAGGTTGTTTATTTCTAAAAAGATTAGTAGAACAAGATAAGATAAAACTTAAAAGTAAAATGCTTGTATCAGAACTTAAAAACTTTGTATCAAGAGCAAACAGTTTTGCCGCCAAACCAGGCGAATACGATGACTTAGTAATGTCTTTAGTTATTGCTGTTAGAATGATTCAATATATAGGCACATTTGAAGAACAAGTTTATGATCAAATAAACAGTGGTTTAGGCCCCGGATTTAGCGAAGATGATTATGATGATGCCGATGGTCCGATGCCAGTTGGGATAATTTAGATAAATAGTTGTATGGCAACTAATAAAAAACAAGTTTCAGAAAAAATATTTAACCTTATGAAAGGTTTTGGCTTTGAAGTTAAAACATTTGACGTCCAAGGCAACAACGAAATCAACCCGCAAGAAAGCACAAGATTTGTTGTTGATGAACCAAATATACTAGTTAGATTGGATTTAAATAAAAATTCAGTTATTTTAAATACAAGCGAAGATCTAACAGATCATAAAATTAGACCAATGTTAAAAGAGTTAAGTAAAGATTACTTAATGAACTTTGACTATAATGTGTTTGGTAAAAGATTAAAAGCAAAAGGTGAATTACAAGATGCAGAAAAAAATTCGGAGAAAGATATGGCAGAAGTTATGGAGGCTAGTCTAGGTAAACTGTCAGGTTCAACTAAAACAAGTTATCAACCTTTAGAGAACGTAAAGATAGTATTGAAGCATAAAAAAGCAGTAGACGAAGAAGTAAGAGGCTCTCGTAGTAGGAATATACAAAATGTATTCATACAACGTGGCGACGAAAGATTTAAACTACCTGAAAACAATTTAGCAATGGCTAGAGCAATGGCTCGCCATGTTCAACAAGGTGGCGAAGTATATGATAGCATTGGTGAATCTATAATTAACATGGCACAAGACTTAACTAAGTTGCGTGAATTTATTGTTTATGTAAGAAGATCTAATATCGTTAACGAAGCAAATGCAGAATATGTAGATCTAGCAATAGAAAACATTAATAACATTAAAGAAACATTTAAAAAGTTACAAGGTGCAAAAACATACGCAACAGCAGTTGAAAGTATTTCATCACAAGAAAAATTTAATTTAGAAGAAGATGACTCCGAAATCCAATCTTTGTTTACTGAAACACATTTTGATAGTAAAGTTGCAAACGTAATGGATAACTTACGAACATTAAATTTAAAAAGAAAAGCATTTGAATCACACATTATTAAAGCAATTAAAAATGAAAACTTTAATAATGCAGTTGACATGCTTAAAGAAACAGAATTATTACAGTTTGATACACCTCATGCCAAATTAGGGCATCAGGTTAGTCAATTAGGCTTCAGTGCTAGAGACGAAAAGTTAGGTGGTTACTTACGTGACTGCGGTAAACGTCTTAGTAGTGGAGGCAGAATGAGCAACTTTGATTACACAGCAATCAAAAGTTCATTATTAAGTGCAGGCAACGGACCTGCTGTGCAAAGCGAACCAATGACTCATATGGAATCATTTGAGAAGTATATGGACCGTTTTTCAGTAGATTTTTAATAGCATTTAATAAATAAAGTTGTAATTTAAAAATTGTCCTAGGACAATCAGAGAGTTACATTATTGTAATTTTGGTAATTTATTTACAAAAATAGGTTGACAAGATTACATTTTGGCATTAATATAAGAAAGTAATATAAAAATATTACGCACATGGCATACATTATAGGAGAAACATCATGGCATCTTTAGCAGAAATCAGAGCAAAACTACAATCAATGGAATCAAAACCTGGTAGTTCACCCGCTCAAAGCGATAAAGCAATATACCCTTTTTGGAACATCGACGAAGGAACAAGCACCGTTCTTAGGTTCTTACCTGACTCGGATCCAAACAACACGTTCTTTTGGGTAGAACGACAAATGATCAGACTTACATTCCCAGGAGTGGCTGGCGGAGAACAGAAACCTGTTACCGTTCAAGTTCCTTGCATGGAAATGTGGGGTGATACATGCCCTGTATTGACTGAGGTTCGTCCTTGGTTTAAAGACTCAAGTCTTGAAGATATGGGTAGAAAGTATTGGAAAAAACGTTCATACATTTTCCAAGGCTTTGTAAACGAAAATCCTCTCAGCGAAGATTCACCAGAGAATCCAATTAGACGTTTTGTTATTGGACCTCAAATCTTTAACATTATTAAATCAGCATTGATGGATCCAGAAATGGAAAACCTTCCAACTGATTATGTAGCAGGAACAGATTTCCGTTTAGCAAAAACAACCAAAGGTCAATACGCAGACTATTCTACAAGTAAGTGGGCAAGAAAAGAAAGTGCTCTTACTGAAGAACAACTTGCGGCAATTGATACACATGGACTATTTAATCTGAATGAGTTCTTACCTGCTAAACCAACAGCAGAAGGCGTTCAAGCAATAGCAGAAATGTTCCAAGCATCAGTAGATGGGGAGTTATATGATCCTGCTAAATGGGGTCAGTTTTACAAACCCTATGGACTTGACGTTCCTAAAGTATCTGGAACACAAACACAATCAACAGTTGCACCGGCTCAACCTGCTCCAGCAGTATCACAGCCTGCAACAGAGAGTGTGGCTCCTGTAGTTGAAACACCTGCTCCGGCAACACCAGTTGCTGAGACACCTGAACCTGCACCTACACCAGCACCTGCTAGTGAAGATGTTGGCAAAAAGTCGGCTGATGACATTCTGAATATGATCAGAAACAGACAGTCGTCTTAAGGAGAAAATTATGCAGAAACCTTTTGACTTAACAAAGTTTAGAACTGGAATCACTAAAAGCATATCTGGTATTAGTGCTGGTTTCCATGACCCTAGGGATTGGATCAGCACTGGTAACAAAACACTAGACTACCTAATAAGTGGGGACTTCCAAGGAGGTATCCCACTAGGTAAAGTTAGTGTGTTTGCAGGTGAATCAGGTTCTGGTAAATCGTTTATATGTTCTGGAAACATTGTAAAAAATGCACAAGATGCCGGTTGTCAAGTAGTATTATTTGACTCTGAAAATGCACTTGACGAGCAATGGCTTCAAGCATTAGACGTTGATACAAGTCCAGAAAAACTATTAAAAATTAGTGTTTCAATGATCGATGATGTTGCTAAAGCAATATCAGAATTTTTAAAAGACTATAAAGCAAACTACAGCGATCTTCCTTACGAAGATATGCCTAAATTAGTGTTTGTAGTAGATAGTTTAGGAATGTTATTAACACCAACTGACGTTGCTCAATTTGAGAAAGGTGACATGAAGGGTGATATGGGTAGAAAACCAAAGGCATTAACAGCCTTAGTTAGAAACACAGTCAACCAGATTGCTCCTTTTCCAATAGCACTTGTGGCAACTAATCACACTTATGCATCGCAAGATATGTTTGACCCTGATGATAAAATATCAGGCGGTCAAGGCTTTATCTATGCAAGTAGTATTGTGGTTGCTATGAAAAAACTTAAATTAAAAGAAGATTTAGATGGCAACAAAGTTAGCACGGTGCAAGGAATTAGAGCGGCCTGTAAAGTAATGAAATCACGTTACAGCAAACCGTTCGAAGGCGTTCAAATTAAAATACCATACGAGACTGGCATGGACCCATATAGTGGCCTATTGGAAATGCTTGAATCTAAAGGTATTGTAGATAAAGTTGGTAATAAACTCTCTTATGTTTCCCCTGTAACAGGTGAGGAAATCAAAGAGTTCAGAAAAGGCTGGACTGGAGACAAACTTCAGGTAATTATAGATGAATGGGGTCAAAATCCTAAAGTTCAAGAAATTGAACCAGATGAAGATGTTGACCTAAATGACTTAGAACCAACTGAAGAGGAATACGCAGATGAGTCCTGAAGTAGCATTATTACTTGAAACCTGGGATAATATAAAATCATATATCCCTAAAAAAGAACGTCTTAATATTGCAGAAACATTAGTTAGAACATTTGATGATAACGTTGATATTTCTGAAGTTGAAGACAACATCATGGAATTTGATTCAGTAATGAAGGCGGCATTAGTTAGCCACTTTGACTTACTTGAGGAAAACGATGATGAAGATGAGGATTGGGAATAAATGGCAACTTGGTATAACGAGGTAGTATCTGATTTAAGCAAAATGGTTGATGCCATTGCTTACTATGAGAACGAACTAGAAGACGCCAAGTATGAATGCAGAATAAAGGGAAGCCTGGAAAAAGCCAGTGCTTCTCTTCCCGGTATTACAGAGTTTCGCTTCAATCAACTACAAGAGATTGAAGCAATTCTCGAACATTTAAATATAGAATTGCGTAAAGAAAGATCAAAAACTTTTCGTAAATTTCTAGAATCTTATAATAGGCAACTCTCTAGTAGAGACGCAGAAAAGTTCGTAGATAGTGAACAAAGTGTTATAGATTTAACACATCTTACAAATCAGTTTTCTCTTTTGCGTAATAAATACCTAGGCATTATGAAAGGATTAGATACAAAGCAATGGCAAATAGGACACATAACAAGATTGAGAACAGCGGGAATGGAAGACATAATGATAGGGTAACATTCTTTTACAGACTCAATAAGTGTGAAGAACGTAGCCGTAGGAACTTTGAAAATTTTACTGAAACCCTAACCTCAGATTTACAACAATACTGCAAAGAGAATCCTCGCAGAGATAATATACATGTATATTTTGAATACACTCAAGAAGGGACCTTATGGGTAGTAGACAATAAATGGTTTGCTGATGCAATACATAATTTTGCAAACAAGTATAATATACCCTTATCTAATATTACATATCATGGCGGAGCCGCAACATTAGAAAAGTCATACAACACATGGCACTCTATATACAGACCAAACGAAGATAAAATAAAACTAAGACATACTGATTTTGGACTTTGGCTATATGAAAAAAATAATGTGTATTTTGATATTTTAAAATTTCCAAAAGAAACACATACTAATTTAAGAACAAAAAAGTTTAATTGTCTGAATGCTAATTTAAACATACAGCACAGGATAGCATTCCTGCACTATATGTGGAAGAACAACTTATTAGATACAGAAAACAATCTTATAAGTTTCCATTATTTTCAAGGTATGCATTATCCAATAGAAGAACAATACCCTATTCCACAAGAACTAAAAGATATCCTACCTATCCAATTTGATCTAAAAGGAAATTGGGAACAGGTATATAAAAAAATATTTGACAGCAAACACGACCCAAGTGTATTAACAGATTGGAATAAAACAGGAGATTACAGTTACATATATGATGATTGTTACTTTACTGTAACTACAGAAAGTGGCGAATGTGTGCACCTTTGTAACGAATTCTGTGAAGATGGATTAGATGACTACTTTAGGCGTTTTCATAATGAAATATTTATTACTGAAAAAACAACAAGGCCCATGCTTTATTTACATCCTCAAATTTTATATTCTAGCTCAGGAACATTAGAGTATTTAAAAAGTTGGGGGTTTAAAACATTTAGTAATTATTGGAATGAAGATTACGATAATGAAACAAATGGAAACAAAAAACTTCAAATGATAATGGACGTTGTAAGAGAACTTAACAATAAACCATTAGAGGAGTTACATGAGATGTATTGGGATATGATGCCAATACTTAAACACAACCAAAAGATACTGATTAACACCGACATAGAAAAGTATGAAAATAATGTTTTTCCGCTTGACTTATAGTGAAAAGAATGTATAATATTATTTTAAATTGGAGATAAAATGAATTTTGAAGAATTTTTTTACAAACACATATTAAAGATTGCAATTATATTATCTTTACCGCTTTTTACTGCATGGGCATTTGCAGATGATATAGAAGAAATTGTTGTGACAGCACAACAAGAAAAAACAATTAAAGCAAACCCAATTACAAGCAGTAGAATTATAAGTGCAATACTTCCAGGATTTACTTATAATGCAGGTGGTTATGGAGGATTTATTGGATTTGCAGAACGTGGAGCACAAACAAACCATACATCTGTATTCGTAAATGGAATACCAGCAAATGACCCAGGAGCAGGATGGTATGACTTTGGTCATGATATGGCTAACGGACAAACAGTAAAAGTTATTACTGGTTCTAATAGTGTGCTATATGGTTCAGGCAGTATGGCAGGAACAGTATTAATACAAGATACTATTGAACATGGTATTACAGTTAGAACTGAAGATGCTGACCCTACATATATAAGAATTGCTCCAACAGATTTTATAGAATTTTCTACATTTGATGACAGTATGGGTAGTGTAAGAAACGATAACGAAGAAATAGATAATTATAAAAACAGGACAGCAAGATTAAATGTTGACGTAGGCGACTTTACTATTGTAGGTAAGTTTACTGAATACGAATACGACTATGATAATTGTTATGATTATGATTTTGGGCAAAGCAATGACTGTTTACAAGACGGCGAAAGATACAACATAGCAATTAGGAATGACTTTATGACTATAGGTCGTAACTATAATAATGCAGACTATTTCACGGTTGAAGACCCAACCTATTCAAATGAGAGTTTTAGAGACTTTGCAAGATTTGGTAGCAATTTAGATCTTAGTAATAAAATAAATGTTGCATTTGGTGTTGATATGGAGAAGATCTATTACAACACTATCAGTTGGCAAAATATTGAAGGATCTACAGTTGTAGAAACAGAAAACACAGAACCAGGCATATGGTATGCTGAAGACGATACAAACAAAAGTAGACCAATGTGGACAGGTATCTATATAGGCACAGGCGAATTTACTAGTGAAACAGTAGGCAACGGTGTGTATACTCTTACTGAAATAGAAGAAAAATACACAGACGAAAATGCTGGACTATACTTTTCTGCTAATGCTAAATTTATATTAGATTATAACTTTGGTATAAGAGTAGGAAACGATGATCAAAATGCTCTTAGACTTGGTATAAGTAAAGGCGAATGGTTTGTAAATATCGGCAATAGTTTTAGAAGGCCAAACTTATATGAACTTAATGGTGACGGTTATGTTGAAGGAAATGCTGAATTAATGCCAGAAGAAGCAGTTGGCATAGAAATAGGCTATGGTGCTATTAGTGTTTATAGATACGATTTCCAAGAAGCAATAGAATATATTCCTGGATATAACACAGATATTAATACTACATCTACTGTATTAGATAGTGACAAAACCTTAAATTTAATAGGAGCAAATCCTGAAGCACCAGATCCAACTTATGTATCTTGTGTGTTAAATCCGAATTGGAACGATAACGACGAAGCAACATTTGATCTTCCTGGATGTATATATAAAAATGTAACTACTACAACATCAATATGGAATTCACCAACATACATCAACACAGGAGCCTATGTAACACAAGGTTTAAGGTATAGTAATAACTTTGGTCCAATGTTTGTAAGTTTAAAATACACAGACACAGAACAAACAAGAATACCTAAATATATTGGAGTATTACAATTTACTCATGCATTTAATAATGGCGTAAATGTAAGGTTAAAGTATGCAGTCCAGTTAGATAGAGCACCCGGACAATATGATGTATTAATGGAAGGTCAAGAATTTTTAGAAGACCTGCAAAAAGTAGACTTATATATAACTAAAGTATTTGAAAATGGTATAACATTGTCATTCAAAGGAGAAAACCTCACAGACGAAGTTGTTGAAGTTGTTCCAATGTATAATACACAAGGAACAGAATATTACTTGACACTTGGGTATAAATGGTAGTATAATATGAAAATGGATTGGCTACAATGTTGTTTATGTGATGAAGTTATGGAAGACTTTATGATATCACACAACCCTCAACCACTTTCAGACAACCCAGCAGATAGATGTTGTGCAAAATGTAACATGGACAAAGTTATTCCTGCTAGACTGGCACCCGATAACAATATTCAGAGAACCCAACCGCATGAATAAATGTGTATTAGAAATTAGAGACGAAGTTAATGTTAGGTTTGTTGGACTTGATGTTAAAACTAGGCGTAAAATTTCAGATGAAGTAAAATACTTTTTGCCGTATGCATATCATATGCCTGCTTATAAATTAGGAAGATGGGACGGTTGTATTAGATTTTGTGACATTGGCGGTAGAACATATTTTCATTTACTAGAAAGACTTTTACCTATAGTTGCAAATGATGGATATGATATAGAAGTAAAAGATTTGCGTAAATCTTGGAATTTTAATTTTAACAAAGTAGAACAGACCGATTATGAGCATATTGCTTGGCCTCCAAGACATCCTGTTGCAGGAACTCCAATTATTTTAAGAGACTATCAAGTAGATGTTATTAATAAATTTTTAGAAAATCCTCAATGCCTACAAGAAGTGGCCACAGGTGCTGGTAAAACATTAGTAACAGCAGTTTTAAGTCATAAATGTGAACCATATGGTAGAACTATTGTAATTGTTCCTAACAAAGATTTAGTAGTGCAAACAGAAAAAGATTATAAAAACTTAGGTTTAGATGTAGGTGTATTTTTTGGAGATAGAAAAGAATATAACAAAACACACACTATTTGCACATGGCAAAGTCTAAGTATATTAGAGAAGAAAACAAAAGCACACGAAGCCGAATTTCCAATAGAAGAATTCTTAGATGGTGTAGTATGTATTATGGTCGACGAAGTGCATAAAGCAAAAGCAGATGTATTAAGAAATTTATTAGGTGGTGTGTTTGCTAGTGTTCCAATTCGTTGGGGTTTAACAGGAACTATTCCCAAAGACGATCACGAAGCAGTTAGCACATTCTGTAGTTTAGGACCTGTAGTTGGAAATCTTAGCAGTAAAGAATTACAAGATATAGGTGTATTAGCAGATTTAGATGTAAATATTTTTCAATTGCAAGATGGCGTATTAGGATTTAATAGTTATGCACAAGAATTAAAATGGCTCCTTACTGATAATAAACGCATTGATCACATCAGTGAGATTATAAAAGGTTTAGCAACAAGTGGTAATACACTTGTATTGATAGACAGAATTAAAACAGGCGAGATGCTAATAGAAAGAAACGACGATTGGGTATTTGTAAGTGGTAAAATGAAAACCACAGATAGACAAGACGAATATGCAGAAATTAGTGAGATGGACAATAAAGTTATTGTTGCAACATATGGTGTTGCCGCTGTTGGTATTAACATACCTAGGATATTTAACCTTGTTATGTTAGAGCCAGGAAAGAGTTTTGTTCGTGTAATACAAAGTATCGGAAGAGGTATTCGTAAAGCAGAGGACAAAGATTATGTGCAAGTGGTTGACATCACGAGCAATTTAAAGTATAGTAAAAGACACCTTACAAAAAGAAAGCAGTTCTATAAAGAACAGAACTTTAGACATAAGGTAACAAAGGTTGAATATAAATGAAAATATTAACATTAGAGAATTATAGTTACGATATAGATAGTGTTCCAGATGAGATAGATGATATAAGATACTGCATTTTTGATGCAGGTGATCCAGAGTATATGGATTACTTCTTTTTACCATTAATCTTTTTGGAAAGTTTTTATGCACCAGCAATATGCTTAGACATAGGCGGATTTAAAATCCAAATGCCTATGGACTGGAGTATACTTACAAGTGATGAAGATTTTGATGGTATAGAAGTTATGCCACTATCAAGTTTAAACAATAGAGGTTTTGTAGCACCAGTTTTAAATCCATTAAAAACTTGGATGCCACGAGCGGAGGAAATACAAATTACTAACGTCTATCAAGATGTAAAATGGTATTTTCCAAAATTAAAGAATGGGCATTTACTAGTAGTTCCATTAGAAGATGGGCATGAACCTAAATGCGTCATGTTTGTAAAAGAAGCAAATAAAATTAAAGATATTGATTTTGCTGATATGCTATAGGAGGTTATTATGGCAAAAAGAAAATTTAGAATAGAAGGCGGCAGATACGGAGGAGAACTTGTTTTAGGAGAAGTAAATCCAGCATTTGTCAGTTATTACGCAGAACTAGATGACACCAGTGCGTTAGTTGATGCTGTATTAGAATCCGATCAAGGCGGTTGGGAAGAAGAGGACGAACCTGCAGATGCATTATTAGATCCTAATACTCCTCCAGGTCCTGCTACAGATGAAGACGATTACTTCAATATGTGGGAAAATGATGGGTTTGAACACATTAATAGTGCCTACGCAGATGGAGGCTTTACAGTATATGAAGTTCCAGCAGATGGTTCAGATGATTGGTCCTATGATAAAGAAGTATATGAAGGGGAAGCCATTCATGTATATGGTAGAGAAGGTGGATACTTTAGCACAGACGATGAGCCAGAAGTAATAAACGAAGAAGATGAAGACGGCAACAAATATGTGCCTGTTTTAATGTTTCACAGTTGTGAGAAGGGTTCTTTTGGTGCTTGGTTTGTAGACTCAGATGAAGATTTTGATGAGTTTAAACTTGGAATGGGTGTTGTGGAAACAAATTTAGGTGAATTTGTTGATGCTGTATTTTACGATAAACTAGAATTAGATTGTGATTACGATTATAATGACACAACCGGTAAAAGTTATGATGCTCAGGTTGGCTGGTTAAATACTAAGTGGCATGACAGTCAAGATCTTATGCATGAAAACTTAGATGAATATCTTGCAGAGTTTGAAGAAAATGCAGAATGGGAAAGAGAAAATAGATGAAGCGAATTTTAATTTTTGGCCTACCAGGCTCAGGTAAATCTACTTTAGCAAAAAGACTAGTTGAAATATTAGGTAATGCTGATTGGCACAACGCAGACAAAATACGTGAAACATTTAATGATTGGGACTTTTCGCCTGAGGGTAGAGAACGCCAATCATTACGAATGAGAGATTATGTCCGCAAAAGTGTTGCTAAAGGAAATTATGGTGTAGCAGACTTTGTTTGCCCAACAAATGAACTTCGTGAAAAAAATGTCCCTGAATATGTAATTTGGATGGATACAATTGAAGAAGGTAGATTTGAAGACACTAATAAAATGTTTGAAAAACCTACAATAGATAGTGTTACAATTAATGCTGTAATTAAAGCAGAAGAGTGGTGGACAGAAGAAAAATGCGAGGAATGGGCAAGGCTACTTGCAGTTGATATTAAAGATCATGAGTTTCAGCCAAAGCAACCAACTACACAAATGTTAGGGAGATTTCAGCCTTGGCATGAAGGACATCAAAAGTTGTTTGAAAGAGCATTAGCGAAACATGGACAAGTAGCATTACTTGTTAGAGATATGCCATTAACAGATGACAATCCCTGGCAAGTAGATAAGATATGTGAAAACATTGAAATAGCATTGGCCGAACATGCTGGTAAATTTAGATGTTATCCTGTGCCTAATATTATGAATATTACTTATGGCAGAGGTGTAGGTTATAAGATTGAAGAGGAAGTTCTTGATGAGGAAACGCAAAAAATTAGTGCAACTAAAATCAGAGAACAGATGAGAAAGGATGGAGAACTATAATCATCCTGCTTATACAAGGTATCCACATTTGAAGGACAAGACAACGCCTCATTATAGCGAATGGAAAAAAATATTTGCTTGGAAGCCATGTAAGACTATAGGCGGTAAAAAAGTATGGCTTAGAAACATTTATTTAAGAACAATAACAATAGAATGGACTCCACCAATGTTTCCTGCAGGTGCATATCATAACAAACAATATGCTACATGGGACGAAATTTTAAATATAAAAATGAGGTAAGATAATGTATCAATTTACAAGCGAAAGTGTTTCGCAGGGTCACCCGGATAAAGTTGCAGATTTAATTTCCGATACTGTAGCAACGTATCTAATTAACGGAAACAAGCAACACAGAGCGGCAGTGGAAACACTAGTCACAACCAATAAAGTCGTGTTAGCCGGCGAATACAAAAGCGACAGAGGCCTTAATAAAGATAGGATTGCTAACCTTATTAGAGATACTATAAAAAAAATTGGATATGAGCAAGAAGGCTTTCATTGGGAAACAGTAGAAATACAAAATAATTTGCACGGCCAATCACCTGATATAGCATTAGGCACAGATGAGTTTGGTGCAGGTGATCAGGGCATTATGTTTGGATATGCTTGTGAAGAAGCAGGTAATAAATTACCTTATCCACTTTATTACAGTCATGAAATATTAAAAACATTGGAGAGATTAAGAAAAATTGATTCCAACTATGATTGGTTAGAACCAGATAGCAAAGCACAATTTACATTTAATTATGGCAGTGATGGAAAGCCAATTAATATTGCTAAAATTGTATGTAGCACACAACATAAAGAAAAAGTTGATATTGAATTTGTTAGAGACGAAGTTAAAAAAATTATAAAAGATGTTGCAGGAGAATACATAACAACAGATACAGAATTTTTAATTAATCCAACTGGTAGATTTGTAATTGGTGGTCCAGATGGTGACACAGGGTTAACTGGTCGTAAGATTATTGTAGATACATATGGTGGAGCATCTCCACATGGTGGCGGTGCTTTTTCAGGTAAGGATTGCACTAAAGTAGATAGAAGTGCGGCATATATGGCAAGATCTATTGCAAAACAAGTATTACAAGAAAATCCATATCAAGAAGTATTAGTTCAATTAAGTTATGCAATAGGAATACATGAGCCTACATCAGTAACCATATGGACAGATAAAAAAATAAATTATGTTGTTGCAGAACATATAAAACAACATGTTGATTTAACACCATTAGGAATAATTAACAAGTTTGATTTATTTAATTTAGATTTAACAAAAACAACAAACTATGGACACTTTGGTAAAAAAGGTTTACCATGGGAGGATCATCCATGGATTTAAAAAAACATATTAGAACTGTTTTAGATCATCCTATTCCAGGAATAGAATTTAGAGATATTACATCACTAGTTGAGACACCAGAAGCATTTAATCATACCCTTATACAACTTACAGCAAACTGTATGGATTTTAAAGCAGATGCTATTATAGGTGTAGAAAGCAGAGGATTTGTATTTGGTTCTCCTATAGCAAGAGATTTAGAAATTCCTTTTGTAATGGCAAGGAAACCAGGTAAGTTGCCTAATAAAACATACAGTAAAGAATTCAAACTAGAATATGGAGAAACAGAATTACACATACAAACAATATCACCTATAAAGGGCAAAGTAGTAGTAATAGATGATTTAATTGCAACAGGTGGCACAGCACTTGCCTGTGCAGATTTGATACATGAAAACTTTGGCATACCTAAAGAAGATTTATTGATTTTGGCAGTAATAGACTTGCCCGATTTAGAAGGAAGTGCTATAATAGAGGATAACGGATATAATGTCCGCACACTAATTGAGTTCGAAGGAGAGTAATGGCTAAAAAGGCACCAGCAATACCATTGAAAGATATAATGGCGGCTGTCGATAAGAAAGACAGAGGTTTCTACAATCGTCTTACTGCTGAACAAAAAAAGGCATTTAGTGCCTGGATGATGATGAGGTATTGTAGTAGTGTGCAAGGCAGAGATGCCGCAAACTACATATATCTTACAAATGAATTAGTAAACTTTCAGTTTATGGAAGTTAGCAAACATCCTGAACTACAGTGGTTGTTACTTAGTGCATGTGGGGTTGGTAAAATACAATTCCATCCTTACTTAAAACCGCCTAATGCTAAAAAGAAGAAAAATAAAATATCAGAATTCTTATATGGTTTATATCCGCATAGCAAACCAGAAGATATAGAATTAATGATTAAGTTAAACAGTAATAATGATTTAAAGGCATTGGCATATGACTACGGATACGATGACAAAACAATCAAAGAAATCTTTGGAAAGTAATACCTGTAAATGGTGTAACAAAAACTTTATGAGTGAAAGAACTCTGAGTGCTCATATGTGTGTAAAGAAAAGAAGATATGCAGACAAAGATTTAACACATACTAGATTGGGTTATAGAGTGTTCCAAATGTTTTATGAAATGAATACTACTGTTAGTAAACCTAAAACACAAGAAGACTTTATAAAGAGTCAATACTACGAAGGCTTTACAAAATTTGGAAGAAGTTGTATTCGAAATGAATATTTACAACCAGAGCAGTTTGCAGAATGGTTAATTAAAAATGGCAAGAAATTAGCAGACTGGAGCAAAGATAAAATGTATGACGAGTTTCTTCTATTATATGTTAAGAAAGAACCGGGTTTGAAAGCATTAGAACGAACTATAATTTATTTGTCTGAATGGGCAAAAGATAACAATAAGGATTATAGTGAATATTTTAAAGAAGTATCTACACCCAGAGCAGTTCACGATATAAGAAGTGCAAAAGTTTCGCCGTGGGTTATGTATTTAAGTAACTCAGGCAATGATCTACTAAGGCGTTTTACTTCTGAGCAAGTAGAAATGATAAAAGAAATAATAGATTCTAAATTTTGGATGAAAGTATTTTTGGCCAATAAAGAAGAAGTAGCAGAAATTAAAAAAACATGTCAGATAGCAGGGATATAATATGAAAAAACAAGAGGAACTGTTAGTTATTACAATGGAAGAGTGTGCTGAACTTACTCAGGCATGTAGTAAACTAATCCGCTTTAACGAATCATGTGATATAAAACAATTACAAGACGAAATTGGTGATGTTATGTGTATGATTGAAATTCTAAAAGATGGCGGTCTTGTTACTGATGAACAAATACAAAGACGTATAGCAGTTAAAAAAGAAAAGTTAATGAAGTGGAGTTTATTGTTCCGTGAAGATTAATTTTGATGTAGACATCGATATGGCTAACCGAGATGACTTTCTTGCATTAGTCAAGCATACACCTGCAAGTATTGAAAAGGATGGTAAGTTTACTAAACACAATACTGGTGTCTACTTTCAAAACATTCCTAAGTTTCCATTAGAAGGTTACAGCACAATAGATCACAAACAAGCAGAAGAAGAAGGTTGGTTTAAAGTTGACTTTCTCAACAATCACATATACAAAGATATTGTCGATGAAGAGCATTTAGAGAGACTTATAGAAACAGAGCCGATGTGGGAATTGTTTAGCCATAAAGAAATAGTAGAGCAACTGTTTCATATTGCAAAACATTTTGAAATAGTAAAACAGCATCAACCTAAAAACATAGAACAATTAGCAATGATACTTGCAATGATACGACCAGGTAAAAGATATTTGGTTGGAAAGGATTGGAAGGATATTGAAAAAGAAGTTTGGGTAAAAACAGACGATTATTTTTTTAAGCAAAGCCATGCAATGGGTTATGCTTTAGCAATTATTGTTCAATTAAATTTAATTGTAGAAAGCCTTAATCAGACTTCCTAACTAACTGTATTCCTCGTCTTTTAATTCTTTTCTTAAGAAGATTTTGTAAGGTAGTCATTGGCCCAAACATGTGAGTAACATCTTTCATAATAAATGTTGTTAAGTAAGGGCGGAATAATTTCATTTCGTGATGCAGAAACACATCAATAGGCATCATTCTATTTGATTCCCACCACCATGTGTCTCCTAGTTCTAATAGTATCCTGGTCTCGTCTAGGTTGCTTATTTTTTGTAAATCGTAAAATGTGATTATAGAGTTATCATAATTTACAACAATGCCAAAATACTCTACTTCCCCATACTTCAGACCTGTTATAAAGGGAAATTTTTCTTGATACTTTTCTTGCATAGTGATATTTAGCATCTAGAAAGATAAATACTAATACATAAAGGTTATAAAACATGAGCAACAGTAATCACAAATTATATATTTACGACGACCCAATTGATTTAGTGGTAACTGATGACGCACTTTATTTGGACAACAGACCTATGAACAATAGAAAATTAAAAGCATATAAAGGATTTAGTAACGAACTTACTTTTAATATACGCGATAGAGATAGAAAACTACAAAACGTTTTTAGTGATACTCTGTGGGCACACATTTACAACCCGCAAACTAAAAAAAGGCTACTTTCAAGACGATGCGAAGATACAAGTAGTATCGGAATTACTAAGTTATATTTAAATGAAGGTGACTTGACTAATATAAGCGAAGGTTTATATAAAATATATATTACTAAAGATTCTGCAGAAACTAAAAACATGCCTATATATACAAGCCAAGATTATGATGTATCAATGGATATAGAAATACTTGCAGATGGAGTAATAGAGCCAATTGCTACACAAGAAGCCAATGTATTTACGCAAGTCGCAAATACAATGTTAGGCGATAGTGCAAATATCTTTACAACTAGTTCTATGTATGGTAATCATGATAGAAATTTCTCAGATGCAAGACATTCTGTAGCAATTTATCCTGCAACTTTTACAGGTAATGTATTAATACAAGGAAGCATTTTAGAAAATACACCAAGCAATGACGATGCTAGTAAAGATTGGTTTAATATTTCTAATGTTGCATTTACATCTACAAGTAACTTAAATCATCAAACATTTACAGTTAATGCTAATTGGATTAGATGCTTAACATACCCAACTTCCGGTTCAATTACTAAGATTCTTGTAAGAAATTAACTTGACATATTAAATATATCCTGTATAATAAACTTATGGATATAGACTCTCTAGTAGAACAAGTGCATAAACTTGTCTTCGATCATTTACCTGTTAATACAAGTAGAACTCCTAGTGGTTGGACTACATTAAACTGTCCTATGTGTAGCGACAATAGAAAAAGAGGCGGCATCATAACTAGCGGTCCTAAAATATCTTTTAACTGTTTTAACTGTGGCTATAAAACAGGTTGGGCACCGAATCCACATCTAGGTGGAAAATTTAAAGAATTAGTAACAACACTCGGAGTAGATCAATCAGAACTACATAAGTTACAGGTAGAACTTCTAAAAAATCAAGAATTATTAGAAGAACAAGATACAACAGAATATGTTTACTCATTATCAAAATTTAAAAAAGTAGATTTACCTGAGAATGTAATAGCAGTCGAAGACTTACCAAATGATCATGCTGTAAAGAAATACGCAATCCAAAGGGAACTATACGGTCTATATCCATTGCTGTATTTTAATGACACATTATATAAGCAAAGATTAGTAGTTCCTTTTTCGTATAATGGTGAACTTGTTGGCTGGACTGCAAGACATGTAAACCCTCCGTCAAAGCAAACTGCAAAATACTTACACAACATGCAACCTGGTTTTGTATTTAATGTAGATAGATTTGCTGACAGCAAAAGAGAAGTTGTAATTGTTACAGAAGGAACATTCGACGCAATACTTATAGACGGAGTATCTATACAAGGTAATAGTGTTGGCCCAGAGCAGGCACAACTAATAGAAAAGTTAGGGCAAAGAATTATATTATGCCCAGACAGAGATGATGCTGGTAAAGATCTTATAGAACAAGCATTGGCATTAGATTGGGAAGTAAGTTTTCCTCCGTGGCATGCAGAAATAAAAGACGCCGCAGATGCCGTTTTAAAATATGGAAGGCTGGCCACAGTATCAAGTATCATTAAACATGCAACTAGCAACAAGATAAAGGCACGAGTAAAGGGTAAAATGCTATGATCGTATATGTAAACGGATGTAGTTTCTCTCATGGACATAATGCCCTCATAGAACGTGGCGGGATTTCTTGGCCATGGCATCTGAGTAACGATGGATATCGTGTTGAAAATGAGTCTTTATCAGGAGGAAGTTCACACAGATCATTGCGTATGTGTATGAATAGAGCAATGCGTCATGGACAGAAAAATCAAGAAGTAGATATTATAATCTGTCAGTTGTCTAATCCGCATAGAGGAGAATTTTTTCATCAAGATCTAGGCATGTATATAAACTATGTCCCTAATAGGTTTATTTTAGGTGAAGAAGAAATAAAAGTTTTCAAACAGCAAGGGTTTACAACAAGAAAAGACCAAACATTTTTTAATGATAAGGGAGAATCTATAGAAGATGTATATTTTCATAAAAATATTGTATGGCATAATACAGTAATTGTGCCTGAGTGGCAAAGACAAATTGAAATATTAGCATTATGTAATAACTTAGAAAAGTTATGCAAAATAAAAGGTATAAAACTTTTGTTTACAGCAATGAGTTCAATTTGTGTTCCGTCTCATCATGGTGATATGACGTTAATGCCCTACATTACAAAACCTATGAGCCATATTGTAGGTAGAACAGGGCCACTAGTTGAAAGTGCAGAAGACAACCATCCAAACGAAGATGGGCATTATGAAATTTATAGATATATATTAAGTGAGTTGAAGAAATTATGAGCGATATAAAAAATTACAACGAAGAAACACAAGAACTGTTTTTAAGATTCTTATTAAGTGATGCAGACTTGTTTGCAAGGTGCCAAAGCATCGTGCAACCTGAGTATTTTAATTTAAAATACAGGTCAGCAGTAGATCTTTTTAAGAGCCATAGCGAAAAACATAATTCAATTCCAACTCCAGAACAAGTAAGTGCTGTAGCAGGCATACAACTAGAGCCTATTCCCAATGTTACGGTCGATCATCACAATTGGTTTATGAATGAATTTGAAACTTTTTGTAGACATAAAGCATTAGAAAAAGCAATTATTGAAAGCACAGATTTATTAGAGAATCAAGACTATGGAACTGTAGAAAATAAAATTAAAGAAGCAAGCCAAGTAGGCCTAGTTAAAGATTTAGGATTAGAGTATTTTGAAGATCCAAAGGCAAGACTACAATGGATCAAGGAACAAGCAGGTGCAATAAGCACAGGCTGGAAAGGAATAGATCACAAACTGTATGGCGGACTTAATCGAGGAGAGATCACTATCTTTGCAGGTGGTTCAGGTGCAGGTAAAAGTTTATTCTTACAGAATTTTGCAGTAAATTGGGCACTTGCAGGAATGAATGTTGCTTATATTAGTTTAGAACTTAGTGAACAGTTAATAAGTATGCGTCTAGATGCAATGGTCAGTGGATATAGCACAAAAGATGTTATGCGTAATATGGATGATGTGGACTTAAAAGTGCGTATGAAAGCCAAAGGTGCTGGTAGGCTTAGAGTAAAACAAATGTCCAATGGTGTTAATTGTAATGATCTAAGAGTATTTTTACGAGAATATGAAATTGCTAGTGGAGAAAAGATCGATTGCTTACTTGTTGACTATTTAGATCTTATGATGCCTATTAGTAATAAAGTAAGTGGCAGTGATTTGTTTATTAAAGACAAATATGTATCTGAAGAGTTGCGTAACTTAGCAATGGAAAGAGATTTGCTAATGGTAACAGCATCGCAGTTAAACAGAGGTGCAGTAGAAGAAATAGAATTTGATCACCATCATATTGCAGGTGGTATTAGTAAAATACAAACAGCAGATAATGTTGTAGGTATTTTCACAAGTAATGCTATGAGAGAACGTGGTAGATATCAAATACAGTTTATGAAAACAAGAAGTAGTAGTGGTGTAGGCAGTAAAGTAGACTTAAAGTTTTGTCCAGATACATTGCGTATTGAAGATCTAGAAGAAGGCGATGAAGATGCAATGACAATGACTACAACAGGATTGGTAGATCAATTAAAACGCAGTAACTCTATTAAAGCAGATGAAGAAGAACCTAAGAGCACAATTGACCAAGCACTTAACATGCACGAATTCTTAAAAAAGAACGACTTCTAATGATAAATAGTAGTAAAGTATAACACCACTGGAGATATTGTGGCCAAGCATAGAAGCATATTAGAAGAATTGAATAAAATTTCAGTCGACAAAAGCAAAGATTACGTTGTTGAAAACCGTGCAGAGCATGTTATAGCAAGTGCTATCAACTTGTTAGAGCAAATCGACAGAAACTATACATTAGAAGAATCAAAGAACTTAACTAATAGGCTTATAAACAGCATAAAGCACCGTGACCCTTCAAAGTTTTCCAGAGGTATTAAAAAGATTATCAAGGAAAATTTGAAGGAGCAATCGAGTGAAGATTGATCACTTAGTATTAAAAGAAGACAAAAGAGGCCAACAGTATAAAGTTGAGTTTAAAACCAATCCTACCACTGGTAAAAAGGGTTATAGGTATTTTTATATAGATCAAGAGACTCAAGATTGGACTCCAATACCTGATAATCATCCTTTTTATCAAATAAAAAGAGGAACAAGAGAACAACTTATAAAGCGGAAGCCTAACGAAAAAAATAATCCATGGATTGGAAATGCAGAGATCCGAAATATAAATGGAACAAATAAAAGTGACGGGACTGCAGAATACGATTTAAAAACTAATGGTTGGAACATTAAGGATTATCCTGCAGGACAAGGAGATATGGAAGGGAAGCCACTTACAGGATTAACACTACAAAGTGTTTGGAATCAACTAGGTGTGGGCATTGGTGGAACTACTAAAACTTTAGATATCAAAAAAAACAAACTTACCGGAAAGCATGGCAAAATTAATAGTTATTTTACTGGAGCGTCAGGTGGTTATGCACAGACAACTAGAAAAGATGCATCTAAATCAGCATTAAATAAATTATTTGTTGCAGGAGGAGTTGCGGCAATGGATAAATTAGGTATGTATGGTAACCCTAATATTCAAAGACAAATAGCACTTGAACCTGAACTTAAAAACATATTAGATAAACAAGTTAAACTTGGCTTAGGCCCATTATTGCTACAATACTTAAAGAAAGTAGATGTAATTTTACGAAACTCAAAGGTAAAAATGCAACAAGTTGCTCAAGAATCTATTTCTGAAGCACCTAAACAAGATTTCTTACCATCAGATGAAGAGTATGACGATGATTTTATACCTATGCCGGATGAAGAGACTGAAGAACCAGAGCAATCACAAATAGAAAAAGAACAAAACGAAATTGCGGCTCAGGCTCTAAAACAAATAAATGATGAACTAGATGCTATTGCTAGAAGCGGATGGAAAGATGCGACTGGAACCCCAATTGGTGTTAATAGTCAAGACACAATTGTGCTGTGGAAATCAATAGTTGATAAAGGACAATATGTGCCTGCAGTTAGATATCTTTCTAAAGTAGTTCCACAGTATAACCAAAAAGCAATGGATTTAGCGGCACTTAGTAAAGCAGACTATTTTGCAGATAAAGAAATTAGAGACGAATTTCTACAAAAACTTAGTCCGGAAGAATTTGACGATTATAAAAAATTAACAAAATCACAAGCAGATAAAAAATATGGCGAAAAGTTAGGTGATATTAAAAGTTTCCAGAAATGGAAAGCAGAAAAAATTGGCGACAATACATTACCAAGAGATCGACAATATAAGTTTTATAATCCAAAATATGATGATAAGGAGCCTGGTGATAGAGCATTCCGACCAAATAAAGATCAAAAACAACAACAGCAACAAACTGATGATGCCTTTAAGGCGAACTTTCAAAATAAACTAGATTATGCTAAAGCAAAAAAATTCGACCAAGAACAATTTCTCCCAAGCGATGGAGATCAAATGGATCAAGCACCTTTTCCATCATTTAATGATTGGATAAAGTTAGCATCAGTTAATTTGAATCCAGGTTCAACAGTTAATTTTATATCTAAGCATGAAACATCAAAAGGTAAAAGAATTACAGCAATAGTTCAGCCTAAACCAACAAACTGGAATTATGGTATTGGTTTTGAATATGTAAAATCTATAAAAACTAAAGACAATCCTAATCCTGGCCCTAATCCTTATCCTATTGCAAAACATAGGTTTATCAAATGAGAATCAATGAAGTATTAAAATTTTCAATACAGAAAATTATCTGCGAAGCAGATGGTAAAAATACTCATTTAGAACATCTAGAAGATCATATTTTTAATCAGGGATACAAAGGAGCCAAAGAAGCAGTAAATTATCTATACAGTTTATATGAAATGCTGGAAGGAAATGCAGATGCACCAGTATCAATGACAACTAAATGGGATGGTGCTCCGGCAATTATTGCAGGTAGAGATCCAGCAACTGGTAAATTTTTTGTGGGCACCAAAGGTGTGTTTGCAAAAAATCCTAAAATGAATTTTACAGATCAAGATATAGAAGAAAATCATCCTGCAGAAGGATTACAACAAAAACTTAAAGTTGCACTAAAATACTTAAAAGGACTTAATTGGAATACAGTTGCACAAGGCGACATGTTGTTTACTAAAGAAGATATACAGGAAACAACTATAGACGGCGAGCAAGTTTTAGTATTTAAGCCTAACACTATTGTATATGCAACACCAACAGATTCAGAACTGGCAAGTAAGATTAAAAGTGCTGAAATAGGAATTGTGTGGCATACCGAGTATATAGGTGGTCCAACACTTGCAGATGTTAGAGCAAAATTTGGTTTTGATAGTAGTGTTTTAGGAAATACTTCCAAGGTCTGGCACAGAGATGCAATTATACAAGATCTAAGTGGCACAGTTACATTTACAAAAGAAGAAAGTAACAATGTAATGAGTGCTATTAGTGATGCAGATTCTTATCTAAAGAAGATAGATGCTAATACATTTAAGTGGTTAGATCAAGGCAATGATTTAATAGGCAAAGACTTCTTACAACAATTAAAAGCACATGTAAACAATAACATCAGAGCAGGTGCATTTGATGAACCTACAAAATTTGCACAAAATTTTGTGCAAAAATACACAGACTTTATGCAAAAGAAAATAGATGGTTACAAAACAGCAAAGAAACAAGACGAAGCAACAGAACTTTTAGTAAAAGGTGTTAGATTTATTAAAGAAAATGCAATTCAAGTTGTTGCTGTATATGATTTATATTTGAAACTAATAGAAGCAAAAGTAAGAATTATTAAAAAGTTGGAACAAATTAGCCAAATTCCAACATTCAAAGAAACAGAAAGTGGATACGAAGTAACCGGGGAAGAAGGTTTTGTTGCTGTAGATAGAAACGGTAACGCAGTTAAATTAGTAGACAGGCTGGAGTTTAGTAGACTAAACTTTGGCACAGGAGCACCTGGGGCATGATGAATACTATGACATTAGATCAGATGATATCAAAGTTAAAAAAAGATATGGATAAAACTGGAACTGGTAATAATTTTCATCCAGATTGGCTTGGCTGGGTAAGTCAAAATAAAGTTTTTAAATTAAAAAATATTAATATAGACTCTGTATCTCCTGCAGATGGTTGGCAAGGAAATAAAGATAACATAGATAACATGTTTACGAGTAATTTAAGTGATGCTCCTATCATTGTAGTTCATAAAAATGGCGGCATTATTGATGGCAATCATAGACATCAAGCATTAAAGAAACAAGGTGCTAAAACAATACAAGCCTATGTGGGCGAAGGTAAAATGGATTTAACATTAGTAAATCAAGAAATATCAGAAGCAAGGTTGTATAGAACAACCAATGGCTTTAAAAATCTAACAGGTCGCGACATAGCAAACCTTTTATATCTACATACATTATCTTTATACATGATGTTACAAGACGACAGCAGTGAAAAATATGCAGTTGCATACGCAAAGCAAACATCACAGTATGGGTATTTTTCTTTGATGCGAACACATGGCACTGACATTTACATGTTAGCATACGCAACTAAGAATCCAGATAACAGATATATTTCGTTTAAGAATAATAGACAAAGCAGAGAGTTCTTAGACAAATTAAGATTTAACGAAAGACAGTTTCATGCCTTTATATCAAAAATGGGCAGACGTGCAGATAAAAGAAATGAAGCACTATCTTTCTTTATGCGATTAGAAAATCAATTGAAAATTACAGATTCTAGATATAAAAGTTATAGACGAATGGTGCTAAGTTGGGGCAAATTAAGATATAGTTCAAAACAACTAGTATTAACAAAACTTACCCAAGAAATTAGACGTTTAGGAAGAGGAAGCGAACTAATGACTCCTATGAGTAATATGGTTAAAGATCGTGGATTAAAAGTTTCTTCAGACTATAAAGAACCTAGAACTAGTTTAACTAGAAGAGTTGCAACAGCGGCCGCAGGTGCAGTAGCAGGAAGATATCTAGGAAAGAAAATTGCACAGAAGACAGGAGCCAATGTTGATAAATATAAGAAAGCAGGAACAGGAATCGGTGCAATAGCAGGTTACTGGGCAGGTGGACGTAATAAGCAATGAAAATAAAAGATTTTATAACAGAAAATACACCAGACTCAGTAAAGTCTGACTCAAATAAAGTTGCAGACTTAGTTAGATCTGGGCAAGATATCAATTTGGCCGTAGATACATATAGAAATATTCATAGTGGACAATTAGATTATGACGCGGCTTTTTCTAAAGCATCTCAATCTAGATCAGGCTCTAACGAGCCTACTTCAGTAGGCAATACCGCCGCTATGAATAAGAAAGAAATAGATGCCCTAGTTAGTAAGCAAGTTCAAGATAAATTAAATAAAAACGCCACTGCTAAAAAAGGATTAGGCGGTGAAATACAAAAAGTAAAAGTTGAACCTTCGAGAAGTGAAGAGATGCCAGGTCAATATGTTACAGATCCAAAAACAGGTGCTTTAGTTCCTTCTAAACGTGCTTTTAGAGGCAATCAATACACAGGAGGAATACCAGGTCCTACTAAAGCAATTCAGAAAGCAAAAGACATTATAGATGATCCTTTATCTTTTATTACTAATCCTTTAGGTGCAACTGATACAGACGATGCTATAACTAAAGGCTCAGACCTTGGCAGAAGACTATTTACACCCAGAACGGGAATTAAGAAGAGCTCTAAATTATCTATCCGGTCTCCGCAGTAAACTCCAAAATTTAAGACTATTATTTTATTATTTTTGATAAATAAATGTAATAGAGTGTTTTAACGAACACAAAAAAGGAGATTAAAATGGCACAATCAAAAGGAAATGGAGCCGGTGTTGCCCAGTTTGTAACTGGAACATTAGTTTCAAATCATAATTTACAATCAGTCCTAATTGACACAGGTGCAAACCTGCAAACAGAAGATGATGCAACAAGAGAAGCAGTAGAAAGAGCATTAGGTTTTATACAACCACTTATGTATGTTATACCATCAGCAAGTAATGGTGAAATACATGCTATAGTTGATGCAAGTCAATTTGACGCGGCGTCTTTACAGAAACAAATCAGAGCAATTGGCACTGACGATGTAAACAGTTATAACTTTGCAACTGCAACTGTAACAGCAGGAACAGGAATGGTTATTAGTTAATTTTAAATTAATTTAAGAAAAAATGGCGGTTTTAACTGCCATTTTTTTTGGGTTTTTTGATAAATATTATTAACAACGCATCATTAGACACTTCGGTGAAGAATTTAATGATCAAAAAGGAGATTAAAAATGGCACAAACGGATAGAAGAGCGGCGGCAAGCGGCGAGTTTATTGGTAAGGACGTATTCCTTAAAAGTTTCCAACAACAATCAGGAAACATTTCAGCAACTCAACTTACTTCATTAGTAAGCACAGTTCAAAGTTTAAACCTTTCAATTTTAAAAATAGGTAGTTTTACAGCAGGAACTTCAGACACAGTTAAAATGATTGTTGAAGGTGCAGACAACTTAGCAAACGGTGACATAGCGGCACACGTTATTGCTGACGTATCGTTCTAAGTTTTTATAACTTAATTTAAAAGCACTCTTCGGAGTGCTTTTTTTTGGCCCCATGGTCGACAACTTCTGATAAATAGTGTAATATACAGGAGACACACATGAGTTTAACAAGAAGTGGCGCAATGGGTAGTTCTGAAGTTGTTTCAGGCAACATAGAATTTTTTACATTGTTTACAATGTTAGACATTACACAAACAGGCGATTACAATGACAACAGCCAAAAAGATTTCGAAAGTGTTGTCCAAGTAATAGGATTAAGAGCAATGCCTGTAGTGATGAATGAACCCGTAGAACTTAGCGGTTCTGGGGCATTTGTTTTAGAAAATTATGGAGCACCAACATTAACAGGAGCAGGTTGGATATTTAAATTTGCTTTTGAAAGAGAAGGAGTGCATACTATAACTACTTTGACAGATGAATTAAACGGAATAGTATTGAATAGTGGAACAATTGATACTAAAATTTCAGTAAATATGGAATTTACTAAACAAGATTTATTATAAGAGATAAACGATGCCAAGAAAATCAGAACCAGATAAAAACATAAAACCTTATGTTGAGTCAGGTAATATAGAAGCACATATTATTGCTGACATGCTAAGAATAGAAAGCATTACAGCAGAGTTACGAGAGTTTAAAGAAACAACAAAAAGCAGATTAGACAAATTAGAAAGTTGGATAATTGCTATCGTTGGATTAACATTTACTTCGTTGGTTAGTATTATAATAGGAATAGTAATTAATTTAATATGATTTTAGAAGAAATAACAAAAGATATAATAGTCGAAAACAGAATGGTCTGGCGTAAGATGGGCAACAAAGTTGTCCGTGCTGTTCGATGCACATCTGGCAGACGTAAAGGTCGTGTTGTTTCTAAATCGCAACAATGTAGTGCGCCTATTAATATGAAAAAGCGAATGACTATTAAAAAGACAAGAGCAAAAATGGGCGGAAGAATTGCCAGAAAAGCACAAAGAACTAAACGTATGAATCCTGCTAGTCGAAGAGTAAGATCATTGAATAAGAGATGATAAATGAAGTTTACTGAAGTAAAAACATTAGAACATTTATTGAAAGAATACGGAATGTCTAGTTCTGGTTCGCCAACACCTTCCGGGCAACAGCAGTCTGGTAATTTTATAAAAAAAGTTGCAGGAGATATAGCCAAAAAAGTTGGAGCAAAAGCAAGTTCGGTTGGGCAATCAATGACACAGGCAATAAAAGGAACAGACAGCAAAACAACTCAAAGGATAAAAAGTATAGTTCCTCAAAGAGGAGGCAAGATATCTGCAAGTCCTACAATAGGAGGTCAGAAAAACACTCCAGATTCTGTGATTAAAACAAAAGCAGGAGAAGTAGAAGCAGGTGCAGACATATATGATCAGTATGGTAATTATACAGGCAAAATTGATTCTCCATTAGGAGATAATAAAGCCGGTGGCCCTGAAAAAATAGCAATATTAAACAAACAAAACGATTATGAAATCATAGATCCTAATGATGACTTATTTGTATCAAATCCACAAGCAAACGAAGGGAAACTATCTAAATTAGCCAAACGCAAAAGCAAACATTCAAGAATAAAAACACTTAGAGGTAAAATTAAAAAATTATCTAAAAAAAGATTAAAAGAAGCAGATCCTAAGTTATTTGAAATAAATTTTAACAGACAAAATTTAGCAAGACAAAGTTTAGACGCACCTGTGAAATGCGGCTTTGAAGCAGAAACATTTTTCTATAATGTAGATAGTAGAGGTTCTTCTGACCATATAGACAACATGAGCATCAGTGAAATTGAATACCAATATGGTGATATGCCAGACCAAGTATGGGAAGACTTTGAAGATTGGTTGTATACTAAAGGACAAGACGAATACCTAGATGACATTATATCTGATAAAGTAGAAGAAGTCAGAGAAGATGAAGACTATCTAAATGACTTTATAGATAGTGGGGCAGGACCAAGTTCAGAAGCAATCGAAATATACAAAAAAGATTTTGAAGAAAACGATCCAAAAGAATACGAAAACCGTGAGGAAGATGGTTGGGACTATATGAACTGGGTCAGAGAATATGTAGAAGAAGAATACGAAGATGAGTATTTGGCTTGGTTAAAAAAAGACGTTGCAGACGGTGATCTAGACGATGAGGCCAGAGAAGCCGCAAGAGATGATTATAGTGTAGAAGATTGGATATACGACAACTACAGTTACATGAGCAGTTTCCTTGATGATTATGGTTATGAGTATAATAGTAGCAGTGAAGGCAATGTTGAAGGTGTTGCAGATGAGTTATACAACTGGATAAAAGATAATAGTAAATTTACAGACTATCCGGAAATAGGTGAGTATGACTCCACTAATACCACAACTGCTTGGTCAGTAGAAACTGATAGCAGTATAGAAGCCGATGAAGGAGCAGGTGCAGAATTAATTTCGCCAGTATTTGATTCACCTAGAAAAATGCTTACAGAAATGAAAAGTTTATTTGACTGGAGTGAAAAAAACTTTGGCACAAACAACTCTACAGGACTACATGTTACTATGAGTTGGCAAGGTGAAAAAAGAGATTTAGTAAAAACAGACGATGATGAATTTTGGGGAGATGAGGCATCAGAACCAAACAAATTAAAGATGGCATTGCTATTAGGTGATGAATACTTACTTGCAGAGTTTGGTAGATTGCGTAACAGTTACACAAAAAGTCAATATCAAAATGTATTAAAATATGCAGAAGGCATGAAACGTGGTGATGCAAAAAGTTTTGAAGCATTTGAGAAAGAACTTGCTAAAGGCATAGACCCTGGTAAGTTTAACAGTATAAATTTTAAAGGCGAGACTGATAAAGACTCAGGAAATAACCTTATAGAGTTTAGAATTGCCGGCGGTGTAGACTATAACACAATGTATGATAAAGTTGTTAAAGCATGTGTGAGATATGCTACTGTAATGAAAGCAGGATATAGTAAAGATGCTTTTAGACCAGAATATGTTAAAGCAGTATTTAGATTATTGCGTAAGTCACAGGAAATAGATCCTAAAAAATTAAAAAATTTAGAAGTAGTTAATCACGAAGTAATAGATGCCGCCAAGAGCATTGTAGGCAAAAAAGATTACTTTGATGTAATTAAATTTCTAAGTGCCAGTGTTGAGTATTTACAAAACTATGAAAAATTAAGTAGTCCAGATGCAGATAAAATATGGAAGCAGGAAATAAAAGATTTCGAAAAAGGTACTGGTACTAAAGTAGAAATAGAAGAAGAAACAATCAAAGGATATGTACAGCCTAACAGTATGTCACCAAGCAAGAGAGCGGCAGGCGAATTAGACAAAGCACAAGATAGATTTGGATCAGCAGTAACATTATTAGCAAAAGACATAGCAGACGGTAATAACAGAGCACCTGTTACTGCTAAAAACATTGCGTCGTTTAGAAAGTTTGCCAAAGAATTACAACTAAACAGTGATAGCATGGAAACACTGGTTTTTTCAAGTATGGAGAATCATAACATTGAAGGTTCTGACAAAGACAAAGTATTAATATTACAAAAAGGAATAAACACTTTATTCAAGCAAGACATAATTAAAAACCCAGAATATTTATCTCCGCAAGATGTAGACCGCATTGCCAGTAAAATGTGGCAGTTCTATCAATCAGACGATAGCAAAGATAATGTCAAATTAGATAAACTTGCAGACTTACTGGTTGTTTTAACCCCTGCAAACAAAAAAATAGATGTCGAAAACACATTAAGAGAATTATCTCATGAAAGACAAGAAAATAGTTTTGTTGCTAAACTGAAAGGCCGTGGATGGAATGTAAGAAACGAGTTATTAAAAAGCAATAGAATTACCACAAAAGATTCAGCACAAGAATTATTAAAATTCTTAGAACCATATCAAGGTTACAAACATCCAACAAGCAGAGATCATCATGTTAATATTAAAAGTGATGACAAATATTCAGACGTATTCCAGATGAGGCTCACACAGAGATTAAGAGACAGGTTAGATCATTTGAAAGATCTAGAAAGGGAAGACAAAGAAAAATTTGTAACTATTGCTAAACAAGTAAGCAAATTAGGATTAGAATTATTGGAAGGCTTAAAACCTAGACCAGATCTTTGGGCCGAAGATGAAAATGGATACACACAAATCAACCGTGGCTCCGATGGAGAATCAAACTTGGCTTCGCATAGTAGTTTAGAACGTTGGAACGATGTAATGGACAGGCTTGTAAAAGCAGACAGTGAAATAGAGGCAGATGAACAAACATTTAATTTGCCTGCTCTTATAGATGATTATGTAGTAGGATCTATGCATATGGATAGATATTTTGCTTGGAAAGAAAACAACGGGCCTGAGCAAGGTGCTGTTCTAAGACAATTACATAAAGAAAGATTTGCGGCAATAAAAAAATTCTTATCAGGATTTGATAAAATATTCCAGAAAGAAGGATTTGTAAATCTTAAACAAGAAATACAAGCAAAAAATACATTAGATAGAAGAAATAGAGACTTTGAAAAGAATGTCAGAGACAACGCAAAAGCAAAACTTAATATACCAAGTCACAGTTGGGTGTATATAGACCGAGACTTTTTTGATACTATCACAGATGAAGACTATGACGACAGAGAAGCATATTTAGATAGCAATTTAGATCATTTTAACGACAAAGTAAACCAGAGTAAAGTTTATGTTATACCTTCCAGTCACTGGAGTGATGCCGAAGATGCCACAAACGGTTTAGAACTTATAGACACTTTTGAAAAAAATAAAAACTATTATCACACTTGGCGTAAAAAGGGTTATAAAAAAATAGTAAATAGATTCAACAACAAATATGGTTATAGTTGGAAGGACTTAAATGTCAAAGAAGCATTCATTCAAGGCGATGGTGATGTATACCACAAATTAAAAAATATCGGTATTGAAGTCACTCACAAAGGCGACAGCAGAAAAGGTGCACCTGGACAAGACGATTTATTCCCAGATGAAGAAACACAAAATCCCAAAAGCGGTGAACCACTAAACAGAAGCAGTGGTATAAGTTGGGAAAATATGGATGATGAGGCAGAGCAAAAACGTTTTGATGCATTTGATTGGGAACAGTACCCAGCAAAAATGAAAGATGTAGTTGCTAAAGAAATGGCCAACAAACAAAGCAGTGGTGGTAGTTTTAAGGTAGCATTAGATAATATACTTAAAAAAGTACTTGACGGCGATGTAGGTATAGACAAAGACGATCTAGGCAAACCCTTAGACAAGATGGCTATAGCGGCTGGTATTGAACCCGACAATGGTGGTTCCTCAAATGGCATAGCAGGTGAAACAGATTGGGGCAATTTAGCAGACCATTTAGGAATAGAACGTGGCGTAAATGACCAGGGTGTAAACTTATTGAGAAAAGTATATCAACAGTTTGATGGCGACCACAACTGGAGACCTGCTGAAACCGACGAGAACGGCAAAAATGTAATTGGATTAGCAAGATGGGGTGCCGCAGTAAGAGATGCAGAAAAATATATCAGAGACAACTACAATGTGAGTGGTGGTAACTATTTTAGAAAAGATGCAGACGGTAATGATGACGATGATGTAAGCGGAGTATACGGAAGTTCAGATTGGACAAATACAGATTACGATAAAGCCAGGAAACACAGATTGTTTAATATTATGATGCAACAGGGAATGCAGAATTACTTACCAAAAGGCGAAGTAAATAAATTGGTAGCATTTTTAAACAATCCTCAGCAAGACACCAACTTTAAGAAAGAGGTTTTAGCAATACTTAGACTTAATGGACCTTTTGATACGTTTATGGGTGCCGTAAATGCGGCAAAAGAAATTTCACAAGAAAGTATCTTTACCAAGTTTGATAAACTGCCTTTACAAGAACAGTTGCGTATATTACACGAATCAAATGTATTAGAAAAATTTACAAGAAATGAAAATACAATAAATACTAATATGAAAAAGTTTAACGAAGGCGAAGAAAGAAGTATTATTGCTAACAGTTGTGTTGAAAAATTAGTAGATGAGTTTAGTGGAAGAGAAAATCAATTTGCAAACAAAGATGATTTAGAATATGCAATATACCAAGCACTAGAAGACCTAGATGTAGAAGATTGTGTAGACCCAGAGATGGAAGTAGGCGGACAACCAATTGGGCACTTTGCTAGTGGCAGAGTAATTGATTGTTGCAGTAGCAGTGACATTATATATGATGTTATGGCTCATATGGACGAAACACAAATAGGTGAAGCAAAAAAACCAAAAATGCCAAAGCAGAATAATCCAGTAGCAAAGAACAGCAAAAACATGCCAGGTGCTGGCGCACACAAATCACCAAAAGATTACGATAGAAAAAAAATTAAAGCAGATATCCGCAAAGAATTAGATGACAGTACCTATGTAAATAATATTATGCCTAGTGTTTTTGAAAGATTTGAAAAATTACCAATACAAAAACAATTAGAATTATTGAACACACCTATTGTTGAGGGTTATTTTAAAAATTTAGATACTATAGACAAAGAACAGAAAAGACTAGGAGTAGGAAAATATAATAAAGTAAGTAAAAGTGTTAAAAAGCCTGCCGGATCATATAATAAAGAACAGCATATAAAAAATACTTACAACAAGTTTAAAACACAACATGGCGAAGTAAAGGCACAGGCTATGTTAAATAAAATGATCGACCGTGGATACTTTGACAAATCAAAAACAGAAAGTTTGTTAGGCATAGATGTATTATTAAGAACTAAAAGACTAACAGAAAACATGCCTAACAATAACAAACTTGCTATACTAAAAAAATTATTATCAAAACATTTTCCAGTTGGTAATTTAGATATGCAATTCCAGGCATATTTAGCATTACCAATACCAAGGATGATGACAGCATTTAGCCAATTAAAAAGCATAGAAGGGCCAGAAGCATGTGGTAGAGACATCCTAATGCATTTTGCAAAAAATAGATTACCAGATGCAGAAGTAAAACAACTTAATCTCAATGAAAGTTATATCAAAGAGGATGCAACAGAAGACAGATTAAACAGCATAATGACTGCATTAGAAAAAAATCCAAATTTTGCTAGACGAGTTTACAAAATGTTAAAACTTGATAAAGAGTCTGCAGACCATTTGGATATTGAAGATAGACTTAAAAATAATGACACTGGTAAGGAAAACGATCATAGAATTAATAAGAATATTATGAGACAATTAGTTTTATCACTTGAACAACTAGATCATGATTTTGACGAAATAGATGCATTTGTTGAAACTTACGGACATGCAGATTATGTAAACACAGAATTATTAAACAAGTCTGGTGTATTTAAAATTTCAGACATGTTTGTCGGAACTGATGCAGTATCTAAAGAATTTATAGATGATCTTTATGAAAAATTATTTGACTTTAGAATTAATATATCTGGATCAAACAGAGGGCCAGGTGAACTTGGATTGTGTTTACTGTCACCTAATGTAGAACTTGCTTCGGTAGGTGATATCAAAGTTAATGGCGAAGAAATAGAAGTTAAAGGTGAGGTATCGTCAGGTGGCGGTAGAATGGTTAACGGTATTGACGACTTTAAGTTTAGTGGATTAGCACAGGTCAAATCACAACTAGTACCATTTTATGAAAAGCATGATATTCCAGAAGAATTAAGAATTTACAATTTAAAAGGTGCAGTTGGCGGAGGCCGTAATCAGGGTCAGGCTCATATACTAGATCAAGCACAACAATTAGAACAAGTAAAACAAGGTGTAGGTGCTGAATTTTTAAAATTAATTGTTAGCACATATCAATTTGTTATTGACTCAGAAGAAGAAGCAGAATTAACAAGTTCATTTATGAATATGGATAAGACAAGGTTCTTAACACTTGTAGGATTAATGTCATTTAAAAATTATGCATACATGTTAAACAAAAAAGGATTCAATAGATTAATATTTTTAAATTGGAGATATGATAAAGTAGTAAATTGTACAACAGAAGAATTTCCAAAATACAGTGAGCATTTAGCATTTACAAGTTTAGATATGGCAGACAGTCAAAATGGTCCAGCAGTACAGGTATCAGTGTTAAAATGAGATTATACGAAGTAACTAAACCTGGACAATGCCCAAGAACAAAAGCAACCGAATGCAGTTGCGAAAGGCTAAGGCAATTATCAGAAGCAGAAAAGCCTATAAAAGCAGTTGCAGTACTAGAACACGGCGATGCTAAAGGCATAATTAATTTTGTACAAAAGCCAGGTAAAGCAACAATTATAAGCGGTACTATAAGCGGCTTAACAGAAGGCTTACATGGATTTCACATACACGAATTTGGCGATCTCAGTGATGGATGCGATAGTGCAGGCGGTCATTATAATCCGCATGGTGTCGATCATGGCGATGTAGATAATGGTCATATCGGCGACTTAGGAAATATAGAAGCCAACAGCAAAGGTGTAGCAGAATTTAAAATAAAATCCAAAACAATTCAATTACAAGGTGCCACAAGCATAGTTGGTAGAGCAGTTGTTGTACACCAAGACGAAGACGACTTAGGCAAAGGCGGCGATGAGGAAAGTTTAAAAACAGGCAACGCAGGTGATAGAGCAGGATGCGGTGTAATAAAATTATCTGAATTAACACAATCAGCAATAGCAGATTTAGATAAAAACATTAGCGACAAGCATTTTAGTAGAAATGAAATGCCGCAAGTCAAAGAACCAGATTTAATAGATAATGATATACCTTATAAAAAAGGCAAAATAAGTGTAACAAATATTAAACCAGTTCAAACAGATAGAGTACCAGGATTAGCACAAAAAGTTGCAGAAGACTTTCACGGTAAAGACAAGCCTTTTATACTAGATAAAAACAATTACTTGGTTAATGGTCATCATAGATATGATGCGGCTAGATTATTAGGCATAGAAAAAGTAGATGCAATAAAAGTAAATGTGCCTATTGAATTATTAATGAAACAATTTAGCCATACCACTAGTGATACAATGGTCGAACATCTAAGCGACGAGGCATCAACGCCAGAAATACACAACAAAGCATTGCAAATGGCCAAGGATGCATATAGAAAGTCTAATAAACAAGTGTCATTTACTGCATTATATGATAAGGCACTAAATAAATTACAACCCGGAAACCCACCAACAAAACTAAGTCCTGGTTTCAAGTTAGGTAAACTTCCACATGAAGAAGTAGAGTCAGTTATTCATCAATGGGTCAATCAAGAAGATCACATAGAATTAAGTAATGGCATGCATGTACTCAGTGGTGAGAATCACGGTTATGATGATAATGTAGCACTAATAGTTGATGCTGATTATAAAATATTGGACCATGATGATGACATTGTTGAACTAATGCAACAATTCACAGCACAAGAAATAAACCCAAGCATTGTAGAAAACTTTGACGATGGTAAAAAGAAAGGCAAAAGCAGACCAGGTAGAGTAAAACGTAGTGGAGCAAGTTGCAATGGTAGTGTTACAGCATTACGCAAACGTGCAAAAAACAGCAGTGGTGAAAAAGCAAAAATGTATCATTGGTGTGCTAATATGAAGTCTGGCAAAAAGAAAACAAATGAAGATATGGAGAATTTATCTCCTAGTGCAAAACTGGCAGGCGAATATATTGACAGTGACGTTAAGAGTGGCAAAATTAAAAACCTAGATGACCTCAAAAGATATATAGTAGAATTACGACTTTCAAGGATAATAGATCATGCCGAAGATGCCAGAGCACTTTGGATACATCACTTGACCGTCAATCCACACAATTTACCAGATGCAGTCAACGAATCAGCATTTGAAAATTTAAAATTACCAACTTGGATGTCACATACCAGTTTAGAAAAATTATTTGCACAAGAGTACGGTCCTAGATACGGTGACTATGTTGCACATATGGACCTAGACAGTGACGACGATTTGGCAATGAATGCCAGTGGCATGGGTGATATGGCTTTTGAAATGGTTAAAGCAAATGATATCAAAGTTATGCAAAAATTCTTAGCACAAATGCCTGTGCAGTTTACAGTAGATGACCTTAGATTAGACGACGGTATTCAAGTTTGGCATCTAGTTCAACAAAACAAAACTGTACACTAAACATTCAATAAATATGTACTATGCAAATAGTACATCATCCTAATTGGTATAGAGATTTTTTAGAAGACATGGCCCGCAGAGGCCCAACACATCTTAGAGATGCCAGTCGACATTGTCCTATTGACAATACCATTAATAGTTTTACACACTTCCTGGGAGATAAAAGTTTTATCAAACCTAGAGATCAGATTGATGAATCAAAAAGTTTCTTTTACATGATTAGTATTGATTGCTGTGACGATGACAGTATTGCAGAACTAATTTACTATGGCAGAGAACTTGTAAATCAAAAATTAGTAAGACCTTACATTACACAAGAAGCAATAGATGATTTAAATAACTTTCACAACTGCGGATTAATAATAGAAAATGCGGCTGAAGGGCATGCCAGTGATAAACTGTTTGACGCATTGCATATATTAGTTAGCCAAGTAGGTATACCATTTGAAAAAACTTATTACACAAATAGCACTCAAAATTTAAGAGAAATGTATGACAAATATTTACTTAATAAACCTTATGCTACAATAGACAAAATTAAAATGTTTAATTGCGGCGGGTGGAATGAATTGGTATGTCAACAAATGCTCGATGACAATTATCAGATTGAAAAAGAGGAAGACATGTGCGAGTTTAGAGCAGAAAATCTTATTGATTCTGATGAAATGTGGAGTTTATCTGTGGAATGCTCTAAGCCATTAGAACATATTAGAGAGGATGTTAATAAACCGCATTTATTCTTGTATAAACATATGAATGCAAAACGTGGGTTTAGAACATTGTTTTTAGCATTACTTCACAAAGAACATTTACTTGACAATAATTTATACAGCACACCTGAAGAATGGAGAGGTACGCAAAGTAGTGCTGTAAAATATATTAATTCTATAACATGGGACAGAAATTGGGCAGAAGGTTTCGAAGAATTGTACCCTACATTATTAAATGTTAGAGGCAAAATACCAACATACATTGATAGAGAACACAACCATTTAGACTTTGATCCTAACACAAATTTTAGTAGCGATAATTATATGTACTACAATGCTAGAAGAAACTGTGATATTGAAATTGTAGGCGAAAGTGAATTTGAAGGTTCTATATTTTTAACAGAAAAGTTTCTCAAAGCAATTATATTTAAACAACCTTTTATAATACTAGGCTCTACTGGCAGTTGGGAAAAGATTAAACAAATGGGTTATATATCATACGAGCCATATATTAAAGAATCTTATGATAAAAACGATGACGAACTACACCGTATGAATGAAATAATTCAAGAAATCAAACGATTAACAGACTTAAAACGCGATAAACAAGCATGGAAGGATTGGCTACAAGGTGTGAATAGAATTGCTGTACAAAATTATAATATCTATTTGAACAACCTAATACGTCGTGTAAGAATGAAAACACTAGATGATTATGTAGCAGGCACAGGTGAATTAGGAATTCCTATACAAGAGTTAGGCGATTAAAGATAAATACATATATGCGTATAAAAGAGGTTGACATAAACATAGATTCGTTCTATAATAGTATCAATGAAACAGTAGCAGGTGCTATTGGTGGCGTGGCAATGCCTCTATTCAAAGAACCAATAAAACGCAAGCCTACTAAGAAAAAGAAGAAAAAGAAAAATGCGTAGCATAGACAGTAAATACGGATTAACATACATAATGGGCGAAGAAATCTCATTTTGTGAAACATTAAAAGAGTTTGGAACATATTACAAAGGCAAAATGAGCGAAAGGCAAATTCAGATTGCTGAAGATTTAAGAAAAAGAGAGATAATTAAACTAGTAAAACTCAAAGATGGACAAGACGGATATAGACTATATGCAACAAGTAAACGAATCTGATTTAAAATCACAACTTCAAGAAGTACTAAGTGGTATTATTGCTACTTTAGATATATATGAAGTCGTTGACAATGGCGATACTTACGATATAGTAAATCTTAAAAACAATGAAATAGTATGCGAAGAAATACATTTAAACATTGTTGCAAATATTGTTGCCGCGGCAATGAATACTGGCGAAGATCTAAATACGTCTACTATAGATAAGATATTAAAAACAGAAAAATATGCTGTATCTAAAATGGTAGAAGTCAAAATATACGAAGAGTTGACGGAAAATTCTACAAATTTTGACAGAATGGCAATTTATGAAACCAAACTTACAGAGGCAGAACACAAATCTAGTAATGCAATTAACAATTTGCTGTCACAATGTCAACTGTTAATCTCCTTATAAAAGTACTTCTTTGATAAATATAACTATTAGAAGGGACTACTATGGAAGTAAAACATTTAAATTCAGATAACTTAACTAGATTAGGTAAACTTCAGAATTACCTAACAGAAAATTATGACATCAACGTCAACAAAGTTTTACCTAAGCAGAAGTTAGAACAAGCATATCAAAATGTTGAAAAAAGACTTGTAAATTTAAGAAATAAAAGTAACAAGTTTCAACAAGATCCTAACTATGGTATGAATATTATGGTTAGAGATGCATTAGGCATCATGATAAACGAAGGTCTATACTACGAAGGTGAAACATATCGCAGACTAATGGACGAACTGCATGAATACAGTTGCTCATTAGCAGAAAGTGGCGACGACTACGATACTATAATGGACAGTTGCAGTAAAAAATATGAGGCCATGCCTGCTAGATATCCAAAAGATATGATACTAGCCGCTATTGCAGAAAAAATAATGCCTATGTTCGATGGCAGTATGCAAGAAGACATAGAAGACGAAATAATGGACGTTATTGACGAACCAGAAGTAAAAATTAATGTAGATAATTCAGAAGATATCCCTTCAAACTTCGAAAATGCTACGGAAGAAATGTTAGCAGAACTAATTGGTGATTATCTAGGAAAAGATAATTGGAAAGAATTTGCATTAGGCGAACTATTTTCAGAATTAGAAAGTGTTGATATAGAAAAAGCAAATAAGGTAGATAATATGGCAAAAAAATATGGAATAACAGACTTAAAAGAAATGAAGCAATTTGAAACATTCTTAGATGATCTAGTAAGCGAGATGGTTGGAGATGACACAATTACTGAAGAAATTTCAGGTACTAGTGTTGAAGAAGCAGAAGTTGTTATGGCGGCAAGAGCCTTAAGTAACGACATTCAAGACCACATTGAAAGAATCGGTAGAATGGCAAACGAAGATATACCTTCAATTGCTGATTCAATGGCACATGAATTTGGTGCACAAAAAGCCGCAGAATTCAAAAATCAAATGGAAGGATTACTAAGTTCTTTACTTGATGCTAACAAAAGTTCAAAAGAAGGTGTCGACGCTCTTATTGGTACAATGACTGGAGAAGAATCAGCCGCACCAATGCCATCAGAAGATCCACTAGGTGGTGACATGATGGAACCAGCACTAGATGAACCAGTAGATGATTTTGCTGGTGCAGACGCAGAAGCAGGACCTGAAGAAGAACCTCTAGGTAGAGCAGAAAAGATTTAATCATGAGGTTTACGGACTTTGCACTCACAGAATCTGACATGAATGATGTTACATCAGACGTTAAGGAACTTGTTATTAACAAAATAGACGGTGGTGTGCAGTCTGCAAGTCTTGATGCATTTGTAGAAGAAGTAAACAATTTAGGTATTCCAATTTCAAAAGCAATGCTTAGATTAATTTTAGAGTCACCAGAGTTTGAAAACTTAATTGCAAACGTAGACAATTCAGAAATAGAATTTAATACACCTGGAAATGTGCCAGACGAAATGGTACCAGAACCAGAAGACATGGAAAATAATGTTTCTAACTTGGCAACATCGGCCGCTAACCAAGGCATAGGAGATGAACTAAATGTCTGATAGTATTTTTATAAACGCAACAGAGGCTCGTAGAAGAAGCCGAGATAGTGTTGTAATTCTTAATGAAGTCAGAGCACTCGAAGCCAATGTCTTATCAAACATAAGTGCAGGTTCATTGCAACTAATACAATCAACAGGAACAACAATGACTGGTAATACTTCTTATTACCAAGCCTACAATGGCATAACAACTAACACTACTATAACTGATCAAATCAGTACAGTCAAAAAACATTTCACTGACAAAGGGTATTCGGTAAATATTACTACAAATTCATCAACCGGAAATACAATTCAGTGGACAATCAAGTGGTAGCAGAAAGCCTTTTAGAAAACAAATACAATTACCCCCAATTAAAAAGAGTTACAGCAAAGTCAGGACAACGCCAATACACTGGTGATGACAACAAGCCTGTACCTAGTGTCACAACCATCCTATCAGATACAGGAGACAAGTCGGCATTGATTGCCTGGCGTAAACGTGTAGGAGATGCAGAAGCAACTCGCATAAGCACAGAAGCCGCAGGCCTTGGTACCAAAGTCCATAATGCATTAGAAAAGTATATACTTGGCGAGGAATGGAACACTTTTGGTAATAATCATGTTAGTGTGTTAGCAGAATCAATGACGTCAGAAATGATCGACAATGGATTAACTAAAATAGATGAACTATGGGGTGTTGAAGTAGCCTTAATTGCCAAAGGATTATATGCAGGTACGTCAGATGCTATCGGTATATACGAAGGCGAACATGCTATTATCGATTTTAAAACTGCTAAAAAAATTAAAAAACGCGAATGGATCGAAGACTACTTTATGCAAGGATGTGCATACGCATTAGCACATAATGAAATGTTCGAAACAAAGATACGAAAAGTAGTCATACTCATGGTAGACAGAGAATCCAAATTTAAAGAATTCATTATTGAAGGTGAAGAATTTGACAAGTACTGTGGTAAGTGGGCCGAAAGATTGGCTGATTACTATGGAAAAGTTGATGCACAAAAAGTCTAGCATACGTTTATCTGCAAAGTAAACAAAAAAGATAAATAGTTGTATGGCAGAAAAAGAAATAATTATATCACGAATGCAACAACGCAGAGGTAATCGTATAGATTTACCTCAACCCTTACGAGCGGGGGAGATAGCATTAGCATCAGACAGCAAAGAAGTATTCATAGGCTTAGATCCTGAGATAGGAGTCACGGCTCAAAATGCAAATGTTGTTTCAGTTAATAATATAGCAGAAGGCTTTAATTATGCTAATTCATATCTAAATAATAATTTTGTAAGACTTATCATGCCTAGTAAAAGATTCCCTACAGGAACTTTTAACGGTACTACAAATAACACAACTTTTATAGTCAGTAGCAGTAGCGGTCAAGCACACGGACAACCTGTATTTAATGCAAGTATAACAACAGGAAATATTAAAAACGTGTTTGATTCCAGTGCATTTGAATCAACAGATTTTACAGGTGCTAAAAATGGAGTTGCATTAAGTACAAATGCCACAAGAACTGCGGCTAACTTGCTTAATAACGAATTTTTTGTATCTTCGCCAACAAGTACAGGTCAAAACACTACCATAACATTCGGCAATAATCCAACTGGTACAGATGATATCACAATAAACTACTATAGTAATGTCGATATTATTAATGCTATGTTTGACACAGGTGTTATAGGAACTACATCAACAACAGGATTTTATGAAGCAAAAAGTGTTGCTAGTTATAGACAATTTAATAATGCGTATATTAGAGCAGATTACGAAGTAGGCACAGCATTTATTGGTTTAGAAAATAAACACACAGAAGTTTTTGCAGAGTCAACAGTAGTTACTGCTAGTTTAAGCACTCTTACAGATATAAAAATTACACCTGCAGGCCTTACTGAAAGAACAGTTTCTTTTCCATCAAATATTTCTAGTATTGCTAATGTTATTAATACGATCAACACAACTGCAAACGTAAATGCGTATGTTAAGGCTTACGATGTATCTGTTGGTGATAATGTATATTGGTATATATCATCAGATGACGAATTTGCAATTGATCATACAGTAGGGAGCGATGGAACTGCATTAGGTATAGCAAATATTTCATATACCAAAGCAAACAATTCTATTAAAGGCCAATTAGAAAACTGGATTCATGGCTCATTAAATGACCCTGCGTTTAACATGTTTGTAGCGGCGCAGGTTGGCAATAAATTTAATTCAGGTGCAACTAGAATTAGTAAGTATACACCATCGACTAGCAGTGAAAATTTGACATTAACTTTTACAGGTAATCAAGAAGCAGAAAACTTTTCAACAATAACAAATAAAATTTTTGGTGCCAGTGCAAATTCTGATATTACTGGACTAACAAATGTAAAAACAAACCAAAGACTATTAACACAAGACGACTATGCTGTTCTATTAACAGGTTCCGCTAATTCATTATTCGAAGCAATACCAAAAACATGTCTAAAAGGTGCAACAACCGATATTGCATCGTTCCAAATTTCAGATGTCGATAGTGCCATTATAGAATATTCAGTAAGAGCATCCGGTGGTTCTGGTAATGCGTATACTAGAACTGGAACAGTACACATGACAGGCAGTAGTGTACTTGCAGACGCAACACTTAATGACACTGGTGCTGTGATGCAAAACGGTTTTGGCTCAACTACATTTGATTTAAGTGCAGTATGGGACGGCTTATCAAATACAATGATATTAAGAGCAACAAATAATTTATCAGATGGAACAACAAGACCAGCCACATTTAAATATCTAGTTAGAAAATGGTTGGGATAATTGCTTGACCAAATAACAAATCCCCAGCAACGATTATCTATATGGCGAGACTATAAAAACGGTCGCCCAACACTGGAAAATGTGTTACAATACATCAATTGTATAAAACCAATAAGTAGAACTTTTGATTACTATACTCCTAGTCATTGGCCCACACCATGGGAAATATTAGACCAAGGCTTGTTTTGTGTAAGTGGTAAAGCAATTTTATTATACCATACACTAGCACAATTAGAATATATAGATACAAAAAATGTTAGGTGGATTGTAGCAGAAAATAAAGAAATTTTTGAAGAAGGACTTGTGTTTTTTGACGGAGTATGTTATTATAACGTTTTACCGGATACAAGTGTAAATATTGAAAATTTTGATAATTACATAACAGTTAGAGAAATTATTAGACAGGAAAAACTCACAAAGATTTATGAAAGTTACAAAGAGAGACGGCACTAAAGAAGACCTAAACATTGACAAATTACACAAGGTTGTGATGTATGCAGTAGAAAACCTCACTGGAGTAAGTGCATCACAAGTAGAAATCAACAGCCGGATACAATTCTATGACGGCATTAATTCAACTGATATACAAGAAACTTTGATTAAAAGTACAGCAGATCTTATATCAGAAGAAACACCAAACTATCAATATGTTGCTGGTAGATTAATCAATTACCATTTGCGTAAGCAAGTATACAACACATTTGAACCACCATGTCTTTGTGATATTGTACAAAAAAATATTGATGCTGGTTTTTATGATCCAGAATTTGTAGAACTATACACAAAAGAAGAAATCAATGTATTGCAATCTTATATTAAGCATGACAGAGATGAAGATTTAACCTATGCGGCTATGGAACAATTTCGTGGCAAGTACCTAGTACAAAATAGAAGTACAGGTGAGATATACGAAACACCACAAGTAGCATATATGATGATTGCGGCAACATTGTTTAGCAAGTACCCTGCTAAGAAAAGAATGGCGTATGTGAAAGCATACTACGATGCTATTAGTACATTTAGAATTAGTTTACCTACACCAGTAATGGCAGGTGTGCGTACACCACAAAGACAATTTAGCAGTTGCGTACTCATTGAAACTGATGATAGTTTGGATAGCATTAACGCAACGTCTAGTGCTGTAGTTAAGTATGTAAGTCAAAAGGCAGGCATTGGTATAGGTGCAGGTAGTATTAGAGCAATTGGTTCTAAGATTAGGAGTGGAGACGCAACTCACACAGGAGTTATTCCCTTCTACAAACTATTCCAATCAGCAGTTAAGTCTTGCTCACAAGGTGGAGTAAGAGGTGGAGCGGCTACACTATACTATCCTATTTGGCATTTAGAAGTTGAAGACTTGCTAGTATTAAAGAACAACAAAGGTACAGAAGATAATCGTGTACGTCATATGGACTATGGTGTACAGTTTAACAAATTAATGTACGAAAGACTTATTAGTGGAGGCAATATCACATTGTTCTCGCCTAAAGATGTTCCTGGTTTATATGATTCATTCTTTACCAACCAAGATAAATTTAAAGAATTATATGAAGCGGCAGAACGTAAAACAAGTATTAGGAAAAAGTCTATTCCTGCCATTGAATTGTTTAGTTCGTTTGTTCAAGAACGTAAAGATACAGGAAGAATTTATTTAATGAATGTTGACCATGCTAATACCCATGGAGCATTTATAGAAGACTTAGCACCAATTAGACAAAGTAATTTATGTTGTGAAATTAATTTACCGACTAAACCGCTTTCACATATTAATGATAAGGAAGGTGAAATCAGTTTGTGTACATTAAGTGCAGTAAATTGGGGTGTTATCAAAGACTTTGAGGAAATGAACAAAGTATGTAAGTTAGCAGTTAGAGGGTTAGATGAGTTATTAGACTATCAACAGTATCCTGTGTTAGCGGCTGAACTCAGCACAATGAATAGACGTCCATTAGGTATTGGTATTATTAACTTTGCTTATTGGATGGTTAAACACGACATGACATATCAAGAGCCTAACTTAGAATTAATTGATGAGTGGGCAGAAGCATGGAGTTACAGTTTAATCAAAGCCAGTAATAAACTAGCAATGGAAAAAGGTGCTTGTCCTAAGTCAATGGAAACAAAATACGGACACGGTATTACTCCTAACCAAACATACAAAAAAGATTTAGATGAACTAGTTAAACACAAAGAAAGACAGAATTGGAAAGAACTAAGAAAGAATCTAGTAGAACATGGTATAAGAAACAGTACGTTAATGGCACTTATGCCTGCTGAAACATCCGCACAGATTAGTAATAGCACAAATGGTATTGAACCACCACGTGGATATATCAGTATTAAGCAAAGTAAACACGGCGTATTAAAACAAGTAGTACCAGGCTTTCCTTACTACAAAAACAAATACGACTTGTTATGGGACCAAAAGTCTCCGCAAGGCTATTTAAAAATAATGGCGGTGTTACAAAAGTACATAGACCAAGGTATTTCGGTAAATACATCGTATAATCCAGAACACTATGAAGACGAAAAAGTACCAATGAGCGTACTGATTCAGGACCTCCTAATGTTTTATAAGTATGGCGGCAAACAGTTATACTACAATAACACATACGATGGCCAAGGTGAAATTGATATTAACAAAGATGACAAATTAGAAGATTTGCCAATGGGGGAAATCGATGACGAAGACTGCGAATCGTGTAAAATTTAATGAGCGTACTTAATACTAAATCAAAATATACTGACAAAAGTAAAATGTTTTTATCAGAAGACATGGGCATTCAGCGATTTGATGTTTTAAAATATAGACAGTTTGATAAACTCACAGAAAAACAGTTAGGGTTCTTTTGGCGTCCAGAAGAAGTTGACATTACCAAAGACAGCAAGGATTTTAAAGACTTAACAGACTTTGAACAACACATCTTTACTAGTAATTTAAAAAGACAAATACTGTTAGATAGTGTACAAGGACGATCACCTAACTTGGCGTTACTGCCAATTGTCAGTCTACCAGAATTAGAAACTTGGATTGAAACTTGGGCATTCAGTGAAACAATCCACAGTAAAAGTTATACACATATTATTAGAAATGTGTACCCAGATCCTAGTAAAGTGTTTGATGAGATGATGAGCATTAAAGAAATCATTGATTGTTCAGACAGTATAACACAATACTACGATTCATTAATTGAGTATAACAGACTTAGAGAAAACGGCAGTTCTAAATACAGCGAGTATGAACACAAGAGACGTATTTGGATGTGTTTAATGAGTGTAAACATTTTAGAAGGTGTACGTTTTTATGTATCTTTTGCTTGTAGTTGGGCATTTGCTGAACTTAAGAAAATGGAAGGTAATGCTAAGATTATAAAACTTATTGCTAGAGATGAAAATGTTCACCTGGCAAGTACACAACAAATGCTAAAACTTTTACCGCGTGAAGATAAGGACTTTGAAAAAATATCCAAAGAAACCTATGATGACTGTACACAATTATTTTTAGATGCAGTTGAGCAAGAAAAGAAATGGGCGGACTATTTGTTTAAAGATGGTAGTATTATTGGATTAAATGCAGAACTATTAAAACAATATGTAGAATACATTGCAGGTAAAAGAATGCATGCCGTAGGGCAAGAAAAAATTTTTAACACTGGAACTAATCCGTTACCTTGGACACAAGCATGGATTACAGGTGGCGAAGTTCAAGTAGCACCACAAGAAACTGAAATAAGTAGTTATGTAATTGGTGGTACAAAACAAGATGTCGACAAAGAATCCTTTAGCGGCTTTTCATTATAATATAAATATTCACACACAGAGGAACACATGTTAGTAAATAAATCTCATACAAAAGGTGACGTTGTCACAATCAAATTAACCAGCGATACAGAAATCATTACACGTTTTATCAGGCAAGATGAAAATGGTATCACAATAGAAAAGCCTATGGCAGTACAAATTACTCAACAAGGATTAGGATTAATGCCGTGGTTGTTTAGTGCTGATGCTTCTAAAGAAATTACTATTTCAAATGAAAAAGTGTTTTGCACTATGGATACACTAAAGGATCTTGCTGATCAGTATCTTGAAGGCACTACTGGAATAAGTTTAGCAAAGGCTTAAATAGTAGACAAATCCAAACGGTGTTCAGCAATCAAAGATTGTTTTTCATCTTCACTTAGTTCTGTTCTACCGGGATTGTTTGGAAATACACAACAAGGTTGCACATTGTAAAAACTGTTATTTTCTTCGCACCATTCTCTTCTATAGAACTTGTCAGTACCGTATTTGTCCCATTCGATATGAAGTTTTTTAGCAGGGTCTTGTATTACTGTTATCATATCTTTACCAACTTGCACATTAGTATCTCTCTGTAAGCGATCTAAATATCTACCTTCAAATAAACCATAGGCAGGAAATGCCTCAGTATATTCAGGGTGGTCATTATGCCATTGTTCCATTTCCTGTGGACCAGCCGTTAAAGGCTGATATACACTGAATCTATCTGAATAATTATCACTAATCCATTTCTTTTCATTTTCCCATGGGTCTCCTACATCATATTTGCCCATATTAGCAACTTCGTTGCCGTCGGTAATCTTAAGTATGTTGTCGCCGCCGTTATATGACTTGTACATAATATTGTCTATTTTGCAATAAACAAAACCTTCTGCTTGATTGTGGGTCCATTCTAGTTTCATACATGTATTTATTATGATAAATAATATTACTATGTCAAAAGCCGCACTTAATGGAATATCAGTTGCAGGAGGTCCTGCAGTTGCATCAGCAACAAAAACAACTATTGAATCTTTACAGCCTGTAAGAATAGACGATTCAGTTACAGGGCACGGTGATTCACCGCATGGCAATCCCACAGTTGCAGAAGCCTCATCTAAAGTTAGAATTGAAGGTAAATTTGCTTCAAGAGTAGGAGATGCCGCTTCATGTGGCCATGCATTAGAAAGTGGTGCTAGTAGAACAAACATTGGATAAACTATTTAATAACAAATGTGAACTAGACGAACGCAAATATTTCAAAGTTTTGCGTGACGACATAGATAAGACCGAACTTAGAGAATACAAAAAAGACATTCTATATCTTGGTGGCGAAATTGAGCGACAAAAAGCATTAACTACTCGTGCAAATACAAACAAAACTTTATCGGAGTTTGACGACAGTTACGAGTACATTGTCTCCACTGTAAAAAAAGATCTTAATTATAAAAACTTTGATGACCTATTCGAAAAGGTATATAGAGAAAAGTTAGAGTCAATACCTCATAATGTTTTCATAAGTGGTGGTATTGATAGCACCACATTATATAACGTGCTTAAACGCAAGGACATTGCGTTTAAACCGTATTGTATACGATACAAATCGCAGGGCACAGTATTCAACGATTATGAAATAAAAAATATTGCTGACGATGTTGTAACAATAGATTTTGATATTTTAAAGTTTTTTGATAGTGGCGATTTTTTAGAAACAGCACAAAAATATCATTGCGTTACTCCACAGTTTTTACCATTATTAAAAGCATTTGAATCAATAGACGGGCCTATAATAGAAACATCAAGTGCACCAAATGGCAGTATAAATAACAATGTATCAGTTGATAGATTAAGTACAAAGTACTTGTCTTATAGATATGCTCTAGATTTAAGAAACGACAATAGTATATTTAATTTTTATAGAAGTCATCATTTTATAGATCAATTATCTACAAATGTGTATAAAAAGTTAAATAGCAAATATAAAAGAGATGTATCGCGAGGAGCAGGCGTAGATGCATGGGATCAGGAATACAACATCAAAATACAATTATATAAAAATATTTTTGATACAGTTGGCCATAAGGCTGTCAAATTCACTGGTTTTGAGGCACTGAAAACTTGGTATGCAGATAAATATATAGGTAACGATCCTTATCTGCAAGTGTTCGATAAACATTTTAGACAACCATTGCTAAAACGCAACATTGACAAGTTTAAGGATTTATTAATTATAAACATATTAAAGGGATAATAAAATGGCTGTTAAATCATATATCGTATCGTTTGAACACGAACACATAGATGGTGATTCTGTTACTTTTAACCAGTCTGGGACAGAATCTGCACTAACGGGTGCAGGTGCAACAATAGATAGTAGTTTTGATCATGCTAAGTCTGGTATGTACAAGATAGATATTGACGAGACTAACATAAGTAGCATTTCATCACTTTCAGGTTACGTTGCATCAGAAAATGTAACAGACCAAGCAGATGCCACACTATTAATAAGTGAAGCAACAAGCGAATGGCACAAACAAAGAATAGTAACTAGAAACTTACCACTAAGGACAACATTTGATCCTGTATATACAGGCTCTGGCTCAATGGTGTATTTAATGGACAGTGGTGTTGACCAAGGTCACCCAGAGTTCTCAGGAAAAAGTTTTGAACCTATATATTCAGTATTAGAATCACCCGGTGGATTTGCTGAATTTATAGAAGACGGCAACGCCGGTACAGATTTTGATACATCAGACAAACACGGTCATGGAACAGCAATGGCTAGTTTAATCAATGGTGCTACATACGGTGTAGCCGGAGATGCCACAATAGGAATTGTAAAAATTTCCGATCCCTCAGTAGATGGCGGTGCTATCAAATTAGAAAATGTACTAAATGCATTCAAGGCAATGAGATTAGCAGACATTAATTTCCTTGATTCCAGTCTTGAATCCTCTTATACTAATACACCAACTGTATGCATGGCTTGGAGTTTTCCAAAATCACAAGTACTAGACAGATATGTTTCCTTAATGCAAAATCGCGAAGGCTTCTTAATGGTTGCCGCGGCAGGTAATAATGGTGCTGATGTTGATAATTATTCACCAAGCGGTATCAATGAAATTTTAACAGTAGGCGCAAGTGACAGTTCAGATAACGTACCTTCATTCTCAAATGATGCAGGTGCTATCGTAGAACAAGGTACTGGACTACAAACAAACGGTGGTGAAGAAGTTGATGTATTTGCTCCAGGTGTTGCAGTAAACTATGCAGACATCAGCAATAGATTAAATGACAGCAATTATACAGGCGTTACAGGCGATGACTTAAAAACTACAGGTAGTGGAACAAGTATATCTTGTGCCATAGTTGCAGGTATGGGTGCTATGTCTTCACAAAGATTTGGAAGTGCTAGGGCAACAGCAAATGCACTCAAAGAACTAATTATCGAGCAATCATTAACTGGACTACTTTTCCAAGATCCAGCATTATACAGTAGTACACCAAATAACATCGTGTTTGCAGAAAACGAATATTATGCAACTGTTTGGAATACAGCCGCTGGTAATTTAGGTGACTTCCTATTAACAGGAGCAGGCGATATTAATATTAGTTTAGATGTAGCAAATACTGTAACAGATATTTCTGGTTCAGAGTTTGCCGCTATGCCTCCAGCATTAACTTTAAGTGGTAATGCATCAGCAGGTTGGAATATTACAGCAGATACTAGTGTAACAGGTACTATGAGCAACACAACCATTTATAACTTTATCCTTACAGCAACCAAAAACGATAATACCAAATACAACAGACATTTTTCAGTAAGTTTGTTTGGTGGTAGTGAAATTACAGAAGATGAAAGAACTGCAGGTAATGAAACATACTTTGTAAACGATGGCGGCACATTAAGTGAAGTTGTTTATGGTTCAGGTCAATATGCAGGTAGACAGTTAAAATAAAATTAATTTATAATAAAAAGTAGGCTGGGAACAGCCTATTTTTTTGACTGTACAAAATAAATACTACTGTGGAAACAACCAATATATCATTTGAAACTATTTGTCACGTATGGCAGAAACATTTATGGCAAAATAGAGTAAGTCCAATTGAAACCCATAGTGCTATGACTTGGCCATATGATGGAAATCCACTAGAATTTGACATGGATATTTTTGACTATGAGCCTTCATTTTTTGGTGTAATTACAAATGGTAGAGTTGTTGGTGTAAACAGCGGCCACAGAACAAAAGACAATATTTATAGAAGCAGGGGAATTTGGGTTGACCATGATGTTAGAAAAAAAGGTGTTGCTCAATTACTATTTAATGCTACAGAAAAACAAGCAATCAAAGAAGGTTGTAATATGATATGGAGCATACCTCGTAAAAGTGCCTTACCGGCATATACTAAATTTGGCTTTGAAACTATAGGTAACTTTTTTGATGAAGGCATGGAGTTTGGGCCTAACATTTATGTGACTAAGGTGTTAAATGTATCCAACTAAAGTACACGGACCACGTCCGGAGCACCTGCCTAAAGACATTACTATACAATGGAGCATGGGAAACAGTTGTAACTTTGAATGTGAATACTGCCCTACCCAATTACACGATGGCAGTTTAGGTTGGCACGACACAAACAAGTATATTGATATAATAGAAAAAATATGTAAACACTATCAAGAACAAGACAAAGTAGTAAACTTTGAATTTATTGGCGGTGAAGTCACAGTTATACCTGGCTTTATTGATATACTAGAAAAAGTAAAAGAGTACAACGGACACAATATAATTTTTACAAATGGTAGCAGAACAGTTAATTGGTGGAGCAAAGCAAAGCATTTAATTGATGACTTAGTTATCAGTTACCACCCACAATCAATGGATGAAGACTCGCTTATAGAAATTGCAGAAGAAATAAAAGACTCAGTATATACAAGTTATCAATTAGCAGGTGTAAAAGATTACTTACCTAGATTAGAACTGTTAGCAGAGAGGCTTAGAACAGTATATAAGCATAGTACAGTACAAGACTACTGGGGTGTTAATATTGCAATAAAAACCATGTACAAAAAACTATTAGGTCCAGGTGCTAAACAAGATACATTTTATGACTATAGTGGCAATGATTGGCGTATTTTAAATTTACCTACATGGAAAGAAAATCCAGACACGCCCCCACCACCACCAGATCCAAATGCACCGCCTCCACCAGAGCCGCACCCAGGTAGATTTTTATTTACATACCAGACACCTGAAGAAACAAACTACTACAATGCAGATCAAATTATGGATCAAGGACTAAACAAATTTCAGGGAATGATGTGCCACATAGGTGAGCGAGGTTTTAATATCGACATGCGTGGCAACATTGTTAGCAGTTGGTGTGGTGCAAAAACTTACGGAAATGTATTTGAAAAAGATTTTGAATTACCTACACCTGATGGTGTAGTGTGTCCACATGAACATTGTAATAATCCAAAAGATATCCAGATTCTCAAAACTGCCTAAAACCCCTATAAAATCAATAACATAATATAAATAGACTGTATAAAAGGATATAACTTACTTTTATATTATTTTTGCCCACATTCAAGATAAAAATTAATAACATGCTAGGTTGTGTGTTGTGTTATTCTATTTTTGGGCATATACAACAGACAACAAATGGAAAAACTTAGAGACAAAGCAGAGTTATTTACACTAATATCAATATTTTTATTCAGTGTTATCGCACTAACACCTGTAACATGAAATATGCTTTATGTTACATGATGCTACTATTTGCCGCACAGACTGATAACATAGCAGGCATTTTACGTGGCTTACGAGATGTAAATCATACACCTTATTATTTGGAACCTAAAAATGAACATTAATCGACTTTTAAAAACAATTTACAAATACTGGATAGCACCATGGCACCCGATCAAGTAAGAGACGCAACACCTGAAGAACAAGCAGAGTGGTTTGAAACAGACTTCTTTATGAAAGGTGACTTTGATGTACTACAAATGTTTGTGGTTATACCAGCAGTAATCCAAGTAGTAGTATTTGGCTTAATGTTAGCAGTAATGTATTTAAATACATTCTTCTTTTGATCAAAGAAGCAATACAGGCCGTTGTTGGTGTAGGCAAAGACAACAGCCAAATAAAAATCACACCCTTGCGAGTTCTTCTATTTGCATTTTTAGTAGCAGGAATATTTTTAGGCACAATTACATTGTTGCTTTTGTTTGCTTCTTTTGTAACAAATTAAGGATTTAATAAACCAATTTATCTGGCAAATAAGGTAAATACATGTAACAATTTATTAAAGTAAAAAATATGTCAAATAAAACACCATATGAAATCCGTCTAGAACTTATCCAAGAGGCTAGGCTTATTCTTCAAGCAAAAGCAAACAAGCCTGAGTACATGCCAACGGCAGAAGAAGTTATTGAAGAAGCAGAAAAACTTAATAAGTTTGTATCCAAAAGACCCGAATAATCACTCTCCTATCAAGTAAATAATATCTAGTAACGCCACCGTAACTCAGTTGGTAGAGTAACTGATTTGTAATCAGTAGGTCGTCAGTTCGAGTCTGACCGGTGGCTCCATTTATATAAATAAATGCGACTCACAAATAACAGGAACACAAATGGCACGGAATAAAAAGTCCAGAAATAAAAAATACGATCCAGAAAAATCACAGAATACAATTAAAGGTTCTCAAGACGTTAAATCAGGTATATCTGAGGATCTTACACCTCAACAAATAGCAGAGCAAGAAACACTTTTTAATCTATTAGAAAGAAAGATTGAAATTCCTGTACAAAGTTTTGAAAATAAACATCTGTTTATTGCAACACCGTGTTACGGTGGTCAAGTAACAGAACCGTATCTTAGAAGTATGGTTAGACTTATTTTGCTTATGAATAGATTCAATGTTAAATTTACAATGAGCACACTAGCAAATGAAAGTTTAATTACAAGAGGTAGAAATACCCTTGTTAGTTTCTTTATGGAAAATAAAGATGCAACACATCTAATGTTTATTGATGCTGATATTGAATTTAATCCTGAAGATGCACTTAGAATGTTAGCATACGATAAACCAATTATTGTTGGTGCATATCCTAAGAAAGCATTAAACTGGGATAGTATCTTACAAGCGGCTAGAACACCTGGATTAAATGAGACCCCACAGACTATTGAAGGACATAGTTCTAATTATGTTACAAATTTTGCATTTGCAGAGGATGAAAACGGCAATAAAATACCTTCAGTACAAATTAAAGATAACTTAATTAAACTCTTAGATGGCGGTACAGGATTTATGACAATTAAGAAAGAAGTTATACAAACTATGTTTGACAAGTATCCTGAAACAAAGTATAACAATGATTTAAACATTGATCAAAAGTTTGAGCCATTTATGTATGCATTGTTTGATTGTATTATTGATCCAGAAAGCAGACGTTACTTGTCAGAAGATTATACATTCTGCAGACGTTGGCAACAAATCGACGGAGATATTTGGCTAGATCCTAGAGTAAGCCTTAATCATGTTGGTCACTATACATTTAATGGTAATGTTAGAAAAATGCTTACAGGTGAAGCAAGAGTGCAACAACAATATGTATCACCTGACGATAGACCATTTGTTATTGGTGCATCAGATAAAGTTACAGAACAACCACAACCACAAAAATCCATACAAATAAGTAAAAAGAAATGAAAAAAATAAGTGTACTATTAGCAACAAGACAAAGAACAGAAATGCTTGATAAAAGCATTGACAGTTTATTAAAAAATGTAAGCAATACAGATAATGTTGAAATTATGTTAGGTATTGACAATGATGATCACGAAACATTAGATTTTGTACAGTCAGATGACTTTCAAAATAAAATGCAAGATGAATATAACGTTGATGTACAAGCAGTAGTATTTGATAGACTAGGTTATAAAAATTTACATCAATATATGAATCAACTTTGGGGTAAAGCAAATGGCGAATGGCTAATGCTGTGGAACGATGATGCTATTATGGAAAGCAAAGATTGGGATTTAGAAATAGGCAAATTTGATGAAGAATTTGCATTACTTAAATTTAATCAAACAAATCATGACCACCCATACGCATTGTTTCCTGTAATACCCACAGACTGGTGCAGACTTATTGGTACCTTTAGTATGAATTCACAAAACGATGCTTGGCTTAATTTAATTGCTAAACCATTAGGTATTATTAAAGATATTCCTGTAGATGTATTACATGATAGATTTGATCTTACTGGTAATAATGACGATGAAATATTTAGAAGCAGAGAATATGCTGAAGGAAATCCGCAAGATCCAAATGATTTAATGAGCGAAAATAATATCAGAATGAGAGATGCAATTATACACAAGATTGCATGGTATTGTAACCGTATAGGGCAAACAGAAACTAGCGATTACTTCGATAAAGTAAAAGCAGGGGATTTAGATCCTTTTGAAGATTGGAAAAAAGTTAGGGAAAGTGCAGTAGGATTAGGCTCTGGTTTATAAATAGTAGCATGGCAAAGAAAGATAAAAGACGAACAATAGTATACCTAATACCGGAAGGCGAAACAAGGGATCACCACACATATCATTATACCGCAGTGAAAACAAAAGCACTGGTAATTGAAAATAGAAAATTAAAACTTAAAAAATTTAATCCTGTTAAGCAAAAACACGAGTATTTTGTAGAAGCAAAACTACCACCACATAGCAAATAAATAGTTGACATATACTATAAATAGTAGTATAATAAGGGCACTATGGAAGAAACAATAAAAATATTTGTATACGGCACACTGAAATCAGGCAATTCTACACGAGGATTAGATAGTCCTCAATTTGCAGACATTGATAAAACAAAGTTAGGTATTGCTAAAACTACTGGAAGTAAATTCAACATGGTTGACTTAGGTGCATTCCCAGGAGTAATTGTAAACGGCGAGCATGATATAGTTGGCGAAGTTTGGGAAGGTGGCAAAGACTTCTTAGAACTATGCGATAGCATTGAAGGACACGAGGGCGATAAACTAAACAATTTCTATCACAGAGATTTAGTTGGTACCACAGAAGGCCCAGCATACATATATCATTTAGACCCTTGGTATTGGAGTGATTACGGAGACGATTACGAAAATGTTCCTAGTATCACATTGTCTAATAACACACTAACTTGGAACAGATAATGGAATACGCATCACAATGGAATACTACTCTAGTAGATCCTAAACACCCAGTATTAAGAAATGAATGCACAATAGACCCGTTGACTACTGACATAGTGTGGCAAACAGTTGAGCAAGAAATGTTTAAACTCATGCATGAAAGACTAGGCCTAGGCCTTGCCGCACCGCAACTTGGTAATCCTGTAAAAATGTTTGTAATGAGACACAGCACAGAAGGTGACATTGCTGTTTACAATCCTAAAATTATAAATGTGTCTGAAGAAAAAGTTACATTAGAAGAAGGATGCTTAACATTTCCAGGATTGTTTTTTCATATAACTAGACCCGAAGGCGTACAAGTTACTTTTCAAAACAGAAAAGGCGAAGAGCAAAGCATGGAACTAATTGGAATGGATTCACGTTGCTTTCAGCATGAAACCGATCATTTACATGGTATACTTAATCTAACGTATGTGAGTGATCTCAAATTACAACGTGCAATAAACAAAAGAGATAAACTCATTAAAAAATATTCCAAGATGAAAAGATCAGTTAGTCGTGTATGATTCCGAAATACATATATGACATTCCTAGTTTTATGTCTAAATCAGACTTAGAATCTATTTACGACTTAGCATATACATTACCAAGCAATAGCAATATATTAGAAATTGGCTGTTTTTTAGGCAGTACTACTTGTACATTAAAAGAAGCAAGACAAGATTCTAATTTATATTGCGTAGACAAATGGACAAATGAAGAACATAATGATTATTTAATAGGATATGATAGGAAGACAATATATGAAAACATAGAGTCTGATAAAAATACATGGAGGCAAAATACAAAGCATTTAAAAAATGTTTTTATGTATCATGAAAAGTCGCTAGATGTTGAATTTGATAAAGACTTAAAATTTGATTTGATATTTTTAGACGGTGACCACACATATGGTAATGTAATGGGGGAATTGATAAAATTTTCTAGTCTATTAAAACCAAACGGTATATTAGCAGGTCATGATTACGGATGTGCACCATGCACAAACGCAATTACAAAATTTGCCACAGATAATAATTTAGCAGTATGGACATTATTAGATAGTGTATGGTACTATAAACCTTATAGGACTAGGCAGAAATGAATTATCCTTTTTGGGTCTTTGATTGGAATCGTGTAAGAGACTATCAAGAACAATACCCACTTTCAAAAGAAATATTTAAACACCCATTAAGTTTATGGTATGGTAATCGTAGTGCAAAACCTATTAAAGGTTTAGATAAAAGTTTACGCAGATTATTTAAACGTAGTGGTGATAAAATGCCTATACTTGTAGTGTACAACATGCCTAACAGAGACATTGGGCAATACAGTAAAGGTGGTGCCCAAACCCATGCTGAGTATCTAGAATTTATACAAGACTTTTCTAATGGCATAGGCAACAACAAACCAATTGTTGTATTTGAACCAGATGCTATTCCACATTTAACACACTTAGATAAAAGCGAAGCAGATAGTAGAATACAATTGATTAAAGAAGCATTAGAAATCTTAACACAAACAGGTGCATTTGTTTATATAGATGTTGGGCACAGTAACTGGTTAAGTCCCGAAGAAGTAAATCTTTATTTAAATAAAGTTTCCAATACTAAAGTAAGAGGCTTTAGTGTTAATGTAAGTAACTATAGAACAACATTAGAGTCGGCAAAGTGGGCAAACAAAATATGCGAACTAAGACCGCATGATTATTATGTTATAGATACTAGCCGTAACGGCAATGGTCCACATGGTAACGATTGGTGTAATCCACCAGGTAGAGCATTAGGAGAGTCGCCTACATGCGATACAGGATTAGAAAAATGCGATGCTTATCTGTGGATTAAAATACCCGGTGAAAGCGACGGTAAATGCAATGGCGGACCAAGAGCAGGAAGAATGTGGGGCGAAATGGCCGAGGAACTAGTAAGGAATACAACATGGATTTAAACTTTTTTATAATGGATAACTTTTATACTAACCCTGACCAAGTTCGAGAATTTGCACTTAGTAGAGAATTTATTACAGAAGGCAATTACCCTGGATACAGGACTGGCCCAGAAGAAACACAACAACATAACTATTTAAAAACATTTTTTGAAGAAAGTATAATTAAAAAACCAATTTCGTATTGGCCGGAAGAATATAATACTGCATATCAAATTACCACACAAGAATCTAAAACATGGATTCACCACGACGAAACTACATGGGCGGCAGTATTATACTTAACACCAGACGCACCTGCAGAATCAGGTACTGGTATTTATAGACACAAACCAACAGGCATATACGAATGGGACGGTGTTAAAGATTCTGCATCTGATTTTAATAATTCTGATTTTCTAGGTGAGGAACATATGGACCAATGGGAACAGATTGCATTTGTTGGTAATGTGTATAATAGGCTAGTATGTTACAAAGGAAGCCTATACCATAGAAGTGTATTACCTGGATTTGGAACAGATAAATATTCAGGTAGATTGTTTCAAACATTCTTTTTTAGTACACAGGAATAGTATGGATAGTTATTGGCAATGGAATAAAGAAAACTTTGATTGGCATTACGATCCTGCGTCTAAACATTCCGATGTGCAATATGTAGGAAAATATATATCTAATCCAACAACGTTGCTTACAGACGTTGTAAGTGCGTCTAGTGATGCCTTATCCGACGACGATGCATACGATGAAGTAAGTATCAAAGGTACTCCTTACAACAAAGAAGCCGCAGAAATAATGGAAGGATATCATAACGATTTAACTCGAGCAGGGTTTACTCCACATAATACAGGCGGCAGACAAACATGGAATGTATGCGATACATTTCGTAGAATGGGAGAGTTAAGTGGATTAAAAAACCCACAAATAATGTTTTTAGAACAACCACCAGGAAAAGCAATTCCTTGGCATAGAGATAGTTATAATAATTATAGACGTAACTTTGCTAAAGTTAGTGATGATACAGAAGTAATACGTTACTTAGTACAACTAAATGATTGGCAATGGGGACATTATGTTAGTGTTGGCAATGATGTACTGCACCAATACAGCATAGGTGACATACATTGTTGGAAAGAAGGCATATATCATGCTACAGGAAATGTAGGATATTGGCCTAGATGGAGTTTAACTATTACTGGCCAAGTAACACCCGAGTCATTGCATTTACACCAACCTAAAGAAATACTGATATGACATTTGTAGTAGGAAGTCCGTGTGTAGGCTGTAAAGATACCGCCTGTGTCACTGTGTGCCCAGTAGATTGTTTTTACGAAGGCCCTGACATGCTTTACATTGATCCGGATGAATGTATTGACTGTGCATTATGTGAACCTGAATGTCCTGTAGAAGCAATATGGAGCGATGACGAACTTCCAAACGAACAAATTCCTTTTATTGATATTAATATCAAAGGTTCTGAAAAATATAGAGATGCTAACATAGTGGATCAACAAGAACCATTAGCACATAAATCACCATATACTACTGCTGAAGCAATCAAGGTAGTACAGATAGATTAGAAAAAAAGATAAATACTACTATGGACCGTTCAAATATCATAGTAGTATACCCAGGTAGATTCCAACCTTTTCACAAAGGACACAAATCAGTGTTCGAACATCTTAAAAAAGACTGGGCAAATGTGTATATTGCTACCACAAACAAAGTGCAACCAGGTAAATCACCATTTAACTTTCAAGATAAATTAAATTTTATGCAACTGCTAGGCATCGACAGTAATGAAGTACTAGAAGTAAAAAATACATACAATGGACAAGAATATATAGACCAATTTGGCAAGAAATTTACTGCTAGTGATACAGGATTGATCATGGTTGTTAGCGAAAAAGATATGGTAGATGACCCAAGATTTAACTTTCCTAACATGGGTGTATCACTTAAAAAAGACGGCAATCCTGCATATTTACAAAAATTTACACACGAAGATGACATGAAAAGCATGGCTGAGCATGGTTATATTATGACTGCTCCTATCTTTCCATTTAAAATAGCAGGACACGATTTAGATAGTGCTAGTCAAATTAGAGAACTAATGAAAGGTGATGAAGAACTAGCAAAACAGGTTTTTGTGGACTTATATGATAAATACAACGAAGACTTATTTAAACTTATACGAGAGAAACTTATGATAACTGAACAAGAAATATTAGATTTAAACTATATGCGTAAAATGGCAGGTTTAAACGAAATAGATGTCGAGGACGACGACTATGCAGATGCACCAGGATACAAGGAAATGCCTATGTTTGACCAATTAGGAAAAATCATAGACAGTGACGAGATGTCCAAAGATGGCGATGACATAAAAAATCCTAAATCAACTGTGAAAACAGATGACGGTTCAGAAGTTGAAGTAAGTGTAGGCGAAGCAAAAGCAGTTAGAAAAATGTTAAACATGCTGGGCTCTAATAGAGGAGCAGATGCAAAATCACCTAGAGAAAAGTTTCAAGATGCAATTCAAAAAGAAGAAGGTTTAACAAATATGATTGAATTTGCTAATTCAAAAGGATTAGTAGAAGAAAGTGACGTAGTAGACAGTGAGGAATACGCATTAGAAGATTTAGACTTAAATGATATCAGATATGACTATGGTGTTAAGCCAGTATCAGAAGGTGGCAATGCATTTGATATAGCAATGACAGATTCAGAAGATATTATTATGACATGCCAAGATCAAGAAGAATGTTTAAAAGAGTTAGAAGCATTAATAGTAGATAATGCAGATGAGTGGGATAGCAAATATGCAAACGAAGTAGTGCAAGACTACATCACATTGGTAGTTGATAAAGGTATTGAAGGTGCCAAAGAATATGTAGAGCAACAAGATAAAGAACCAGAAGGTGCACCATTAGAAAGTAAAGGTTCAAAGCCTGACTACATTGATATAGACGGCGATGGCGACAAAGAAGAGCCAATGAAAAAAGCAGTCAAAGATAAAAACAAGAAAGACGAAAGTTTTGACGCAAGTGCAGAACAAAGTCGTGAAGAAGAAGCATACGAAGAATTAATGAATGCCCTACAAAGTGGTGGTGAAGAAGCATACGCAGAAGCATGTGGTTTATCAATGGAAGAACTTGATCAGGAAATGGGCGAGATTTCCAGAGACTTAAACTTACACATGGATGATGACAGAGATGAAATTATTCAAAGACATGCTGAAGATACTGTAGATAGTGCAGATTGGAAAGACCATGGCGAACCTGAAGTAGACGAAGATATTCAAAGAATGCGAGACCTAGCAGGATTAGGTGAAATGTTAGGTAAGGATGGTAAAAAGCCAGGAGTACCTTATAGCAAATCTACTCAAAAAGATTTAGATGACAGAATAGCAGTCGCAACTCCTCCTAAAGGCGATACTGGCGAAGCAGATGCAGAAGAAGGTGAAACAGCACGTTTCTTAAGACATATGAAAAATATAAAGAAAGCAAAGTAATATGAGTAAAGTTAGCAAAGAAGATTTAAAAAGATTACAGGAATTAGCAGGCATATACGGCCAACTATTCGAAAAAGATGCTGGTGACAGCGACAATGTAAAAGTGGCAATTGGTCATGTTGATAATGAAAGAGATATGATTAGACGCCAATTATACCAAATGGGAAAATATAGTGTAGAGATCGCAAAGACTCTAAAAGAATTGCCAGATTCAGATTTCCCAAATTGGTGGCAAGCAAAGATTACTAAAGCAGGAGCATATCTAAGTGACTGTGCTCACTATTTAGAAAACACAATGCAAGTACCGCCAGGCGATGATATGACTGGTGACGGTAGTCAAGGTGACATAGAAGTATCAGATCCAAACTACAACGACGACAGAGATCAAGACCCAAGCGGCGTAAGTTAAAAACTCCATAAATATCCATAGTAAACAAGATAAATATTACTATGGCGGCTACAAAACAAGAGCAATATATTGATAAGATATCCAGAGACGGTGCAATAGAATTTGTAGGGTCAGAAAGTCGACTTGATTTTGATTTAATGGGTAAAGATCATTTTGAATATCTATTATATCACGGACTAAACCCTAATCATGTATTATTTGATGTTGGTTGTGGTGCACTGAGAACAGGGCAGTTTGTTATTCCATATTTAGATTCAACTAATTACTTTGGATTAGATCGAATGCCAGAACTAATTGAATACGGTTTAAATGAAGTATTAACACCCGAAACTGTGTTTGATAAAACTCCTAGATTTTCTGTAAATAGCGAGTTTAATTGTGCATTTGTAGACAAACCAGTTGATTATGCATGGTGTCAAAGTTTGATGTCACATCTAAGTGTAGCAGATATAAAGCATTGCTTAAACAATGTTAAAGACACATTATCGCCTGATGGTAAAATTTACTTTACTTACTTCCAGTTAGAAGGGTTAGAAGAAAATCAAGCAAATCAACAAGCAACTCATTCCAAAGAAGATTTATTCTACAGCGAACAACATATGGATAATATTGTTGCAAGTTGTGGATTAAAGAAAATATTTAACGGTCCAATTGGCCATCCAAGAGGTCAATGGATGTACATTAGCAAGGTATAAATAAAATTATGAAAGTTGAAATATATAGCAAACCACAATGTCCTTATTGCGTTCAAGCAAAAGCATTAGCAGAAAGAGAAGGTCACAAACTAACATATAAAATGTTAGATGAGGACTTTAATAGAGAACAGTTAATGGAAACATTTCCTGGTGCTAGGACATTCCCACAAATTATAGTAGACGGTAATAAGATTGGCGGTTTTACAGAGTATAAGGCATTAGTAGACGCAAGTTAAATCTGTGTTGCTACAATGTGTATTCGATCATCATTGCTGAAATTAACTGCTGAATGCAAATAATTAGTACGCATCAAGTACGCATTTCCAGGTTCTAAATTGTAATGTTTAATAGAGATATCAGTACCTGTATCACTTGCTACAGGCTTATCCGTGTAGAACATTAAAAAGTTTTGATCGTTCGTTATAACAGGTATGTGTAGGCGCATTACATGGTCTGTGCCGTCATGATGAACACTATAACATGTGCGTCTTGCTTTATTCATTATACGCCATCTACAGTAATTAGGTGCTAAACTTTGTATTAATTCGCCTATATAACGGTCTTTTATGCTGTTATTAATAGTAGTAAACTCGTGTTCGCTATAGTTTAAATTAGCAATTTTGCCTATGCTACAATCCCAATCGTCATTGCCTGTGATACTTGTAAGGCTGATTTGTTGATTAGGCCACAATGGTGTTAACCCAAGTATATACTCGACATCTTCTAATAATTGTTTTTGATCTATTTGTATAGATAGTTTGTTTATATATTCCATGGTACTAACTTAAATCTCTCTTTTGGTAAGCCTAAGTATTTAGTAGTCCATTTGCTTTGCCCAACAAAATCTAAGTGTGCCCATTCTTCTTTTTTAGCAAGTTTTTCTTTGGCAAAGTTATTCCAATCTGTATTTACTAATAGTTCTTCTATGACAGATTTTTTACTTTCTACTTCATCTAAACTATTACTATCCCATTCGTAATGAAATAACTCCATAGTCTTATATCTATTGCTATCAACATAATCTATACTTATATCAATACCCCACTTAGGTTTAAGTTGAGTCATTTTGTGTATAAGATGATTGCCTTCTGCCCAATGCCCTAACTGTTCTAGAGCATATCCGTGATAGCCTTTGCGTTCAAACAAATAAGAATGATTTATATGTGGACCTGTTTTACTATCACTTAGTAACCAAGGTTTAGCAATAGCACGTCTATATCTTACAAAGTATGCTTCGCCCATATTTACTTTGGCATACTCTTGTTCAAGTGGACATAAATCATAACCACTTTGATCAAATAGTTGTAATGATTCTGCATTAGGACAATGCATTTGTTCTATGGCTGTGCCCCAAGTACCTTGTGAATTAAATATATTTTTGCTTTTACTAATGTGCATGCCAATCCAAAATTAAATGTATTCTATCTTCGTCTGAGTTATTATAAACTGAATGCATATCCTGATTATCAATTTCAAATATTTCTCCTTGCTTCATATAGATAGTCTCAGATCCTACTGTGAATTCAACTTTATCATTAGTGACTATGGGTATATGTATTCTACTATTTACAGAAAAAGAATCACCTGTATCAGTGTGCGGATATATAAAACATTGTGCTGGTAGAAGAGCAAACATAACTCTTATAGGATGACCAGTTTTATAAGTATTAATTTTTTTAAATAACTCTTTAAAAAATACTTTATCAACATATTTGTCCCAATATTCTGTTTTAGGTGCACTTTTAGATGTATATTCAAACTTGATAGATTCCAAAGACCACATCAATGGAATTATATGTGTATCACTGTGAACTGCATAGTAGGAATGTCGAATTATGGAATAAGGATTATTCCAGTCATTGTTATTAGATAATTTATTAGCAATAGAATCAATATTGATATCACCAATATAAACAAATGGTTTCATCTACCAGGCGCGGCAACTCCAGTACCTTGCTTTAGTACGAGGACCCGGATTATCACAGTTGTGTCTTGCTCTAAAACTCTTGCGTCTTGCTGGATTAGACTTTTTAATTTTCATAGTCTTTTGCCCGGCTTTTTTAGCACTAGTACCACCATGTCCAAAGTTTACCTTTTTCACATTTCCTGTTTTAGGATCTTTTACATAAACTTTAAACTTCTTAACATCGCCTCTAGTTGGTTTGCCCAACTTAACTTTACGTCCTTGATATTCTGCTTCATTCTTAACTAATTTAAGTTCAGGCTTTTTATATCCTTTAAGGTAATAATCTACTTCCTTATCTGATAGTCTTGGAAAATAGTTTCTAAACTCTGTTTCTAAATCAACATCTTTACCATAACTGTTTATTATTTGCATAATAACTTCTTTGGCAGATGCATCTGTGATTTCATTGAGTTGATCTAAGCCTGCTAATTTTTTTAATTCTGCTAATTGTCTAGCACCTTCGACAACAATGTCTTCTGCTAGTTCGTCCCAACCAATTAATATGTTTTCGTTTACAACATGTAACACAGGTACAACAATACCTTCGCCATCTGCTGTTTCAATCATTAACTCGTCGCCTGCTTGTATGCTTTCTTCCTTTTTCCTCTTTTTAGGCTTATCGTGTTTGTCGACAGTATCAGTTCCAAATGTATCTTCAATTCTGCCTTCGTTCTTTTTACAAGAACCTTTTTCGCCTGCTTTTTTACCTGGGACTTTGCTGTAACCTGTCCAGCACTTTTTATATATTTTGCTATTACCATGCTGTTCGCCTTCAGCAATACCAAGTTCGTGTTTGGCATTTTTTACATAATTACTAAAACGTAAACTTGCTCTATTTTTTTTTGTTTCTCCATGTGACTGTTCCCATTCCCAGTATGTGGGCCAATCTAATGGCCTATTATCCATTGTTACTGGCAACATATAGTCACTAGTGGTTTCTATTTCTTTCCATTTATTTTCGTTCATGTTCTCTCCCATACTAGCATGTTTGGCCGCCATGTGATTTTTGTATTTTGCTGAGCCTTTCTTATGTGGGGATTTGCCTTCTAAATACTTGTCAAGATATTTTTCTTGTTGTTTTGTTCCTAATTCTTTAAAATCCTCTTCTGTTTTACCAGGATTCAACTTTTTAAAATCATCTACTGCTTTTTTATACCCTGAATTTGATCGTTGTAAAAATGGCACTTGATCTTCAGTGGTTAAACCTGCTTTCTTCATTCCTTTGGCAACTAAACTGGCTCTTTGTGCTCTGCCCAAATTTGGATATTCCTGATTAACATACTGTAATGTATCTCTAGGATCTTGCCCACTTGACTTTAATTGCTTGGCTGTACTAGCCGCAAAGTCTATAACTGCTTCGTCGCCCGGATAGTTATCTTTTGCTTGTTGTCTTTGTGCTTGACGTTCATCATGGTCTTTAATTGCCTTCCAACTTACTGTGTCGCCATCATAAGTTAATTCACCATCGTCACAACCATAATTACCAAATCCATAACAATCTTCATTATCCTCTACATTAGGACATTCTGGACAATGGCCGTCTTTAACATACTCTGCTTCGACACTATTTGATTGTGCTAACGCATCCTGTAATTGATCGTATGCTTCTTGTCTTTCTTCAGCATCGTAATAACCATCAGGTTCGCCTATCATGTTATTTGTATAACCACCTCTTGCTGGATTATAATCAGGTGCACCCATCATCTTTTGTTCGATTTCGTTTAAATCGTTTGTCATATCTATCTCTTCATTTGCGTGGTCGTGTCCTGGACACTCGCAATCTTTTTCCATTCTGCCACAGTCTACACATTTGTTAAGTCCTTTAGCCTTATTAATAGGATCTGCATTTACATAAGGTAAATGTCCTTTAGCCTTATTAATAGGAGCCATCTGTCTCATATGTCTATCCCACGGATCTTCCTCTGCTTCTTCTATGTTTTCTGGATCTGCTTTTTTGACTGTATATTTGACTTTTGGACTTCTTTGTTGTAATTCTTCTGCCGCCTTTTTGGCATCTGATAAACTACTATACCTAGCAGTAACATCCTTGCCATCAGCAAAAATACCATAAATTGCATCACTTGGTGCTTTCTCTTCGATGTTATCATCATCCATACCTACATAACGCCAGTTCCAAGCACCTGCGCCTATGTAACCATCTTGTACATAGCCTGCCATGTGCATAGCATCATCGCTCTTTATACCCTTCTTATCAGCCCATTGACCAATGTACCAGGTACGGGTTTTAGCATCTACATCAGCAAACTTCCTGACTATTTCAGGGTTTGCCTTGGGATTGTCTGATGCGTAGTTTATTGCTTCTAGTAATGATTGTAAATTCATACTAGTATTTATCAGAACTTATTCGTCTGAAGGAGTTTTCCAAATACTTATATATCATCTTTTAGCCACATAGCAAGAGAGTATCTTTCACCCGATGTTAGCATTTTAACACCGTGTACAGAATCTATATTTGAAAAAATTACAGCATCGCCTTTATTCATTGGAATTACTTCGTTGTTGTAAACAAAATCCCCACCAGTATAAGAGGAATTTAATTGTATAATAATTGTTTTTTCTGTTGGATCTACATGGGGGACGCAAAACTCTCCTTCTTGATATCTAATCACATACATCCTATTGTCCATTGCAGATACTTGCTTTTCTAACAACTTGCTAATTTTTGATAGGATTGTATGAGATACATTAAGTTCAATTCTTGTGGGTAATAATTCTAACCTATACCAAGTGTCTAACGGTACTTCCTCGTTTTCTCTATCTATTGCTGGTGCTGTATTGATATCTAATAATGGCAACTTACCAATAAAGTTATCGCATTCTATTGGGGAAAGAAAATTTTTGATAAATTTATACTGAGTAGGCATAAATTTATTTATAGATATTTTATTGTTCTGAAGGAGTTTTCCAAACTATCTCAATGCCGCGTCTAACAAGTTCATTGCTACACTTCTGTTTGATTTTAGGCTTCTGTCCTTTGTTTAGATAATCTATTAATTCCTGTTTAGGAGTATTTTTGATGTAAAAGTGTTCTATGTTAGTACCTTTACCTTTGATGAATGTTTTTTGTGATGGTTTAAATTTTATCGGCATGTTATCTCCCTTGTCCGTTGTATTTTTTATGTGAGCGTTTTTTGTGTTTATTCATTGTAGACATGCCAATTTTACAACGTCTACCTCTGCCGCCACTGCCTATACTGGAACATTTCCTAGTTTGGGTTCTGTTTGATTTCTTTGCCGCTTTTGCCATCTCTCTCCTGGTTTAATTACAGGAATTATTTATGATGAATGATTTACTTTTTCTTTTTAAGATTGGCAACTTCTTTTTCAAGTTGTACTATGCGGTTGCCTAATAGGGGATATTGTGCTAACCATTTTTCTTCTCTACTTGCTATTTCTAAGTCGTATCGCTTTGCTACCCATTCCATGGTGTTGTCCATTTTGATTTGGAACCATACGCCCATCTTTGTGTTTTTAAACCATTGATAAAAACTACTGCCTATAATACTTGATAGTATTGCCTTAAGTGATAAGATTAATAACCAGTTCATTAACTAATTTCGTTCCTAGGATCAACCTTACCTACCGCGGCTGTATTGTTACGATGATTTGCTCTAGTAATAGGACTGTTAATAGGATTCTTGCTTACTTTTGTATTAATAGGTGCTCTTCTTTTAAATGCTGGTTCATCATACTTACTGAAATCTTGTTTAGGCTTATTAAGTTCTTTTTCTGCTCTTGCTTTGTTTTGAGCATTTTGGAATTCAGTTTGATACTTAACTAAATTTTGATTAACTGCGTCATAAGTTTTGCTACCATGCATCTGCACCATATACTTTCTAAATTCTTCGTGATTAAATACTGTTCGTGCCGCATTTGCAAGATCTCTTTGTATTTGCATATCGGCTTTAGTAGATTGTCTAGCAGGTTTTTTAGTAGTTGCCATTTGGTCTTTATTCATATACATTCCGCCCATTTTGTCTGGTGCTTCGCCTACCATTTTACCACGCATTTTATTAGGGGATTCATGTCCAGTAGTTGGTTTTACTTTCATAGTGTTTTTATCACTAGTCTTTGCATACTTCTTACTTGCATATTTTTCTTTTAATTTGTTTAATATTGGATCGTTATTTTCCACTTCGTCTTCTCCTAACTTTGATAAGTCTATACTTAAAGGACCTTTTGGCTTTTTAAAATTTTTATGTTTTTTACCTGAGACAATTTTCTCAATCTTTTTTGCTTTTCTAACGCGAGGCATTTCGCCACCGTTATTATTGAGTCCTTGTAATCCGTTTAGTGCCTCATCTATCTTCATACATGTATTTATCTCAGAGATAGAAATTTTGGCCAAAAAAATCCCCCTAAAATAAGGGGGATTTGATTTCTATCTTTGGATTATATTGAACCGTTATCTGTAACAAGTCCGTAATCTGTAGGTTGTATAGAACCTTCTGTTTCAATTTCCACGGAAACTCTGGCTGTACCTGCCGAAGCGGTACCTTGAGTTACCTCTGCTACTAATTGCACCGTTGAACTGCTTGGCCATATGTAATGGAAGTCTGATCTATATTGTCCGGCTGATGTTAAATCAATATCACTTGCCTTAAATAATAAATCTGTATCTGTGCTAGAACCAACAGTAATTGCTGTTGTGTTATTAGCATCAGTCCATGCCGCATCAACTTCGATTATAACTGCTGAGGCTCTGACTGCATTATTGACTAGGAATATATTTGCAGTACCGCTATCGTATGAAACGTTAGCAGTTGCAAAAACCAAGCCATTTGCACTAGAACTAGCACCAACACCTTTTGTACCAACGTATTGGTGAGCAACTAAAAATACATTGCTACTAATACCTGATGGTACATTATTTGGGAAGTGTAAAATACCTGCCGCATAATCGAACACCCATTCTTCATTGGAACTTAACGCATTCATCTTACTTGAATCTGCTTTAGCATTTGATTCAGTTGTATAAACCTTAGCAAGATATGTACTACCAATCGAAGGTGGTATAAAGTCTCTTAGTCTATTAGCACTACCTGGAACAACGTTACCTGTCGGATCGGCCACTGCTATCCATGTCTTACCTCCTGAAACGGTTGGGTCAGCAACCATTTGAATTGGTTCAGCAACGTAATCGCCACTGGCCGAGTTCGCACCATAATATTTCACTGGTGTGTCTGCACTACTTGTAGGTGCTGTTGCAGGTATATCTGAGGATTTTTGCCAAACGTCTTGTGCAAGGGTTAAAGTTTCACTCTTGTAAATTTCGTTAGGTCCGTCTTTGCCATCAATGTTCGTTTCGGTTACACCGTATACGACCTTCTTCCAAAGGAAATCTAATTTATCGCTATCTGTAATTGCCATTATTCATTCCTCCTTAAGAAACACTAATTGCTGATATAGAGTCTGAACTACCTAGTTTGACTCTAATCAAAACAACGTTATTGGTGGCGTTTGTTGTGCTTTCTGTACCTAATGTAATCGAAACTGAGCCGGAACTCCCACTTGCAATTGAACCATTACCACAGCCTGCGCCATTGCCTACCCCACCTGGGTTACCTGAGCCATCATATAATGTAAATGCATCATACCATGCTCCGCCAGTTGCGTTAGGTGATGTGCTATTGCTATCACTAACCCCTGGCAATCCTATATATAGTCCTGTATAAGAACCTGTTATGCTAATACTAAAAGTACTAACGGCTGATTTGGCAAAATAGAATGTCATATACTGAGTAGCATCTTTGCCACTATAGTCTACAACATTTTCATTTGGCCAATAGCCTGATGTGTAATCAGTTTGATCAGAGGATAAAATACCTGCAACTACACCAGCCTCGTGAGCATAGCCACTTGCTGTTAAGTCTTGAGTACTGTCCCATGTTAAACTACTACTTGGAAGGTTGCCTGCGCCTAAAGGTGTATCACCTGTTGCACTTGAACCTAAGTCTACTCTATTACCGCCAGTTGCTCCTGATGGTATAGATATGTTTTGCTCATCTACATCACTGCTTCGCGCCGTGCCTGCTTTGAGTAATATTGTACCTGATACAGACTGAGAGCCTGAACCATTTACGTTTGTACCTGTTACTGTTAATGTTCCTGACGTGTGTCTGTTAGAACCATTAACATTTACTGTTAAAGCACTCAAGGATTGAGCACTTGTTGTTTGTCTGGTAATCGGAGTTGATACGCCTACGTCTGAATAAGAGTAAGACTGTGTACTGATTATGCTATCAGAGCCAGATACGGAAATAGGGTTACCATTTCTATATGTCTCTCCTGCCAAATTCGTCATTGTCAAATTGCCAATAGTTACAGCACCGCTTGAACCAAAATGTTCAATACCTGAACTGTATGCTGTTGTACCATTAGTGTCACCTGTTATAGTTCCTGACGCAACTGTTGGTGATCCTGTTAGATCATCTACTACAAAGTACACTTCATTAGTGTCACTTGTATCAGTTTTTGTCATTTGGATTCTATTCCACCCTGTACTTAGAGCCGATGCAATTCTAATTTGTGCATCACTTTCTGTATAAAATCCTGGGGTATCACTTGGTGAGTCTGCATATCCGCTAACGAGTAAATCAGTATAAGTACCATCTTTGTCTGTGCCGTCAAATGTAACACTACCTGAGGTAGAGCCATTGACTACAGCCGCTAACGTTCCTGAGTCTGATCTAAAGTTGTCTACTTGACTTGAATTTGGAGTTGTATCAGTAACACGAGTCACACTTGCACCTGCACTTGCTGGTAGTGTGCCTCCTGAGGTTCTATCTGGAACTGAGCCATCTGCTAGGTAAGGTGCACTTCCAACACTTGAAACTGTTAAAGTTTCACTGTTTGGAAAATCACCTGGTGCTGTTGGTACTAACAAGCCTAACGTTTCATTTAGTGTATCGATCGCACTTGAAATTTTAGTACTATCTGTTAGTGTTATTGCACCGCCGGCATAACTTCCGTCACCATAAGACGTAACGTCGCCCAAACTAATTTGGAATCCATCAGCACTACCAGATAGACCTGCGTCCATCTGTGCTTTTGTTACGAAATGACTTGAAGCAGTACCGTTTGCTCCTGCGATTGTGGCCAATGCACCAGCGGTCGTTTTAAGGATGACGTTTCCGCCATCGCTCTCGATCGTGTTGCCTCTTTTGCCTAATTCTATATTGGCGCCTACACCTTTTAATCCATAATTTTTAGTGTCTGCCATTATTTTTTCTCCACTTATATTTTTAACCGGTTATAGTATATGTGTGTATGTTTGATAAAAGTATTTATCGTAAATCAAAGAATAGTGACAGGTTACTTATTAAATACACACATGTCACTAATGTCATTACTACCTAGTACGCAAAAAAATAAGATTATGCAGTTCTATGATCGTATGAACCTAATAGATGTGTATGACTTACCTATACCAAAGCCACTAAAGCAAGGTGAGAACTTTGAAGCAATAGACTTAGATAAAATTTTAGAGTATTGTGTCAGTAACTCAATTGACCCAAGCAGGGTGGTTTTAGCAGAGCCAACATTAAACGGAATTAAAAATACACCCTTTTTACATGTACATTATCCGTTGCACCTCATAACACATTATATTATTCACGAAATTCCTGATACTACACCAACTAAACATTTTAATTTCTTAGCAGGTAATTTTCATTATGATAGATTTATGCTACTGCAAGGTTTGTTTGAAAAAGATTTATTAAAAGATACGCATTGGTCAGCATACAGAACAATTAATACTGATATGCATAAGCAACATCATTTTACAAACGAGTTTATGCAATACTGTAAATTACAAATACCACGCACAATGATACAACTTGATGTGCATAATTCTTACCCAGAAGAAATACCAGAATCTAGTAGGTTTACTGGCGGCTTTCATTTAAATGATCGTAACAATCTGGACGGAATTATTTTTAAAGATAGTGCAGTCACAATTACTGTAGATTCAATGGCAAACACAGTACCTGGTGTTTACGAAAAAGACTGGCATGATGTAGAACAAAAGGTAGGTGCTACTATGTTCTATACTGCAAAAATAATCAAACCTATAAAACACAAAAGACCATTCATACACTTAATAGGTAAAGGTAAAGGGGTAGATAAGTATCTCACAGACATGGGTTTTAAAACATTTAATAGCATGTGGAATGAAGATTACTATAATGCAAATACACCAAAAGAAAGAGTTGACCTAGCAGTTGAATTATGCTATAATTTATCTAAATTAGAAGTAACCGAGATACATGATAAAACTAAAGAAATTTGCGAACATAATTACAATGTACTCACAAAAACGGATTGGGTAGAATGGTATCTGAATCAAATACAGACAACTTTACATATACGGCAGGCGACTACATAAAAACAGACATTGCTTGGAATCCGCCAGACGTCAAAACTTTTTGCGAATTTGCTGTAGAGCATTTAGTTAATGCTTTTCCAAATCATGATATCTTTATGCACGGTGCATTTCCGCATTTGCCTACATGGGACATAGACATTGCAATAATAGGCAAGCCAACCGACGAAGCAGGTAAAACAATAATAGACTTGACAAACACCAGCCTAAACCAGTATAATATGCTTGTGGATATATCATTATACGAAACACCTGCATTATTCGAAGGTGTACATACATACAATCAAACAGGTGATGTCAGCAAGTTAGGCAGAACAGATATGTACAAACCTTATTATGAAGTATACAAAAACGGAGAACCATTGCATTATCTAGAACGTAAAGTTGAAAAAATTTCAGAACATTTGTACAAACACTACACTTCACTAGAAGCACCACAACCTAAATTCAATAAAGAAAGAAAACACATATATGAAGCAAAACATATATCAACATTCCTAAAGGTGTATAATGTTTAACAACTCAGTTAAAAGAATTGGTTTTTGTTGTAAATACTTAGACAGCGATCAAACACAGAAACCTAAAGTATTAAAAGAAATACAACAACAATACACCGAGAAAGGCACAACTGTTGCATGGTGCAATAGACAAGAAAAAAGTGTTGCTGAACAAAAACTATTAGACATAGTTGAACACAACATGCAAAGTGCCTACAACCTCGTTGATTACGCCAGCAGTTTACCTGCAGGCAGGAGAATGGTTAGACTGGGCAGTAACCAAATACCAATGGCAACTGAACCCAGTTGGAGATATGTTTTCGAAGATAAAACAGTTCGTAAGGAACTTGCCCGTGGATTTGGAAGAATTGGTGATCATGCTCGTGAGCGTGATGTTCGGATTAGTTTTCATCCTGGTCAGTTTTGTGTCCTTGCTTCGGACAATGATGACGTCGTAGAACGTAGCATTGACGAATTCGAGTATCATGCTGATATGGCCAGATGGATGGGTTACGGCAAAGAGTTTATGGATATGAAACTAAATGTACACATATCAGGTAGACGTGGATATCAGGGTATCATAGATGTATTGCCTAGGCTTTCCCCTGAGGCTAGGAACACTATTGCTATTGAGAATGACGAAATGTGTCATGGCTTAGACGCAAGTCTTATGCTGAAAGATCATGTTGCACTAGTGCTAGACATACATCATCATTGGATTAGAGATGAAGAATATATACAAGCAGATGATGACCGTGTTAAAATGGTCATTGACAGTTGGCGTGGTGTTAGGCCTACTATACATTATAGTTATAGCAGGGATGAATGGCTCAATCAGTCAAGTAGAATTGATGAGTCGAACAGGCACACTACCTTACACTCCATACCCGATCTATTAGAGACAGGCGGCAAGAAACAAAAACTAAGAGCACATTCTGACTACTATCCTAATCAAGATGCAAATGACTGGGCATTAACGTTTTTAGATGAGTTCGATATACAATGCGAGGCAAAGGCTAAGAATCTAGCAAGTGAGCAACTATACAATAGAGCAGTTGAAACTAAAAAAGTAAATGAGGTGGATGTATTCTGATATCGTGTATCTTAGAGTTTCATCAGAGGGACTCAAATTGTTAAAGGTTGTGAGAATTTTATCACAACCTCATTTACATAATATATTTACAGGATCTGCCTTAAACCGTTTCATAATAGGTAAAAAACAGTTAAATATGAGCAAGAATAGGAAAAAACCATGTCAAACATAGTCTCAATGGCCCTTTGCCGTATTAAGAACAACGATAAATTAGAATATAATACAGACCAGGGTGCGGATAATACATTTAAACTGTATTCTAGTATGAGCGAAATAGTATGCGAAAGTGTTGATACATTTCTAGAAGGCGACTGGGATTTTGAAATCATTGAAAATGAAGTAGACAGTTACCAGGAAGTTTTTGATAAAAACTTTGGCGAAGTTTATGAAATGTGGGATGGTGGCAAAAACAATATACTGTTTTTAGACTTAGATACAATTATGCTAAAGCCAGTAAATGTGTTTGATCAACTGGAACACTTTCAAATGTTTAATTACACAGATCCTAAAACATTAGGCGGCAAAGATGCAAACAACAAATATGGATTACAACATCAACATTACTTTAATGCAGGTGTACGATACTATCCTAAAACAATGTCACAGGAAGTTTGGGACTTAGGTTGGAAGTATGCTAACGATTGGGACTACAACATTTGGGGAACAGAACAAATTATATTTAATGAAATGATGTACAGCGAAAACAAAGATGTTAACCAATGGCATAACCCAACAATGAATTTTCAAATGATGAATGCTGTACCACAAGCAATATCTAATCCACATTACATAGCACAAATAGAAGCATGGAATGGAGCAAACATAGACGATGCAAAAATTATGCATCTGCATGGAACAAGAGGCGCCGACAAAACTGTCATGACACAATGGCAATTGTGGAAACAAGTAACAGGGGACGAGTTTGAATTTGAACACATAAATATTGTTCAAGATAACGGCATGGCCGTAGAAGTAGAATACAAATAATGGACGGAGTAATATTAGCGGCAGGTATGATAGCAAGTTTGATTGCTATTGTGAGTTTACTGCTGAGTGAAGGTGGCGGTACCAAAGGCATCACAAATGAATATGTTACTAAGTCAGGTGTTAAGCACACAGCAAAGAAGAGTAGAGAGCAACACATAGTATGAAAATTATCAGAGCAACAATCACAGTAGAAGTTCCTTACAGCAATGAACTACTAAACGATGGAACTAAGTTAGATAAAGAACTTAGAAAAGTTATTAACAATGCTAAATTTATTCCTTGCAAGATTACAGCAGGTGAGTTAGATTACAGTAAACAACCAGTAGTCAGAGATGAAATTAAATTATAAAGATTGCGGAAAGATAGGATTTACTTGTTCTACTTTTGACTTGCTACATGCAGGACATATCACAATGCTAGAAGAAGCAAAACATCACTGTGATTATTTAATTGTAGGATTACAAAACGATCCAACAGAAGACAGACCAGAAAAAAATAAACCTGTACAAACAATAGTCGAAAGACAAATACAACTAGCGGCAGTTAAGTATGTAGATGAAATAGTTATTTACAACACCGAGCAAGACTTACTAGACTTACTTCTTACATTACCAATAGATGTTAGAGTACTAGGTGACGAATATAAAAACAAAGACTTTACAGGCAAAGATATTGCTAAACAACGTGGCAGTAAGATAGTGTATAACGGCAGAGATCACAGTTTTAGCAGTACGTCTTTACGCAAAAGAGTGCATAGAGCAGAAGACACTAAAGTATAAATAGTTGACACATTCACACAAATTTGTTATAATATAGTTTATATAAAGGGGCAAGAGATATGAACAAGTATAAGAAGTTGATGTTGATAGCAACATTTTTCTGTACATCAGTACAAGCATCAATGATAGGACCGTTAGATCTGCGTCAAGAAGCAGAATGCCTAGCATTGAATATCTATCACGAAGCAAGAAGCGAAAGAACCTCAGGAATGTGGGCAGTAGCAGATGTCACTATCAATAGAGTCAAAAGTGTGGCTTTTCCAAACACTATTTGTGAAGTAGTTAAACAAGGCCCTGTATATGAAAGTTGGAAAACTGCTAGGTTTGAAGACTTGCGTCAAGAAGAACGCATCTTCAATCCAGTAAAAGGTATGTGCCAGTTCAGTTGGTGGTGCGATGGTATCAGTGATGAACCTACCGAGCCAGACAGTTGGCAAAGAGCATTAGATGTTGCATATGGTGTAATCAATCATGATCTAGGTTTAGGATTAACAGATGGATCAGATCATTATCATGCAAACTTCATTGAGCCGTTTTGGGCACCTCATATGACACTCGTCACCACAATTGGTAACCACAAATTTTATAAGTCTATTAGATAAATACTCTTATAATCCCGTAGGTGGGAGTAGGAGTAAAACAATGTACGAGTATAGATGTAAGATACTCAAAGTTGTTGATGGCGACACAGTAGACGTAGACATAGATTTAGGCTTTGGTGTGGTACTCAGCGACGAACGAGTAAGAATAATGGGTATCGACACCCCAGAAAGTCGAACAAGCGATAAGGTCGAAAAGGTATTTGGTATTGCGGCTAAGAATGCTCTTAAGGCAATGCTAGGTAAAACCTCAATTCTAAAAACACAAATCAATAGAGATGGCGAAGATATGAAAGGCAAGTTCGGACGTATCCTTGGTGATTTTATTATTGACAAAGATGGCGAGCAATGTAGTGTAGTAACAGCACTAATGGACGCAGGTCATTGTGTTGATTACTATGGTGGTAGCAAAGAAGAGTTATATGAAAGACATATGGCAAACAGAACAAGACTACTTGCTGAAGGCGTAATTGATAAAAAAGAATACGACAAAGCAGTTGCCATAATGGAAAAGAAAAAGAAGTAATTACCAGAATTTATAAAAAATAGGTTGACTGATGCCTAAATAGATCTTATAATAGTAAAACTATTTGAGGCATATAGATGAACAAAAGATTTTATTCAGGTAAAACATATTCGCATTCAACTGGCCACAGTTGTGCGTTTAGGCAGTGGAAGGCAGATAGTCACTGTAACTTAATCCATGGTTATGCTCTACAGTTTGAATTCACCTTTGGTGGAGACGAACTTGACGAGAGTAACTGGATAGTAGACTTTGGTGGATTGAAGCCACTTAAAGAATGGTTGAAACACATGTTTGATCATACTTACTTGGTAGCAGAGAATGATCCAGAAATGGAAACCATTGAGTTGTTACAAGCCAAAGGTCTAATTGATATGCGAGTAGTATCGCATACAGGTTGTGAAAGGTTTGCTGAAATGGCTTTTGACAAAGCAGATGAAATTGTTAAGGAATTAACAAATGGAAGATGTTGGGTACAAAAGACCACAGTAAGAGAACATGAGCATAATAGTGCTACTGTTGAACTTAACGACCATCAAAAATTGCGTTTCATAGAAGACGTACAATAAACGGAGAAAGAATAGTTAAACTATTCCTAATTGCATAGAGGACGGCACCCTTAACTGCTCGAGCAATTAGATATATAATGATATAGAGAACGTAGAAAAAGTAACCGGTGCCCTTACTGATTGAATTCTTCGTCTACTTTCCTTCTAAAATTATAATAATTGTTTACACACAGATTTGCCATGTCGGCAAATTGATTTAATTGAAAATCTGTGCTATAAAATAAATCTAAATTAAATTTACAAATTTCCAAAACTTTATCTCTATCAGGGGGATTATCTAGAAATGTTTTTATAGAATCTAGTACCATCTTGTATCTAACTTCAGCATCAGTTTCTTTGTCATACGATTCATCTATAAGACCGTCGAATGTTTTAAACCCTAATTGTCTAACTTTAAGTAAACTAAAAGCATTTCCTAAAATTACAAAAGGCATTCCCCATGCAATTGGTTTGAACACTTTTTCACTGATAAACCTAATAGGGTAATGCGTATAACCCTGCTGAAGTAGTTGAGATTCCACTGACATATAACTTTCTGTGCCAACATATAATTTTGATTTAAGAATCCAGTCATAATTTGCAACAGAGTCATGTTGCATAAATCCATCAACACTTATATTATGCTCTGGTTCGCTATCAGCAAGAATAGGCAACGTGAAATCTTTTAAAATATCACTTGCTTCTCCTACTTCATTAATTTCTTGTAAACTATAAAAACTATTATCTAAATACCCATCCTTGTACAAATCGTTAACTATAGCGGCTCTGTGTGCTTTGTATGTACGGTTTAACAGTAACAAATCTTTACTTTTTTCTGTTTTTTGTTGCAATTCAAAAAATGAATTTATATCAAAGTCTGTCTTGTTATCTAACTTAGACCCATGGTAGGTGACACCACTTTGCACCCATGTATCATATAAAAAATATTCAAATACTACAATACTTGCAGGAATTTTATTTACAGTTAACCATTTTTGTAAACCATTATGTGAATTAGGTTTTATAATATTGATATTAAAAGGTGCTACTGCATCGTTGCATTCTTTAATAAACTCAAAAACATTATACATAGATAGTGTTGGATTATGGTCTAAAAATTCTGGTTCCCATACATCTGATATAACTATATTAAAATTAGGAACTGCCTTTAGCCAAAATTCACGCGAAAGGACACAGGCAAGATGCTCACTCATAGTAATATAAATTATTATTTCGTCGTCGTATGAATCAGACAGTCGTCTGCCTATTTGATCTAATAAATCAATATCATCCACTGCAAGCCTAAATGGACTGATCGACACTTTTTTATCATACTTCGAAAAATCCAAATCGCTATTGTACATCGGAGATCTTGAAAGTACATGAAAAATATCGTGTTCAATATAATCCTTACCTGTTAGACTTAATTCGTTTTCCATATGTTGAACTTTTGTTTCATCAACAAAATATCCAGTTGCATAAGTGCTTATATCTAAAGGTACAAAAATATTAATCATCTATATTTTGTTCGTCAATTCTATCAATTATAATTCGCATCGGATCTACTAATCTGCTAGATACCCAATATGTGTCATGTATCATATTAAAATTATGTACAAGCGAATCTTTGATTTCTTCAATGCTATGCTCTTCTGATAGAAATTTTTCGAAGGAATCAAACATGGCTTGTATTCGTAAATTAAAATTCTCTAGGTCATCATAACTTTCATCAAACCACTCTGGAAATGTTTTAAAACCTAAATCTCTTATACGTTGCAGGCCATGTTGGTTGCCTACAAATAGAAAAGGCATTCCCCACGCCATTGCTTTAAATGTTTTTTCTGTTAAAAATCTTACCGGGTGTGGAGGTGTATGCTCAATGATCAAATCTCTTGCTTGACTTTCTGTAATTATGTTTACTTTGCATTTTTGTGGCCATTTTAAATTAAATTTCCTGTCGTGGCGAATAGGTATATTGTTTCCTGATATGTTATCATGCGGTTCAAATTCTGCTTGTTTTGGTAACATATTAATAATTTTACTATCTAATTCATGATCCTCTCCAGGTGTTACCATGCCCATTGGTTCTGCGCCACAACTCCATATCATGTTATCTAGCAATCCGCGTTTTTCTGCTTCTATAATAGTTGTTAGTCTGTGTTGCTTTGGCATCCTATTTAAAAGCAATGCATCATATTCCTTGTCATCATGCCAAACACTATCCATAACTTTTTCTATATCAAATGGCTGATCGTCCATTGCTTCTTCCCAATCCATCATATCCATATTTCTGGAAGACTTTATACCACATGTATTGTTTACATCGAATAAAAAATATTCAAATGGCACAACTTCGAAATCTACGCCTTGTGACTGTAAAAAATGTGTATAATCCTTGTCTGAATTAGATTTTATATAAAATCGTTTATGTTTACATTCTCCTGCAGGTCTAAGATGTCGTTTACAATTTTCTACAAAGTATTCCCATACTTCAACGTTATCATCACTTCCTGTTTGCGGTTTAGTATCTTTTTGAGGACCACATTCCCAAATATCACTCACCATAGCACTAAATTCTGGATGATTAAAAAATTTACTAAAAATTGCACCTTGCAAACTAAATGCCGCTTTCTCCGAAATAGATATAACAACACGCCAATCTTGAATAGGTTCAAACCTTTTTACTAAATCTACCCAAAACGGACTTTCAACATTGATTGCTTCGTTAATATCAATTGATACTGGATATATAAAATGATCTGATGTCAAATTAACGGAAATTTCTCTTCGTAAACGTTTAGACCTGTGTAATACCCACCTAATATAATCATGTTTATTAACATAATTAAGTGTGTTATAGTCTTTATCATGTATAGAATCTGAGATAAAGGCTTTTGCTATTTTTTTCTGTACTGTATTATAATCGGTAGGATTTACAGTTGCGTTAACGAAAATTGTTCTCATATGTGTATATTATCCGATAAATATGTATATGATATTTGGTATTCTAACATTAATAACTGCTCTGGCTATTGCCGGTGTTGCCGCATGGTTTTCCATAGTCGGCTTAATGCTACTATTTAGTGGTATGCCACTGAGTATAGCCGTAATGGCTGGCACACTTGAAGTAGGTAAACTACTAACAGCAAGTTGGCTGTACAGATATTGGAACGAAACATCCTTAATGTTACGGGCCTACCTCACGACCGCAGTTGTCATACTAATGGTTATTACAAGTATAGGTATCTTTGGTTATCTCAGCAAAGCCGCTGGAGATCAAGCAAGTAACACAGGAGATGCTGTAGCAATAGTAGAACGTGTAGATGCTCAAATAGCCAGAGAAGAAAATAAAATTGTAATATTAGAAGACAGAATACAAAGCATCGGTGGTTCCATTGATGTTAGTTCTAGCATAACACAACAAGAAGAAATCAGAGATGGTGCTTGGATTAGAGTTCAAGGTGACATTGATTACAACCAAGAACAAATAACCACAGTTAGAGAACAACTCACAGTAGATCTCTCTCAACAGGATAGTAGATTAGCAGAACTAGATAAAGCAGTAAATGATTTAAGAAGTAAAGGTATAGAAATTATCACACTCGACGAAGGCGGAATATTCCAAGGTGCTGAAACAGAAAAGATAGATTATGTAGCACAGGCTAACGAACTGCGAAATAGCCAAACAGATGAAAGAGATGAAATCAGAGATGAGAAGATTAGACTAAGAGATCAAGCAAGTAAAGACATTAAAGTTTTCCAAGATGCAATTGACAATTACAGGGCACAGGCGCAAGACACTATTAAAGGTGCTAATGATGAAATTAACAGATTGCGTGGCCAGAGTTCATCGCAGGCAGATGATAACTTAATAAAGATAGATACTTTTAACAGCGACATTGACGCCATTTACAGTAACATAGTAGCACTTAAAGACGAGAAATTTGACGCAGAACAAAAAGTTAGGACACTAGATAGAGAAGTAGGACCAATTAAATACTTGGCACAATTAATATATGGTAATGACGAACGTGATGTGTTAGACCAGGCAATACGTTTATTCATTCTACTATTAGTATTTGTATTTGATCCACTAGCAGTTATGCTAGTTATTGCCGCTAACCAAACATTATTACGTCATGGTATTAACTTAGAAAGCAGTGGTCCTCCACTACCACCAAAAGATCCAGACCCAGAACCGGAAGAAAGTGTGGAAGAATTTGAAATCGATGAAGCAACAGGCAGAGAAGTAGTAGAGGAAATATCAGACGAAGATTACAAACCACTGCCAAGTGCTGTTGATGATGCCGCTGATGTGATGAGTGATTACAATGGTAGAGATAAAACTTTCTTTGAAAGTATCAATGAGCCAATTGTTAATATTGACAATCAAAAAACAGCAGACATTGTAAATCAAATTGAGAAAACAGAAAAACTAGAAGACGACCTAAACAAAATATTAGGTGGCAAGACTAAATCGCAACTTTTACAAATGGCACTAGATGGTGGTGTTGAAATACCTGCTCAATTTTCTAAAGCAGAAATTGTTGCCAACGTTATTGCTAACTACGACAGTATCACCAAAAAAAAAATTTAAAAATCGACGAACTTGAAACCGAATTAAAAGATTCAGAATATAGGTATCAAAAGCAATTAGACGAATTAAACGATAAGTATAAACGAACACTAGAAAATCTCGAAGATGTTAAGAATTCGCTTGACATAAAACCTAAAGAAGTTATAATAGAAAAAGAAATCATTAAGGAAGTTATTAAGGAGGTTCCTGTTGAGGTCGAGAAGGTTGTCACAATTGAGAAGGAGGTCCCTGTCACAAAGGAGGTCGTGGTCACTCGCGAAGTCGAAGTTCCCGGACCAGAGCGAATTGTTGAAGTCCCCGGACCAGAGCGAATCGTGGAAAGAATCGTGGAAGTCGAAGTCCCCGGACCAGAGCGAATTGTTGAAAAAATAGTCGAAGTTCCAGTAGCACCTAAACCAAAACCAAAAGTACCAAACAGTTGGACATTTACTCCCAAAACTGAATTGCCAGTAGATAACAAAGAAAATCCTACAGATAGTAAATACTACATTAAGAAACCTAAAAGTTAATGACAGAAGACAACAGCACAGATAAAAACTCACTATCATGTAATTTTTGTGGCAAGCATAGAAGCGAAGTTAATAAACTTGTTGCAGGTCCAGATGTCTACATTTGCAACGAATGTATAGATTTATCATATAAAATTATAGACGATGAGTTCGACGATGATGACTTACAATTAGAAAACATTGCTGATCCAAAAGAAATACGCGAGTACTTAGACCAATATATTGTAGGGCAAGAATATGCCAAAAAAGTTTTAAGTGTAAGTGCATACAATCATTATAAACGCATTGATTCACCTGTAGTAGATGGCGTCGAAATAGAAAAAAGTAATATACTAATGCTAGGTCCGTCTGGTGTTGGTAAAACATTACTTGCTAAAACACTATCTAAAAAACTAAAAGTACCTTTTACAATAGCAGATGCAACCACATTAACTGAAGCAGGGTATGTCGGTGAAGATGCAGAAAGTGTACTTGAAAGATTAATACAAGCCGCCAATGGAGATGTTGCTCTTGCTGAAAAAGGCATAGTGTTTATCGACGAATTAGATAAAAAGGCTCGTAGCAGTGAGTCTAACACATCTACACGTGATGTCAGTGGCGAAGGCGTCCAACAAGCACTCTTGAGATTAATAGAAGGCACAACAACGTACATAAACGTTGGTTCAAATAAATTATCAAGTGAAAAAATAGAATTTAGCACTGATAATATTTTGTTTATATTGGGCGGAGCATTTGTCGGAATAGATAAAATTATTAAAGCAAGAGTAAACAAGAAAAATAAAATAGGATTTAAATCTGCACTTGATAGCGAAAATGACTTAGACAAAGATGTTTATTTACATGCTACACATGAAGATATTATACAATACGGATTAATACCAGAACTAGTAGGAAGGGTACCTGTCTTAGCAGGTTTAACAACTTTGGATGTTAATGACTTAATACACATACAACAAGAAAGTAAAAATAGTGTTAGCAATCAAGTTAAGGCGTTATACAAACTTGAAGGAATAATTATAGGCTTTACAGATAACTTTTATAAAACAGTATCAGAAGAAGCAATCAAAATAAAAACAGGTGCTAGAGGTATAAGAAGTATTTTAGAAGCATATTTTATAGATTTAACATATAATATAACAGATCTTAAAGAGAAAAAAGTCAAAGAAATGTATATTAACGATCTAGATCACAGTACAATTTCGTATATCAACGAGGTTGACAAACTAGATGATAACTAGTATAATAAAAATAATATTAAAAAAGAGGTAAAGTTGAATAACAAATTTAAAGGAAATGATATCAAGAAAGGATATCAATATGATTACAAAAAGAAGCAAGACTTCAAAAAGAAGTTCGAGCCACGTGATCCATTTGATTCTGCAATATACGTTCGCAATGGTAATGTAGACCAAGCAATCAGAACTTTAAAGAAAAAATTATTAAAAGATAATTTCCAAAAAGAACTTGCTAAAAGAGAATACTACGAAAAACCAAGTGCTAAACGTAAAAGAGTAAAAGCCACAGGTGTTAAAAAAGGACAAAAATTGTTGCGTGAGAAAATAATGAGAGGGGAAGCAATGCCTCCAGCAACAGTTGGCCAAAAACACCTTAAAGGTAAAAGATCACTAAACAAATATCGTGCAACTAAGAGGCTCATGCAACAAAGAGATTGGGCAAGGAAGTAAGAATGAAATATGATTACGCACTCGTTAGTGGCGGGTTTGATCCTGTGCATCTTGGACATTTGCAAATGTTTAAAGATGCAAGTAAGTTAGCAGACAATGTAATAGTGCTACTTAACAGCGACGAATGGCTTACTAGAAAGAAAGGCAGACCATTTATGGATCAAGTTCAGCGAAAAGCCATACTGGAAGAAATGAAGTGTGTAAGTCAAGTAATCATACAATCTCAAGATGTAGATGATAGTAGCAGTAATGCTATTATGAATTTTGCAATTAGAAATCCTGATGCAAGAATATGTTTTTGCAATGGCGGTGATCGTAGTGATACTAAAAGAATACGAGAAACAGATATATGCAATAAATACGATGTAGCACTAGAGTTCGGCATTGGCGGTGAAGCCAAAGTTGCAAGTAGTAGTAAGTTATTACAAGATTACACAACCACAGTCATTGAACGACCATGGGGCAGATACAGGCAACTATATGCCGGTGAAGGATATGTTGTTAAGGAACTTGAGATAGATCCAGGTAAAGAACTTAGTGATCAATTTCATTTTCACAGAAGCGAACACTGGATAGTATTAAGCGGTATAGGACATCTTAAACAAGGTGCTACTAGACAAATGCCTGAAAGAGAATTTTATATTCCAGAAGGCGAAAGTGTGTATATTAGGCCAGCACAGACACACAAACTAAGTAACCCAGGCCAAGTGCCGTTGCGTATAGTCGAAGTTTGGGCAGGAGAGATATTAGAAGAAACCGACATTAAAAGATTGGATGTTGGACCAAATTACGGAGAATAATGAAAGAATTAGGAATGAGTTTATTAGGAAAATAAGGATATATGGAATTGAAAGATTTAAATGAATCGAAAGTATGCGATATACTTAATAGAATAGTGGAATTAGAAATGGCTGGTGTAGTACGTTATGCTCACAGTTCACTAATGGTCAGAGGACCTAATAGGATTCCTATCGTGACATTCTTACAAGAACAAGCCAATGAAAGTTTAGCACACGCCTTGCAGGCAGGCGAATACATCACAGGCTTTAACGGTCACCCAAGTCAAAATATTTCGCCTATTGAAGAAAATCACAATCATAGTGTTGAACAAATTCTACAAGAAAGTTTAGCACATGAAATGGCGGCTGTAGAAATGTACAAAGTTCTATTAGAAGAAGTTGCAGATGCTAGTATAATGTTAGAAGAATATGCTAGAGGGCAGATTGGCATGGAAGAGCAACACGCATTAGAAATAAGGAAAATGCTACAAGACTACAGTTGATGGATAAATCGCAAAAACTTCACTTGTCAAAAGCAGTAACGTGGCGTATTATAGCATCAATAACAACAGCCTTGATAGCATTATCTTTTGGATTGCCACAAAAAGCAGTAGCAGGCGTGTTTGTAGCAGATTTAATTATTAAATTTATATTATACTATGGGCACGAAAGAATGTGGTATAATTTAGCAAAGTTGTTTGAGGATGATCAAAAAGGCAAGTTGTAACCAAACAACTTACAATCCTCGTAGTAAAACTCAGTAAACAAATCCTTAAATTGTTGATTGCTTCCTTTGTGTTCTGTTGGTCTTTCTATTTTTCTATCAAGAGTCTGGTTAATACTACCAGGTATAGTTATACCGTACTTGTTTGATATTTCAGGCCAGAACTTTGTATCCATTTCTTCAAACCAATAAATGTTCCAGTCACTAGTAACGTAATGATGTTGCGGTCGCATGTGGTTATCAAACACAAATGACAACTTATTTCTTAAAAATGCATCAGTGTCCATTCTATATTGAAACTCGTTTGTTTTATATGCAGTAAGTCTTTGTATTGTAAATTCTTCTAAATATTTAAAAAAGTTATCAGTAAATCCTTCTGCTGTTACTAATTGCCCAATATTAGTTTGCCACATAAATTCTGATATCAGTCTAGTATATGGATTTCTAATAACTGTAAATTGATCTGTGCAATTTTCACTGGGCATTATAAGTTTTTCTATGAGTTCTGCATGGTAATGCTGTGGATTACATGGCTTTTCATCGTAGCCTGTCTTCATTGGCTCATTTAAATATCCCCAGTCGTAACCAGCATTTCTAAAAGAATTTTCTATAGCAGTACCACCGCATTTAGGAACATGAACAAATAAAACTAGGTCATCACCGTTATGAAATAGGGGCATTTTTTTCTTGACCTTTGGTAGACATTGTGTTATATTTATAACTATGACAATGCATCTACAACAAGGTCTGAGTACCATAAATACTCGTAAGACACGCAAGATGCCTAAGTTGACAAAAGCAAAGTTGCAAGAGGTAGAACTTAGGTGGCGTAAACACAACAAGGATTGCAAACGTAATCATATGCATGCCTTTAGATACGACACACTTGAAGATTACATAGAGTACTGCTATGGTCTCAAGAAAAAACCTGATCCTCGTGATAGAAGTACATTTAAGATTAGAACACCTGAAACTAACTGGAGAGCAGAACTAGACAGAGAGCATAGAGAAAAATATCCTAGTCTTATGGAAGAGGCTATGAAGAAAGGCGAGTTCAACAAACTAGGTGATGGTAAAGGCACTAAGAAGGAGCCTATGAAGTACACAGGCGACCTTATAACAGGTATTGCTACAATGCATAAGTCTAACGCAGTACCAGTAATGAAAGGCACAACACAAGCAATAGACATTGCAAGAATGAGAAGAGGATGACAAAACAAGATCAAGAAGAGTTGAAACAGCACTATCGGAATCAAAATTTAGAAGTGCCAGACCATTTTGTTTTTCCTACATGCGATCACCCAATAGAAAAATGGTGTAAGAATTGTGACTTTGATTGCGATACATATGAAAAGATACCGCATTTTAGAAAATATAAGGAACTGCATTTTTTTGATTAACACAAAGGAAAATATACATGTCAGCAGATAAACACTTCACAGGCAAAGGCTCTAAGCAAAGGCCTACTGATCCAAAGAACCCAAGAGCGTACCAGGATAACTGGGAAAAGATTTTTGGTAATAACAAAAAGGAAAAAGATGATAAAGATAAATCCAAATCCAGTAATTGAGGGACTTCCTATTTGGAATGGTTCTTTGAACTGGAAACTGAAACCAGAAGAAATCAGCGAACAAACCGAATGGGATGAAATTGAAAAGGGTAAACATTTACTAGTCGAGCCTTCAGGAAATACCATAAAGAATTTAGAAAATTTATTAGGTTATTTTGGCTCTCATAGAATAATTGATAATCTACCAATAGAAGAAATTGGTGATTATTTGTACGACCAATGGGCAACCGATAACATAAGAGATCCTGACTATTTAAAAACAATATTAAGTTATCATTCTAGTATTGTTAAACACTCTGTGGGATATAAAAAAACACCATACAATGATAACAGAATTATATTTGGTAAAATTATTGTAAATTTAAATGATTATTTACTAACGCCACCAGTTTTATTTACTAGTAACATGGATTGGCCAGTTACCGATGTAATAGTAGAAAAAGATTGGGATTACTTAGATGCACTTTTATTTTTAAATAGCAACGATTTTTATTATGGTACACAAAATAATACTAAAAGAGATTGCTACTTTTTAGAGTGTGATTTAACACTTGAGCCACTTTTTCTGGTTGACAGAGACTTCTTAATTTAGTATAATATACTTAAATTGTTAGGAGTTACATATGATCGAAATACTACAAGAAATAACTGATTGGGGCAAATACCCAGTTGCAAATGGTGTTTATCATGTTAATAGTGCAGGACAACTTGTTCAGCATAATGATAAAGTATTTAAAAATCCAATTAAACAATTCTCTAAGAGCAGACGTAAGTTTACTAAGATAGGTGAAAGACCAGAAGAATTAGCCGCTGATGTAATACAAGTACAAGGTAGTAATGGTAAAGTATACACTATCGAAGATGGTAAATGCTCTTGTCCTGGTTATACATTTAGAGGAAATTGTAAGCATGTTAAACAAGTCGCTTAAATCAATAGTTGACATTTTTGTAGTTGCTCTACTTATATTTGGCTTAACAGCATGTGGTGGCGGTGGCGGTTCATCGGCTGTCGCTACAACTACATCTGCACCAACATACCCTGCTAACGGCACTAAGTCAGGTAACGAATACTGTGGTACTGATAATAACGAATGGACATTATATCAAGACTATCATAACGGCAATGGTGGTACTTACACATCAGTAGTTGAAGAAAATTCTGCTACATGTGGCTGGAAAGAATTACCAGTATGGCAGGGCGAAGACTATAGCGAGTATGACAGCAACTCAGATCAGTATGCTGTGATTCAATATAATAGAAAAGAGTATGACGAATACGATCTTTCTGCAATGGAACTTAATTTAGAAGGCAATGAATACTTTGCATATAAGAACACCGGCATGATGTTTTCTGAAAACACTGGCTGGCGTAATGCAAGTACATGGCACCCTAACGAGCAATCAGAAGCAGGCTACTCTTATAGTTACGAAAAAGGTCCAGCACCAATTGTTATGGATATCAATGGCGATGGCTTACAAGACATGATGTTTGCACATAGGTTTGGGCCTAATCACAATGATTGGTTACCACGTGCAAAACTTATACCACTTATAAATCAAGGTAATGGAAGACTTCATGTTGACCCAGATGTGTTTGTTGGTTACGAAATACCATTCAGTGGAGATATGTATGTGAGCCATGTTGCAGACTTTAACGGCGATGGCAAAGACGACTTTTTGAATATAGGCGAAGGTCCTGTATTATTACTTTCTGAGTATGGTGGTCTTGCTAATCATACCGACAGACTGATATCGCAAATGACCGAGATGGGGTCAATTGACAGCGAAAAATATGCTAACGGCATAATAGAATTTAATGTGTGGACTCACACTACTGCAATAGGAGACTTAGACGGTAATGGTACTATAGATGTATTTGTACCGTCTCCTTTAGTAGATCAAAATAGTAATTGCCCGGATGCACTTTATTGTATTGCATTTACAATGTTAAATGACGGTGATGGTAATTTTACATTAGGCTCAGTGAATATGCCTTTTGTAGCAAGTGCAGGTGGTAGTTGGATAGATGATTTTAATAAAGACGGCTATGGAGATATTGCAATATTATCTAGTTCAGATCTTAGTCCGTGTACTGACTGCAATGGATATGTAATGTACGGTAATGCAGACGGTGACTACACAAGAGATATAAAGCCATTACCTAAAAACTCAGAAAGCCAAAATGGGTCATTGCAAATTATAGGCACTGACTTAAATGACGATGGTTTAACAGATTTGATTACTGGACACACTGGTTCAGAAGGATACTATGTAGGACATCAGTATCAAGTTTTTATAAATGGCGGTAACGGTAATTGGACAAACGAAACACAAACATACATAGAAACTAAGGAAGTAGAGGGACACCCTACACACGGAGTTCAGTTAGCATACGCCAAGTATGTTGACATGAATGGAGATGGCCATGAAGATATCGTGTCAACAGGTTCGTGGTCATCGCCTATCTATATTTGGGAGAATGGTAAATTTGTAATGCAGGGCAGACTAATAGATTACCTGCCATATGCAGGTACAACAGATGAGTGCGACCCAACGCAAGACCATAGATGTGGTAGTGTAATACAGGGTCATAACCCTATTGATATTAACGGAGATAACATATTAGATTTTGTGCAAGTTATAGAATACGGTGCAGAACAAGTGTCTGGCATAATATTAACACAAATAAATGGTAAAAAATTGCCTTTTTAGGTTGATTTTTTGCCAAAAAGCACTATAATATATATTATAGATGGTAAATAAAAATGCGACGAGATCTTCAAAAGAGCACGGGCCTTTAAACGTAGGTCTTCAAAAGTGCTCGGGTTGAACGCAAATGTAGAAGGAAAGCGAAAGCAATCCTTTTTAGGCTACCCAACAAAGGACTGGAGATGGTAACATCAAAGGAAACCAAGAAGTGTAGCAAGTGTGGTGAGGAGATACGGACACACACAAACAGAAACGACCTCACAACGCGACTTTTTCATTCGCCATAATGGGTATGAAAATTTTAGGAAAATAAAATAACTTGCTAAACAATAGGAGATTATTATGGTAAACAAGCAAATCAGATTCTCTACAGAATCACTTTCCCCACTATTTAAAGCCAGCATTGGCTTCGACAACTTAGTAAACGAGTTCTTCAATGAGCCTCAGTTTAATAACGTAACAGGGTATCCCCCTTATAACATTTCTAAGAACAAAGACGATGTCTATGAAATAACTCTTGCAGTTGCAGGATTTAAGAAAGCAGACATTGAACTTGAACTAGAAGACGGTACACTAAAAATTACAGGTACCTCGAATGTGTTAGACGGCGACGAGTTAGAATATTTACACAAAGGTATTGCAGAACGCAACTTTGTGAGAACATTCAAACTTGCTGAGTATGTAGAAGTTAGTTCAGCAAAACTCGAAGATGGTATTCTACGAGTTGGCTTAGAGAGAAATGTCCCTGAGGCATTAAAGCCAAAGAAAATAGATATTTCTTAATATTAATTAGTGGTGGGTTATTGCCAGTGTGCGGTGCCCACCACACCATAAACAAGTAAATAAGTATAATGAGTAAAGCAGATATAAGAACCAGAAAAACACTAAACCTCAAATATCCTGACAGGTTTAAAATTGTTATTTTAAATGACGATTATACTCCTTTTGACTTTGTTATACAATTACTAGTAGAACTGTTTAATAAAAACATAGACGAAGCAAAAAAGATCACATCACAAGTACATGATCAAGGCCAAGGTGTTATTGGTTATTATAATGCCGAGATAGCCGAGCAAAAGACAAATGAAGCAACTGTGGCTTCACGAACAGCAGGGTATCCTCTAGTCGTGAAGGTCCAGAAAGCATGAAGCAATTTGACGAAGTAAATAAAAATTACAAAGAAGGCTTTTCAACTGATATAGAATCTTTCTCACTACCACCCGGCTTAGATGAAGATGTAGTAAGATCTATTAGTGGCATGAAAAACGAGCCCGAGTGGTTGTTAGACTTTAGACTAAAAGCATTTACACATTGGCAAAATAGTACTGAACCTACATGGTCAGCATTAGAATATACACCTATTGATTACCAAAGTATTTCATATTATTCAGCACCAGAAAAATTTAACAAAGAAGATATTCCACAAGAAATATTAGACACCTTTGAAAAGTTGGGTGTACCATTACATGAACGTGATGCATTGCTAGGTATAAAAGAACCAGATCCTAATATAATCCCAACAGTGGCCATTGACGCAGTATTCGATAGTGTTAGTGTTGCTACTACATTCAAAGCCGAATTAGAAAAGCACGGAATTATATTTTGTAGCATAAGCGAAGCAATTGAAGAACACGAAGAGTTAGTTAAACAATACTTAGGTACAGTTATACCTATTAAAGATAATTACTTTGCTACACTTAATTCAGCAGTATTCACAGACGGCACATTCTGTTACATACCACCTGGTGTAACATGCCCAATGGAACTAAACACATACTTTAGAATTAATGCTAGAAACACAGGGCAGTTTGAACGTACATTAATTATAGCAGACAAGGACAGCAAGGTTAGTTACTTAGAAGGATGTACAGCACCAGCCTACTCGCAGAACACATTACACGCGGCATGTGTAGAACTAGTGGCCCATGAAAATGCAACTATTAAATACAGCACCGTACAGAATTGGTATCCAGGTGACGAGAACGGTGTAGGCGGTGTATATAATTTTGTAACAAAGAGAGGACTATGTAAAGGTGATAACAGTAAAATATCTTGGACCCAAGTTGAAACAGGTTCTGCAATTACTTGGAAGTATCCTTCCTGTATATTACGAGGCGACAATAGTGTTGGTGAGTTTTATAGTGTTGCGGTAACAAAAGGCAAACAACAAGCAGACACAGGAACTAAAATGTTCCATGTAGGCAAGAACACAACGAGTACTATTATCAGCAAGGGCATAAGTTTTGATGATAGTGTAAACACTTACAGAGGCAAAGTAAGGATAAACAAAGGTGCCACAGGTAGTAGAAACTACACTAGGTGTGACAGTTTAATGTTAGATGACAGTCTTGCACTCACACTACCCACAGTCGAGCAGTTTAATAACGACAGCATAATTGAGCATGAAGCAAGTACAAACAAAGTGTCCGAAGACCAATTGTACTACTTAAACACATTGGGTATTAACGAAGAGAATGCTACTAACTTAATTGTTAATGGATTTTGCAAGGAAGTATTCAAAGAACTTCCATTAGAATTTGCCGCAGAAGCAAGACAGTTATTAAATGTAACATTAGAAGGTGCAGTAGGGTGAAGCCATTAATCATTTGCGGTGGGTGTAGTTTTACACATGCACCAGACAGTTGGGCACAGGTTCTTGGCAAATACAAAGGCATTTGGCATGATCAGGCTCAAAAACATCATCGTGACTGGAAGAAATACGGCACAGAAATTGCTGAGACTAATATGGATCATATCCCAGACAACCTATACGAATTGTGGGAAGAGGGCGAGGACATAACCAAATACGCAGACGTGATGATAGTTGGTCAAGGTGCAAGTGGTAATGGTCTCAATAGCAGAATTCTCAGGCATGCAATAGAGCAAAATGCCGGCAGACAAATTATTGTACTCTGGCAATTAAGTAGTTGGTCTAGAAACGAATATGCTATTAATAGACATGACACTTTAGACTATGATACAATAATAAACGAACATGATGCACATCATATGTATAGCATACCTTATGCAAAAAGATTTAGAAATTGTGCTCATATAGATGGCAATGAGCATGATCCATTATTTCCTGCAGGTTGGGGTTATGATTTTGAAAAGATAGAGAATGAGGATTATCCTGCAACTACTCCATCTCCATACATGGCCAAAGAAAGAGTTTGGTTAAAGCAAGGCGGCACTTACGACGGTTGGCAAGGCAGACACTTATTTAATGTATTTAAAGAATACTACGAAAACCTTAATACCGTTGATTACCAGTCAATTATAAATTTAGAAACCATAGAATACATGAAACTGTTTTGCAAATCGCGAGATGCACAACTACTAATTTTCCCTGGTTGGTACTGGTGTTGGGAAGGTATGTTTAATTTTGTTAATACAGAAAGCACATTATGTTCTAAAGATATACTAGATAGAGTTGGTTTAAGTGGAGTAGATAATATTAACGATTATAATGGTATAGCAGAATACGGAATTCAAAGCGAAGTATATACCACATCAAAGGCAACTAATCGTAATCCAGAAATAACATTAAAGAACGGTAGCATATTTACTGCTAACGAAACATCAAGCATATACGAAAAAGCAAAACTCGATAATGGCGAATGGTGGTGCGGTAATCATCCAAGTGCATACAACCATGCTAAATTTTGTAATGATTGGCTCAAACCAAAAGTCAAACAAATGCTTGACAATATAACCTAAAATAGTGTATAATAACAACATGAAAATACAAGATCTTAGTATCGAAATAGATAATCAAAAACTACTAAAACAATTTAGTAGAACATTTGTTACTGGCGAAACTGTAGTAATCATTGGCCCGAATGGGTGCGGCAAAAGTACATTTGCACACGGCATCATGGGGAGAAGCGATATTGCAGTAGAAGGTTCTATTAAGATTAACAACCAAGAAATAACAGACTTAGAAACAAATGAAAGATCTAAGCAAGGCCTGTTTGTTAGTTGGCAAACTCCGCCTGAATTGCCTGGTGTGTCTACATTTGGATTAATTAAAGAAATTAAAGAAATTAAATCTAAAGACATTGGCACAGAATTAAAAAAATATAAAAGCATATTAACTGAGGTCGGCTTACCTGAGACGTGGACAACTAGACCCGTAAATGTAGGTGGCAGTGGTGGTGAAAGAAAAAGAGCAGAACTTTCAAACTTATTGTCTTTGAGTCCTACCTATGCAATACTTGACGAAATAGATACAGGACTAGATTCTAATGGACTTAAACTGGTAATAGAAATTATAAATCAAAGAAAGAAAGAAAATCTTTCAACAATATTAATTACACACAATATTAGTACTGTGCAAAATTTAGATTACGACTATGGCCTAATGTTTAATAAAGGCAAGTTAATAGAAATTGATAAAGAAACAGTAGAGCAAAAATTAAGAGACGGATATGAATAACTCATGCGAGTCTTTGCTAGAAATCATTAAAGAGATCGGTGAACCAGAATGGTCTATAAATGCTACCAAAAGCAATATTAACAAAAAAGTATTTGATAAACTACAACAAATAAACTATAAACAAGAAGACTATTCCTCTGCTATATTCAAAAGCCTTTGGACTAAAGAAGTTTATTTTCCTTTAACTAATAACAAAGTAAAGTCTACAATATTCAGTAACGGATTCAATGACGAGCACCCTGAGAATGTATTATTTAAAAATGGTCAACTAGAGGGCAACTACGAACTCAAAGATTTTGGTGGTCACATTTGGCACGACACAGGCGAAGCATATGGTAATGTATACGACTACTACACTAAAGTATCAGAACTGCTGGAAGACAGTACAGTACCTGGTATGTTAGCAAGTCTATTAACAGGCGGTACTAGTGTGCTAATGTTGAACAGTTGGAACCACACAAATACGTTGAATATAAAAAATGCAGACACAGAAGGCGACAGTAGTTTAAACACAGGCTGTTACATTGTGCATGTAAAAGATAAGTCATCAATTATAATTAATGAAAAAATAGAAAATTCTAAAGATTTGTATCTTAACAAATGGATTTATATTGTTGGCTATGATAGTCACTTAGAACTTACTAGAGAAGTAGTTGGCGGCAATGGACTAATCGATGATGTAACAATCATACAGTACCCGGGTAGCAAACTAACTATTAACACTTACGACAAAGATCCGCAATGGCGTTACCTAAATATTACTGCATATCAAAATACAGATACAACAATAAACGGAAGTGTGCTATGTAAAAATTCTAGTTCGTCACATAATGTAATTGTTAATCACAAAGGCAATAACAGTACCAGCACAATAAAATACCATTCAGCCATATACAATGACAATGTCACAGACTTTATTGGAAGTATAAATGTTAATAAAAAAGCAGTAGGCACAAACTCAAGTATGATAAACAAAAATCTACTAATGGACAAAACTAGTAAGGCTAAATCAATACCTAAACTAAGTATCAATACCAAAGAAATACAATGCACACATGGTTGTACTATAAGTAATGTCGACCAAGATGATATTTATTATCTTGAAACATTAGGAATGAGCAAAGCAAGTGCAAGAAGAATAATTGCAGACGGGCACATACAAATATGATTAACAGCAATACTAGAGACCAATTCAAGGCACTAAAGTCACATAAAGTATATTTAGATACTGCGGCCACAAGCCTTACACCTGATGTAGTAGTTGATAAAATGGCAGAGTACTATAATGAGTATCCTAGTAATGTACACAGAGGAAACTATGCTTGGGGCGACACAGCAACAGCAGAATACGAAAGTGTAAGAGACAAAGTTAAAGACTGGTGTAATGCACACAACTATGAAGTTGTATTTACATCAGGTGCAACTTTTTCTTCAAACTTAATTTATAACAATTTAAGACACTTAGGCATTAAAAAATCCATAGTTAGTCTTAATGATCATCATGCTAACATTGTGCCATACAGATTGCATAACTCCGATGTAGAGCAAATACCTGTACCAGATAACGGAGTATTTAATGAAGAAGAACTGTTTAAATTCGGGTCACTAGACGCACACATCTTGCATATAAGCGGGGTTTTCAATGCAACTGGGCAAATACTGGACATAGAAAAAATCACGCACAGAGCAAAGGAATTAGGAGGTCTAGTTGCATTAGATATGAGCCAACACATGGGGCATGACAGTTTAAATGCAGACAAAGTAAATGCAGACTTTTACTACTGGAGTTCACATAAACACTATGGACCAACAGGAACAGGCATTTTATTAATTAAAAAGTCTATTGCAGAACACATGGAACCATTAATTGGTGGCGGTGCACAGGTTAGTAATGTTACAGATAATAAAGTAGAATACTGGGACGTGCCATTAAAACTAGAAGCAGGCACACCAAATATTGCAGGTGTAATTGGTACCGGAGCAAGTATTGACTTTATGCAAAACATTGGCATGGATGTTATACACAATCATACACAACACCTGTTAGAAATAATTATAAAAGAATTAAGAGAAAGAAAAATTCCAATTATTTGTAACGACTTACCCATAGAACAAAGAGGTGGTTTAGTGAGTTTCACCATACCAGGCCAGCATTCATATGATGTAAGTGTAGCATTAGGATTACGAGATATATATGTTAGGTCAGGTAAACTATGTGCTCATCCTGTGGTAAACAAATTATCAGATACAGGATTTATTAGAGCAAGTGTCGGTATAAACAACAACGAAGTCGATGTTGCAAGATTCTTAGAAGCACTGGACCAAGTATTAAATTATGGATGATCTAAGAAAATTTATTGCTGGCAAAGTCAAAGCAGAACTAACAAAAATATTTGATCCTGAGGTACCAGTAAACATTGTTGACTTAGGTCTCATATACAATGTAGAAATCAATCAAGAAATGGACTGCCAAGTGTTAATGACTCTTACTGCTCCTAATTGTCCAGCCGCAGAAATATTACCAGCAGAAGTCCATGCCGCCGCGGCAACAGTTGAGGGTGTACAAAAAGTAAATGTTGACATAACATTTAACCCACCTTGGAATCCAGATCTTATATCAGAAGAAGCACGGTTTACACTAGGTATAGAATAAATACATGCGTACAGCATCTAACAAGGAGAAAAACAATGTCATCAATTAAGAGAAAAGTACCAGTAATGGATTTTCCTGTCAGAGTAGAAACTGATGAGAATCCAGGATGGAAATGGGATACCTTAACTTATGACCAAATTTTTGCAGGTAAAAAAGTTATAGTATTTGGATTACCAGGTGCTTATACTCCTACTTGCACAACTAATCAATTGCCAGGCTATGAGGCTTTCTACGAGCAGTTCAAAGCAGAAGGCATTGATGAAATCTTTTGTTGTTCAGTAAATGATACATTCGTAATGAACTCTTGGTTCAGAGAAGTGAATATCGAAAAAGTAAAGCCAATGCCAGACGGCACAGGCAAGTTTACTAGACAAATGGGATTCCTAGTTGATAAGAGTGTCATAGGGTTTGGACTTAGAAGTTGGAGATATGCAATGATCGTTAACGACGGTAATATCGAAGCAATTTTCGAAGAGCCTGGCTACAGCGATGAATGTGCAGATGATCCATATCAAGTCAGTGATCCAAACACAGTTTTACAGTTTATTAAATCAGGTACACTACCTAGCATAAACGACCAAGACGAAGAATAAGATTAGGGCGGCCTTAACGCCCTATTCTTTTTATCCACACCATATAAATATTAGCATGTCCACAAAACACATTAAAGATGTGCTGTTTGTTGTTCAAGCAAGAGTAAACAGCACAAGAGTACCTCGAAAAATGATAAAATCATTTGCAAGTACAAGTCTGATAGACGTGTGTTTACGAAAAATCAAAAAGTCCAAGATACCACAAGAACAATTTATTCTGAGTGCTAACGAAATTCATTTGAAACGATTAGCAGAACATCACGGACTAAATGTATTTGACAGAAGTGTTAAGAGTGCTAACGAAGAAAAAGATTTACAATCATTATACGAATGGTATGACCAGTTTCCACAATACAAATATGTAGTACTAATAAATGCATGTAACTTATTTTTAACTGTAGAAACAATTAACAATTTTATTGATACATATCTTAACTCTCCAAACGATGGACTATTTGCTGTTACCAATAAGAAAAATTACTTTTGGAATAGCAATGGAGATCTTATAACACCGTGGCCAGAAGGCTATGAATTAATGAATACAAAAGCAGTAACACCAACATACGAAGGTGCTCATTGCTTGTATGCTAGTAGATTAGATTTAATAGGGCAAGGCAGTTTTATGGGCAAGGCGCCATTCAAAAAAGACAATCCAGAAATATTTGTTATAGACGAGTTTGAAAGTCTTGACATTGATTACGAATGGCAATTTGATTTATACACATCGTATTGGAAAAAATTAAATGGTTAAAGTAATAGCAGAAATAGGAATCAATCACAACGGAGATTTGGATCTTTGTAAAAAAATGATTGCCGCGGCAAAAGAGGCTGGTGCAGATTATGTTAAGTTTCAAAAACGTGATCCAGACACTTGCGTACCAGAGCATCAAAAAAACATGATACGTCAAACACCATGGGGCGAAATGACGTATTTAGAATACAAACATAGAATAGAATTTGGCAAAGACGATTATGATGAGATACGCAGGTACTGTAAAGAAATAGACATAGACTGGTTTCTTAGTGTATGGGATATTGAAAGTTTACACTTTGCATTACTCTATGGTAACAGACTTGTTAAAATACCAAGTGCATTAGCAACAGACGAAGAACTAGTTAGACGTGCAGGTAGTAACTTTGATAATGTTATAGTTAGTACAGGCATGTGCGACTTCCAAGAAGTTGTGCAAATGACAAAAAGATTTGAACGTACAAGAAACTTAATACTGTTTTATACAGTAAGTGCCTATCCGGCTCCTATAGATCAACTAAACTTAGATACCATAGACTTGTATAAAGAATTTGGCCATCCAATAGGTTATAGCAGTCATGACTTAGGTGTATACCCTGCGGCCGCCACAGTACTTAAAGGTGTAAAGTATATTGAAAAACATTTTACTACAGATAAAACACTCTGGGGCACAGACCAATCAGCAAGTATGGAGACACATGAACTCAAAGAGTTAGTAGAGCAAGTTAGAATGCTAGAACAAACTGTAGGCAAACGTTTTGATGTGTTGCCATGTGAAGAACCTAATAGAAAAAAATTAAGACCATGAAAGTAGCATATTGTTTATCAGGTTTGGTCGATAATATTACACCAACAATACACGGATTAAATGAAATACAATCATCGCAAGACATTGATTTCTTTTGTCATACTTGGGACGATCCTAAAAATCCAGGTCTAGATATTATAAATAGATTCCCTTTTAAAAGAACAAGAACATCAACATACAAAGAGTTTGAAGAACATATACTTACATGCCCAAGTGCAGAAGAATTGTATAGCAGAACAAATTCTCAAAAAGATAAAAAACATTTTTTTAGAACTCACATGGCACAATTCTATAGTACTATAAAATGCATTGAAAGAGCAGTAGAGTACGGCGATTATGATATAATTATAAAGGCTAGATCTAATCTTAGGTATGAGAAAAGTCTGTGTAATAAGTTAAAAAATAATTTGGAACAAAATATTCAACCAATCATAAACAGAGAGTATAGTGCATGGAATCACTTCCAGATACCAAATAGTGATGATCGACCGGATACAAAATGGGAACACTGGCCTTCCTGTATAGAAGGTGTACACACAGTATTTGCACCTTCTTTTACTTTTCCTATATGGAAATACAATGCACCATTTATAGATACAATGTTTGCAATGGAATACACATTTGCAAAGAAACATATACTAGAACCAGATTTTTTAGAAAATATTATTAAGACATTCATGCACTTTGCTGATAATATAGATACACTAGCAATGGAGGCTGATAAAGTATGGTTTAGATACTTAATGGATAACAACGTGGCAATATTTGGTTTTCCATTAGAGATGTGGATGACTAGAGAAAAGAAGATAATAATATGATAGCAATATGGGGTCTAGGTTCAGCAGGTAGTAGGTATAAAAACATTGCCAACGACTTAGGTTATACCACAACAATTTTAAAAAGGCAAGACAACGGAGACAGTTTTGATTTTGATGATTTAGATTTATCAGAAATAGAAGCCGCAATAATATGTACGCCTACAGTATTTCACAAAGAACAATCAATAAAGTTTTTAGAAAATAATATTCCTGTGCTATGCGAAAAGCCAATAGCACATACATACCATGATGGTAGAGAAATAATAGATGTTGCTATCAAACATGGAACAAATTTTACAGCAGGGTACAATCAAAGATACTTTGCGGCCTACAAAAAGTTTCAAGATCCCCAGTGGGGCAAACCTATCTATGCAGAAAGCAGATGGAGTGAATTAGTATCCGGGTGGCATCCACACGAAGACTATAGAGATTCATATGCTGTTAGACCTGACCTAGGTGGGGGTGTACCTTTGACTTTAAGCCATGACTTCGACTGGTGGACAGGTCTATTTGGTGACTTAACAGTTTTAAGTGTACACCACTCCACTGGCGCTCTTGATATTGACATACCTACATCGTACGACATAGTATTAAACAATCATGATTCTTCCTTGCAAGTAAATATGCATCTGGATTATGAAGGCTCGCCTGCCGAACGATACTACAAAGTTGAATACGAAAAAGGCACACTATACTATAACCCAATTGATTCTGTTTGCGAGTTCACTCACAAAGATAGCACAATTGAAGAAATAATTATACCTACTTTTAGTAATGAAAGAAGCAGTTCTTTTGTAAATACATTTATAAAATTTATGAATGAAAATGATCGCATAGGAAATAAAACAGATTGGGAATTAGGATTAACTGCATTAGAAATTGCAGACACAGTTGAGAATTGGTAATGAGTAACAGAGTATTAGTATTAGGTAACGGCATAATAGGAACGCAAGTAAAAGTTGCGGCATCAAAATTAGGATACTCTGTAGCAACAGCAGACCTCAAAGATGCAACATACACTATAGACTTGCGTGACGAAAAATCATACAAGGAAGTATTACATGAATGGAAGCCTAATATAATATTTAATACAGCAGGCAAAGATCAAAAGTTAGGCGAAGATGCAAAACCGTTACATGAAATGCAGAATACCGAATGGGACAATCTGTTTGGGCATAACACAGACTTACTGTTTAATGTAGCAAGAACATCATTAGCATACCTAATGAAATCTGATAAACAAAATAAAAAATTAATATTCACACCAAGTACATATAGTTTTACTTCACCTAATCCAAATTTCTATGACAACGACTTTGTAAAAAGTTTTGCGTATGTTGGTTCTCAAAGTGTATATGTAAATCTAATACAGTATATTGCAAGGCACTATGCAGAACATAATATCACATGCAACGGTCTTGTACCACACTTAGTTATGCATGAACTAAAAAATGTAGACACTACATATTCCCCAATAGGCAGAACATGTTTGCCAGAAGAACTACAGCCTGTATTAAAAATGCTTATAGACGAAGACAATACATATATGACTGGCGAGTTTATCAAAGTGAATGGTGGTTGGCTATGTTAGAAGTAATCAAAGATGCAATATCAGAGAACGATAAACATGGCGGTGTTAAAAATATAATTTTGTGGTCTAGTAGTCACGAGAAAGCAAACGAATACTTTCTTGCTTATATCAAATACCAATTAGGTCATAAATTAGTAGGACCGCTAGATGTTACATTACATTCCATACCAGTATGGGGTCAATTTTCAAACTTGGTTGAAGATATGCCATGGTGCCTCTCAATGACACCTGCAGAATTATTTTTAGGAGACTACGAGTACGGTGTAAGCAATCAAGTAAAAAGAACACACGAAGAATTAATTAAGTACTGGATGTATACTCAACAAATTGTAACAATACAAATTGAAGACATAACAGGATTGGATCATCCAAATATTATTAAACATGAGCAGTGGTAACTTAGTAGCAATTGATTTTGAAATAGCAAGTACATGCAATGCCGTATGCCCTGTTTGTATTAGACGAAACCACGGCCAACTTGCTGAATTTTCTCAACAATACAGAACAGCAAACGAAGTGCAACGAATCCTAAGCGATACTGTACATCAATTAAAGCACATACAATTCTGTGGAAACTACGGTGACCCAATGACTAATCCGGAGATACTTGATATATGCGAATGGATTAGAAGCAACAATGAACATGTAAGTATGCGTATTAGTACTAACGGTGGCATAGGTAGTCCTAAACACTACAAGAGGCTAGGACAGTTAGGTGTACATCTCATATGGGGTATTGACGGTGCAAGTAAAGAAGTAAACGAATTACATCGTGTTAGAGTTGACTTCAATAAAGTTATGCGTAATATGGATGAATATTTAAGTGATATCAAAGACGGTACATACCACGAATGGCAGTATATCGTGTGGCAAGAGAACGCACACGAATTAGAAGAAGCAATCAAAATTGCACACACTAAAAATATCAAAGTGTTTTATATAAGACGTCCGAATGGAGCAGATTGGGGACCCATTCATGTTTACAATTTCCAAGGTGAGCATACACACTTACTTCATGGTCCAACTGAAACTGATTTATTAGATACTCACTGGTCACTTAAAACACAATATCCAGAACTTATGCAAAAATTACAAACGCAAAATATGTTTTTTACTCCTCCTAGAAAAGCAGAGTTCGATAACATACCACCAAAGATAGACGGCATACCTTTTCCTGCTAATGCACCATACAGTGAATCTTTGCCCAAAGGTGACCAAATACAAGTTGATGCTGTTACTGAACAAACATGCTTTAGTAAGAATTTTGAAAACCCAGAAAACATTTCTGAAAATAAAAATTATGTGTTTATAAGTTTTGATAACTATGTGTACCCATGCTGTATGATAGGCAGTAATGTTGCACAATCTAAAACCAGTATATTCGAAGGCGGTCCAATAAATTCTATATTAAATAAAATAAATAGTATAGGCGAACAAGCATTCAGTGTCGAAGACAAAACACTTAAACAAGTACTTGATAGTGGTGTGTTGAATACAACATACTTCGATAACATAGAAAACAATGCAGATGCTTTTTGCAAACTCACATGCGGTAAATGTGATAACAATAAGTACAAGGTTGTATAATGGAAGAAAGATTAAGAGCAAGAGATTTCATAGACTGGGATGCCTTGTGGAATGCAGAAATACAAACACATCCTTATACATATTGCGAAGTTGATCTTATTAAACCAGAGTTCTGTGAACTAATTTATGAGGAACTAAAGCCAGGCTTTTATGATGCATATAATCCCGAAGTAAATGATAGAGATGGTGCTTTTCCTGTGTTTTCAACAGGGTGCATGAATGAGTCCTATGCAGGTGATATGCAAGATGCACTTAATACATGGAACGACTGGAACGACTGGTTTATACAAAAGTTTGATAAAGACTTAGGTCTTTCACATGATACATGGCCTAAGTTTGGTTATCAAGGTGCAAATCCTAACAGCAACTTTGAACCACACACTGACGAATTTGGTATCACAGAAGTATGGGCAAAAGGTTTAATATACTTACACGATTCTGTAGGCACTAAAATGTATGAAAGTGAATTAGTAACACACAACATTGTAATTGGTCCACACGGAGAGAAAAATAATAATCCTTTACCAGAACCTTACTATAGAGCAACTCGAGAATATAAAGAATCAAATGGTATTGGAAAACTGTTTTTATTTAAGTGCGACAAGCAAAGTTTTCACGGCACAGACTTTTCTACTTTAAATCAGGAGTCAAAAAGAGTCATACTTGCCGGCTCATTCAAATAAATATTTTACATGAAAATAAGACTTATATGGAATTTTATTCCTGTCCTTATCTTTATATCTAACTGGATGCCTAAAAAATTTAGTGGTTACCATGTAGGATGTTTAGTATTAATTAGACCAACGCACAAAGAAGACGAAGGGTTAATACAGCACGAACTAACACATGTTAAACAAAATATTAGAACATTAGGGTGGTCAGGTATAAAACAAATTTGGAATAAAAACCACAAATTAAATAGAGAATGTGAAGCATACGCAGTACAACTTCAGCATGTACCAGCAAATCAATATAAAACAATACAAACTAGATTTGTTAATTACATGTATACAAAATACGACTTAGGTATGAGCAAAAACTTCATACGCAGAAGGTTCGAGGAATACACGGCGTAGGGTAACGGTAGGCGTAGACTCCGGCTCCGCTTAAACGATTTTTTCAACTCCTCATTGGATAAAGGACATTATAATGGCAAGCAAACTATGGATCATAGGCGATAGTTTCTGGACTAGGTGCTATCAACGAGACACCAAAACCCGTTTATATAATGCTTCATGGGTAGACACCTTTGCAACTGAATGCGAACTGGACTTCGACTGGAACAACAGTTGGACGTTGTCTGGAGCAAGTAATGACTGGAATCTATATGGTTTAGACTGTGTTATGCGTAATCCACAGTTTAACACAGACACAGATACTATACTGTTTGGTATAACCACTGTGGACCGCTGGGTAACATCAGGTAGATCAGACACACAGTTTGAAGTAGATCATGGCGAACGCAATCACATTGAGCAGAAAATACACATATCCAACAGAGACACTATGTTGATGTTAGCAGAAAGTCGCAGTAATGATTCCGATCGTGAACACTTAAAACAGAAGATACTGGTAGCAATGACACACAACTGGGAAATGCCGTTACTGCACTCAGCAATGGATTACGACATACAAAACTACGATCATGCATGGCATCACTGGCGTCATTGCAATCACTTAGATAACTGTGTGACCAATGCAAAACATCGTGGTGTAAACATAGTGCTACATCGTGGGTGTTTGAACTGGTGGGATATATGGACAGAACAGACCAGTTCACAGTTACAAGATTTTGTTGAACCGCTGACTGATCCACTGTATGATTGGCAAAACACAGAACTGTGGGACATGCCAAGTTTCACCCTTGGTATTACCCACCATGAAGATATATACAAGTACAGCAATCACATGAGCCCAACAGGAGCAAAAACATATGGAAAAGCATTCGCAACATGGTGGAACAGCAGATGACTAGAACAGTTAATCACGACAGTGAAAAACTAGACAACGTGCTGATCAAGACGGCCAAAGGCCAAGAGTTCACTGTGGGTGAAATCAAACACAGCAAACGTATTACCAAAAGTGCTACTCCCAAACAGGATCTTAGTTGGTATATCAAATGGACTGCCAGTTGTTTTATACTAGCAAGTATGAGTATGCGTGGCATAGAAGGTTTACAGATGTTTGATTTAGTATTAAGTCTTGTGGGTGTAACTGGTTGGATGATAGTAGGTATACTGTGGAAGGACAGAGCATTAATGTTATTAAACGGTGTGGGTATCATACTGTTTGCCAGAACACTACTACAAGATTATGTAGGACCACTATTATGAGCGAGAATAAAGGTATATCCGCACAGGTTAATGAACTAGACAACTCCAGCAGAGCAGGCAGACTGGCTCGCGAATTAAATGCTGAACGTCAACGTCTCAAAGAAGAACTGGAAGAAGCACAACATCAAGTAGATATCTTTTCGCCCTCAACTCCCACAGGTGGCTTAGACAGTTATATCAAATGGCTAGCAACTGTGTTGGCAGTTACAGGTGTGTTCTTACAGAGTGCTGACTTTATGACTGCAGGCAAAGTAGCCTACGCATTAAGCAGTATTGCTTGGGTGTATGTGGGACATTGCTGGAATGACAAAGCAATCATGATCGGTAGTGCTATAACTGGCACCGCAGTACTAATGAATCTAGCAGAACTGTTTACATGAGCAAACTGTGGATTTTTGGAGACAGTTTTTGGTGTAGGAACACACTAACTCCTAGGTATTCAGCGAACACAGGCCAAGCACCTACTGTGAGTTTTGATCACTTCTGTGAAGTGTTTGCTAAACACAACAATTTAGATTTCAGTTGGGGTTCTACTGCATTGAGCAATCGTGGAGCAAGTAATGATATCATCATGTATTACTTTGACTGGGCAACCAATCAACCTAATTTCAACATAGACAGTGACATCTGCTTAGTAGGCCTAACCACATTTGACAGACGAGCAACCAAGCCTGTGCCCAATGATATCACATGGGATTGGAACGTTGGCATAGAAAATGTGCGTGAACAACGGCTCAGCAGTACTAATCATGACAGTATGTTTACACTATACCGTGAGCAAGGCACTAAAAAATATTCTGCAAACACTGAATACTATGTGAACTATTGGAACAAGGAGAACTTGATCACTGAAATGAATCACATGATATTCAACACAGATCTTGCTTGGGAAGAATACAAAGTGTGTAATATGATAGATGGCATGATAACACATGCAAAACAAAGAGGCGTGAATGTGATATTACACGAAGGTTGTAGCAAACTGTGGGCAAACAGAATGTCTGTGTCGCACCAGGATTATCAAAAGCAATCTAACGTGAATTACAAATGGCATAATATGAGCGATGCTCCTGGATTTGAAAACTATGTTACCAAAGAAAGCGAAAAACAATATGTTAATCACATGAGTCCAGATGCTAATGTAAAATATGGCAAGTGCCTATCTGAGTGGTATAACAATCAATAAAACGATTTCTTGCTTTCTTCGTCGTGTAAATCTCTACTGCCAATATAACTAACTGTAGCAAATCGTTCTATACTATTTTTGTGTATGTGCTCTGCTAACACATCGGTCATCATGCCAGTCGGTATATAGTCACTGCTCATTAACCCCTTGTGGTGCAACTGTTCATACTGTTTAATTTTATTCATTATCATTGAGATCGATCGATGTTCGGTTGGATCAATTTTACTGTTTACCAATATCCTATCAGTGTCATTGCTTAAAGGCGCACTGGCATATTCTTCGTCTACAAATTTACACCAACTGCCAATGATGTCTATGCCCACTTTGTCTTGGTTTTTATCATGTATTTCCTCGAGTAATGGTTTGCCTATATCTGTGCTACCGCCAACCACTACCCAGTGTGCTCTGCTAGGCACTTCCGCTTTGCTACACGGAGGTAAATATTCCTTAGATAATTTATCCAGTCTATATAAAACGTTCAGCACAGAGCGTCTGTGTGCATCTAAGATACCAGTTTGCGGTACATCAAAGTCACGAAATGTATTTCCTAATATAAATACCACGGTGATGTTACTGCGAGGAAACAGACCTTTTAGATCTAATCCACGTAAATAGTTTTCTAATATGTCTATGCTTTGTTGTGGTGACTGCCTAGGAAAACCCAAATTTGTTACATTAAAAAACTTTCTAAAACTATCTTCTACACAGAGGTCACCGCTGGTAACAGCATCTACAAAACTACCCTGTGTCCATTCGTCGCCGACTAGTATAAGTTTTGGTTTATCCTTCATATTCTAATTTTCTCCATAGTCCTATAAGTGTATCTGCTTCATCATAAATCAACCTTAGATGAGATTGTAATTCTTTCAATAACTCGTCTCCCTCTACGACACTATTGATGCGAGTGCTTACATTTTTTAAAATATCAGTTTGCATATTAGTAACTGTTCTTTGATTTTTTAATCTTGGTATTGGTTTTGGCTTACCAAATAATCCTGGTTTATCTGGAAAATGCGGATCTGGTGTAAGAGGTAATTTTTCTAATATATTGTTGTGATTAATTTCCCAATTAGTTAAATGCAAGAAAAGACTGTCAGTTATCAAACTTTGTTTGTATATTGCTGATAACCATGTAGCATTTATTTTACGAGGCGAAGGCAACATTGTTTCTGGATCATTGGGCACATCTGCAAGTGTGTCTAGCACACTACATGTCCATCGCATATTTAAATTGGGTATAATTATTTTTTTATATCGATCTAGGTACTCTTCGAACTTGCCCCAATCACTGTTTTCTTTTCTGCGTAATTCAACAATCATTCTTTTGACTTTGTAAACACATATTGGCAAACCAACATCCCTTTGATATTCTTTTTGTAAATGGGTATCTATAGCATCAAGTTTTTTTAGTTGCCCTGATATAATTTCTAGATTAGTATCCAATATTAGCCACCGTGTTTCAAAATAGTCGATCTGATATAATTTTCTGTGTGCATCATTCCTAACTGATATAGTCTGTCTGGATCTTGATCTTTTGCTGTGTCAGGATGAGTTTGTCCACCTAGTGCTTTGTCTTTTAAATATTCCCAATTGGTATATTCCATAAAATTAGCAAAGCCTAATCTTGTTGATGTTTCTGTTCTAAACTTTTCTTTGAGTATAACAGACTCATCTGACGTACACCAATCATTAGTCCATTCTTGCATATGAGTATCATTTGAACCGTCTCTTGTTACTGTGTAGCCAAAGTTCTCTGGATTTTTACTGAAGTCACTTGCCCACGTGTCACCTGGATAGGGTGCACCAATGCCTACCTGATTAATATATGTGTTATGTAACAATTGATTCTCAACTATATAATCAAAGCCGGCTTGTATTTTTTCTTCGCTGTCATAAGTCAACCCTATCATAAAAGAACCAAATCGATATAAGTCTGGTACATTCTCTTTTAACAATCTAAGTGACTCTAAGTTTTTGGCACCGCCAGTAATTTTTCTTATGTTCTTTCCGGCTTTGTTATCTAATGTTTCAATGCCAAAGAATACACCTTTAAATCCTATTTCAGCCATTTGCTCTATTTGATATCTCTTTGCACTCAACATATCAAGTCTTGCGTAACCGGTAAACTCAGGTTGATAATCTAACTGCCTTACTGCGGTTAGTAAATTTTCATACTTCTCGTCTACTTCATTTGTTGTTTCATCTGATAAATTAAAATGTTTTACTCCGTATTTGCTGTGTGCTTCACTTAAAAATTCTACTAAATTATCCACACTTTGAAATTGTGTTTTTGATTTTTTAAAAGGTGTATTACAAAAACTGCAATTAAATTTACAGCCTACTCCTAACTCAATTGTTAATACATCACGTGCATTAAAAGAATCACTATCATGTAGTGGCATTACAATAGGAGGTTCTGGAATAATGTCTGGATTTTTTAATTTGTACCATATACTGTTATTGTGATCTGTTTCATAATAATGTTCGCTCATGTCTCCTTTGTTTAACCAGGTAGGAAACATTGTTAAACTTCTTCCAATAAAGTATGCATCAATAAGATATGGTAATTGTGTTTCAGCAGTATATTCTTTTCTTTTTACAGGCAATGGTCTGTATAATCCGCCTGCCGCTACTCTAACATTATAATTACGTCTCACTGCTTCTATGATATTAACTAAACGTGTATCACCTAAAACAGCATGATGGCCAATCGTTAAACTTAGTCCTATAACACCGTCTGTACAATCTGAAAAATGTTTTTCCATTATCAGTGTTAATCCAGAAACAAACTCAGGCTTTGCTAACCAATCATTAATGTATTCTATATTAATAGTTTCGTATCCGTTGTCACGCATACATTCTGCTACCATGTGAGCCCCGGGTGCTCTTGCTGTGTTTTTACCTAAACGTGTAGCATGACCTCCTGAGGTAAGTGCCGCCGGTGCACTTAATACTATTGCTTTCTTCATGCAAGTATTTATCGTTGAGCAGAATACATTTCTATAAATACTAGCATGTCAGTACAATCACCGTGTAAAGGAATTTGCAATTTAGATTTTGCAACTCATACGGTTTGTCAAGGGTGTGGTAGAAACGTAGACGATATTAAGAACTGGCGTATATACACAGACGAGCAAAAACAAACAGCAGTCATTGAAGCAAAGAATAGATTAATAGAGATTGGTTATGAAAGCATGGATCGTAGGCGATAGTTTTAGTACACCCTGTGAAACCACAGATGTATATGAACAACACAGCGAATTGCCTGACAATGATTTAGTCAGCGGCACTGAATGGGTCAAACAAGTTGTAAATAATTTAGGTTATGAGTATGTGCCAGAACTTAATTTATCTATGGCTGGTTGCAGTAACGATTACATATTACATAACATTGACTGGGTATTACACAACAAGTCGTTTGATCAAGAGGCAGACCTAATTGTGATAGTGCCTACAGCACCAGCAAGATTTATGTACAGAAACGAACCAAACTCATATATAAATGACAGAGGGCATAAATTTGATTTTGCACTTAACCGCACACCGCATTTAAATACTGCTGGGTCGCATTCTACTGGAATCAAGATCATAGACGAATATTCTACAATATACCGGGATCATGATTTTGAATATTACAAGGCAATTAGCACATATGATAAAACCTTAGCATTCTTAAGCAGTTACAACATAGACTACTTGTTTTGCAATGCATTTTGGTGTGACTATGAATACGGCAACAGCATTACAGGATACACTCCACAGTTTATTAGTTTTGACTTTCCTAGATATGAAATAGGTTTTAATGCGGATCAACAATTATATCAACAAGAAGTTGAGCACCTATACAGTAACCATTTTACGCAAGTAGGCAATAGTGCTTATGCAAAGGCAGTACTAGATTATATACATGAAGGGAGTTGAGTTTTGGATACCATCAGGCGGTGGTGGTATACCTGCACAAATGAAAAGCGGACAGGTACGCAGGCACATGCGAGAGTGGTGCAAACGTTATAATGTAGAACCTGTGGACATAATCAAAAGCAAAGGTGCATTAACTTACTATTTTTTAAACACAGATATTCCAAAATTTGTGTTGACATGGAGCGGAGACTTTGCTTACAAACTTACAGAGTGATAAATACTGTTATGAAACTTAATGAGTTAACAGGGGATCAAAGAGACAGAGTCGAAGCAATTTACAATGAGTTGAATGACAGATTCTATCAAAAAATTGCTCCGGCAATGAAGGAGTTAGGAGATTACTATGCTCAACAATATCCTAAACCAACGTGGATTGCTTATACAAAAAATTTAGAAGCAGTAATTAAAGGCTGGCAAACATTACAAAAATTAATAATTGATCAAACTGATATTAGACGCAAAAGCGATCCTAATTATAGATTTCCAGCAGTTGTTATAGATACATTAACAAAAAATCATGCACAAATGGTTAAGAATTCTAGACTAACAGCAAGTGATATTAATATGAATAAAGCCACTGCTAGTAGATTAACGTATACTGATGATCCTAATGATCAAATTCTTAATAGTGTACGAGATAAAATTAACCAATTAGTAACAGCATTAAAGGGTAGTTTTCCACCCAAAGCAAAATGGAGTAAACTGTTAGACATACCCAAAGGCACACAAACCGTAGTAGATCCTGTACAGCCGGCTGAACCAGGAACAGACATTAGTACTAATGTCGATCTTAAACAAATACCAAACCTACATCCAATTGGAACTATTGACGGTGAACTTATTCGTAAAGGTCAAGAAAAGACAGCAGGTGATTTAGAAAAATTAGGCGATGTTATAGACGGCGAGTGGGAAGTCATAGACAAAACTATGAAACAATTACCCGACCTAAGACCAAAACAGTTATTAGATATGAGACCTAAAGCAGGCGACTATGTTATGTGGACTGGTGGGCCAAGAAGCAGTAGACCCAATCAACCAAACTACGGTAAAGTAGTTAGTGTCAGAGATAACGGTGTATTAAATATTGTCAGTGTTAACCAACAACCAAATGCCAGTAGGCAAGGTAGAGAGTTTGGTTTAAATCCTACCAGCATACAAAAAGTTATTAAGAAAACAGATGCACAAAAATTAATGCCACAACAAGATCCAAAAAAATACAGAACAGGTAATGCATTCAAGCAAGGAATACAAAAAGTAGCCAAAACAAATCAAGGCTACAAATATAAAGGTAATAATACCTAATAGATTTTTCTAATCATATAGTCGAAAGGCTGTACAGTACGAATTTCAAATGCTTTACCATCTATCTCTGTGCCTTTAACATGGGTAGGTGATCGTTTGCTTATGCTCTTTAAATGAAATACTTTTTTGCTTTTGGGATTAGGTGTTACGTTGCCTTCGGCATCTTCTCTTGTGCCACCATCGAACCAAACAGTTAATTCAAACTCTTCTTTGATTAATGTGTTCCACCAATTTATTATTGCTTTGATCATAATATTATTTATGACACTGGTATCGGTTTATAGTTAACCGATTCTATATAACAATATTTTAGAAATGCCATATAAGGCATTTTGGCAATCCAACTTTGGCATCTATCGTTCATGTTGGTATATGTAATATTAAAATCTGTATCAAATCCTACTTCCCAAATAATATCACCATAGTAATGTTTTTCTTTTATGTGATCAGAAATAGGATTACGCAAGTCTATTGTGTATAATTCTTGTACATTAGTTGCATTCAAACCTACATACTCGTTAATATGACTAGAGTTCCATTCAAAGTCTGGTAAAAATTCTGTAAATTTTTGTACATCTTTGTGCAACTGATGTATGCCATTGTGCTGAGGATCACTTGGCACTTTTTTATCAAACTGTACATCACCTACACTAATTTTAGCATGTGACGGATATACGTTAGTGATATTTTGTGAACGCATATTTGAAAACAAATTAACTATGCCTTCGCCTAGTAATGCATTGCCAATGATTTCATGTATGTATAAGTCACCTGCCGGCAATACATCAGTGCAGATATTTAATTGAACTACTGATACATTAGGCGTATCTGCAAATACTTTTCTCAAATACTCACAAGTGTTAGGATTATGATCACATGATATCACAGAAGTTGCTCCGCCACACAATGCCAAATAAGTAAGTATGCCTGAGCCGGCACCGCAGTCTACTACAACTTTGTCTTGACATATACCGCTTGACAAAAACTCAGCATACGCATTTGTGCGTTTATAGTCACACACCAAAGAGTGTAAATGTGGAATAGTATAATTAGAAAATTGTTTCACCGTAATATTTATGATGTAATTTATGATGTAGGTGCTGAATTCTTGTACGGATGTGAAACAGGCAAACTGCTTTCCAGTCCCCACTTATGAGCAAGGTAGCCTTCTGCTTTTTCCAGTATAGACATGTCAGTACCGCTGGTACCTGGAATGTTTGCTACAGCAAAGAACTCACCCAACTTACCATCGAGTTCTTGTGACGATCTGTTTCTCATCAATCTCAATTCCTGATTTGTTTGTAAACTGTTGTCATAGTCATTTACTGGTGTAAATGCATTGGAACCATCTACCCTAACACCAATTTGATTGCCTGACTTGTTAAACCAACAAGCCACAACGTGCCAATTGTTTATGGTTAAACTTTTTAAACTCCAGAATTCCAAATTACCAATACTGCTACTGATCCTATTAGAACTTAGTCCATCTAAATCTAATTCACCTGGCCAAGTGTTGTTATTGGCTCCTGAACTTAAAGCATAATCTGTTTTGGGTGAACCGTTTGTTTCATAACTCCAAACAGAATCCTGTGTACTATTAGTTCCTTCAAATCTAAACACACCTATTGCCCAGTGATTACCACTTGATACCTGTGCTTGGTAACTTGTACTTTGTAAATAATCACTATTACCATCAAAGTCAAACACATTCAAACTGTTTTGTGTGCTGGAATTTGTTACTGGGTTACCGCCTACACTCATTGTGTATGTACCTGCTTTATCAGTTACCGAAGTTAAAATTGTTCCACTTGTTGTGTAGTTTGAAGAATCCGATGCATCAATCCAAGCAACTGTAGTTAAGTCTGTGCTGGGATTCCATGCCGTTGAAGGACATACTCCTAGGGAAACATAACCTGATGAACCTGATAGACTAGGATCATCTTGTGCTGGTGTATTGCCATCCTGGAATATGCTTCTGATAGTAGTAAGCGATGGCTTACTGATAACTGGTGCCATCCATGTGTTAAAAAATGAATAACCTAATGGATTATTTGTTTGAATGCCTGATGGTGTACGCATTGAATCACTCCATTCCGGAGAAAGGCTTCCACCGTCCCACAAACTGGAGTAGTCAAACATACAGAAGTTAAGCAAGAACAAATATTCTTTTGCGGCTACTTCAAATGCGTCTGAATCGATTTTCCAAGTATTTCCACCATAGCCTGATGAATCCCAATAGCCGTCATCGTATGCTTCTTCCATTGCCGCATACAAATCACCGCTGGCCCAATCACTTGCCAAGTAATGGTATAATTTAATATCGTCTGCAGGTAAACCGTGCATATGAATTGTGTGGAAGACGTGTTCAATGACTTCTTGTGCATCTGCATCGCCATCGCCATATCCATCGCCTGTTGAATTTAAATACCACACCATGTCATTGTGTACATGTGTGTCGTATAAGTTTGTTAGGTTCCAACTAATAATGCCCGAGTCAGTTAAGAAATTTGTGCTGTAGTCTGAGCCGGCACCTCTGGCTACTCTTTGTAGTGTTGGTAATCCTGCATGATAGGTTCCTGTATCACCTCGTAATGTTTCAACCATTCTTCTCTGTTTTGTTTGATTTATGCCTGTGCCTTTTCGATCCATGAACAATTCAAACATTCGTGCTACTTTTTCTAACCATGCATCTGGTACTGCTGTTTGGCCACCGACACCGCCGGCACCCATTATTCTCACACCGTTAACAGTAACATCACGTTTAAAGAAGTTACTGCCGTCGCCACTGACATTACATATTGGGCCGTTGTTGTATTCTAAGAAAGCAGTTGATCTACGTCCTGCTGATAGTGATCCTGATGTTGAACTGATAAAAGGCATTATGTAAAGTCAACTAATTGTCCAAGTACCACATAGGTACCACTTACTTCTAATACAGTAAATGAAACAGCATCTATGCCGTTAACAGTTCCTGTTGGTGCTGAACCGCCTTGCCAATTAATTGTTTGACCTGAGCCTCCTATTTGTACAGCACTTGGTATATATGCTGTAGCACCTTGATTTAATATCAATGTTAAGTTGGTGCTGTAGTTAGTGCTAAGTCCCAAGTTGGTAAAGTTAGCAGTAAAGTCAGCACTGATACTGGTGTGATAAAATATATGTCCGTTATCACAATCATGTGTGACAACTCCTGTAGCACCTGTTAGTGTACTAAACTTTTCACTGACACCTGTGTCAAAATTAACATCTGCTGTGAATGTGGTTTCACTACTTGAACTAACAGCAGTACTGTCGTTTGCTAATTTGTTCCAACTGCCACCATGAGCAAAGTATAATGCTCCTTCGGCATGTACGTGAGCAATGGCACCGTGGTATGTACTTGCACTTGGCAAGTCACCAGTGGTGCTGTATAAGTATTGTGTTTGGCGTAAGTCTACATTGTTGCTACCTGATATGCTTAGGTTACCGTTAGCACCTAGTGTTAATGATTGTGTACTACCTGCGCCAGTTGGTCCAGTTGCTCCTTGTGGTCCTACTTCGCCCTTTGCTCCATCGCTACCTGCTGGTCCAGTTGCACCTTGAGGTCCTACTACTGTACTTGCTTCACCTTTCTCGCCTTTAACTCCTGTTGGACCTTGTGGCCCTGTTGGACCTGCCACAGTACTGTCTGCACCTGTGGGTCCTACATTACCTTGTGGGCCTACTACGCCTGATTCTCCTTTGTCGCCTTTGGCTCCGTCACTTCCGCTAATACCTGCTGGTCCTTGTGCGCCAGTACCTGTTTCACCCTTCTCACCTTTGCCACCAGTAGGCCCTGTGGCTCCTGTGGCTCCAGTTGCACCTTTCTCTCCGCCACCGGGACCCATTTCACCTTTCTGTCCTTTGCTACCACCTGACGTTTCCCACTTCTCGCCATCGTATGTCCACATTTTGCTGTCAAACGAATATGTATCGCCGATGCTGGGTGAATTTGGAAAATCAATAATGCTCATGTTATGCCTCTTTAAGTGTATTTATCGAAATCACAGTGATAGGTTATTTTTTAAAAACATGATAAATACTGTAATGCAACTATTTGAAGTAATACAATTATTGGAATACAATCAACAAGCAACACTAAACAAGTGGGGTGAACGTATTGCTCAAGCGGCAACATTCAATGAACAAAACATGGAAGACAATTGGTTTTACCAAGACAGTTCTGTAGAAAACGAAGAACAACTGGCTATAGCAGTACTAAAAGAACTCGAAAGCATAGACCCTACTCCAAACAAACAGTATGTGATGACATTGGTACGTTGGTACACAGCAGTAGTCAAGGTACACGATCAAAATACAAAATTATATGCCAAGTTAAGAAAAGCAGAACTAGAAAGTGGATGGGCTGATGATTGGGAAGACGGTGATTTTTGGCCTGAAGATTACACAGACCTAGGCACAGGCAAATATCAATCGCCTGGTTATGTAACTGATAGAGCAACAGAAGATTGGAATATAGAAGGTGTTGATTTTGATATACAAAATATGAACGGAAAGAGTACATTCAAATTAGAAGATGCTGAACAAATACGTGACGCATTAGAAAGATTTGAACACATTAAGCCGCAACTTCAACCCAACGAACGCGACATAGGCAGGTACAAGAGTTTTTATCGTTTTGAAGACTTCGTAGATGAGGCTTACGATGAAAACTATGTTCCGCCTGAAACAGACAACAAAACCCTAAAACGCAGTGATGTGGAAGTGTTGTATAACGGACCATTAGGCACAGTTACTATACCTAGAAGCCATGAAGCCAGTTGTCTATTAGGATCAGGCACCAAATGGTGTACCGCAGGCAAAAGCAGTCACTTCTATGACAGTTACAGTAGCAGAGGTGATTTAATCATCTACAATGAAAAGCCTGGCAATGCCAAGTATCAGATACACCCAACTCTGGATTCCACAGAAATTATGGATGCTCGTGACAGACCTGTTAGTAATGAAAAGTTCAAGGAGTTTACTGGCAGTCATCCAGTGTTAAGCAAACTGATAAAGCAGAAACAACTGAAGGCATTCACAGATGCGGCTCAGGAAGATCCTGAATGGGACCTTAGCAGGGGTCCTGACACCCTGGATGATATGATAGAGCGGGTGCATTACTTAATTAGAAAGAATAATAAACAGCGAGTGGGTGTGATGACCTATGTGGAAACCTATTACACCCAAGAATTTTTTAAGCACAGAGACAACAAGAGGAATCACATTGGAGAGTATGAAATGGATCATCTGGTAAAGTATTCCGAGCAACGTGGTAAACCCTGGCCTGAAATACAACCACTGGTTGTGGCGTATATTCAGAAACAATATGAATTCTTACCAACCGACGATTCAATTAAACAATTTAAAGCACAGAATCAGGCACCCAGTTTTCCTGCAGATGCCCAGGCGGCCAGTGACTTAAAAGATATTCGGAAACAAGCCCAGGCGACATTCAAAACAGCAGAGGCTAAACAGTTGCTGATACTGATCAAGCAGTTTAAACGTCTGAAAAATCCCTGGCCAGAACTAGACGCCATACAGGCACAACTGGAAGGCAAAGGCATCAGTTTTGGACCTGGTGACATGAATGTAGAGAATAAAGATATGAAGCAACTGATCCAGTTAGTGGAATCCGCGGATGAGATAAATAATAGCATGAACGAAATGCGAAGACTTATCAATTTAGTAGAAAGTGCTCAACTCAACGAACTGATGGTGCGACTCAGCAGTGACCGGAAGTTTCAACGTTCAGACACATACAAAAATTACTTGCTGTATGTG
>Ga0209602_1000021_pt1 | contig 119012 bp, 116 predicted proteins | sample COGITO_mtgs_1205_3_FD_184810 | JGI IMG/M metagenome (GOLD analysis project Ga0209602, IMG submission 184810) | Pelagic marine microbial communities from North Sea - COGITO_mtgs_120524 (SPAdes) (version 2) | ecosystem: Environmental > Aquatic > Marine > Epipelagic ...
CTCGGCGCGCCTGTCTCCACCACGTCTGGCTCGGGTACCAACGATATCCTCGACACGACAACCTCGGCAACTCTCGGCGCGCCTGTCTCCACCACGTATGGCTCGGGTACCAACTATAACCCTTTGCAGAAGAACGCCGCGCTTCTTTGGCACGGCGAAGAGAAGCAGGACGCCACCTTCGTCGACCCTACCAGCAGCTTGGGCGGAAGGTGCGCTTTTTTGTTCATTCTTGTTGCCGCATTGCCTCGCCTCAAATGCAACCTCACGGTGCGTTGCCCTATATGTCCAGCCGGCCGGCGCCGACTTCTGCGGAGCAGATGGCCAATGACGACGACGACATCATAAACTCTGATAACGTGTACGACCATAATCTTCGGCTCGACTACGGGAACCGGCAGCGACAGTATTACCTGGACGGAGAGCACACCCTGGCTGTCGCGGCACAACATAAGGCCTACGATGCGTGTACGCATGCCACCGCACCCGCAGCCGCACATGTGAACCACCGGTCCACCCTGCCTGTTGGCGCACACCACGACGCGGAGCACACCTTCGGAGTCTGCTTCGAGCCCCGGCAGGCCACGGCGGCCCCCGCGGCTGGCGCGCTGTCCGCGGCTGTGCCTGCAAGCACCAGTCTTATCACGACAACCTCGCCAACTCGCGCCGCGGCGGCCTCCACGACATCTGGCTTTTATACAATGACGGAGCTTCACCCAGATGAGGCGAAGGCCCGTATCTGCGCTTCCTTCAAGCGTTGTGACTTGGAACATTTCCGTGAGAATAGTGAGCAGGATAAGCAGACTCTGACGGACAGGATCCAGAAATACGACGAACAGCTGTCAAAGCTGACCCCTGGCGGGCTCCGGTACGAATCAATGCACCGAAGTATGAACAAGCTGAGCGAGGACCTTGTCGCGGCCGAAAGTGGATGCCGCATGACACTCGAAGACCTCCCTCTGAAACACCAGGGTCTCTACAACAATGCCAACAATTTTAACTACCATGATCCTGATCTTATTATTTGGGGCGTCTGTGATTCTGCCTTGGTCGGGAAGCGGTTCAATGGGTACGCAACAGAGATCAAGTACCTGGGATCGCGGACCGAGCGGACAGGAGGCGGCACAAAACTGCTGGAGGTGTTTCTGGATCGAATGCTACCGGCCGGCAAGAAAAGCCTTGTGGTACTCAACGCCGCCACCATGCGGGTCGCGAACTGGTACAAGAATCACCCATTCCATTTTACGTACTTGGGCACTGGCGTCCATGGTTTCTTGCCAATGCTACAATACGCGAAATATCCGGACGCGGCGGCCGAAAACTGGCCGAAACGCGACGCTTTTGAGCAACTGTTGCTCCTTTCGGAAAACTACGGCAAGAACTACCAGAGACAGCAGACTCGCATCGCCTGTACCGAAGGCCTGGCGCCCATGTCTGATCACCATGATTCGCACGGCGCCGCTATGACAGGCGGTGGTATGTCCACCGAGGGGTCGTCGTCTCAGATATCACCGCGGTTGATGGATGTGGCGATCGACGGCGTGGCCCCGCTTTCCAATTTTGGCATTGGCGATGCGCAACTATTCCCTTTGTTGGAGCGTGAGCCTCCACCGGGCATGGGCGCTTATCTCAAGCACACTGAAATACCAAAGGTGTTTTACCCGACTGCCGACCACGCACGGAGTGCATTGCAGACCACCGGTTTCAAACGCAAAGGATATGTCATCATCCGCAGCGGCGTGGGCCGATATGTTGATGCGTGGCGCCACCTTCTCACCAGCACGGATTTTTCCCGGAAGTTTGGGGACATTACCAACCAAGAACCGCAGCAGTTCACCGTGACCAAGAACGGCAGGGCACACACTATTGCGCGACGCCTTCGCCAAAACACGCACCCGGGGGCCTGCGACGACCTTCACGACGTACGCGACGCGTTTGCAGCGTTTTTTGCATCCCCGGAGGATTCCCCGACGCTGCAAGTAGAGTCGATCTCGGCTTTGAGGAAGGGCAGCGCCATCGACCCGTCGTACCCCGCCGCGCACGACCAGCCGCCGCACCGCGACCTGGACGAAGATCACTGTCTCTTGGCGCTCGCGGCTCTGACCGAAGGGTACGAATTCGACGTCTACCCTGGTACGCACCGAACCCAGGGCGGCGTCTTTGACCCATCGACAAGGGAACGGCTCGTGCTCAACAAGGGGGATGTGGTTCTGTTTGCGGGGCGGCTCATACACAACGGCACGGGAGGCAACGGCCTGTCTCTCCACGCGTACGGGATGCGCACGCACGGCGAGCAGACGCTTTATGGCTACGACGCGCGCAACAAGATATACCACCTCAACACGCACGACGACGTGTCTCCGTTGGACGTGTCTCCGTCGCTGTGAATGTTAATGCATTCAACATTTTATTCTGTATATGAAAATATGGTTGCGGCTCGCAAGTGCCCTCCGCAGGCATCCAGAAACTTTGACGTGGGGCAGCGCAAACGGGGCGCCGACGGGGCGATGTGGCAGTGTCGTTCGACATCGTCGGGCACACGGTGGATGCGTGCTGCGCCCACAAAGTCAAAGCCGCGCAAGCTCGTTGGTGCAGGAAAACCCACTAAGATGTTAGGCCCGCGGGGTAGCGCTGCCGCCAGACTGCCGACAGAAGTATCGACAAAGGTTTTTGTGCAGCTTATCGTATCCAGAGTGCGCGCTGGGAAGTGCCGTGAAGTGTTCAAGCAAGTTTTGAGCACAGGCCGAGAATGGCGCCAACTTGCGCACAGACCGTCGGTGTGGCTGCAGGCCGCCAAGGTTTTGGGGCGGATGGCTTCCGATTCACCCAAAAACCCTCTTTTTGCCTACAAACCGTTTACCAGGTACAACGAAAAACGGGAAATTGAGAGTGAGGCGACTGAACAAAACCCATACGTGCGGCTTATCCATCAGTCGTTGGCAAACTCCACAAATTGGAAAGAAAGCTTGAGGATCTTTGCCAACATGTGCGCGGCCCGTTCAGATATTCTCAAAATTCAGAGGAATGACGGCAGCTACGATTGGGACAAAGACTTGGGTTTGTTTGAACGAGACTACGACGTAATTCATTGTGCAGTGGCGATCGACGAAAATGCAGTGGTTACAATGGGAGACAACGGCCAGTTGCTTTCTAGCCGCGACGAGCAGTGGACAGACGACCCCCTTATACGAGACGCTGCCGTGTCAGCTTTTCCAGCTAACAAAGTGCATTTCGAATGGCTATCCGACGTCCCGCTGTAGCAGCAGAGCCACATGCTCCTTCAACGAATCGAACTCGTGCCGCGAGACCTGTTGTGTCTGGGCGGCCACTGGCCCCTGCGGTGGCGATACCACGGTCGCCTGCCCGACTGGCTGTTCCGCTGGCGCTACCCGCGCTGCGATCTTGGCCTGGGCGACGGCGAGACGGTCCACTTCTTCGTTGCGCGCGTCACCGGCGTGCCCCTTGACCCACAGAAAGGACACCGTGTCTCCGGCGCTCCGCCTCGCTTCGACCAGCTGGACAAAGGGCTCCCAGAGCTCGCGGTTGGCGACCGGCTGTGGGTTTTTTTTGGACCCGCGCATCCACCCGCGCGTTCGCCAATTGTCGTACCACCGCTTCTCGAAGCAGTCCACTACGTACTTTGAGTCGCTGATAATGTTCACGGAGCCCTCGCTCCGCGCCAGCGCCTGGAAGCACGCCGTCATTTCCATTCGGTTGTTTGTTGTTTGGGCATTGTTTCCAGCCCCGACCTCTCCGTCGGCTCGCTTGTACGCCCACCCTCCCGGTCCGGGATTCCCGAGACACGACCCGTCCGTGTAGATATCCATGTGTTTTACAAACGCCGGGAAAAAACGGCGCCCTCTGTGGACGAATCCTCAGCACGCGCCCCACGCGACGGCATCTTCGATGTCGGTAAAGAAGAGCGGACGCAGGCGTATACGAACAATGAACTGACCGCGGTATAGATTTATACACAGCCACTCGATGCGGCCTTCGTCGAGCTGCACGAGCCCAAAGCCCAGCTCGCCCAGTTCGAACGGTCCGATGGAACATTCCGGCGTCATGGGGTGTATTGTAATCTGGTTTTGGTTCACCGCCGACGTCCGGAACCACGAGAAGTGCAGAGGAACGGCAAGCTTGGGGTTCAGCGACAGGCGGCAGTTGTCGATCTCAGGCAAATTCCGCAGCGCAAGAGGCTGCGATTCGCAATGCAACTCCTCGGCCGCCAAAACCGCCAGGCTTTGCGCGCTCCACGCCCCGTCGTCGCTCCGGTCGACAGCGAACCAGTAGTGCTGACGGTTGATGTGGGGTTTGAATGCGCACGGCCCGCACGACTTCATGCGATTGTACCAGGAGCAGTCCGGCGCGACGCTTGTAATGTCTCGGATGTGGCGATTGGGCGCAACGTGCCGCAAGCCTTCAAAGAGTCTGCGCAAGATATCATCCGGAAGATCGGCAAGCGTAAGCTCACAAGACATGTATTTTATGGATCGACTAAACAATACGCGTTGATTAAACCCGACCGCCGGCTAACGCATCTTCATCAGCGTGACGGCCGCCTGCTCGCCCCTCAGGGCAACGGCACGCGTTTCTTGGCAACCGTCCGCCATTTCGACACACTTGGAGCGTAGTTCGTCCACCTCTTTCTGCAGGGACGTGAGTGCGCGCTTTGTATCCAAGTCGTGAACCTTCATTTCGCGTTCGTGCCTGCGGATGGTCTTGTCGGATGCTTCCAGAGCCTTTTGCAGCCTACCGACGGTCTTGTCGCATGCTTCCAGAGCCTTTTGCAGCCTACCGACGGTCTTGTCGGATGCTTCCAGAGCCTTTTGCAGCCTACCGACGGTCCTGTCGGATGTTCCCAGAGCCTTTTGCAGCGCACCGACTGTCCCGTCAGACTTGCCCAGTGCGCTGTTGATCACGGAAATGGCCGCGGTAAAGTCGTGACGTGCGACAAACGTGTTTTTGATGGACTCAAGTGTCACCGACACTTGGGACTGCATCATACCCATGAAGCGGAACACGTCATCCAGGGTGTTGTGGGCGGCGCGCTTCTTGCGGATGGTCTTGTGGATGGGAGGGCTGGTCGACGACTGGTCACGCGAAAGGCGGCCGGTCGGCTGGCCCTCCTTTTCAAGCTGCAGCCTGATTGCTCGCGTGCGGTAGTCCTTCGCCGTGCGAGACTTGATTTTTTCGGTATCAAGTACCTTTTCGACGTGCGACCACAGCCCATTTTTGTGCTGACCAAAGACCACCTCTGCGCCGCCAGCTCTTAGAGCATCGATGTCAATTGCATCGATGTCAATTTGCGCGCTCTTCAACACATTACGAAGAAACTCGCAGTTCTTCTTGCTCGTGTAAACCTTGGTGATAGGGACACTGTTGATTGCAAGAAGCGCGACGATCAAATCCTGATGCTTCTCCAGGCCATCCGGCCATGTTGCACAAGCCGTCTTTACCATCGCCTGGGATGTCCGCTGTAGCCTGCGTGTTGTAGGCGTTGTGCTTGTGGTTGTCACAAAGAGCAAATGTGACAAAGTTCAAAATAACTTTTGTCACTTTTTGTGCTTAATTTTTTTTGTCACTTTTTGTGCTCAAATTTTTTTTTGTCGCTTTTTGCGAATGTCACTTCGTGTGTTGCCCGCGCAACCCCACTCGGCAATGTCTGCACAGCGCACACAACAGTCCCCAAACCTCCAGCTTTCCCTCCTCGGCTCCGACTCCGAAGACTCCGACGGCGATAACCCGCCCGCCCTCTGCTGTCTCCGGCGCACCATGAGCACGACAATTGGCACAAGCACGACCGACACCACGAAAACGCTGTCCTGCGTCAACGGCGTCACGAAGGATGACGTCCAGCGCTGGGCTGCCGCCATCCTGAGCGACGAGGAGAACATCCAGATGTGGCGCGCCAAGTGCTCCGACGAGGCGCCGGTCGCGGGAGCCCTTCAGACGCCAGAGGACGTCGCTTCTTGCAACCAGTTCGAAACGCTCATGCTCGAGCACTTCCCGATGCTCCGTCTGTACGAAGGCTCCACCGCCGGCGTTGGCGAGGGTGGGCGCATAGACGGCCATTGCGAGCGCAACGCCGTCGTCGCGTCGCTTGCTGTCAAGACCCTCTTGCTCGCCACCCACTTCACAACGATCGACGGGGCGCCTGATCTCGTCGCAAAGTACACGGCGCTCCTGAACCGCAAGCAGCACAATGGCGACACGCTCTTGGGCGTGGAAGCGGAGGCCTCGCCGCTCGACGAGGCAGCGGTGGCTGCGTGGGGCGATTACGAAGTGCGCACCGCGCCCGACCCGCAGGCGCTACTGGCGAGCTACATCACTCTGGTGGCGCACGACCTGCCCAAAATTGTTGACGTCTCGATGGCTGCTCGTGCCGACACCAAGAATCCCGACCTCGACGAAGGCCGCGTCGTCAGCTGGGCTCTCAAGACACATGCCGCTGGTAAGATCGATGCGTCCTTCCTGGAGACCATGTGCCGCTGCTTTGAGCAAGGCCTCGAGCTGGCGCAGTTTGTGCAGCTGGAGTGTTCCGATGCCTCGCTCGAGGGCGCCAAGTCGCTCATCCACGAAGCCCCGTGGTTCTACGGACATTATCTGCTGGACACCGCGGGACTCGTGCAAAAGAACCCTCGCGGACAGGGCGATGTCCCGGACTCGTACGTGGCTTCCCCGATCGTCAACAAAACCGTGGTAGACCTTTTCCTTCGCACCCTCGACGCGCTGTCTTCGGAGGAGTCGGTGGCCACCGCGTACCTGAAGTATTGGTCCTCGCGCATCGTCGGCTGCAAGGGCGTCGGAGCGCTCGTGGCCGCCTTTGAGGGCCACGCCGTGTCGTCGGACGCGGTTGCGCGGGCCTTTGCGCGCACCGTCGGCATGGCGCGTATTACCGGGCCCGCCCGCCTCGCCGCGATGCTGAAGTGCTGGGTCCGCGCTTGCGATATCTTTGGGGTGGGTCACATGGCTGCGCTCGTCTCCGGGCTGGCTGAAACGGGACTGGACGGCTCGGCCTCGACGACGCTGGTATACGCGCCTCTCGTTTTGAACAACGCGGCGAAGGGTGCCGACTGGCAGGAACACACGGTGCTGATGCTGGGCCTTCTTGCCGCGACCTACACGGTTGGGCCGTTCCGTCCTGGCGACCCGCGCGGGAAGGTCGACCTCAACTGGCTGGCGAACATGGACATGGACAAAAAAGAAACTACCGCGGCCGCAATGGCGTGGAAAGAAGGCTTTGGGCTTCTCAAGGCCGGGAGTGCGAACGCGTCGAAGACGGCGATGGAGACCGCCACGAAGGCGGTCGCCCTGCACGAGTTTTACACGGCGGGGCTGCCGTTCTACACCAAGATCAAATCGTCGATGGTTGACCGCGAGAACAACCTGTTTGTCACCCGCGACGTCGTGCTCCTCAGTTCGACCTGGTCCCACGACGGCCAGCAGTACTCCGCCGTGCAGTTCCCGGCGGCCCTCGCTGGCGACGATCCGCATTGCACCCAGGCAACCATCTCCGATCCCGAGGTATGCTCCGCCGTCTGCCAAGGCCTTTTTGCGCGCGCCCTGTCGGGCGAGACCGAGGCGGCGGGGTTGCTGCACAAGTTCATCTGCGCCCGAGGCATCACGTGCATGCACGACGTGCTGTGCAACGACGTCGACGACTATCTGTGCCTCAAAGCGTTTGAGGCGACAATGACGCTCCGGGACCGATACTCCTGGCGCACCACCCCGACCGGTTGCGCCTTTTACCAGAGCTTGGCGTCGGCGATGGCGAGCGTCGAGGAGTCGATGCGGACCGACGCCTTTGAAGGAATCCACACCACCGTGTACAGCGGCACGGACGTGACATTTCTGGCCAGCAAGCTGCCGCCGTTCGCAGACCAACTCGAGTCGTCCATCGCCGCCGGCGCCGCGTTGTACGTCCAGGGCGGGCCAACCTACGCCGACGGCGACAAACCTTCCTCGAATCTGCGCGACTACGACCGCTCGGACAACGACAAGACCGTCGAACTTCAGTCGGCGCTGTTCCCCCGTACCACCACCATGTTCTTGGACATGCCGCGCGCCGCCCGCGCGTCCCGCTTTGTCCTCACCGACGGCGCTCTCACGGTCGAGCTGCTCGGCGCGCGAGGCGGTCTGCTTGCCAGCACCATCGGCTGCGACGCCGACCCCGCAGTGGTCAAGAAATACCTGGAGCGCGCATACATTCAGAACCTGCCGTCGATGGGCGTGGTTCGGCGCGCTACCGCCGGGGCAAATGGCGCCAGCTACGTGGCCGACGGCGCGGCGCTGATGATGCTTGCGATCCACCAGTCGCAGCAGTAATGAACGTGTTTTTTTGTGTACTGTAGATAAACCCCTCGCATGGACGCGTGTGCTTCGTGGGAGCAAAACCTTGGTGGGGTTAGCGCAGAGGCGTGCCAGCTTCGCAAGGGGTGCACGTTCAGCGTCACTACCGGAAAGTGCGCCACGGACGATGTGGACTGCTCCCGCTTCGACGACTTGTCCGACAAAGAACTGGTCGCGGTCATGTCGGTGCTCCGTTTCAACAGCGAGCAGTGCAACGCATTGATCGGTCGGCGCTTTAACGCGTTTGCACAGATTGCCCAGCAGCTTTCCAAAATGTCGGCGTCGTGGCAAAACCGCAAAACAGACTTTGGACGAACGTTCCGGGAAGACCTGTGCGACTGCGTCATGAGAACGTATCCACAATTAGGCAAGCAGGGCGTGGTGCTGCTTGTGTACGCCATCCGGAACGTCCTGGTCAAATTTTTTGACAGGGAGTTCTTGGCGTGGCTCCGCGCGTGTCAGTACGTACACCGTATAATCACCAAGAGGATAACGTACAAGAAACGCCTAATGCTTGAATTTTTGGTTTCGCGCGAGCAGTTTAACACGGACGAAGAGCTGATCGTGGCGAGCAAACAGAGCATCGGCGAGCTGGAGAAAGCTTACTTTTCAACCGACGCACGCAAGCAGAGCTTGGCGCACTTTGAGTCAAAAACAAAGTCGAATCCCGTCGACAAACTTCACGACGGCCTGATGGTCCTGCACGGCATTCTCAAGGGTGCGAAAACAATTTCGATATTGGACTTTATTCGTTTCGTGCACGACAAGGCGCCGCAGTTATACGAGGCGGCACAGCACAAAGACAGCCAGACCGCAATTCTCCAAACGGCGCGCGTCTTCTCTATGCCCTCGCGTGCAAAATTAGCCACGAGCTACCAGAGCCTGGTCGGATTGGTTACCTCGTCTTTCCAAGGCGAATCTCTGGCTTCTGTGTCCCTCAAATCGACACGGGGGCTTGCGAAGGAGCTTGTGGCGTGCGTATCCGCGTTTCTCGTATTCAAAGACATCGTCGACGAAATACGCAACGGTTACGGAATCCTTCTGGCTAACAAGCGGCTGCGCGAGACGACGGTGTTGCGAATGGACGACCTGAGCGGCGTCACGTTTTCCTGAGTCACATGGTCTTTTGTGCAAACTTTTTTTTCCCGGAGACGGGGGCATCGATACGCCATGCACGCACCGCAGCACGATGACATTTGCCCCGCATCTGTACGTGGCGTCTTGCACGACGGGTGTCAAAATAGGCAGGTCAAGCAACCCAGAGGCGCGCGTGAAGACGCTCACCGGTACCATCCGGTGCCACAACCGAGATGGCGGTGTCGGCATGAAGCTCGAGTCGGTCTTTCGCAACCGCGGCCACCTTGAGAAGGACGTTGTGTGGGGGATGCGCAAGGTTTACGGCGACGGACCCGGCGGCGAGTGGTTCGAAGCCCAGGGTTGCAGCATGGCATCGGTCCTGCGCACGGTGGGCCGCTATGTCCATCGCTGCGACCGCATCCGTGCGCGGGCGCCGAAGCACATCACAAAGTCCCGCGGTGTCGCAAAGGCACCGCGGCTGCGCCGCTTCCGTGGAGCGCGCCGAGCCCCGGTCGCCACCAAACGCTTTGTGCCGTAGTGTCAGATTCGCGCCAGCAAGGTGGCGATCGCCACCGTCGAGAGCAGCATCATGGAGAGGACCTGGGCCTGCTCAACGAACGCTGGCGAGGTTTTGATGGTATCGACCGGAAACGTGCGGCCTCCAATCTCAACGCTACCAGTACCGGTGTTGAATAAAACCGCACGGTCCTTAGTTGTCACGCATTCTTCCATTCCCACTCGGTGCCCTTGTGCAGAGTACTCTGTGCCGATGCCGTCAGTGACACGAATGTCCACCGGAGAGCCAGCCTCGGCCGCAAGCAATACCTTTGTCAAGGGCGGTAACCGTTGCGGCAGCTCGTCCAGATTATTGATACGGAAGTCGATCTGTTTTGTCATCATTTTTGGATTCATCGCGCAAAAAATTAAATACCATGCCTCGGAAATTGCCCGACGACCATTACCCAACAATCAACGGTAAACGACTTTAAACCGTTTATTGAGACGGCTGCAGTAAATCCAATGGTGGAAGTACTGTATCTCTCAATACACAATAGAGATACAGACCTAACTAGAAGCGGGTACGCTTCGACGAGCGCAGCTCCATCTGTTTGTCGGCAGGGTTAAGCGCATCGGTCAAGAACTTGTTCTGCTTCTTCAAGTCCTCGACCTGGCAGCAAAGGGTGTTCGTGCTCGTGCGTTGAACAAGCCGACTGGCATCGGCTTGTTCAGAGAGTTTCTCAAAGTTCTCGCGCAGAGCCTTGAACTTCTCGGTGGACTCCTTGAGCTTGTCCGACAGGCTGACGACGTCGGTCGCGTACTTGGACTCAAGCTTGGACTCAAGCTTGTCCTTTTCCGTGCGCAGTTCGAACACCGTCTTGGTCTGGTCGTCCAGCTTGATCTTCATGTCGGAGTTCAGCGAGCGGGCTTCGTTCAGCTTGCCGTATACCTTGGAGAGCTCGTGCCTGACAGTCGACAACTCGTTCGGGATCAGCTCGTGGGGCTGCTTGCGGGTCTGGAGTGCAGCCTTGACCTCGGTGATGGCGTCCCGGTGTAAGCCAAGTAGGGGCTGCAACTGAGCCTTGATCTTGCGCTGGAGGAGATCGTCAGAGTCGACGACGTACCAGAGCTTGGTGAGGACCACGTTGGACTGCCTCCACGCCTCGCTGTGGTAGGGTGGCTCCGTCGGGATGTAGCGCTCCTGTACCGGGATGGCCGCTGGGATGTTGCGGTTGGGAGAGGGGTTCATGGTTGGGTTGGGGTTAGTGGTTGAGGGCTGTGTCTGTCGTGTTGTCTGTGCGTTGGTTGCCTTCCGTCCGTCGGTCTGCCGCCCGGTCCGGAGATCAAAAGTGTCAAAAATTGAAAAGTGACAAAACTTTTGTCACTTTTGACTTTTGACACTTTTGATGGCGCATCTTGGTACCTTTCATCCCGTCTACAGGAGAGCGCGTGCCGGCCGAGCGGCGCGCGTGGCTCGACGCCCGGGGCATGCTCTGGCACACCACCAACATCGCGCAGCACATCGGCCGCGCGCTGCAGCGCGAGCGCCTGCCGGCGACGGGGCAGGAGCTGGCGGCCGACGCCGTGGTGGTGCAGGCGCTGGCGGCGCTGTACGGCACCGGGGCCTTTGGGTCGGTGTCGGAGTCGCTGGTGGAGCTGGAGGCGCGGTTCCTGGGTGACTGCTCGCTGTTGCTGATATAGCAGCTCATTAATGAACACCGGCTGCGGTAATGCTATGCGTTTTGTGCAGCCTGACGCTTGGAGCGCCGTCGCTTGGGCCCGGACTCGGACTCGGGCTCGGGCTCGGGCTCAGGCTCGGGCTCGTCGACATCCTCTAGCCTGTGCACAACGGACGGGTTGCTGAACTCCACGCCTTCTTTGTCGATGTCGATTGTGGACGGACCGTCGTCGTTGAGATCGTGGCACTCTTGCCGGTAGTTGTTGACCTCCTGCTGCTGGTCCTCGCGGTGCTGCAAAATCTTGTCCAGCTTTTCGTCACGGTAGTGCACGGAGATGCTCTTGCTGTCGCTGTTGACCGTCGCCCACCGGTAGCAGCGAAACACCACAAGATCAAACTGCTTGTACTGCGGACCGGCGGTGTTGCGCACGAACGCGTCGGCGTCTTTCTCGCTTTCGAAGCTCTGCAGGAATTGGAACGCGTACATCAACTCGTCGCTCGACGCGGGGTCCGTCGCCAGAGCGACAACCGCGAACTGCTGGTCCTTGTCTTCATCGGACGGTTCCAGCCGGTCCCGGAAGGCCTCGAACGAGTCGCCCCCCCCCATCGCCTTGCTGCGCGCGGCGTTCCGCGCCGCCCCCTGCGACTTGCGCGAGCGGGGTTCGCTCTGTGTCTTTGGATCCTTCGCGGCTTTCTCTGCATCGGCCGTGCCTTTGAGCTGCTCCTCCTTGCGCTGCACGCGCTGCTGGAACTCCTGCTTCTGGTACTCCATGGTGTCGCGGTAGCGGTCCAGCAGCTGGCGCAGCGTCGCGCTCTCCTCCTCAGGGCTGCCGAGCACGTCAAACGACGGCGGCGCGAGCATCCACGACGCCGAGGGCGCCACCATGAGCGACGTGGTGGGGTCTTTATCCGCCATCTCGCTGGCGTACGACACCGCGCTCTCGTTGTCGGGAAAAGCACGCAAGATGCGCAGCCCCGGCTTGCGCGGGTCGACGGCGACCGGCGGGATACCCTTGTGCGACATGTTGTAGACCACAAACCGCTGACGCTCGTCCACCAGAGGCGCGGACCGCGCTCCCGTAATCCGTGTAAAGTCGGTTTGCACTTCGCCCGCGTGGACCGACATGTTCTCTTCATGCTTGGCCTGCTTCTGATCGGCGTCCATGGGTTTTACGGATGCGCTTGAATTTTTTTGCAACTTCCGTACGCGCTGCAAAAAACAAAGTTATGTTAAAACATTCCTAGGTATGTCCGTGCCCAAGACCATGACAATACAACTCGAGAATCAATTCAGCAAAACGATCAGCTGGTTTTTTGAAGAAAGTCCAGCAAACGTAGATTTGGCCTCGGTCATTGACTTGGGTTCATCATCAAACGTCGGCGACGCCCACAACTACAGATTCGACGTCCCCGGAGGCGAGACGAAGCAATACACGGCGGTACAAGGCAACAATTACCAAGGGAAGGACCGCGGTTACGCAATGTGGGTAGGCTTTGAGTGCAATGATGGACTTCCTTCCGGTGATGCTACATGTACTACCGACCAATATCACCAACCTTCCGAAGGAACGTTCAGCGGCAAATGTTTTCCCAATGAGAAGTTCAACCCTCCAAACGGGTGCAAATACGGAGGTCTGAAGGGAGCCCAAGGCCACATTGTCGAGTACAATGTTGGCTTGCCCGGCGCAAGCATGTGGTTTGATTTGAGTGCGGTAGACGGGGCCGCAAATTATGTGATATCTGTCGATGCGCAATGTACAAAAACAACCGGAGAGCAAGCATGCTGCGAGGGAACGAAAGGCAGCGGTGCGGACGACGAGTGTAGCAAAGACAAATGCAAGCTTCATTGCGCTTTTCCTATGGACAAATGCCCCGCCAAAAGTAAAATTGGCAAAACGCTCGAATTCGACGGTGCTACGTTGAGCTACTGCATGAGTCCTATGCAGACTTGCAACTGCGATTTGAGCGCTGCCAGAGACGTTGAGCTGGGCGAAAATAGACCTTGCGGTGTCGGTGCGACAGACACTTGCGGTGGCGTGTGCAGCTTGGACGGAATACTCGAGCCGTCGTTTTCGCAAACAGAGAAGACAAGCCAAAAATGGATCAAATTGGTGATTGCTGTATGTTCAACTGTTTTGCTTTCGGTGCTGGTTTACAGCAATCTGTCTGGAAGGATAAGCCTGTCATTAGCTTTAGTGACTGGCTTGGCCATCGCGATTGCGTGCGCTGTGTCGTTTATACTGATTCCGTCTTCCAAGACACAGGTGACATCCGAGGTTCCACGTACTGATTTCAAAATGGACGATGCCTGCGGCTGCACCGGTTGCAACAGCGCTCTTAAACCGGACCACGCAAAGTGTCACCAAAACAGGAAGGACAAATTTTGCCAATCGAGCAGCGTTTCCAGTAGTCCCGACGGCTGGGAAATGCCCGTCGTCCAAAAAACCAAGTATGCCCAGGCGATCGACGGCGATTGCACTCGGACCTACGCTTACCCGTACGGCGACGTGGGGAAGCTGGGCGTGTGTCGTTATAATGACCTAAACTGGACATTGAAAGTCACCGTCGGGCCCCCACCTTCATAAACTCGATTCGGTAGTCCAAATATAATAATGTCCTGCTCTACAAAAAACGCATGGGTGCGGACGGGACTGTGCTTACCAAGAAAAAGAGAAAGTCGAAACCCAATTTCCAAGGCGTAGTATGGACGCACCGAATACCCGGCCAAGACAAAGTTCTTTCGCGGAAACTGCGCGCCACCCGCAAGGAGTTGAATGTCGTTTTTCGAAAACGCGACGCGGATCAACAAGGCATCCCAACCGAATATCGCCAACGCCTGGACTCAATGGACCGCGAGCTTACTTTGAAACTGGCGGCTATCCAGCGCGCTAAAAGTCATCTTGCGGCCCAGGAAAATTATGTCCGGGAACACAGAAAGGCCGTCAAATCAATTCGCGAGCAGGGCAAACGGAAGGTTGCCCCTGTCAACATCAAATAAGCAAAACGAACTTGTTACTGCTGCGCGCATCCGTGCTCCTGCGACGGTTGCGGCTCCTCTGGTGGCTCGAAGGGTGTGTACGAAAGCACCTCTGGTCGCAGGCCCCCGGTCGCGCCGCCGGCGCACGGCCCGTCGTAGAGAGTCAAAGGCACGACAACATAAAGGTTGCCGTGCGGAAACTTTGGATTTACCGACGGAAAGCCCCGTCCGCGCAACATCAGCACGCACTGATACATCCAAGGCTTGTCGCTCATCGGGATCATGCGCGACAGGAGCGTTCCACCAACGTCCAGTCGGAGCTCCGCCCCGGACGGCAGCGTCAGCGCCATCACGGTAATGGATCTCGCTGCTTCAAACGCAAGCGTTTGCCTGTGTGTGTAGAACATATGATTGTGCTGTCGCTGAACGTAAAAGTCGCCAAACATCGAGGCGTCCGGCGCGTCGCACTCCACGACGATCTTAACGTCGGTCGCGGGAGGGCGGAACGAAAAGCCGTTGTAGGCGCCGCGCGGGACAAATACGCTGATACTTTTGGGAACAAGCACGGAATGCGTGTTGTTGCAGGTTTCGCAGCCGCTGGCGAGCTCGCGCGACGCCGCCGCGGCCGACGCAAACAGCGGCCGCGCGCAGTGCGGACATGGGGTCCGTATACGGACCGTCTCTTTTTTGTTCACCCCGGTGAACGCCTGCGCGAACGAGACACGGAGGGTGTGCGTCTCAGTTGTGGTCTTAAGCACCACGTCCTGCTCCTTGGCACCGCGCGTGTGCAGAAAAGCGGCTTGGTATGGACCGTCGGGCCTGCGCGCCTTGTGCCGGTAGTCGGCTTTCCAAACCTCGCGTAGATTCGCGTCCGACAGCTGCTCGTACGCCCAGCGCGCGTCTATGAACGCAGTCGAGTCGCCCTCGCTGCCAAGCTTGTCAGGGTGGTGCTTGAGGCTGATGGCGACAAACGCCTGCCGTATCTTCTCCGGCGGTGCAGCAAGGTCAAGTCCGAGCGTGTGGAAAGGGTTCGCTCGCGCGCTCATGTTTCACAGTACGTTTTGGTTTGTCGCCAAAACGTTAAAAAAAAAACTGCCAACATGTAAATGACAACGTACTCAGAGTTGGCGCAAGAGCTGCTCGCCCACCACCGAGGCGTCCGCCTGGCCGCGCACTCGGTGGTCACGGAAGTTACAGCGTCGCGCAAGGTCTGTGACAACGCCGAGCACGCGAACAACACGCGCGCATCTACCGAGTTGTGTGACGGGAACGGCTGCCTGCGGAGCAACCGCCGGCTGACAAAAAAAATTCAGCAGCAGCAGACGATATTTAACCTTACGCTTGACAGCCAGCACGAGGCAAGCATGGTGCAGATAGAGGCGCTTCTGCACGAGAACGCCCGGCTGCAGCAGAAGGTCATCGATGCCTACGCGGCGACCGGGGCACTTTAGTGCGAATCGTATTCCGGGTCGTAAAACCTTTTTTCCTTGCGGAAATTCGCCCTCGTCTTGGCCGATTGACCTTTTTTGGGGCTGCTCAAAATGCCTTTGTACATCTGTTCTCTTTGTGCCGCGGGCAGGTTTTTTGGCTTCCGCGGCTGCTCCGTTCGCTCGTCGTCAGGTGACATTGTGGCGCGCGCGCGAGGCGGCCATCGCGGGGTCGATTTTATTGCCGCATCGAGCATTTTTTCGTATTTTGGCTTAAGAATGCTTTGTAATCGCACATGACCAAACTTCCCGCCCACGCAAAGAACGTCGGCATCTTGTCTGTGTAATGGCAGACATCGGGTTTTGTTCGAACGCCCCATCGCGCAGCAGTGCACAAGTTTTGCGTTGGACTTCCCGTGCAAAGTGCGCGCACAGGCGCCGCTCGTGCAGTCTCTGCGACGGGCAGCGTTTGTCTTTTTGTGTTTTGCCGAGCGTTGGCTTTCGTCCATGTGACGGTTCCATTCTTTGTAAACAGAGCGTTCTTCCTTACTTAGCGCGGTGTACTCTTTCCACGTCAGCAATTTGCGATTGGGCTGCGTCAGCCAAAGTTTGGTCGCGGAAGCACCGCGCTCGTGTAGCTTTCTGTGGTTGCGTCTAACGTAGGTGGGCTTGGGTTTTGACAGACCGGCCTTTGTCGGCTTGGGTTTTGACAGACTGGCCTTTGTCGGCTTGGGTTTTGACAGACTGGGTTTTGACAGACTGGCCTTTGTCGGCTTGAGCACCCATCGAAAATGCTCGCCGCATTTGCGGCTGTGCCACAGCTTCCCGTCAATCCCGCGTTTTGTCGCTTGTGGGCAGCTGGCGGCGCGGCACTCCGGCGCACAGCGCATCTGGTTTTGTAAGGGCTTTCATTTTTTTTGGTCACACCGGCGTCTAATCAAATTGTTTGACTCGCCCGCGCCCGCGCGACCTGCGGCAACACACGTTCCGAGCCTGTGGGTTGCGCCACAGCAATGGTCCTGTGCCGGTTCGTTTCGTGACACACCATGTACTTGTATAGACATACCCACATGCATACCATCCCGCCCACCAAGTAGCACGAACCCAGAAGCGCCCGCCACTCCCCGTCGTCCGACATGTGCTTGCTTGCAACTTTCGATGGGGTAGCTGTTCAAAAAAAAACTTTTACGAAATCATTTTTGTCACTTATCTTTCTTTTTTTCAAAAGTGACAAAAACACATTAGGGTGCGGGACGGATGCAGGTGAGAGAATGCAGCCATGTGCGCAACCAGCACGCCGTAGTTGCGCATTTGTACACCCGCCGCTACAAGGCGCCAAATCACAACGCCTCGATGTAGCCGTCGCCCATGGCAATCGGGACCGTTCCCGCCTGGTCCACCCACGCGGTCTGCTTCCCTAGACTGGCCGCCGCGGCCGGCGTCTCCAGCGCCTTGATTTGCTGGACGAGCGGTGGCAGCCGATCGTAGTCTCCGGCGTCCGTCGCCTGCTTGATCAACTCCTTCAGCCCCGCGATCTTAGCGGCCGCGCCGTCCGTGCTGGAACCGCGGCCGGCGCCGCTACCGCATCCCGAGCGGCCATGGATGGCCGCGCTCGGCCGTGGCAGCGGCGGCGGTACTGGCGGTAGCGGCGGCGGGACCACCCGCGCGACCCGCGCCGCGGCCTGGCCGGCGGCGCCGCATCCCCCCACCGCCTTCTTCCGGTAGAAGGAGTTGGTCTGTCGCTTGCGCCCAAAACGTCCTCGTTTCTCAGTGAACAGCCCCTCGTCTTCGAGCTGGTACCGGATCAGCGACGTGAGGTTCTTGAATGTTGTCGCGGGCTTACGTGACCGCCATCGAGCGCTGCGGAGGCCGTCGCCGAACTGATCGTTCACGGATGGCCAGAGGTCGCACTTGAGCTGCACTGTCCTGTGGCCGCCGTGGGACACCCATACGCTCTCGGGTGCCACACCGGCACGCTGCAGAACGTTCACCAGGAAAACAGCGGATGCTTTGGAGGTGTACCTGTTGGCCTGTCCGGAAGCGATGGGGCGCTTGCACTGCCGGAGGATGGCGCATAGGATGTTTCGCCCGGGGGTGTCGCGCGAGTAACCCATTTTGCGTCTCGCAGCCCGCCGCCGGGAGCGTCTCGCAGCCCGCCGCCGGGAGCGTCTCGCAGCCCGCCGCCGGGAGCGTCTCGGCGCCCGCCGCCGGGAGCGTCTCGGCGCCCGCCGCCGGGAGCGTCTCGGCGCCCGCCGCCGGGGGCGTCTCGCAGCCCGCCGACGGGGGCGTCTCGCAGCCCGCCGACGGGGGCGTCTCGCAGCCCGCTGACGGGGGCGTCTCGCACGGTGACCTTGGGACGGAGGTCCCCGCTGGCCGCTGGGCTGCCAGTTGCCAAATCAAGCCGCAATCGCCAGCTTGGGATGGTCGACCGAGGAATAAACCAAAATGATAGTTCTCTGGTATGATGGATCTAGATCTGTTGATCTCGGAGCCATCGAGACCAACACCGAGAACGTGATGCGCATGCCGGTCACCAAGGGCGCTGTGGCGCAGACGGTCGCGTTCCTGGCGCTCGCCGCCGTGCTCACCGACACGCGATGCGGGCTCCCGGGCCCCGCGGCCGAGCCGCACGACCGCCGCGCGCTCGACGGCGAAGAGGCCATCGGGGGGGGGGGCGATGAGCTGAAGGCGCATTTGCGCGCGTGACGATCTTTTTCGCAGCGCAAGACAGGGCAGGCGCGGTTTGGGTCACGACACGCTCGCGAACAGCAACTGGCGCGCACGCACGGTCCGCACGCGATCGTCTTTCTCGAAGGTGCCCACCAGCGTCAAATATTTTAAAAAATTCCGCCACCCCGGTACAAACAACTTAAGACCTCCCTCTACCTGCATCTCGTGCCCGTCCAGTGCGTCCTCGGGCGTTGCGTACTCCATTGTGTACGAGTTGGTGGTATCGGTCGGGTCGTCCGAAAACGCTTCGTGTGCGCCCGGCGCGTACGCGTAGATATCGACACCCAGCCGCAGCGGCACGTCCTTTGTCAGCATTACTACCTCGGCGCTGTGACGAACAACCATGAACAGACGGTCGCCCTCCGTTGTGTCGGCGGTTGCCAATTTCACAAACTGGACCGACTTCATGTGCTTCTGGAAGTCTGGGCTCAGCAGACAAGAGCTATCGATGGCGTACACGGCGCCACGGAGCCTTGCAAAAGCCACGGGCTGCACGGCGCGCGGGTCAATGTGGTCGAACGGGAACATGTCCGCGTAGCGCTGTGGGACGCGTGCACTTAAGAACGCCATCGTGTCAAATGTGGGCACAATCTTCGACGCCAGCACGCCCACGCGCTCCCACGTCGATGTGGCGCGCAGCCGTGGCCCGTGCGTGTGGCGGAACATCATATCAAAGACCGCGGGCGGCAGCGGTGTCACCACCGAACCGACGAGACCTCGCAGGAACAGCACGATAGATACAAGGCTGACGCACCACGTCGGCTCGCCGTCGGTGAGGCCTGGCTCCCCAACCGGGCGGAGCGCCTTTGGGCAGTGCACCTGGCCCTCTGGCCACGCGACGAGCAGGCTGCCGCCACCGGCGACGTTGCTGACCGCGAGGGCGTCGGCCGTGACCGCCGCGTGCACGACGCCCTGCTGGACCAGAGCCTCCATCACGGGTTCCGCAAGCGTGAATGTCTCCTCAAAGTCGTTCGGTGCCGCATCGAACCCTGGCTCCAGCGCGCATATCACGTCCTCGCCGTCGTGGTGAACCGTGAAGAGCGCAAGCGCTGGGTTCACCGGTGCCCGCACTACGTCGTACGGCTGTGTGGACAGCAGCAGCTGCATCGCGGCGCGCTCCCGTCGCGCCGACCCCTTCCAGACGTGGAGAACTACATTCCCGTCCTCGCTTTCGTAGTACTCATCATCCCCCACCGCCGCGGGCACTTTCTTGTGCTTGAACCCGTCCACTCGTCCGTGCAGGCCGCACACGGGGTCGCTCTGGATGGCGGAAGGAAGCGTCATGTGCGTATCGCCAAGCGCACACTCGCCGACTATCGGGGCCGACGTCGCAACCTCGGTCTCTGTCTCGCTCTCGGTGTCGGCCGTCCGCGTACCAAAGCTGTAGGTGTCGCCGCCCTCGTCTCCCGTGATCTCCCCGGTCGTCGGGTCCACGTAAAAGTCGCCTTCGTTATCCATCCACGTCGCACTAAAGACCCCGGACGGTCCGTGGTAGTAGAGACCGTCCACCTGGATGCAGCGCCGCTCGCTTCCGGTCAGAAACTCCGCCTCGGAAAACACACGCGAAGCCCGCGTGCAGATTCCTTCGGCGTGCAACTTGCGGACCGTGAGCTCCGGCGTCCACCTTTGGAAAGCCTGCACAAGCGGGTCCTGGTCGTCGTCGGCCACGCGCACCGCGAGCGTCGCGAACGTGAGAATATTCTGCCACCGACCAAACAGAGACTGCAAAAGCTCAACGATCCTCGCGGTTCCCAGCGCCGACTGCAGCTCTCGAAACTCTTCAATCGAGGGCAACGGACCGCCCTTATCCGCGACAAACAAGCTGTCAAGGATCTCGTCGCGGTACACCGCACACGCATCACCCTCGTCGTCCAGCCGGCGTACAGTCGCTACCACTGCGTCGAGCAACGACGCGCGGGCCGCCTGTAGGTACCAGGGTGTCCCGGCGCCGGGTTTGAGGCTGTTGGTGCACGAGTTCAGCAGCACCAGGCTATCGAAGCCGGGCACAAACATTCTGGCGTTCGACCGGATCGACTCAAAGACGAGGTCGTAGAACAGCTGGTCGCCAAGCACAAACGTCGTGGTCTGAAAGTCCGCGATCTTGCGCGCGCCAACGAATATATTCTCCGCGTGGCAGTCGCCGTGGGTAAACTTGTGCACCGGAGTGTCGCCCACGACGCTCAGCACGCGCAAGGAGGTCTCGACTGCACGCTGGATGCCCTGTGGATCGCTGTTTTTGCCCAGTGTAGACGCGAGCGTCTCGCCCTCAATCACATCCATCAGAATCATACACGGCAGCATGCGCCGCAGCCTGTCCATTTTGACCTTGGCCTTCACGGGCAGCTTTTTTGCTTGGATTCGCTGCATCAGCGCCTTTTTGCTCTTCGTGGTGAGCCGCTGGACGTCTGCCCACGGCGTCTGCGACACAAGACCGTCACTGCCAGGTACAAATTGGTAGACACCGCGGCATGCCGCCGTGACCTCCGGGTGTGCCGAGTGCAGGGCCGCCATGCACGCGCCTTCGTGCAACTTGTCAGCCCATAGGTACTTGTTGTTTTTTCTGACGCGTTCTTTCCACTCCGGCCGCGTCACCATGGTGAGCTTGCATACGAGTTGCAGGCTGTCGTCGCCCCTCCTTGCGATGCAGCTGTACACATCTCCGTCCATACCGCTGCCGAGCAGCTCCTGTAGCTGCAGTTCGACCCCCTCCGGAAGGAAGCCGAAGCCAACGTCACAGCGCCAATCGTCGTTCTGCTGCCGCGGGTCGGTGGCCGCGTATCGGTAAGCGGTCGACAGCGCGCTACCGGTCATATCAAGATCGAATGGGTCGCACCGTACGGTCAATTGTTCCATCCACACTGGTTTATTTGTTTCCACAAAACATTTTTGACGGGACGTCCTCAACCACAAAACCCGGCTGTGCGCGATAGTACCGCAAACGCTTCTTGGCGTACGCAAAAAACACCGAGTGGGTGTCGACGACGTCGACGACGAGCGGCGGCTTCGTTGGCGCGTTTGACCGCAGGATGCGACCCACGCTCTGCTCGACGTTCGTCACGGGCGTAACCATTACGAGCGTGTTGAGGCTGGGCTTGTCAAAACCTTCGCGGCACAGCCCGTACGTTGCCAGGATGACCTGGCGCTGGCTCACGACCGGCCGATCCAAGGGCTTGGTCCTGCCGCACAGCAGACCGCAGACTTCCTCGGGAAGCTCGGAGTGCAGCGCCTCCAGCAGACACAGCCGCTCGGACAGCACAAGCACGGTGCGCCCCTCAGCGACCAGCGAGCGCAACGTCGTCGCAATCGCCGCGGTGCGTCGGGCGTCCGACGCCAGCTGCGTGATCATCTTGGCGACGAGCACCTTTTTCTGGCCGTTGCGCTCGAACGAAATCTCGCGCGCGGACGGGTTGCTGTAGGAGAGCCGGCGCACGCGCACGCCCGTCGTTGCCGAGGCGGGGCGCTCGATGCGGTGGATGATCGTCCCCAGCAAGTGAGGCATGCCTTCGTGGAGGCCGTCCTTGCGCTCGGGCGTGGCCGACAGCGCGAGGATCCGCGCGGAGAAGATCTTGCGCGCGGCCGTCGAGAACGTCGGGGCGCAGAAGCCGTGCGCCTCGTCCACGATCGTAAGCCCAAAAAGTTGCATGATGGGCTCGGGGATTGTGCACAGCGACAGGGTCTGGATCGTGGTCACCACAAAGTCGCACCCGGCGTACTGCTCGGTGTCCTGCAGCCGCTGCGCTCCGTTCATGCAGACGGCGGTTGCGCGTGGACAGAAAAATGTAATGCGGTCTACCCACTGCGTCGCCAGCACCGTGGTCGGCACCACGACCAGCGTCCGCACTGCAAACCGACACGCGCAGTGCAAAGCGACGCAGGTCTTGCCCATGCCGCACGGCATCACCAGCGTGCCACCACCGCCGTCGTCGAGCCGCTCCGCAACCTTCGACGCGCACTCCGGCTGCATGCGCGACGCATCGAGGCTGCCACTGAAGACCATTGAGTCTACGCGACGCTCGCCGCGCACTGTCACGTCCACGTCGGGCTCGCCAAAGCGCTGCAGCCCGAAGAAACGCGGTACCGCCACCCAGTCGTCCTCGAGCTCCATCAGCCGCACTTCTTTGGGCGCGGAGAGACTGTGGGCGTTGGCTTCGGTGCGAATGGTCAGTTCACGCCCGAGCGCCTCGACGTCCTCCGGTAACATTGTCTCGCGTAGCACGCGGTAGGTTGACCCGAGTATTCTCTCGTGATCCACAAGCTCGATTTGCTTCTCCATCCACGTTTGGACCGCCTACTGTCGGTCATGCCTAGCGTGCACATAGCGGGGTGCAAAAAAAAAGTATGACTTGTAGAGGAAAAACCGCATGCCTTTTCGATACAGCGAGACAAAGGGACAGGCCAAAATTTACGACGCGCGCACGGGCACGGTTGTATTGCAGCGGGTGGGACAACTACATCGCCACGCTCAGGACGACGCCGTCCTGGCTCTTTTCCATGCGACCGTCGTCTCGCTACAACGACGCACGGAAGACGCGTCCAGGACGCGAGTCAGCGGCGAGCACAACCCGGGCGTTGGAGCGTGGGGCGAACCACAAAAGTGACAAAAAAAAGTGACAGAATTTTGACAAAAATTGTGATCATTTTTTTTGACAATCGTGGACCTAAACACTCACAGATCCCACCTCGCGCTGGAACTTGGCCGTTTGACGCCAGCCGTCGTCGTGTAGAAACAGGGAGGGCGACAGCCAACCGGAAAGGCCCACGTCGGGCCGTTTTTTAACAGGACCACTGATATTTGTTGAATTCGTTGACTTCGTTGAATTCGTTGAATTCGTTGGATTCGTTGAATTTGTTGAATTCGCTGTGTTAAACATGGTATACCAGCTCTCATTGCGTGGCAACGCTTCATCGAACCTAGCCTTTTGTTTTGCGTCATGGATGGCCTGTTCCCGTTCAGCGGGGGTGTAACCAGTCGGGTCGTCGATTCCCACCGTTTTTAAAATGCCACCAATGCCCCACATATTGTGAAAGACGCCGTCCTTTCTTCTGAACGCCGCCTCTTCTGCCATGCTTCGTCGCTGCTGATCAAACTTTTCCTGATGCTTTTGATCAAGAATTTGGTTTTCCAGCGCCTGTCTGCGGCTCTTCATTTCGACAATTCTCTCGTCCAATTGCTGCTGCTGAATCAGCTCATTCTCGTCCTGCGCCCGAACTTTTGCCTCGTAAGCAGCGCGATCCAGTCGCATCTTTTGTTTCAGTGTCTCTGCGTTGTCCAGGTACTCCTGCACCACGACTGCGGTCTTTGCGTCCTCCTGTTTCATCAGGTTGAGCGACCGTTTCTCCGCGAGCACGGCGTCAACGGTAGACTGCTGTACGTTTTGCTTGTACACGCGCTGCTGATCGCGGGACACGAGCGAGCAGATGTGAACGATTGGCCCAAGCGCCACTCGTATCGGCAGCAGCGACATTCGCAGAGCAGACGTCACCGACGACACACAGAAGCTTAGGACGCCGCTCACGCCCCACGGTGCCACCGACTCGATCACGGTGTGGATGAGAGCAGTCGCGTCCGAGGTGACTTCGTCCATGTCGGCCGACCCGAGCCCGAAGCAAGAGTTGTACACATACCGAAACACAAACATGGCCGCGATAACGCTGACCACCCAAGACTTGGTCAAAAAGTCCCGCACGGCGCCGGCCACGGAGCTCATCGTCGTGCCGCCGACGTTTCCTACCAGCGATCCCAGCTTTGAAGCAATTGACCCGACAATGGGCGCGGCCCCTTGCACCGCGTCGAGGCTGTACCGGCCGAGCGAGCTCAGGATCTGCACGATCTGACGCAAGATCTGACGCCCAATTCGAGATGCGACCGACACCGCTTTCATCAGCGCGGGGCGGTAGTTGGCTGCGATGGGCCCCATCTCCATGGTGTCTGCAATTTCAAACAAAATGCCGCTCACCTTGTCGTCGCGGTCGTGCTGTACCATGGCCTTTGTTGGCTGCCCATGGTCCACCGACGCGACCATCCGAAACCTGACCGGTAAACGTTTGTCTGACATTTTCTATACAATGGATTTTTTGACCGGTCCGTACTATAGCGAGAACGGTTCCATGGCGCCGTTCCGGTTGGCAAACGGGGGTTCCGTACCGGTATGCGCGGAGAAGATGCTGTCGCCAAACGCCTCGTTGGTGGTACCGACGACGTTGAACAAGGCTTCGTTTCCCCCGGGTCTCCCGTTATCGTTTGTATAGGCGGTGTTGAGTGAGCCGTACCCCGGACTGCTGGCCCCGTACGCGGGACTGCTGGCCCCGTACGCGGGGCTGCCGGCCCCGTACCCCGGACTGCTGGACCCGTACCCCGGACTGCTGGCCCCGTACCCCGGACTGGTGGCCCCGTACGCGGGACTGCCAGGGCTGTATTCCGGACTGTCATCCCCGTACACGGGGCTGCCCGGGGCAAATCCACCGTCTTCTCCCGCTGCAAACCCGTACGCCGGTAAACTGTGCATCGCAAACGGGTTGGTGTCGTCCGGCTCGTCCTGCTCGTCCGGCTCCGTGGGCTCCGGTTTGCACTCGCGCTCCACCGCGGATTTGGGACGCGTGCGCAGCAGCTTTTCCAACTCCCTGCGCGACAGGCTGTACTCGTCCGGCTTGTGCATCACCTCGTTGTAGCACGTGCCTATAGGCGACTCCTTGCCGAACATCATGGTCGCGGACACACCCGTCATGTCATCGCGGTACCCGAAGAGCGCGGCGTCCGTGGCCGTATCAAAGGTCTCCTCGAACGAGCAGCGCTGCAGCGGCTGGCTGGACAGCTGGCTCACGCCGTGGCGGTTGATCGGCACAAGGTGCCCGCTGTATGTCATACTGTCGGCAATCGTACTGAGGTGTCGGGTGTTGATGTACGTGCCGTCCTCCGAAATACAGTCGTTGAGCTCCTTTAGTAAACACGCGTTGGCCGCCTCTACGCCGAACAGCCCGGCGACCTCGACCATGTCGTTGCTGTACAACGTCTCCGTCACCAGGACCTCCGACGCGAGCATGGTCGCAAGCACATTGCCGCATATATCGATGACCTTTGTGGTGCACATCTGGCCGGACGGGTCGTGGTAAGTCACATTTCGGCACGCCGCGTCCGTCACCCCTCGAACCCCCGCGAGCAGTACCTGGTTGAGCAGGTGCTGTATGACCTCCAGCATCACCGCGCTGTCGCCATCGGCGCGGTCGGGCACGAGCGTCTCGTCCAGCGTGAGGCGGAGCATCCAGTCCGGCCCCAGCGACGCCGTGGCCTCCAGCTGCATCGTGTCACCGACGTAGGCGGCGAGCCCGCGGGCCACGTCGTCCATCGTCAGGTCGCGCTGCTCCAGAATCCGTCGCTGCAGCACGAACACCACGCCGAGCCCGGACCCGCCGTCACCGCTCGGCCACAGCCCATCCAGCATTCGGGTATCGATGGCGCAGGGAGAGCCGCGGGTGAACACCTCCTGCAGAGCCACGACGTCGCGCAGCCACAGTTCCGGCAGGTAGCGCACGAGACGATCTACGAACTCGTCGCGCTGGACGATGGGGACCGCCGTCGTGCACGGTGCCTGCATGTTGTGCGTCACGTCGACGATCTCCTTGACGCGCGAGACGCCGGTGATCTTACCGAGGCACAGGTGAAAGCTGTTCAAGTTCATCTGCGTCAGCGGCTCGCCGACGGACTGGCTCGACAGGCACCCCACCATCATGCCGGCCGGCGCCAGCGCCTGCTCGCACTGGTGAATGACCACGTCCGACAACTCCCGCAGAGCTTCCAGGCCAACCTTGCGGCGGCAAAGCTGGTCGCGGCGCAGCCCGTACAGAATGTGGTACCGCAGTAGCAGCGAGCCGCGCTCGCCGTGCCGCGCGACGACGGACTCAACCAGCGCCTGGGTCACGTTGAAGTGCTTAGCGACCGCGGGCGCCGCTGACTCCGTGCGGCAGTACAGCAGGAGCGTGTTGACGTTCACCGGCAGGTGCAGGTCGGTCTCCAGTTTGCACGGGGTACCGACCGTGCAGAAGGTTTCGTAGATCTCGCGACGCAGTGCAAGCAGTCGCGCGCGCTCGCCGTCGTGCATGCCAACAAAGGCCTCGTCCTCCGGTGCGGTCAGGCTGGGCTCGGCGACACGCTGCAGCATGCGCGGGTTGAAGCCGTCCGCGCCGTAAGAAAAGCTGCACACCGAGTCAAACGCGTTCAGCACGATCGTGCAGTCGGTGAGGCCGCGGCTCTGGCCGTTGCCGACCGTCAGGTTCTCCGTGAACTTGATCAGTCGCCGCTGCATGTACCCAGTGACGGACGTCTTGACCGCGGTGTCCACCAGGCCCTCGCGGCCGCCCATCATGTGGAAGAAGAACTCCGTCGGGCTGAGCCCGATGTGGTAGGGCGTCGGTATAAAGCCGAGCGCCAGCGGCGAGTCGTCGCCGTGCCGGAAGCACGGGAAGTTGCGGCCCTGACTCTTGTGAGGCAGGATGCGCCGGCCGTCGACGCACGACTGCGACACCGCGGCCATAATCTGCGTGAGGTTGATGGAGTTGCCCTTTGCGCCCGAGTTGACCATGCGGTAGATGTTGTTGTCGTCGTCCAAACATCCGACCACGCTCTGCCCGCAACCGGAGAGCACGTTGGAGGCCACCTTGAGCACCGCAGCCTCCTTCATCGAGGAGTCGATGGTCTTCGATTGCCCGACGAAATCGTTGATGTCCTCGATATGGCGCACCGACGACTGCAACACCTGCTCGGCGGCGCGGCGCGCCTCGGCCGAGGGCAGGCAGTCGGATATGCCGCATGACAGCCCGAAGTAGCACATCAGGAACTCGTCCACGACGTTCTGCAGGTCCGACAGGCAGGTGGCGGCGACGTGGTTGCCAAAGTCGAGCGCGATGCAGTGGATGATGCTGCCCGATGACTTGCCGACGTTGCTCTTGTCCAGCCGCCCGCGCACGATCACGCCGTCGCGGATCACGAGGCCGGGCCGCTCGACGTTGATCGGCGGTAGCACCATGCTCAGGATCCCGTTGCCGGACCATCGCTCGCCGCGGTCGGGCGGCGGCAGCGGCGGCGGCGCGCGTGGTGCGTCCGTGCCAAAGTAGCGCGCCGTGCCCATGATCTGCATCGCCTGCGCCGCGGTCAGCCGCACGCTGTCGCACGACAGCATGTAGATTCCCGTCAGCGAGTCCTGCACGAGCCCCATCATCGGCTTGTTGTTCTGCGGGCTGACGATCTGGTCCGAAACGCGCATCAGCGCCTCCATCTCGACGATCGCGCCTATGGACTGCGGCACGTGCAGGTTCATCTCGTCGCCGTCGAAGTCGGCGTTGTACGGACCGGCCGTGATCGGGTTGAGCCGAATGGTCTCGATGATCTCCTTCGGTGTGTTGCGGATGACCTTGACGCGGTGGCACATCATCGAACCGACGTGCAGCGACGGCTGCCGGTTGAAGATGACCGGGTCACCGTCGCGGATGTAGCGGTGCACGATATCGCCGTCCGTGCGCAGGCGGATTTTGTCGCGCATCACACAGTGCTCCAGGTCGATCTCTGTGCCGTCGCGCGAAACCACCAGCGCCGCGCCGCCTAGCACTGCCGGGCCGACAGAGACGGCGTGGCGCAGCTCGTGGATGTTGTCTTCCGTCACGCGCACGGGGATGGTCAGTGTGCGCGCCATCGGCTCCGGCACGCCGACCTCGTCGATCTCCAACCGAGGGTCCGGGCTGATCACCGAGCGCCCCGAGAAGTTGGTCCGCTTGCCGAGCATGTTGCCGCGCACTAAGCCCTCCTTGCCGACCAGCCGGTCCTTGAGCGTCTTGAGCGGGTTGCCGCTGCGCTGGGTCACGCGGTTGTCGGGCTTCTGGTTGTTCGCGAAGGAGCAGACTGCGTTCTGAAGCCGCTCCAAGACGTCGCGGTCGACCAATACGGAGGGCACCTCGTTCAGCAGCTCGCGGAGCGCGCGCTCCGCGGGGCCCACCTTGGGATGCTCCTTCAGAACCGTCTGCACCTGCCGGTTGATGTCCTGCAGGCAGTGCGTCAGGTCATCCTGCCCGCGCGAGCGGCTGTCGTTGACGATAGACGGGCGCAGGCACGGGCTGGCAACCGTGATGCGATCAACGACCAGGTTCTCGGGGCGACAGTGCGGACCGAACCCCATCGCTGCCCAGTCGCTGTCGGAGATGGACGCGAACAGGTCGCGTGCGTAGTGAGGTCCAAACTCCGCGGCGCCGGCCGGGGGCTCGCACGGCCACTTGCACGTGATCAGGTTGCCCGACTTGACGAACTGTGGACACGGCATCTCGCAGTGCACGCAGGCCTTACGGCTCTTGCACGCCACGTACGTGGCAAGGAAGTGCTTCTTGCGCGTGCTGCCCGCGGCCGCCGGGCCCAACGACAGCCGCGGGCGGCCGCAGAAGTAGCAGATCGTGCGCATGACCTTGAGCACCGTGTCGACGTATGCGCCGTGATACACCGGGAACGGCAGGTCGATGTGTCCGTTGTGTCCCGTGCACGTGACGATCGAGTTCCAGCACGTCGTGCAGCGGCAGCGGCGGTCGGTTGTGCCCATGCGCAGGTCGTTGACCGAGCGCTCGACCGGCACGCCCTTGGAATAGATCGAGACAGAGTCCACCCCGACCACCGACGAGCGACGGATCTCGTCGCGCGTCGGCACCGAGAACTGGATGCTCTTGACATGGGCAGTGCGGAACGCGGGCACTGAGTCGACCAACGACATGGGCGCCCGTCCCGCTTGGGTGCGGGTGGGAGCGAGCGGACCGACGTGTACAAAAAAAGAGTTTTACATTGGTGCGTGCAAATCGCCTGTACACACCGCAAAAACTTCGGCACGAAAGCTGTTATCGGAAGCCCGTTTTGAGGCGCGCGTGCCCATTCTCCGCTCTGCGCGTTAGGCACGACAGATAGGCGCGTCGCGTCTTGTCGCGCAGATTGGCGTTTGACATTTTGTCACTTTTTTGAACGCGTTCATTTTTGTCATTTTTTGCTGTAGGCCACAACTGCGTGGTCTCGAGTGCGTCCCAAAAGTCAGACGACCAAATCCAGATTATCTTGCTCATAAGAAAAACACACACGAAACCATGTCAGTTTCCCAAGGTCCGCACACCACCGGAGCGCTCACGCAGCTCATCGCCAAGGGGTCGATGTGCAGTTACTTGAAGGGCACAGAGCTCACTCTGTTCCGCAGCCGTTATCTTAAGGTTACTAACTTCGCAATGGAATCAGCCACACAGTCGTGCAGCACGCAGGTCAGCCTCGGCACCGCGGCGCAGGTGAACCTCAACCGCACCGGCGACCTCGTGCACTCGACGTACCTGCAGCTGACGCTGCCGGGACTTCGTCTGCGCGAGACCGACCGCCCGACGCAGAACTTTGCGCGCCCGGCCGCCCCGTGCAAGGCCGACGACGAGGAGGTGTTCCGCCAGTTTAGCGACGACCCCGCCGAGGGGCGCAAGCAGTGGCGCGAGGCCAACTTTGGCGCGGCCCCCGACACCAATTGCGACGACGCCGACGCCAACGTCGATTTTGCGTATGCCCACTGGGTGAACGCCGTCGGCTTCCAGATTATTCAGCGTGTCGACTTTATCATCGGGGGGTCCGTCGTCGACAGCCTGTTCTCGGACTTCCTGTGGGCGTGGGAGGAGCTCTCCGGTAAGCAGGGCCGCCTGCAGCTTGAGTCCGTCGGTAAGTACTGGTCCAAGGACCAGCTCATCTGCTCGTCCTCCTCGCAGCGCCAGCTGTGGGTGAGCCTGCCGTTCTTCTTCAGCCAGGCCGTCGGCTCGTCGCTGCCGCTCAGCAGCCTCGCCTTCCACGGAGTCTCCTTCCACTTCCAGTTCGAGGCGCTCGAGAAGCTTATCGTCGTGAACGTGCCGAAGAAGTCAAAGAAGCACTACGAGGTTGTCTGCTCCACCACCAACGCGCCGATCACGCCGAACGACGTCAAGGCCGAGCTGCTTACGACCTACATCTACCTTGACTCCGCAGAGCGCAGCCGCTACATCGAGAACGCCTTCGAGTCGCTGATCGTCACCTGCCAGCGCCAGACACAGTCGGCCAACTCCAAGGACGTCCGCGTGCCGCTGCACTTCAACCACTCTACGCTCGAGCTGATCTGGCTGGCCAAGCGCGACTGCAACGTCGCCGCCAACTCGCACTTCAACTACAGCGGCGTGGACGGCAAGGACCCGTTCAAGACCTGCTCGCTGTACCTCAACAACCAGTGTCGATTCTCCGGCCCGGCGCCGATGTACCGCCTGCTGCAGCCGTACCAGCACCACTCGCGCATCCCCGAGTCGTACGTCTACTGCTACTCTTTTGCCATCGCGCCCGAGACCTTCGAGCAGCCGAGCGGCTCCATCAACTTTTCACGTCTCGATGCCGTCGAGATGGTCTTCGAGATGTGCCCGGGTATGGAAAAGAGCAACTACCAGATCCAGGTGTACGCGCGCAGCTACAACATCCTGCGCTACCGCGACGGCCTTGCGGGCATCGCCTTTGCCAACTAAGCGCCCCGCACCCAGCCGATCCGTACGATAGAGTCACCGCCTCTTTTTTTTGACAGCGTTCCTCCTGGCGGGCGGAAAAAACTTTGTCGTGTGACAATAAAATGGAAGCGCTGGTCCATAAGCTTTCAAGTGACGAGCCGTTTCGCGACGACCTCTACGTGAGCTTCCTGACAAGCGTGGTTCTCAAATACCAACGCTACCGCCTCAATGCAGAAAAGACGGACGAAGACCTCCAGCAGCAAACGGAGGCCGCGAGTGCCATGGTCGCGGAGATTCAGCGGTCGCCGGTGGGCCCCGACCTGGAGGACAAGGAAAAGCGGTGGAGTTTTGTGGACGAGAAGCTGCCGTCTTTTTGGTCTGCGTTTGCGCTGAAGAACGCGCAGCGGCGATACGTCGCAATCGCGACCCAGGTGCTCGAGGAACATTTTGCGATGGATGTTGCCGGATCGATTGTGAACTCCAAAGATTTCAGGGCCTACAGCCGCGGGCAAGACGCAGCCGGCGGCGCCCTGAAGCCGCGAAATAAAACCGAGGCCGCCGTTGGTTCGCATGAGATCGGGCAGTCGATGATGGCGGAGTTGGCCCGCGACAGGATGTGGGAGTGGTTTCAGAAACAGAAGGGCGGGGGAAGCCCCCGGCGCTCGACCCGCAAAAAGAAAAGCACGCGTGAGGCGAGCAGCCCCGTCGCGGGTCGCCAGGCAGAGTGGCTGCGGAACGCGCGCGAGGTGACGGTCGCGTTCAACCGCTCGGTGCTCGGGCACGAGGGCGATCACGGCATCAAGAGCATCATCGTCGAGTTCGTGCTCGCGTTTGCCAGGCAGCCGCTGACGCTGCAGACGCAGCCGCTCACGTTTCTGATCATGGGGCCCCCTGGCACCGGCAAGACGACGGTCGCGAAAAGCATGAGCGAGCTGTTCAAGGCGTTTGGATTCCTGCTGCAGGGAACTCTCAAGGTGTCGGACCGCAGCGACTACGTGGGCGAGTACGTGGGCCAGACCGCCCCCAAGGTCAAAAGCTTCCTGTTCAGCAACCTCGAGAATGTGGTGCTGATCGACGAGGCCTATTCGCTGGCCTCCTTTGACGCCAAGGGCGATCTGGAGGGATTCAGTGCAGAAGCAATGGACGCGCTTACGTTCTGGATCACCGAACTGCGCGGGATGATCTGTATCATTGCAGCGGGGTACGAAAAGGAGATGAAGCAGCGGTTTTTGAAGGCCAACCCTGGGCTGACGCGCCGCTTCCAGAACCAGATCGTTCTGAGTGACTACGAGCCGTCGGTGCTGGTGGAGATCTTTAAGACAAAGCTCGTGCTAATGGCCGCAAACCCGCACATCCTGTCGGACGATGCCTACAGCCTGCTGGTCAACTTCATCCACATGTGTCGCAACCCTCGTAAATACCTAAAAGACATAGAAGACTTTTCCTACGCGTTCGTCCAGAAAGCGCTGGGCGCACTCTTCCAGGCGCAGGCGGGGTCCATGGAGCAGCTGGCAGCGGTTGCAGCGCTGTACCTCAACAGCAAGGCCTCCGGTTGCACTTCGGAGGTGTCGTGCTTCTCGGTGTGCGACATGGAGGATATTTTGATGGTGTACGCGCGCCGAGCCCACCCGGATGCGTTCAAAGTACTCAGTCCCGTGCGCGACAAGTTGTTCGAACAGCTCGTGCGTGTGCGCTGTACACGAAAAGAAAATGAAGGTGACTGAGCATACCAAACCGGAGAAAACAACGGTGAATTCAGGGTTCACACACAAAGTTCCGAGGCAGCGTCCAGGGGCCGTCAAAAACAATAACTGCCGTGCACAACGGACATTTCGTGCACAGGTTTTCAGTTTTTTTGACTTGTACCCAAGCCAGTAGACAGCTTTCGCAGTACGTGTGACCGCAACAAAGAACGCGCGCTGTCCTACCTTCTGTGTAATTGTAGCGCTCAAGGCAAATTCCGCACGATTGAATGCGTTCGAGTTGTTTTCGACTATCGCAGCCTTCGCATACAGTCGCATCATCGTCCAACTTCACAGCGGTGTGCGAGCGCGAGCAACGACCCCCCATTGCGTCGGGAGTTCCCCCGCACGGTTTGCCAGGCCGTTTGACTTTTGTCACAATTCCAAGTTTTGTCACAATTTTAAGTTTTTGTCACATTTACACCGCACCCGCTCACAACTCCACGACGAGCATGTACGACGGGTACTCGGGAACCCACATCGCGCGCATTTGCTGCATGATGCCCTCGCGCTCGACGAGCCCGCCTTCTTCCGAAGCATCACAGGCCGCGAGTAGCGACTCCAGCGACTCACCGGTCGTGACCTTGGCAATCGGCCGCATGCGCACCTCGGCGCGCTGCTTTGAGTCACACATGACCGTGCCGTCGTCCGTGATGACGCGGAAGCGCAGGTGCCCAAAGTCCATTAAATTGCTGATCGACTCGACTGCCACGAGCACGCTCTGTTTGCGTGCCTCCTCAGTCTTGATCCCGTGCAGCTCCGGTGAAAGCTTGACGCCATGCCCGTCAAACGCCGCGTCCTTCATCATGCGGCTCAGCAGCTGCGCCGCGGTGCGCGCCGCCGCCGCAACGACCGCGTCCCCCGCCGAGTCCTCGCCCACCGCCCGGATCTGCAGAAAGAAAACGAGTGTGACAAAGACGCTGATCGCGATGGTGCCTAACACAAAGCCGTACTCGTTCAGCTGCATCGCTTGATTTCACTTTTCTATAGGAAACCGAAATGTTTGTCCCGGCGGCGTCGCAGATTTTTGCAATTACGGTGATTGTCATCGGCGTGACCATGGCGATGGCGGTGAAGCTCTTCCTCAGTTTCGACGACAACCGCAGTGGCATCCTCGCGGTCGATGTGACATTCCAGGACCAACGCCACCGGTTCCAGTACTCGGCGTTATCGGACGCCCTTGTTGACGACGGTGTCTTTCGCTACCCGGGGTCGGTCTCGACCGTCGAGCTATTCCAGGGCGATCCCAGCAACAAGAGCCAACCGCTGGCCTTGCCGCCCGCCATGCAACCGTCGTACTTCTTGCGAGACCAAAGGGTGTCTTTCGAGACTTATATGGAAGCGCTGAGCAGCGGCAACTCCGGGGCGCGGGTAGTCGCACAGGGAAAACTCGATGCGGACGCTACGATGGAGCAGCCGGGCGACGCGCTGCCGGTGGTCTTTCGTTCGGTGCCGGAGGTCGCCGACTTTGCACGCGGGCTGACGTTTGGAGATCTGTCATAGATTTGCGCAGCCCCGCGAAAGCTCATAACTTTTTTTTTTGTGGAACGGTGCCATCCATAGAGGCCGCGTACAACACCGAACATGGTCGGCTTTGAAGTGATCTCCGCCACCGACGCCGACACCGTTCCCGTGAACGCGGACTTTGTGCTCAAGAACGAAGGAGTCTACGAGCTGTACACACACGAGCGCAAGAAGATCGTGCTCAAGCTCGCCGGCTTTACCGAGATTGGGCGCCCGTTTCGCAAGCGCGATGTCGACGAAGACTTCAAGCCCAAGCCGGACTTTGACATGCTGAACGCGGCGACGCCCGAGGCCTGTGCGGCCATCGCCTCGTACTGCGCCAAGATTGCGCAGTCGAAGTTCCCGAACAAAGACTGCACGATGTACCACACCAAGTCCAGCATGATCAAGGTTAAATACAGCGGTCGCGACAGGCCGCAGCCGGTCTTCAGCCAGGTCAAGGACGACGGCACCCAGCTCCAGATCGACATCGCGAAGAACGCCGCCCAGGTGCACGGCCAGAGCACGCACGCTGAATTGTTCTTCCGGCCGGTCTTCATGCTGATCAACGACGACCTGATCTGCAGCATGCGGCTCACGCTACTGAAGTTCTGGGACCCTGCCGCGACACCATCGGTCCCGCTGCTGCCCTCCAGTACCATGCACTCGCTTGCCAGCGGTCAGGTCACTTGCCACGGAAGCGCGGTGATGGCCCTCAGCGGCGCGCTGACGGTCAAGGTCTTTGACAAGAACGAGAACGGCAAGTACGGGATCGTGGTCTCCGGGTTCACTGACGATGACATCGCGGCCATCCAGAACGTGTCCGAGACGGCCCGCGCGCACATCGAGGACGCTGCCGGTGGCGCGGCGCCGGACTTTAACTGCCCGCTCAAGTGCCACGATCAGTACGGATGGCAGCTCAACGCCGGGGCCGTGGTGCTGCCAGCCGGGCTCGAGAAGTCCTGCGTCGCGGAGGGCCTGGGCCTGAGTGCACGTGCGTACAACTTCACTGGGCAGGACGGCGTCGAGCGCGCCGGTGTGTCGTTCCGTGTGGAGAATGCGAGCGGCGTCCAAGAGTCAAAGGGCGAAGGCGGCGGCGGCACCGCGGTCAGCTACACCGAGATCGACGTCGCCGGTGTGACCTGGGAACCCGGGCGCAGCGAGGGCACCTACATGCCGTGCTACATGGGCAAGCCGATGGGAGCGCTGGTCATGCAGGACACTGACGCCGCGCACAGCAACATCTCGTTCCCGCCGCCGCCGGAGGACTGTCACGAGCGAGGCGCACACGGCGCCATGCAGAAGCAAAACGGCGAGCCGCCGGACGTCTTCCTCGTGCCCAGCAGTGAGCAGGCGGCGTTCATCGCCGCGCTGGACGAGTCGGCGCAGACGTTCTGCCAGGGCCTGTACCTCAAGCACTACAAGAAGGAGGGCCAGTGGATCGCGAAGGAGCCGGACGACGACCGGTTTAAGCTAAAGATAAAAGACGCGGGCATGACCGTCAGCACGAGCGCCGGCAAGGTGTCGATCTTTGAGCTGCTGGACGAGGCCAAGACGTTTGATGCCAGCGTGACGGTGCTGCCCCGGATCTTTGCGCCGCACATGAAGTCTGCGAGTCTCAAGAAGGGCAAAAAAGCGCTGTCTGGCGCCTCGTCCTCTCTGACGCTGCAGCTGACCGCCATCGCCGTGCCCGACATGCCGCCCGTGGCGGACGCGATGGATAACGACACCCTTGACGTGTTTGGAGTCAAGTTCTAAGTGCGACGACAATAGGATGCGTAAATCTAGAAGGTGTTACCATTTCATTTGAACACCATGAGACCAGCACGCAAAAAAATCCTAGTCCATAGAAAATGCCCGGCAAACCCTCCTCTGTCCCGAAGCTCAATCTTGGCGCCAAGATTGCCGCTCGCCGGCCGATGCCCACAAAGGCCATAAAAGGCGGTGGCAAGTCGAACATGAAAAGTATGGCAATGGCAATTGTCGGTCTTCTGGTTGTCGGCTTTCTGGTAGTGCTGGGGCTGCACGCCTTTGGTGTAATCAACTGGGGGCGTAAAGGCGCCGTGAAGGAAACCCCAAAGGTGCGCAATTCAAACCGCGTGGTACTCAAGCCAAAGATTGACCAAATGAAGGACGAAGATGTCCAGCCAACCCAGCCGGTCAAGGTGCCAGAACAGCGGGAACGGCAGCTGGTGACGGAACCGAAGAAGAATTTGTCGAAAGGCCTCGGTATCGACAAGCAGTTCAGCCGCCCCCTGGCTACCGCATCCAAGGACAACGACGAGGCCGTTGTGCCGCACGGGCAGGCCGGCAAGGTCAGGGCCTCACAGCTCGGTCGCGACTCCGTGCTGCCGAGCTTCTCGGTGCAGAAGCAGCCGTCCCGCCAGGTCGGCATGGCATACGACATGGTGTACAACAGCTTGCGGAACGACAAAGACAAGTCGCAGACCAAGATGTCGTCGGAAGCCGTGCCGTTTGGCGGCTCGGAGTTTCAGGAGATGGTCCGCCAGCAGCAAAGCGGCGTGTGGTCGGAAAATCACTAGAGCAGTTCGCAGGCCTCCACCGCCAGCGCCAGCCGATCCAGCTCATCCAGCAGCGCGGCCTGCGCGTTGACCGTAATACTGCGGCCGCATTCGCCGGCGGCAGGCACAACAGTGAGCTCCGCCGACGCGGGTCCCCCGTCGGCGACGCGCAGGCCCACGCGTGACGCCGGACTGAATTTGCAATGCGTCGCGCCACGCCCGCGCGCGACGTCCACATCAAGCCGTAGAGCCTCCCCCGGTCCCAGCTTGCACACGAGCGCCGTGGGCTCGGCAACGGAGATGGCCAATGCATTCACCGTAAAATCGCTGCCCCGCACGGCGCGTGTCTTCGATGTCGTGTTGCAAACGTCAATCGTAAGCGCCGAGGGCAGCACAAGGTCCGCGTGTTGACCGCCGCCCACCGACGGGCAAGCCGTCAGTTTGAGCCACGCAAGGTTGAACGCCAGCATCTCGTCCGTGAGCAGGGATGAGTTCTCGCGGACAAGCACTTCGTGGGGCGCGTAGGTTTCCAACTCGTTGAGGATGGTGCGCCGGAGCGCGTTGCCCACGCCGACGCTCGGTGTGCGGACAGTGACAGTCATGGAATTTGTAAAAATGTGACAAATATTCAAATTTTGACGGCGATCAAAATTTGAAAAGCAAGCTTCGTCGCTTTTTTTTTGTTGCAAGACCGTCGCGGCTTTTGTCGCAAGAAATGGAGACGGGGGCGGAGACGCTCGAAGCGGTCGTCCGCGGCCGCGTCTTTCCGGTGGTCGTTCAGCACCGCTTTGTCGTACCGGTGGACGCGGCGCTGCGCGATGCCGTGCGGGACGCGATAGCGCGCCGAGTGGTCGCGTTTTCCGAGGCTTACGAGCAATACCTTGCGCACTTCGAGGAGACGACCGCATTCCAGGACAAGCTGTGCGTGTGGGAGCGCCAACGGCTCGACCTCGGGCTCGCGCAGCTGTGTTACACGCGAGGGCTGCGAGCCGACGCACCGGACACCCTGCCCGAGCGACCGAACAAGCCCGTGTGGTTTGACCGCAAGCTGGCCGAGCAGATGCAGCGCGCCGCCACGCACACGTTCTTCCACGACTCGTTCATCGAGGACTACCAGGACCGCGAGTTCAGGAACATGCTGGGTCGCGGGGCCACAAAGCACAATCCGAACTCGGGCCGCGCGTTGGACGGTGTCGGTCACTCCTTTCTGGAGTACGACGCCTTTGCCGAGCATCTGCGCAAGGGCTTCTCGTTGCGCCAGCCGCAGACGTTTGCGCCACCGTCCGCGCGCGCGCCGTTCCCGCGGGAGGTACGCCGGCTCACGGTCTTTGAGTACGCCACGCCGAGCGGCGTGCGCCGGCCGGGCTACCTGTGCGGGACTGAGGCCAGCTGGTCGCGCGACATGCACAAGGTTGTGTTCGCCGACGGCGCGACGCCCGCGCGAGCGGTGGTCAGCGCTCGCGGCGCGCGTCAGATGATGTTTAGCCATCCCACCGACGCGCGCGTGCTCAAGTCCAAGCGCAGCGGGCAGTTTGTCGAGCACGACGGGCACTTTTTCCAGATACAGTGCTGGTTTACGCACCGCCAATCGGGGCGGTTTCTGCGGCCCGAACCCGCACACGTGCTCTCCGAGGACGAGTGCTCCGCCGCGAGCTGGCAGGAGCGCGCCGTCGTGCGGTGGGAGCGGTTGCGTGCGCTGCCGGAGGCGCAGCGCGTCGCCGCCGTGGCGCGCACGTGGCAGCCACTGCGGGGATGGCTGGTGGCTGCGGCGAAGGCCTGCGGCGATTACACGGCGGCGTACGGCGCGCCCGACCGCCAGAACGTGTGCGCCGCGATCAACGGCCGCCACGCCAAGCAGCTGTACGACTTGGCCGCGGCGCCCCACGTGCGGCAGCACCCGTACCGGCGTGCGTTTCTGGGCAAGCTGCTTTTCGAGGCGGGGCTGTCGTTCGTGCAGCTTGCGGAACGGCCCAAGGTGACTTCGGGGCACAAGAAGCGCAAGAAGCGCCGGCGCGGCAACGAGTTCTGCCCGAAGCCGGAGCTCACGGGCTCGCGCATCGGGATGAACTGCGGCGTGCCGTGGGCGATCCCGAAGACGAAGCGCGACGGCACGCTGTTCGCGGCGAAGCACAACACGGCGGAGGACGACATGGACGACCTGGCGCACGAGATGGAGGGGTTCCTGGAGTCGGACGACGAGTAGTCAATCGAGCGGCTGTATTTCTTGTTGCGGGCCCTCGAGCGCGATCCACTCGCCCGGCGGCAGCTTGCGCACGATTATTTTCGGGGCATCCAAAAATCTCCGTGATGCTCGCCCACCAGGACTGGAAACCGCAGGTCGTGCACAAGCGGCCAGATCGCCCCCCGGCCTCCGCGGCGCGCCCACGCGGCCCCAGCAAGCAGCAGCGCAACCTGCTGTCCGACGAGCCGCAGCGCCGGCCGCCGCCGCCGCCGCCGGTCGACGCCCGAGCGCTGCTGCGCGCGCGGCAGGCGAACGGCATGACGCAGAAGCAGCTCGCGCAGCGGCTGAACGTGAGCGCCGCGGCCGTGCAGCAGTGGGAGTCTGGCCGCGCGCAGCCGCGAGGCGCGCAGCTGGCGGCCGTACGCAAGGCGCTGAAGCTTTAGTAAGGGTACGCGAACCGCGGCGCGTCCGACCGCTTGCGCTTCGGTCCGCGCCCGGTCGTGCGGCAGAGCGCGCCCAGGTGGGTCGCCAGCGCGACGGCGGGCGCGCCGACGTCGATGTCCGAGAAGCGCCGCGCCCACGTCTCCAAGGTCTCGGCGTCGCGCGGAACGTAGCCGGCGTGCACAAGGTGCTCTGCGCCCGCCGCGACTTGGGCCGCGTGGGCGCGGTCGGCCCACGGCAGGCTGCTGTCGACGATGCGCGCGGCGAGGGTCGGCAGCGGGGCCTTGTCGTCGGCGTCTCGGTGGTCGATCTCGCTGAAGTACGTTCCCAGCTCCACGGTGGTCATCGCGAGGCGAAAGTCGCCGCGCGCCTGGGCCCACACTCGCGCACAGGCCCGCTCGGAGATCGCGGGTCGGCACTGCTGCATGGCGGCCTGCACGACCTCGGGCGGCAGCGCCGGCAGCTTGACCGACGGTATCGCCCTCAGCGCGTCGGGGAGCTTGGCCGCCGTGACCACCGCGCAGCGGTAGCGCCTGAGCAGCTCCTGGCAGGCCTTCGGGTTCGCGTCCGCGTCGTCAATGATGAGGGTGTCGCGGCGCGGATCGAGCCGGCGCGCCATCGCCAGCAGCGCGGCGCTGTCGTCCTCCGGGTTGGCGAAGAACGCCCGGCGGCCCGCCTTGCATACCAGCAGCAGCGCGACTGTTGTCTTCCCGACGCCGTGCCGGCCGGTGATCGCGAACGGCTGTGACCAGTCGCTGCACAGGTGCTTGCACGCGTTCCACTGGATGCCGACCAGCCCGCGCGGTGCACAGCGCTGGTACGCGGGTTGCTGTGGTGTGCGCTGCGTCAGGATCGCGATCCGTTGCTCGCACTCGCGCGACCGAGCCCCGCGCAAACTTATTTTTTTGTCCATCGGTCGCCGGTGAACGGGACCCGGAGGCGCAGCGTTTCGTGCCGCGGCGAAAAAAAAATGTCTGCGTTCGCGGAATACGGCCTCTCAGACGAAGTGCTGCGCGGCATCTTCTCGTACGGCTTCGAGGAGCCCTCGGCAATCCAGCAGCGCGTGATCCCGCAGATCATCGCCGGCAACGACTGCCTCGCGCAGTCGCCGAGCGGCACGGGCAAGACCGGCGCGTACGGAATCGGGCTCATCCACCGGATGGTGACGCATCGGTGCAACGCGATTGTCGTCGTCCACACGAGAGAGCTCGCGCGGCAGATTGAGACGGTCGCGTCGTCGCTTGCGCAGTACATCGCCGACGTCGCGGTGGTCTGCTGCACGGGCGGGTCCGGCAGCCACCGCAAAGACACCAAGCGCCTGCGCAGTTCCCCTCTTTTTCTGATGATCGCGACGCCGGGACGCTGCCTGGACATTCTGCGGAAAGACGCTTTTGTTGCGCGCACAGTGGGAGCACTGGTGCTCGACGAAGCCGACGAGCTAGTCAACCCATCGTTCCAGGAGACGCTGCGCGGCATCTTTAGCGTGCTCCCCGCGGACGCGCTGGTGTGCGTCGTCTCGGCGACGGTCAGCGACGATCTGCGGCTGATGTCGCGCAACTTCCTGCGGGAGGGGCACTTTGTACACGAGACGCAGGACTGCCGCGCGCTTGTGCTGAGCGGAATCCGGCAGTACAAGTTCGTGTGCCAGAACGTGATGGAGAAAATTACGGCGCTGGAGCGTATGTACCAGACCTGGTCGATCGGCGCATCGATGATCTTCTGCGACTCGCGCAGCAAGGTGGATTGGCTGGGCGACCAGATGGAGTCGCGGGGCTACGCGGTCGGGCGTATCCACGCCGGTCTAAGCGACGAAGACCGCCGCCGCGTCATGGGAAGCTTCCGCTCGGGTGCGGCCCGGGTGCTGATATGCACCAACCTGCTGGCGAGAGGCATCGACGTGCAGAAGGTCGAGCTGGTGGTCCTGTATGACATGATAGCCGTATCGGACACGTATCTGCACGCGATCGGCCGTTGTGGTCGCTACGGCCGCAAGGGCGTCTCCGTGGCATTCGTCGAGAACACGGCGGACGATCTGGCGTCCCTCGACCGGATGCAAGCAAAGTTTGGCGTCACGGTCGACGAGGTTCCACCCACGCTCTGTGTGCCCGAGATGTGCATGCTGGACCGCAGCTAGGCCGCAAAGTGGCTCTGGCCCGCCTTGACCATCAAGTCGACGTCTTGCATAGAGACATGCTTCGCGACGCCGGCGCGGTCCATGCGCCTGCGCAGCGCCTTTGCGAGCAGGACCTGGACCCGCTGCTTTTTGTCCTCGGGGCCTTGTAGCGACCCGTGGATGTAATTGGCAAATACACGATCGGACAACTGACGCCAGTCCGTCTGCCCGAGACGCGCCCCGGACCCCTTTGCCACCAGGTGCTCGTAGATGTGGGCCATCATCTCGTGGTCATACAGGCAGCGCGTTTCGTTGGAGCAGTAGTTGCTCCCGGCCTTGATGTGGTAGATCTCGTGCGACATCAGGGCCGCAAGCGTCTGCACCTTGCGTGCACCGCACGACGACGTGACAGAGGGGTCCTTGCTGTTGACGTAGACCTGGTTCTCCCAGTTAACAGCCGACCACTGGTCTGCCACGCTGCAGCCCGGCCACGGTTTGTTGTAGTCCAGCTGGTACTCTCTGTGCAGGACCTTGCGGTGCTTCGCGTCGAGATCGTCAAAACTGCGGCTGGTCGCCGCGAGCTCGGAACCGAGCAAGCGGTTGCTCTTGAGGAAGTCGTGCGCGCCCGCTTTGCACTCGTCGAAATTCATATCTTTCTGGTTACACAACAGAATTTGCGCGTAACATTTTTTGACCTGCTTGCGGTGCGCACTACTTCCGATACCAAACCCGGGCGGTGATTGACGTGGCGATGAGCCCAAAGAACAAAACCAGGATTGCGAACAGCAGCCATCGGATTAGACGCAGGTCGTACGGCGGGACGTCCGAGCATGCAACGGCGTCTGGCCCCGCGACAGCCGCGCGGTACATGTTTTCGCCGGCTGGAAAAAGTTCCTTAAAAAAGTTTATTGGGGGCTGGCTTCCGATACCGCAATGCCATGTAAATTCATTATCTGTGGGATCTTCCACCACGCCGCATCTCGACACCAGGCCTCCGGGATCCCATTTGTCATTACTGTCCTTCTCAGCTCTGTAATTACCGTCAAACGACGGGTCCATCTCCATCCTCGCCCTTGAACCGTCTCGAAAGCACACAATTCCCACTGTTCCAGTCACACTGTCATAATCGCATTCGACCAGAGGTTGCTTTTTCAGACGGTCGACCAGCTCTTTCGCTTTTGTCATTTTGATTAAGCGCAGATAAATGTCTCGCCGTACGACGGCGCGGCCAAGCTTGCTTTGGCGCGTCGCGCGTCAAGACGGTCCCACTTTCGGTCGCACCCTGGGCAGCGGGGCGTGTTGTGGGCAATGCACCTTGCGCAAACGGACTTGTCGCACCTACGGCAGCAAATTCCGGTGACTAGCTCAAAGTTATCCGGGGCCACGTCCGTCCACACGGCGCCGCCGCACAGCTGACAAGAGTGGTTGTGGGCGGGCACTCTGGGCTGAACGCAGCCCGGTGTTCGCGGCGGACGGGTGGACCAAAGCCTCGGTATATGGTCCTCCGGTACCGGGACCAAGTGCTTCCACGCGGCCAAAAGCGAGGGAGTCAAAAGCGCACGGCCACCTCGCTTGCCGTGCACAACCCAGCACTTTCTACTTTGCCCCTCGGAACACGGTTTAGCCGCACCGCCCGTCACGTAGTTTTCAACCATTGTGGTCAGCTGCACAAGCGTCCTGGCACTGGCGAGCAGCTGACCATCCCTGTGCGCCGAGCACTGACACTCAATCTTTTGCCGCTTTCGTAGTTTGTAGAAGAACACGCGGTGGATCTCGAGCGTGATGCTGGTGTCGTTAATTAACACAATGTGCATGGTGCGGGTGGTGCTCATCGGCGGTGTGACTTACAATGCTGGTGTAAAAAAAAAAAATACGTCGTTGTAGCACCGTCATGTTTTCTTTAGCAGCTTGTGCAGACTGTTTTGTTTCTTTGCGCGCGGCTTTTCCGTTACCAGTCCCGTCGACACAACGGTCGTCGCGCCGCACGCGGGCTCTTCGGCCGCCCGTTGGTCGAGGACTTCCTGGAACAGGCCTTTCTCGATGCTCATGTCTTGCTCGCACAGCACCTTCTCGAGCGGCAGAGGGTCCTTTGGGCGGCGGAGCCCGGTGACACTGAACCTGCCTCTCCCCGAGTCCTTCTCCGGGGCGGGCTTTTTCTCTCCCTTCTGTGTTTCGTGCGTCCGGACGGTGCAGAGTAGCATGTGGCTGGACACGAACGGCTCTTGGATCACCCGCACGTTGTCCACGTTGCCTCGGAACTGCTCAATGGACATGGGGCCTCCAAACATCTCCAGCACTAGCGGGTCGGGAGCTGCCACAATTGAAACGGGGTCCACTTCAAACACTTCGGCAGCAAACTGTTTGACCCGACATCCCGCGGTGTAGTCCGTGTGGTGGTTTGCTTGTCCGAGTGCCCACGCGTAGGCGCAGTTGAACGAGCAGAAGTTGCCCATCAGCCGATGATTTGAGCCGGTGGTGTCGACGGGCACACCGACCGGAGCGTTTGCAAACTGGTGACAGCAGTGCCAGCATGCCGTCTGCGTCGTTGTGGGCCACGGCGAGCTGCGCCCGCGATCCGACAGTTTTACAAGCTCGTAGCTCATGTAGTCCTCGGTGGAGCCGTCGAGCATCGACATCGACATGTCCAGCACGTGGTCGGACTGTCTAAAAAGATCCATGGCCTCGCGCAAAAATCAACGGCCATGTATGCAAAGACCTGGGCGGCCGCAAAAAAAAAAAATCGACAGGGCCGACGCAACATGCAACGGCGTGCAGTGTTTTGCAAAGCATGTTCACCGGCGGTCGACTCCTGCGCACGCTGCGCTCGTACCCAGTCAACGCGTTGTTGAACCGCTTCCCGCGGGACGCCGTCGCCATGAAACAGCTGGTCGAGTACAACATGAGCTCCGGTAAGCAGCTGCGCGCGCGCCTTGTGCTCGACGTCGGCGCCTGCTACAAAAAGTTTGACACGACATCGCGACACTGCTTCTTCCCGCTTGCCGCGGCCGTCGAGACGCTGCACACGGCCATGCTGATCGCCGACGACTGCTGTGACGACGCCGGCTACCGCCGTGGAAAACTTTCCTGGCGCAAGGTCGTCGGCTGCGACGCCGTTGCATGGAACGACGCAAACCTGCTCGCGTGGACCGCCAAGCAGGTTCTCAGCGACCAGTATCCGCACGCACCGCAGCTCGGCCGGCGGCTTGACGAAGCCGTGCTAGACACGATCTACGGCCAGAGACTGGACCTGCTTAGCCGCGGCGGGGACCTGGCGGCATTTGAGAATATTGCGATGCGAAAGACGGGAGTGTACACGTTTGCGTTGCCGTTGATGGCGACGTTGGAACTCTGCGAGGGCGCCAACGTGGATTTTGCCAAAGTGCACACCGCAGTCTTGGACGCCAGCCGCCCGGCCGCCAACCTGTTCCAGGCGATGAACGACCTCGATAACCTGCGCGTCGACAACCAGCCAACGGACGCCGATCTGGGCCGATGCAGCTGGGTGGGCGCGACCGGCGAGTCCGGCGCAGGTCTAGAGCTCAGCGCCCGGCGTTACCTGGCCTATCAGCGCGAGATCTTTGAAGAGCGACTCGGTGTCGTCGACGACGCGCTCGGCTTTGTGGTGTCGCGCAGCATTCTGGCGACCGTCGACGGCCTAAAAAATGATGGCTTTCAAAAATGAAGGCTCTGTCGGTGCTGTTACTTGGTGTCTACGTGCTGATGGTCGGCAGCGTGCTGGTAACGGCCGTCCTAGTGAGCGGTCAGGTAAAGCTCAAGACGGCGGTGGCGCGACACGCGCCGACACTCGTTGTCGCCGCACCGGAAAGCCAGTCGCACGCCATCCGTGCGTTCAACGAGGCAAGCGAACAGGCGGTGGACAACGCGATGTGGGTGCAGACGACCGAGCCGGGACCGCTGGACAAGGCCGTGTACCGCGAGATAGTGGTCGACGCGACGCTTACGGCGCTGCAGTGGCCCGGTGAGACGGACGAACGACCGCACGACCCACTGTGCGTCGGGTCGATGGTAATTCGGCGCTACGCGACTCCCGAGGCGCGCGAGGTGCACCGACTTGAGCAACGGACGTCGTCGGCAGGCACGCTCGTCACGTATCTGGCCGAACGGCGCGGCCACAAGAAGGTCGCACTGGTCTTTACGCCGCCCGGGTACGGCACGGCCGCCTTGGATGGGCCGTCGCTGCGCTTCGTGCACACTCTCATGGATCTAGGCGTGCACGCGGTGACGGTGCGCCCGCGCGAGCCGGGCGACGTCGACCTGGGGTGGGCGACGGACGCGGCGCTGGGTGTCAATAAAAAGGGCACGCGGGACGTGGTCGTGGTGGCGTCCGTACACGACCGGGCCGTGGCGCGACGGATCGCCGCGCTCGATTGGGTCAACGCACGCGGCGTCGTGCTGGTCTCGTGGTGATGGTTGTTTAACACTATGTTTCATTGACTTACACCTGCCGCATCGCGCGCTACGAGTCGTGCTTGCGGAACGTGAACGACACGCGCCCGCCTGGCACCGACGCCTGCCTCGGGATTTCGTGCGCAAACTCCCTTTGGAAGTCGGCCCCCGTCATGCTGTACATGGCGCAAAGTCTAGCGTCTTACCCAATTGGACGATGAAACCAAAATCGTAGTTCACAGGCGGAACTCTGGCCTTCATTTGTTTTTTCATTTTTTCGATGCCCGCCAATCATATACCCGAGTCCTAACTGGGGGCGGTGTATACAATGCGGTGTGTTTTGTCTGTATATGCAACCAAATCATTGCTTTCTGTCCCAAGTTGTGAGTTGCCAGCAACACATCGCCATAAATGCTCGCCGTGACTGTTTGTATAAAGCTTTAGTCCCCACTTTTTTCCCTCTGTATCGTCCGGACAACGGTATTTGTCAGTGAAAGGAAATGGAGCGGATGAATCGCCCGTGAATCGAAACAAATAGGTATAATTCCAAGCTCCATCGGCAATAGCGGCGATCCAACGACATTGACCGTCAGTTAGGCACGACGTTTGATCCTCTTGGTGTGGTACACACACGGAAGCATCGCCACTTGATGCATCAGACAGTCGACACTTTCCAATGCGCTTAGTTAGTGAAATACCCGAAATTTCTTCCGTAAATGCGTCCCACTGATGAATTCGATAGTCGGTAACAACGTCAGATTCGTTGACGGTCTTCTTAAGGGCACCCCCTAGTACAGTATCCTGCGTGTCGTCATAAACGGAGCTTTCATCTTCTACTCCTCCGGGAGCCGGACCGCGGACCCAACTGGTAGTAGTTTCACTTACCAATGGAACAGGAAGCCTATTATCTGCAGCAACCGGGTCTTCGCCGCCTTTTTTGCGTAACAAAATCACAACAACGATGATGATAATCACAACAACAACGAATCCGATGATTCCAGCTTTTACACGACCCGAGAATGAAGACATTGTTTTCCTTTGAAAACAAAATGATTTACCAACGTTGTCACAAGGAAAGAAAATGAATTTTTGTCACTTTTGTCACCAACACTTTTGTCCACAGCAACCGAATTTTTGTCTTTTTTTTTGTCACTTTTTTTGTCACTTTTTTGTCACTTTTTGCCACGGCCCCGCGGCAACCAGTAGACACACACCATCCAAACAACAACCAACAGAAGTTAAACCACCCGAACCACTTCTACACAATGGCTCGCTCCAAGCAGATCTGCTTGATCGCAGGCGGCCCACCGGGACCGCGTCGTGTTCTGCGCAAACGCAGGCGGACCGCTCGGTACGGCATTTATTACGGCAAGCACACGGACCCGAACGGCGACGTCTACGAGGGCCAGTGGCGCGACGGCAAGCGCCACGGCCAGGGCAAGGAGACGTACCCGGACGGCGTCTTCTACGACGGCGAGTGGCGCGACGGCGAGCGCCACGGCCAGGGCAAGTCCAGGTTTCCGGACGGCGCCGTCTACGACGGCGAGTGGCGCGACGGCGAGTGCCACGGCCAGGGCAAGTACACGGGCGACGGCGACGTCTACGAGGGCCAGTGGCGCGACGGCAAGCTCCACGGCCAGGGCAAGTTAACGTCGTTGTCCGGCAAAGTCGTCTACGAGGGCGAGTGGCGCGACGGCAAGCTCCACGGCCAGGGCAAGTTAACGTCGTTGTCCGGCGAAGTCGTCTACGAGGGCGAGTTTCAGGACGGCAAGCGCCGCGGCCAGGGCAAGCAGACGTACGCGAACGGCGCCTTCTACGAGGGCGAGTGGAAGGACGACAAGTGCCACGGCAATGGCAAGCAGGCGTACCCGGACGGCGCCTTCTACGAGGGCGAGTTTCAGGACGGCAAGCGCCACGGCCAGGGCAAGGAGAGGTACACGGACGGTATAACCCTCGAGGGACGGTGGCGTCACGGGGAACTCCAGCCGTCGTATCCCGACCCCCCCGCGGACTTCAAATGCCCTATCTCTAAGGAGCTGATGGACGATCCTGTGGTGACCGACGGCGGGGGGACGTACGAGCGGGAGTGCATCGAGGAGTGGCTGAGCACGCGCAACACGGACCCGGAGACCAATGCCGAGCTGGAATCGCGGCGTCTGGTGCCGAACAGAGCTCTGCTCCGCGTGATCTCCGCCTGGAAGCAGAAGCACGAGAACATTGTGTTGTGAGTACACCAAAAATGAAAAGGGAATTAAAACAAATGAACGGCGGCACAATCACACTGATCATCACTGCAGTCTTCGGTTTATCGCTGACTATGATGCTATTTTTACGCTGATCATCACTGGGGAACAACGTAAATCGACGGAAACGCATCGCTACGAGCAGCGGTGAGCGCATCGTTTGTCGTCATGAAACAGTTGTATTGTTTTAATTAGGCGTGATTTCGACGATCGCAAGCAGGCGCAAGGGTGCACCCACGGAAAAAAACATGTGTTCGAATTGTAAATGCAGCCACAGTTGTGAAATCTTTTTTCAACCGCGCGCTACGAGTCGTGCTTGCGGAACGTGAACGACACGCGCCCGCCTGGCACCGACGCCTGCCTCGGGATTTCGTGCGTAAACTCCTTTTGGAAGTCGGCCCCCGTCATGCTGTACATGGCGCCCGATGCTAACACGACGTCCGCCACAATCGGGTGGCGCGGCGTCGTGCTCTGCCGCTCCTTGGTGCGGATGCGGAACACGCGCTCCGCGCCGTACGAAATGCCGACGACCGTCCCGCCGCCCGACAAATGCCGTTCGTCGTCGCTGTGGGCCGACAGGTAGTCCGTCCCGTCGCAGTACTGATTCACCAAAATGCCATTGAAGTCCGTGCCGTGCGCCGCGTTCACGGCCGCCAGAAGCGGCCGCAGAGACGGCGAGAGCGGAATCGACGCCGCCAGCTGGCCGGAGTAGCGGTACCCTTCCGAGTCGTCCGAAAAAAAGCCGACGTTGCGCTGCTGACGGCACGGTCTCCCCATCACACGAATTTCCGGTTTGACCGCCAACAGCGGCACCGCCTCCGCGACGCACCGTTCCAGCAGCGCAACCTGTTGCTCGTCCAGCTGCACCACCGAGAAACGCGAGTCGCTCTTCGACGCCCTCGCGACGGCAGCGTTGGACGGTCCCGCCGCCGGGCCGCCGTCCGCATTCTCGTGCGGTTCCTCGCGTTGCCGTTTCGGCATTCGTGCTGTGGCCTCGCGGGCGGCTGTGATTTCGTTGGCGATCCGATCGATGTATTTTTGTCACTTTTGTCTCCAATGCTTTTGTCACTTTTGTCACAAACACTTTTGTCACAAACACTTTTGTCACTTTTTTACCGTGCCCTCCGCTCCGGCCGGACGCGCCGCACTCCACACAACACCCACAGAGCACCCGCAGCAACCACACCCACCCTCACCCCCACAACCAAAAGTACTATAACCACCCGAACCACTTCTACACAATGGCTCGCACCAAGCAGATGGCTCGTATGAGCACCGGCGACATGGCGCCGAGTAAGGTGATTGCCCGCCTTGCGGAGGCCCAACGAGGGCCTGTTTTCCGCGACCACAATGGATACCGGAAGCGCCGTCGGTGCCGCATCGTGGTGCAGGAGCTGGACGAGTGGCAGCACGGCAAGCCCCACGGCCAGGGCAAGGAAACGTACCTGGACGGCGCCGTCATCGTGGTCTGCCACGATGGCGCGTGGCAGGACGGCAAGCCCCACGGCCAAGGCACGATGACCGCGGCAAACGGTTGCGGCGCCGTCTACGACGGCCAGGGCAAGTACCAGGGCGAGTACCACGGCCAGGGCAAGTATACGTACCCGGGCGGCGGCGTCTACGAGGGCGAGTGGCGCGGCGGCAAGCGTCACGGCCAGGGTAAGAAGACGTACCCGGACGGCGACGTCTACGAGGGCGAGTGGCGCGACGGCCGATTGATAGGTTTTTCTGACGCGACTCTCGGAAAACGCTTCGTCGGACACGTTTCAGACGAGGCGTTTGCCGAGGAGGCTGAGCGGCGCGGCTACAAGCGGCAACGAGGCGCCGGCGCCGCTGCTGGGGCAGAGACAGCGGGTAGTGGTGGTGCCGCTGCGCCCGAGCCCGCTGCGACGGCCGCCATGTGATTTCGACGATCGCAAGCCGGTGCAAGGGTGCACCCACGGAAAAAAACATGTGTTCTAATTGTAAATGCAGCCATGGTCGTGAATTTTTTTTCAACCCCCGCCGATCATATACCCGACTCCTAACTGGGGGCAGTGTATACAATGCGGTGTGTTTTGCCTTTATATGCAACCAAATCATTGCTTTCTGTTTGTCACTTTTGTCACAAACACTTTTGTCACAAACACTTTTGTCACTTTTTTACCGTGCCCTCCGCTCCGGCGGGCGAGCACACCAACCGCGACCGCAGCCCTCCCGCGACAACAACCCTCCCACTTCAATGCCAGCAACGCAACAGCGGGGGCCATGGCAGTGTGGCGAGTGTGGGAGAAAGAATGGCTCGCGGTACCACGTCCTGAACGGGACCGCGGGATACGCGCCGAACACGAAGGCACTTTGTTCGCCGTGCGCGAAAACCGACCAGTTTAAGGGTGTTTGTGTTGAGGACAAGTCCTGGCGCAACAAAAAAAAGGCCACGAAGCTGCTCCAACCGGGACTGGAGAACGAGGAGCTGTTCACGGCCACGGCCCAGCAGATTCTGCGGGAACGCGCGGCGGCTCCAGCGGCGGCGGCAGCGCAGGAGGAGGCAGCTCCGGCTCCGGCGGCGGCAGAGGACATGGACATGGAGTCGTCGACCGAGCAGCTCAGGCCGGTGGGCCAGAACACTGGCGGCGACACCGACGGCATTGCCAGCGTCATCGATGCCTGCCTCGCGCAGCCCACGGAGGAGGCGATCGGGGCGGCACACCTCGCGCTCTATCGTTACAAGCGAGCCCACCCCGGCGACACTGATGCCGCAATGCTGGAGGACGCCCTCGAGAGCGCGAAGCGAGTGTGCCGCCGCACAGACGGAACTCCCGCACAACCCTTTCGCGACATCCGTCCCGTGGCGGGCGAATTGTAAATGCAGCCACGGTCGTGAATTTTTTTTTCAACCCCCGCCCCGCGCCGCCTCGCCCGCCGCCGTCCGCGGCACATGGAGCCGCTCGGGCGGGAGGACCTCTACGCGGTGCTGAAGAGCTACATCACGCAGTATGGCCTGGTGCGCAACCAAATCGAGTCGTACAACTTCTTCTGCACCACGCAGCTGCCGAGCATCATCCGCGAGACGCCGCAGATCGTGGCCACCGACAAGAACGACGTGACCCACACCATTGAGTTTTTGGACGTGCACGTCACGCAGCCACGTACGCGCGAGTCCGACGGGTTTGTGCGCCCGTCCGTATCGCCGCACGAGACCGCGCTGCGCGGCCAGACGTACAGCTCGGACATCCTGGTTGACGTGCGCTACAGCCGCAGCGACCAAGCGGACGAAGACGCCAGGATTTACACGGGCGTCGAGATGTGCCGCATCCCCGTAATGATGGGCAGTCGGTACTGCGCGACGCGAGGGCAGTACGACCCGAAGGTGCGCTGCAGCATCGACCAGGGCGGCTACTTCCTGATCAACTCCTCCGAAAAGTCCATAATCTGCCAGGAAAAACTGGCCATCAATCGCGTGTTCGTGTGGCCGCGTAAGAGCCAGACCAAGGACAAGTTTATATGCGAGATACGCAGCTGCCATGAGAAGAAGCTGCGCAGCACGAGCACGCTGACAATGGGTATCCGCGACTTTGCCGGCGGGCAGTTACCCAAGATTGTGGTCAACCTGCCCTTTGTCGACATGCAGTGTACTGTCTGCCAGATCTTCTGCGTGCTCGGCTGCCGCACCGTAACGGAGATGATGCGGTACGTGGACCCGGTCGGCGACCCCGACGGGTGCGGTGCTGTGGTGCAGAATATCCTGAAGGATGACTTCTGTGCGGAGGACACGCGCGACTCAATCATGCTGCAGGTCGGTCGCAAGTGCGGCCACGCGGACAACACCAAGGCCATGAGCTACATGACGCACATCATGGACTGTGAATTTCTGCCGCACATTGGGCTCACGTCTTCCGCGGCGGACCTGTGCGCCAAGCGAGTGTTCTTTGGCTTCATGATACGCAAGCTCGTACTGGTTTTCCTGGGCAAGCTGGCCACGGACGACCGCGACGACTACATCAACAAGCGTGTGGACGGGCCGGGGATGCTGATGAGCCTGCTGTTTCGCCAGCTGTGGCGTCAGTTTCTAAAGACGGCCACGGTGGGGTTCGCCAAGACGCTGGACGGCAACAAGCAGCTGAACGTGCCCGACCTGCTTCGCGCGACCAAGGTCTCCAGCGGCATCCTGTACGCGTTCTCGACGGGCTCGTGGGGCGTCAGTAAGTCCGCGGGCGACCGCGCGGGCGTGGTCCAGATGATGAACCGCGCCAGCTTTTTTGCCGTGCTGGCCGCGCTGCGCCGCATCAACACACCGGTGAACAAGGACAGTAAAAGCCCGCCGGTGCGGCAGCTGCACGCCAGCAGCTGGGGCGTCGTGTGCGCTACCGAGACACCGGAAGGCGCGTCGTGCGGTCTGATCAAGAACCTTGCCTTGCTGGCGCACAGCCGCGTCGGCTGCTCCTCGGCGCTTCTGCTGCCCGTGGTGCGGCGCCTGGCGCGGTTTGCGCCGCTTCGGGACGGCGGGCAGTTTGTGTGGGACGCGCCCGACAGATGCCACGTACTGCTGAACGGTAAGTTCGTCGGCACCGTGCCCTGTCGCGATGCGGCACTAGCGGACCTGCGCGCGTTCCGGCGCTGCGGCATGCTTCCGTTTGACACCACCTTGGCGCGCATGAGTGGCGCCAACTGCATCGAGGTGGACTCCGACCCGGGCGCGCTGTGCCGCCCCGTGTTCTGCACGGACTCGCACGCCCGGATACGAGAGCTGTGCGTGTCCGAGCGCCGAGCGACGCGCGGTCCCAAGCGCCTGTTCCAGCGCCTTATGGACGAGGGCTGCATCGTGTACCTGGAGAAGAAGGAGGAGCGCTCACTCATGGTGGCCATCGACGTTGTGGCGGCGGTCGCGCAAGACATTGAGTTTTTTGAGATCCACCCGCTCTGCATCATGGGGCTCTGTGGCAATCTGATCCCGTTCCCGGAGTTCAACCAGGCGCCGCGGAACACGTACCAGGCCGCAATGGGCAAGCAGGCACTGGGGCTGTCGTGCTGCAACGCCATGAACCGATTTGACACGGTGTCGCACATGATGCACTCGCCGCACCGCCCCATCGTGGACACGATCGTGTCCGAGATCATCGGCACGCCGGTTCTGCCGTCGGGGCAAATGCTAGTGGTGGGGATCATGGCCTACGGCGGGTACAACCAAGAGGACAGCCTTATTATGAACGCGGGCACCATCGAGCGCGGCATGGGGCGTTGCGACGTCTACCGCACACACAAGTACGACGTGCCGCTCACCGGCCAGGAGACGTTCCTTGTCATGGTGCCTCCAAAGGACTGCACGGGCCGAAAGTACGGCGATTACACCAAGCTCTCGTCGCGTGGCTGGCCAGCCGTCGGCACCGAGGTTGTGTCCGGCGACGTGCTGCTGGGCATCGTGATGGAGACGAAGCAGGAGGCGCGCGACTGCAGCGTCATCTACAAGCACGGCCCGGCCGTCGTCGACGCAGTCTGGACCTGCGACAACAAAAACGGGAAGCAGCGAGTCTGCGTGCGCACGCGCGAGCACCGCCTACCTCGTCCCGGTGACAAGTTCAGCTCGCGACACGGTCAGAAAGGCGTGATCGGACGCATCATGCCGCACGCCGACATGCCGTACCGCCAGGACGGGCTGGTCGTCGACATCCTGGTCAATCCGCATGCCATCCCGAGCCGCATGACCATCGGCCATTTGCTCGAGACGGAGATAGGTACCGTCGGCTGCATGCTCGGCTCTTTCGCCGACGCGACGGCTTTTGGCGGGTGTAGCGTGCACCAAGTGGCCGAGACCTGCGACGAGGTGCTGCGGCGCACCGGTGCCGACTGGGTCATGGACAAGAACTGCAACAGCACCATGATCTGTGGCGTCAGCGGCGAGGTTCTCACGACGCAGTGCTTCGTCGGGCTGACGTGGTACCAGAAGCTGAAACATATGGTGCGCGACAAGGCCCACAGCCGCACCACGGGGCCCGTCGCAATTATGACGCGCCAGCCGCTGGAAGGCCGCAGCCGCGGCGGCGGGCTGCGGTTCGGCGAGATGGAAGTTCAGTGTCTGCTGGCCTACGGCGCGGCCAAGAACACGCGAGAGTTTCTATACAGCAAGAGCGACCCGTTCAAGGCCTTCTATTGCCGGCAGTGCGGCCGTTTGTGCGAGCCGCCCTGCACGGACAGGAAGAAGCACATCGTGCGCTCGAAGCACGCCTTCTGTCGGCACTGCGACAGCTTCAACTACATCTCGCGCATCGAGATTCCGTACTGCGGCAAGCTTTTTCTGCAGCTGCTGCAGGCGGGCAACATCGACGCTAGGCTGCAGACCGTACCGGACGCCTCACTCGCCGCCAGTCTCGCGTGAGGGGGGGTCCAGCAGGAGCAGCTCGATCAGATAGGCCAGGTAAACTAGCAGCACCAGTTTGCATACCTCGCGCTTCGAGTCGAAAAAAGTGCCGGACAACTTTTTGGGCGTGGGGAATAAAGCGGATGCGTGGTGCTTGGAAGATGTTGACGGTTGCATCTTTCATAAACACCATAGTTATCGTGTACATCATTCACAGCTACAAGTAAAAAAAATATAGGCGCCAAGGAAAACATGACGTCGTGGTTTCGCCGCAGCAGCGCGCCCACATCTTGCATGACAGGTGTTCTCAACGACGCGGACTTTGACACGGCTGTCAAGCGCGCCAAGCAGTGCCCCAAGTGCCTGGCCGAGATCGGGGTTGCCGAGCGCGAGCATCAGAAAAACTTGCGGCGCGGGCGCAAGGGGCAGGACCCGACGGCGGACGAGGGGTTTATGGCAAAGGTCTGCCACCGCTGCGGCACGACGTCCAAGGGCTTGCAGTCGATGGACACGTTGAAAACACCCGAAGGCTTCACGCGCGAGGCGTTGCACCGTGGGCAGAACGCCACGCGGCAGGCCTGCTACAACCGCATCCACCGCAAGTTTGGGGACCTCGGTACCGCCGGGTTGCGGAAAGCAGCGCTGATGCTGGGGGCCTCGCGGGCGGACATTGTGGACAACGACCGCAAGCACCTGCTGGATCTTGTCGTCGGCAGCTACATGCAGCACCACGGGGAGAACCAGTGGGCCGACACGCGAGCCAAGGTCGCCGCCAATCAAGTCCGCAAAAACACCGACAAGCGCCTAAACGAAAAGACGCAGCACAAGCGGGCGTCGAAAGTTGTCGCGCGGCGGCTGCAGCGGCGGCGCGCGGACGCTCTCGCACGCGAGCGCGCGGGAGCCGAGAAATCGCGGCAGAACCGAGCAAAATTTCTCGAGCTGGAGGCCGACGAGTTTTCCGACGCGGCGGGCTGCGAGGCTTTCACCAACGACCCGACAGAGTGCCGCGGTTCAGGTTGCCACTTCGACGACGAAGACGGCGCATGCGTTGCCATGGAGGTCCACCAAGCCCGCGAGGAGCGGAAGAACCGCCGGCGCCGGCGTATGCTCTTTGACGACGGCCACGACAGCCCGCCCATGTCGCCAACCAGCTCTCCGCGGGTAAGTAAAGCCAAGCCACCGCGGCGGCGCCACGCGCCCTTGGGCGAGGCCAAGTACGCCCCTGGAAAGTTGGCGCGCGGGCAGGACCGGCGCATGTGGCGGTCGGTCAAGGATAAGAACGGGTTCTACCGCTGGACTCAGCGCGGGCGTTAAGAAACTGGAAGTCCGCAGAATCGCAGATTCGTCAGCAAATTCCCTTCGGTGTCGAGACACGCGCCCGTTTTTTCCGGTGTCAGGCACACTTCGCTGTGGTGACATGAATACGAAGAGGTATCGTCACACAGTCGAACGCACCGGCTCACTAATGGATTTGTAAACAGCAAACATCTACTTCCGTCCCCGCACTCTCTGTCCGTCTTACAATGCAGCCGCTCGCATTGTTTTCTGGTAATATTGCAGCTGAAACCATCAACACATGGCGACCGCGAGTCGCACTGTCTTCCACAAACAGATGAATTGGACTTTTGGGTTTCTTCCGGCCGGTCCTGCGTGGGTACTGTGTCGCACTGCTCCCTGTGGCCGACCGCGTCAGTTCCAGTGCATCGGTTGCGCGCCGGGCTGAACTGGCACCGGTAAAAGTTCCCGTCTTCGCCTTGATAATACTGCCGGGCGCACGCGCGCCCCGGCGATCGGGCACAGTCACTCTCGATGACCCGCGTGGTGCACGCCTCTCCCGTTCGGTCGCGATCGTCGTTGCCGGCGTATACCAACAATACCAATGCGACCAAGCCGAATATCACAGCGAGCCACAGCAACATATTTTCCTAGCAAACTTTTTTTTCAGTCCATGTGACTGCCGTCGGATCATCACATTACACAACGCCTCGCCGCATGTGCTGCCTTCGGTCTCTCCACTTCTGCATGCTGAGAAAATTCCAGTGGTACACGTACATTCTTCTGGTTGCCACAGAAACCCGGCGGCGCATCGCGTGCATGCGAGCGCCCCGCCCAAAGATCCCACAGTTACCCGAGCCCGAGTCTGAACCCGAGCCCAGCGCGACAATGGACGAGATGCCGCCGCCGGAGTTCTGGGAGTGACAAATAAACTGTGCCTCATGGCTTGCTCCCTCAGTTTGCAATTTTTCGTTGTATGTTCAAAAAGACAGAGATGCCAACTTCTGCATCGGACAATGGTGTGCAAACCGCACCTTACGCGGCAGTAATTCCCCTAGGTTCGTGGTGTATGTTTTGCACGAATCTCGTTGTCAACAATAAACGAGTTCAGGCGTTGCCGTTGGACTGGTTGTTTATTTCGCCAAACAGTGTTAGACACATGATTGAAACAGACTTCGCCTATCTGCATGACCAGTTTTATATTGCAAAAACGGACTGGTGTTTGCAACCGTGTTCGCAACACACGTTTTACCACGCAATGGATACAGCATACAGTGTTGACTTCAAGGATAAACATGTGTTCAACCACCACGATCTGACCGATCCGCAAGTACTTGAAACGTCCGAGAGGCGCACAAAAAGACTACTGAAGATCGTTTTTGGTCAGAAATCGAAGTTGTTTGTTATGACCAGCCTGCCCCTGGACAACAAAGACGTGGAATACGTGAAGTTTCAAAACGCATGCACTGAAGTATATCTGTCAGCGTGTTCAAAATACGAAAACTTTGACTTTGTGTGCGTATTTCTACATGACGGACCCACGGTGCCTTGCGGCTCTATTACGAAGAAAGAACGAACAAAGCTTTCTTTTTGGAAAGCAAGAAACACCGATTTTATCAAGTGACCGGCTATGGCGCCACTTGCTCCCCGTCGCAACCGCACCTCACGATAGCGCGTCGCGCTGTCGACACGCGACAGGCAGCCGGTTAACTTTTTTTTTAACTGAGGCTCTGCGTCCGAGTGCTGCCGAGCGAGCATGGACCGCGGTTTCCTGGTCGCGCTCGCGGAGAAGGAAATCAAAAACCGCCGGTACGGACAACTGCAGGCTGACCTGCGCAACGTGGCTAATGAATCCGCTTTCGGACAGCACACTGCAGAGTTCTTTACGACCGACAACGTTTGCAGCGTTCCAAACAGTCTGTTTTGGAGGGACTTTCTGGCAAAGATCAACGACGTCGCGTTTGCCGATCAAAGTTTGTTTGACCGGCTGTCAATCTACGAGTATACAAATGTTGTGGCGTCCAGAGCTCTCAACCTAAGCATGGGCGTGGCGCATCCAGACTCCTCAAAGCTAAACGGCGTGGCGCGCGCGGTCGCAGAGCTCCAGGGTGGGACATGCCAGGCATTGCTGCGGCGTCGCGCGGCCAACGGGGACCTAATCTACCTTCGTGCGAACGACGTTTGTCCAAAGCGCGCGACAAAACTGAAGCACTTTGGCGACCATTTTGTTCGCTCACACCTGGACACCGTGCGGTTTTCGAATGCAACCAGCACCGCGGCGTTTATTCAACCACCTTGATGTTGTCAAGCAGCACCGTGCGGCAGCGCTTGACAACGGCCTCTTGGTACTTGGACTTACCCTGGAGGCCGGCAACCTCCTCGGGGCTGAGATCGCGTCCGAGCTCGGTGCGCGCAATAACGAGGGCGGAGTGCATGGGCATCAGCATGGTCTTGGACGCCTTGCACTTGCCGCTGCGACACACGGCGCTTCCAAACCAGCCGGACCTCATAGGCATGTCGCAATCGCAGCGCAACGTGTCCCACGTGCACGGCATACTGAAAGGGCTGCACATCTGGACCACCGTGTGGGGACCAACCTTGCGCACGTCGTCGTACTTGCAAAAGTCCGGCTGCTGGTCCAGCCAGGCAACAAAGCCACCGCAACCGGCGTCCTCCAGCGCACAGGCGTAGTAACGACGGCCGCGATTCGCGGCACTTTTTGCACTCTTGCCACCCGAGGCGGTCTTGATCATCAGCGGCTTGCCGCACACACACATAGGCATGATCGTCCGCGCGCTGCCGGTATTGTGCCGATACACCAAAAAAAATGTTCTTGTGTTTTGTCATTTTTTGTCATTTGTTTGTCACATTTTTTGTCACATTTTTTGTCACATTTTGGAAGCTGCTCATTTGGAAGGCAGCTTGACGGAGGCAGAGCTGCTCAAGATCTCGCGTCCGCGATCGCTCTGTGGTAAAATCACGTAGGACTTGTCCGGCGCGAACTCGCCGCTTTCCTCCAGGTCGAACGCATTCTCGACCACCGATGTCGTCCCGAAGACGTCTGTCCACTGGTCGCCAATGTTTAGCAGGATCTCGCTGTTTGCCTCCACATTCTTTCGACACTTTGACTTGTACAGATGGATCTCACCCCGGCGCGAGAAATGGTCAGGCATGTGAAACATCTTGAGCGGCATGTCGTCATCGAGCAGTTTGAGCTGCCGCTTTGAGAACGCCTTGGACCTGGTGGGCCGGGCAGTCACGACCACACGGTTGACGGCGTGCGGGATGGTCTTGTACAGCTTTGCGACGTCGGTGTTGATCCGGTCTGTTTTAGCAAAGATTAGTGTGTCGTCGATGTCGAACACTGTGCTGTACGGCGACGCATTGTCCAATGCGGACGCAGCGTTGACAAAGTGTTGTGCCCAGGTGCAGGCCGCGCTAGTGTTTTTGCACTCGTAAATGAGGAAGTGCGCGGAGTTGGACTGCACGCGCTTCATTGTCGCCTCGCTTTATCTCATAAAGAATTTTTTTTAGCGTGCGTGCGTGTAGTAGCGTACAATCTCCTCCATCAGCGGTCGGGTGCAGATCTCGACCTGCAGGTATTCGATCAACGCGACAAGCTGCGCGTGGTGGCGCACCACCACCTCAAAACCGTCGCCAAACTCCGCGCCCAACGTTTTCATCGTAAGGTCCGCGGATGTCAAGGAACGAAAGCGGACGGGCTTGTCGGACCAGAATTGTTGCGCCTGTCCCAGCAGGCATTCCTCGAGATCCGCGACGCCGTGCACGAGTAGACAGGAGCGAACACCGCGTGGATCCTCTTGTGCTAGGTGGACATCACGCACAAACGTCAGCATGTTTTTGGAGAGCGGCACGACGGCTCCGTAGTCAATCATCACAATCTTGTTTTGTTGCGAGTTCCACAGAAAGTTGCCCGCGTTGGCGTCGGCAAAGACCAGTGCGTCGTAATGCAGCATGCGGAACATGCACGCGATGACGCAGCCCAGCAGCCGGGCCGGGACAGCTTTGATGCACCGCGGGTCGCTCAGTGGCACTCCGTCCACAAAGCGGTACAGCAGCATATCGGCCGTGCTGCGCCGGGGGTCAACCTCGGTGGTCTGAATCTCCGGCGTGGCAGCGAGTCCCTTGCTGTCGCGAACCTTGGACCACATGGCAAGTTCGTGGCCCATGTCCAACTCGCGGAGCAGGGAGCTCGCGGTGCGGTCGATCGCCGCGGGAAGCGACGAGTTAATAATCCCCGATAGCACGGACCCTGCGGTCAGCCAGGCGATCTCGCCTTCGAGCGTCTTCTGTACGCCCGGCTTGCACACTTTTACGGACCACCGCTGCGCCGCAGCGTCGCGCGCCTCAAACACATAGCTCACGGAGCCAGCAAACGACGGGCGCTGTGAGACGCAGAGCCCGTCTACGCTGGGGACGTCAAACGCGGCAACGCCCTTGTCAACCGCGGTGGAGTAACCGATTTCTTTATACTGCTGCAGCTTGCCGCTCAATCCGTCCGAAGATCCCACAATAAACTGGTAGGCGGCGGGGAGCATTACTTCTTAAATCTGTTTTTACCCGCAAACAAAAAAAACACACGGACGCAGTCCACGTGCAGCCACTCGTCCGTACAAGATGCAGAAGCAACTTTTGAATGGCAAACGGGACTGGGTTGTATCGGCGGTGACCGTTGGATGGTTGGCACGGTGGCGGCGCGACATCGCCGTGCGTCTAATGCGATGTGTTTTTGACGAGATGGGCGCCTCCGAGGGCTTATGCATGGTCAGTTCGCTGCAGGGCATGGAGCAAGACGCATCGGTCACTGCGTGGATCGCAAAGCAGTGCCCGCGGGATTTGCGACAAGACGCGTGCGCGACGTTTGTAGAGGGGCGACACTACGAGAGCGGCCGTGGCTGGCTGGGCTGTGGAATCGTCGGAGCGCTGTGTCTATGTTGCATTGCAAACATCCACGGGATACCGTCGGTCATCACCCGCCGGACCAGCCGCAGCGCGACGATGTGGGGCGCAGTGGCCGCGTTTGCGGCGTTCCGCCCCTAGAGCTTCTGCGAGCCGACAACCTGCAGCTGCCCAACCGGTGCCCACAACAAGGTCGCTACCTTGTCGTTGCGCGGCGACTGCAACGAGATAAATACTTCAATCCCGCCGCCTTCGGTCGCTCGCACCGGGCTGTCTCCCACAGGCTCCGCTTGCACAGGCGCGCCGCCCGGTGGCGTGTACTGCAGACGAACCTTGCGGTTCAGGATATCCTCAACCATGGTCAGCGGTGTTTTGTAAATCGTGTGGATGTCGCGCGACTCCGCCAACGCGGCAATGCCCTCCCAACACATGTCGTCAAGAGCGCGGAGGAAGTGAGATACCTTCGCGCGGACGGTTGCACGTGTGTGGGCAGACGTGTCGCCGTGCGCATGCACAATCTTCGCCCCCGTGGCCACATGCTGGTTCGCAAACCCGGCAACGATTCCCATTGGCGTCCAGAACAAGTCAACGTTTGGATTGACGTCCTGGGCAACGTCACACTGCTGCAAAAACCACGGCCATTCAACGGCGTTGGGGGATTTGAGGTAAACCAAGCCTTCCTTGCCCAGAGACGTTTCCGTCCTGGACACCAAGCGAGCCCCGGTGTCGTTTATCGGGAACGTGCACCCGCGCCCCGCTAGCGGCAATTCGACGCGTGTGTACGGCAAGCCGCTGCTAAGAATCAGCCCATCCAGTCGATAGAAGCCGACGAAGGCGCCCTGTGGGATGTCCCGCGCTGCTCGCGGGCAGTGCTTCTGGATGCTGACCTTGTCGATGCAACCCCTCTGCTCAATGATACAAGCAACGGCTTGGTTTTGTTGCACATGCACATCGGACATTGCGTCCTTGTCGCACGCGTCTTTTACGATTACCTGCGCGATAAACCACTGGTTGAAGGCGAGCGTGTCGGCTTCGGTCACCTGAAGCGGCACGTAGCTTTCCATAGCGCGCCTTGGCGTTGCTGTCAAGACGTGGCACCGACGAGGGGTAACACGCTCGCGGGGATATGCATTTTTGTCACTTTTTTTGTCACAAAAGTTTTGTCATAATGTCATACAACTTTTGTCACAAATGAATTTTTGAACTTGGCTGAACACGAGTTGGAGATAGAGTTAACTTCAACTGAACTTGTCTCCTTATCGTTCGTGTCCGTAAAAAAATCCAAGATGTATACAAATGACATCCAAGCGCCAACGCAAAAACATTCCGTCTTTTGTGGCACAGGACGACTGCCCGGCAAGCAGGAAGCCGCATACCAATCGTGCCATAGGTGTAGTTCGCTATCACCGGAACAGTTCTCGTCACGATAGTAGGTGCACAAATGACAAATATCCATATTTGTCATGGGATGGGGCCGGTTTCTGTTGCAATTCCCATCCTGATGTGAACAAATTGGGCAAAAAAAAGGCTGTTTTCCTGGCTGGCGGACCGGGGTCAGGAAAATCTTTTGTGGCTTCGTTGAAAATTTCCGGTGTGTCGTTAAAAAAACTTGGTTTCAAAGCCATCAATTCTGATGATGATTTCGAAGCCGCCTTGCACCATAGCAGCATTAAGATGACGCCTGAAAACATATTTTCCACACAAGGACAGAAAATACGCGAACGTACAAAACGATATACCGCAGAAAAGCTCCGACGCGCTCAATCGTCCCGTTTAGGTCTGGTTATTGACGGGACCGGTAAAGATGTTGCAAAAATCCGAAAGCAAAAAAAACAGTTAGAGGAGCTGGGATACACAACATGGATGGTTTTTGTGGAAACGTCGCTGTCAGTTGCTCTTAGACGAAACCGTATGCGTCCGCGGAGCTTACCTGACAACGAGGTCGAAATCTTCTGGCATCAAGTAATGAAAAACAAGCCCAAATTTTACACACAATTCGGATCTAATATGCATACCATTCGTAACGAGACGATAAAGGAGGTCAAAACGCAGTTTGAAGCATTTTTGAAACATATCCTAAAATCGAAAATGAAACCCTCTCGGTGTGTGTAAAGACAAAAGTTGGGGCCCGTCATTGTTTGCGCTGCGCTGCACGCCCTTGGTCACCGTCGCGTTAAAGCAGTGGTGCGAGGGCCGCGACTGGTGTTTGCAGCCCCAGGCCTCCAGCAGCATCTTTTTTATCATTGTTACAATTACAACTAAGTAAATTTTCACGGTTTGGATCGTTGCAGCAATCTCCGTCGCATTGTTTCCACACAACCGAAACGATGATTACCGCCGAAAAAAAACAAAATTGCAAACAAGTAGGAATTTTTTTAAGAGTAAGTTTCATAGCAATTTGCCAATTTTTTAAATTTTTCTTGTGTTGCGTGTGTACCAGACTTATCGGGGTGCAATTTCAATGCATGTTTTCTGTAGCATTGCTTCACGTTTTGAGTTTTTTCACAATGTATATCCGCACACCTTGCAAACCTTTTCTTGTTTACACATCTCACCTGTGCATCTTTGTCTTCGTGGCTACACGCAATGTGATCTGGGTTCCCGAAGAAATAGCTATCTTTTGAATAACCGTACTGATTGGTTGCTCGAGCCGACTTCTTCTTGGCGGGTTGCTGTAGCGTCGATCGCTTCGATTTCGATACGATTCGCTGTCGTTGCGATACAGGGGCGTTTCGAAGTGCTTTGGTCAAAGTAGCAGAAGGCTTGACCCAACGAAAGGTTCCGTTCGATAACCTCTTGCTCAGCCACAAGTTGCCGTCACCACCCTGTCTCAGACCCCAGGGGGTCTGTCGTGCTTTGAAAGCTGGCGAGGGTCGAGGGTTCATTTTTTCTATAAATCATTTTTTTGCACGTTAGGGCCAATAGTTTAAAATAAAAGTTTTGGATTATAAATGGCATCGTCGCGTCTGGACCCGGAGGGTCTGTGGTGCATCCACGGCAAACGGTACGATCTAAGAAAAAACAACTTTTTGGAAAAACACCCGGGTGGAAGGGAGCACCTCGAACGGTGCCGGGGGCGTGACGTGACGGAGATGTTTGAAAGCTATCACGCTATCGTCGGGACTCCGGGAAAAGCCATGATGGACCCGATGCTCGCAGAACGCCAGGACAGCGTCCCCACGTCGTTGTTTGCGTGGGACAAGCCGGCGCTGTACGATGATGTAAAGCAAAGAGCGCGCCAGTACTTCCGCTCGAAAGCACCAGGTGTGGTCCGTGGCGACGAGCACAAAATGCCGCGAGCGGCGGCGTTACTCAACGCCTTTTTTATTACGTCGTTCTTTGGCGCCGCCTGCGGTTGGTACGTCGGTTCTTGCGGCGCCGGAGCGGTCGCTGCGATGCTGTACTGGTTAGGGCCGAGTGGCCTGATGCACAGCGGCTCACACTCGGCCATTTCCCGCAACAACACCGTCAACTACGCGGCCACGCTGCTCGGTAGCTTCCACACCGCTCCGCTGCACTGGTACGTACAGCACGTGATCGGGCACCACTCTCACACTAACATGCACGGGTACGACCCCGATCTAGAGCACTTCCGACACAACACACCGGGCTACCGCCTGCACCAGCGCCAACCGCAATCGCCCAGACACATCCACTGGCGGGCAGGGATGGCCCTCCAGTCCGTGGCGACGACCGTCGGGCCGGCGCTCTTGAACCAAGTCAGGTACCTCTGGTCATCGACGTTCGAGTGCATGCCCGTGTTGAACCACAACGGCGTACCGTGGCACGTGCTAAACAGAGTGCTTGTGGTTATGCTTACCGTGTTGTACCCGTTTATGGCGTTTGACCTATACACGGCCGCGGCGTTGATCATTGTGCCCTACGGCGTGCACGGGTTCATGTTCTATTTGTTTTCGCAAGTATCGCACCTCCAGGCGCGCCTGTTTTACACGTCCAAACGCGACTGTTGGGCCACCCACCAGGCGCTGTCGTCTTGCGATTACCGCGTCGACTCACGGCTTTGGAACGTTCTGTCGCTGGGCCTGAACACACAGATAGTGCACCACCTGTTGCCGACGGTAGATCCGTGGCACTACCCGGCACTGTCGCGCATTATTCACAAAACACTCAAGGAGCACGGTGTTGTGCCGCTCGTGTTCGAGACATACGCGCAGGCGGCGCGCGGACACGTGGAGTACGTAAGCTCGCTGAACAATGGCGATGCGACTATTCCGGGTTTCTGTTGTCATCGGAAATGATAAAAAATTATGCAAAAAATTGATCGTGAGGGTTTTGCAAACGGGGACAAACCACACATGTGCTAATCTCTCAATCACAACACGCGAGACCAGCCGGTGTCCATTTCTGATTACATTCATTCGAGGCACTCAAAAAAATGTCATTTTTTGTGTTTGCACACACCGGCATTCTTACGGACGGAAGCCAAGATCAACCTTGTCCAGCATTGTTTTCTGTTGTCATTGGAAATGATAAAACCTCCGTTTCTGCTGTTATTCGTCAGCTTGGTGGCACCAGCCGTTTACATTTGGTCTCTACCGTTGCTTGCTCGTGGGGGTTTTGCGAACGGGGACAAAGCACACATGTGCGACTCTCTCAATCACAACACGCGAGACCAGCCAGTATCTATTTCTGGTTACATTCAGACACCGGAAGCGACAGGAGCCATGGCAGCGGCGTTCTTTCCGACGATATTGTTAATTTGGACTGAGACTTTCGCTACCGACAGGGGTATGCTGTCGTCTTTGCTGTTCACTGTATTCTTCTACACATTCCTCATGTCCCCTGTAGAAAGAGGTAAATTTCAACATTTCTTTTCTGTCGCCGGGTTCGCACTATCACTGTTGGTTCATTTCTACGGATTACTCGGTTCACGGGTTGACCTGCGCGTGATCTATACTCTTGCCTGTGTTGCACTGCTCCTAGTTATTACAAATACGTATGTACACCTGTTCATGACAGAACTTCCGCACAATTACATGTGGGTGACAGAGTCGATTGCGATGACGATGATGGTGTCTTTCATGCCAATTTTCTACTACTACATGTGATTTGTTGTTCGCGGCATTCAAAAAAAAATGGTCATTTTTTTGTGTTGGCACGCACCGGCATTCTTACGGGCGGAAGCCAAGGTCAACCTTGTCCTGCACGGTGTCGCGCACGGACTGCCCCGCGGACCCCATGGTCGGGCCGTTGGTCCGGTCGTCCGCGAGGCGAGGCATTGCGGGGACCGCAGTGTCCGACAGGCCCGCGCCGGACGCGGCCACGCGGTCAATGCACGCCATGTACACGCAGTGGATGGCGCACAGCTGTGCAATCATGCACATAGCAGGCGAGAGTCCGCCTGTCTGGTGAGTCTTGAGCATGCTGTACGCGACGTAGCCGGTGATGGCACCGCTGACGCGGTCGACACGAGACAGTTTGCCGTTGGCGGAGTAGCGCTCGTCCATCACGGTGTTGACGGTGTGCACCACGCCAAGGATAGCGATCGGCAGGTGCTGCAGGATGTCATGCTCGAACCAGCCATCGCCGTTGATTGCGAACAGACCGCCGGTGACGGCGACGAGCTCGGTGCCCATCTCCAGCAGGCCGCGCGCCCACGGCGTGATCTCCTCGAGCGGCTGACCGACCATGTCGGAGACAAACTTTGGAAGCACTGCGTAGACGGCGCCAAAGGTCAGGATGTTGTAGCTGGTGGCACGGGCGTCCTGCCACTGTGCGACGTAGGCGTCGTCGGTGACACCCGAGAGGAAGGTCGTCATGATGTACATCATGCCGAACGTCCAGAGGTACTGCCACATCTCGCTGGCGCGGGCGGTGACTGTGTTCCACGCGGTGAAGCAGAGCATCATCTGGCCGATGACGCTGGCCCACATCACAGCCTGCATTGGAAAGCCGTCGTCCTCCTCGACAGCGAGCGCGACGGACGAGTTGGTGTCAGAAATGACAAGAACGGGAGAGTCCTGTGGCCAAGCAAAACCTGCGATGTCCATCTTTTGGTGTGCGTTTTAATTTGTCGTGAAAATATATTTTGGTCTCACGTGCCGTTACCCGAGGGCGCGATCGGATTGCGCAATGCCTGCAAATCGATCACGTCGCTCCACGACGTCGGTCGCGACCGCGCCGCGCAGGAAGTCGTGCGCCTGCGCCCCTGTAGCCACGCCGCCCTGCTCCGCGGTGCTATTGGCCACCACGGCAACGGCGGGCCGCTCGGCCGACTTGGACGTGTCCATGCCCCCGGTCTGAAACGGCAGGGCGAGCTCCGTGATACCTGCAACCGCCTGTCGCACCACCGGGCGCTCGGCCGGCTTGGACGTGTCCATGCCCCCGGTCTGCAACGGCAGTGCGAGCTCCGTGATACCTGCAACCACCTGTCGCACCATCGGGCGCTTGGCGCTCTGCTGGACGCCCACGGGCGCGCCGCTGTCGTGCCCTCGCGGCGCCGACCTCTCGGGCGGACGTTGAGGCCGCCCCGCGCTCCCGGGTGCCAGCGCGTCCGTCGCGCCCAGGTCGCTGCGCGGAGTTTCCTGTGCCAGCTGCACTTTGCGTGGGAGCGCCAGCGACTGAACCTTCAGCCCTCCCTGCGCGGAGTGGAACACCGAGTTTGTGCGGGCGCCGGGCGCCGGCAGCGGCAGCTTGGTGGTGACCTTGAACGACCCCGTCTCCATCCCCTGCGTGGTGGGCACGGTCGAGGCCGACGGTGCACCGAAGCTCCGCGAAGGAAGTCGTCGGCTCGCCACGTGAGCGTCCGGCCCACGGGGGTTGTGGTCGGCCAACCGGCTCATGCCCACCGAGGCGGCGTTGGAGTGGCTATCCGACTGGCCAAGGAAGATCTCGGGCGCCGAGGCGCCCTGCGGCACGGCCAGCTGTCGTATCGCGACCGGCGGTGCGGCAAAGTTGTCGCGGTCACCGATGTCGGCGACCTGTATCTCGCCGCTCTCCATGATCTCCCGGTGGTCCTGGGCCGCCAGTCGACCACGCGACGGCACTGCGTCGCCTTCTTTGTTGCGCTTTGTCGCCGGCAGCGGCCGGGTAATGTCCGTGTACTCGACCTGGTTCTGATGCCCGACGAAGTTTGCTGGCGCCTCGGGGTGCTGCGTCACCGTCGACATCTCGCGCGTGTGGTACGTGCTGTCGGCCGCCATTTCGCGTATCCGGTTGGTTTTTGCGCCCTCGTTCAGCCGGTGCCGCCTGCCGCCGGTGCCGTACATGAGGTCCTCGCGCACCTCCTCGCCCAGGTGCTCCACCTCTTTTTTGTGCAAGCGCGGCCGTTTGTCGTCGTAGCCTTGGCGAAACTGCAGCATTTCGTCGTCGTCGTTCACGTGAAAATCGCCGTTCGGGGGCGGCAGGGGCTCTGCCATGATGTTGTAGACGTTACCACTCTCGTCCACGGTCTGCTGCAGAACCTCTTTGGGGGCGTGCTCCGCCGACGGCTGGAAAAAGGCGCCGGTGTCGATCCCGTCGGACTCGTTCATTGAGATTTGCGTTTGTCTCAGCACGTAGTCCATTTACAGACCACCAACAAAAATTTGGGACTGTTTATTTTTCTGCGCGTACACAAATGGGAATTGGCAGGATCTGGGTTGGTCACAGCACCGCCGTGCTCGTAACGTCTGCAGCATTTCTAATACTGGCCACGGTGGCGGCAATCTTGCTGTTGCATCGACACACGAAGAACAACGAAGCCCCGGACACACCTTACGCGCCTCCTCCGGACCCGCTCAACCCCGATTCTCACGACGACATACACGCAACGTGCCGCTTTGAGAGCGGCAAAGAGCAAATGAGTTCGATGCAGACAAAGTGGCTGTCGGTCGGCGGTGACGGCGTCGGGAATATCAATCAAGATGGAAAGATGCAGAGCAAGAAAGTTTGCCTGAAAACAGCACCGGGGCTGATTGCTGAGTTTGGCTTTACCGGCATTGCTTTTGACATGGAGGGGTGTTTGGGAAACACGGAGAACGATGTAATTGAATGCGCAAATTGGCTGGACAACCTGAAGACAAGTAATGAGATCAAAGACCACGTCAAATCGATCCTCGTGTGTGGCAACATGCCAGGTTTCGCCAAAAGTACGTACGATCGGTTCGATTACGTAGCGCCGATGTTCTACACCGTCGCTAACTGGTATAACCCCGACGGCGACCAATCGGGATGGCGATCAGGTTGCTGCACGGCGACCAATATTCATGATAACATCACGCAATGGGACGCTTACGTTCCGAACAACAAACTGTTTGTCACCTACACAGCGCAAGGCAATCAGCCGGAGACGCACGTGATAGACACGGTACAGTACGACTGGTCAGCAAACTTCCGACTCATTTTAAGCAGCCTTGCGACTCGCGTCGCGAACCACGGTCACCCTGGAATTTTGGGCTGGCCGACGGTACCGACCGATCGCACGGCGACGGAGGAATGCGAAACTATTATCGACAATGCACTGACGGCGTACGGAGTTGTGGATAGCAAACTGCGAGGGGGATGGTGCCAGTGCGCCCCCGACGACAACATTTCGTGGGGGGCAAAGTCCAACCTTATCATTGCCGGAGGATTTGCACCGGACGGGAGACTGGGGCCGTTCTGTGGGTAGAAGCGGATAATGAAACAAGTCAGGCCGATGAGTGGGACGGCCCAAAACACAAACGCGGAGTCGGGCCCGCTGACCACCACACCGTCCGCAGCCGGGTCCGGAGATCAAAAGTGACAAAAAATTTAAAGTGACAAAAGTTTTGTCATTTTTGACTTTTGTCACTTTTTTTGTGACAATGCATTTGGAAATTGCCAGGCGGCGGCGGCCGGGCGGGGATCATTTTCATTATCCAGAAAAAACTTTTCCTCGAACAAGTTTCGTTTGCTGAGAGCGAAGCGAGGGGGGTCAGTATGCTGTACATTTCCATCGATCAGCATCTGGTGGTACTCCCTTGCGGAATCCACGAAGGCCCCACATTTCTGGAGGAGCTATGGAGGCAAACGGGCGCGGACGTGCCGGGGGAAACCGCGGTCTTCGCCTGCTCTTGCGGAGAGAGACACACAGTAACACTGACGGAGCGTCAGATACTGCCGTGCCTGCCCGAGGGTGTGCCCCCGCCGAGCACCCGCTGTGAACCGGAGCCGGATCCACAGATGTAAATTGACACAGATGTAAATTAACACAGATGTAAATTAACACAATTTTATTCGTTTACTGGCTCGCCTTTCGCGCTTCGCTCGCAATTGTTCCGCCTTCGCTTCGACCAGCACGCGGAGCCTTGAACACCGAGTAAATGCGTCTGCAGCCTCCGACGCTCCCTTGTTTGAACGGATGAACGAGATGACGGCATCATAGGCGCCGCTGTCTTCGCTTGTAGTAGACAAGCGGTCGTTGGTCTCGACGAAGGCCACCAGACGATCCCACGGACGTGTTTGCGTTTGCGATCGCAATTGTACCGCCTTCGCTTCGACACCACCCGTCACACGGGCGTCGGCACGGCGTGCATCAGGTCCGCGTCAAACTGCGTCAGCAAAGACCGCTGGAGCTCCTCGCAGGAGGCAAAGACGTCCTCGGCGCTCAGCTGCGGGTCCGTTGACGCAAAGTCAACCAGCCGCATGTAGGACGTCGCGTAGTTTACGTACATCAGTTTGACCAACGGCTTGGTCTCGCGCTCCGACGCGTTGTAGTACTTCAGGGCCTCGCGCACGAGGCCGTCGTGCGTCATGCTGACGGCTGTGCGCGACTTGCCGGGCGCTCCACCACGGGAGAGCATAACGAGGGCAACGACCAACAAAAGACAGCCCGCGGCGGCCTTCCAGTGCGCCGCAATTTCTCCCATTTTTTGTTTGTCAACGTATCTAAAAAAAAAGCGCCGACAATGGACAAGGTTGTTGTCACCCTCGCTGTGTACTGCCTCGTGCTGTTCGGTACAATTCTGGTCGTGACGACCAACAGGCAGTTCTGCTCGACCTGCTCATTCCACTGATCAAAGCGCCATTTCTTTCTGCGCCTCCTGCATCTCGGTCTGGAGCATCGCCTGTCCGGACGCAAATGCCTCCATTAGGCCCTTGTTGCTTCGCAGCAGCAGCGTTTCCTGGTCCAGATCTTCGAGCATCTCGCGCCGTTGTCGCAGTCGGTCTTGGATGCAGATAATCTTGGTCTCGTAGGTCTCGATCGCCGCCTCAAGCTGCGACGCCTTCAATCGACGTCGTTCGTGCAGTTGGTTGCGAAATTGGCCGACGCAGCACAGTTCCTCTTGTGAAAACAGCTCTCCGTGCAACGACAGCCGCTCGTAGAACACCTGAGCCTTGGTGGACTCGTCATCGAGTTGCTTGATTTCGTCGGCGAGACGCGCTAGCATCGGCGGGACGGAAGCGTCGGTTGTTTGCGTTTTACCCGGGTCCATTTATTTCTACACGTCACAAAAAAATTGCACCATGGAACGCACTGTCCCGCTCGTATTCGCCGCCACCGTGTACACGATTACAGATCCGGATCGTCCGCGTCCTGTTCAATCTTGCGGAAGTTCGGGTCCTGCTCGGCCTGTTCCTTCGCCGACGCCAAGCGTGTCGTTGGCTTTGCCGGCTTCGCCTGCGCGCCAGCTGCCGCAGGCTTCTTCTGCGGCTTCGTTGCCAATGGCGCCGGAATCTCTTCCACAATCTCCTCGACCCGCGGATTTGGCTCCTCGTACTCGGGCACGGGATCCGCAAAAGACGGTCGGTTGCTGCGGGCGACGGGCGGTTTCTTCGTAGTTTCAAACTTACGGAGCTCCGCCTTGTCGCGTTCGGACAGGTCCGCCTCGCTCATGTGCTTATTGGCGTTGCCGTTGCTGTAGAGGCTTCCCGGAGTCTTATAGTACTTGTAGTACACGTACACGACGAGCAGCAAGCCCCCGATCACGACGAGCATTGTCGTGCGCGAACGAGGTGCGGGTTCCACCACAACGTGCGACGGCGTCGTCGCAAGCTTATGTGTTGGAACCACCGGGGCCGCCAGCGGCGGGCCGGCGTTGGGTGGGTTCAGCATCGTGCGAAAACTTTGCATGTTGGCCATGTTGGTCTTGGTTGTTTGTTGTGCGTTGTGTTTTCCAAAAGTAAATTTAAACGCAAAAAAAAAAATGGACCCGACCATCGGATTTTTGACCACAGGTCAACACAAGAGCTATATGCATAAGCGTCTGCCCAAGCACGACAAGGTCGGCTACACCCACCTGTGGAGGAGGCTGCACATTGCAGCGGCGCGCGGCAAGGAAAATCTGCAGCGGGTGCTTGGCGAGGTGCGCGAGGAGCTATCGTGTCCGTCATGCCTGCACCACTACCTAAGTTTCATTGCGCTGGACAAGAACCAACGGTGGCTGCACGAGGACCCAGAATTCTTCGCGTACAAATTGCATTGTGCCGCCAACGCCCACGCGCGCGTCTCCGGTAACATGGCGTCATACCCTCCCTCGTACAGCTCCGTAAAGCAGCGGTACCGCGACGCCGTCAGTAGCGCGCCCCGGGATCCTCCGCCCGAACATCCATTTTCTCCGCGCTAAAGTCGCACCACACAAAGCAGCTGAAAAAGAAGCCGAGGCGCGCGCTGTCTTTGTCAATGCGGATTTGGTAGTCGCTCAGGGAGGCGACGTCGCCCTGGCTCACGTTGTTCTCAATGTTGGTGTGCAGCGCCGTTCCGATCAGCTCGGAGTTGTCCAATGTAATCTTCTTGTACTGCTCGTCATCCTTGATCTGCTCGTGAAAGCGTCGCACGTCCATGTGCGACATAAACATGATGCTCATCAGCCTGTAGACGTACTGGAACAGCGGCGACTTAATGCTGAACGGAAAGTGACACGGCTTGAACCGGTAGGACATCTTGCCGCTGGCGACCTGCAGCCAGTTGAAGATATGCTCAAGACGCGCGCGCTGGTGTCCCTGGAACGCGTTGTCCTTCTCGCGCTCGATGACCACGGCGAGGCGCTTGTACAGCTGCAGTCGGTCGTCCACGATCTGCGACGCGTTGTAACTGTTGGTGTCGCTGCTGTCCTGGAAATACCCGATGAGGTGGGCGAACACCTCCTCGTGCGTCGTCCTTTCCCCGACGGCATCCATGACGGTGCGCCACAGCAGATAGACCACACAGTCGTCGCGCTTGGGCACCAGCGTGGCCATGATATCGGAGGTCATGTACTTCATGTTGGCCTGCAGCTCCTCGTCCCGCGCGGCGGTGTACGCATCGGCTTTCCACGGCGGCTCGTCGAAGAACCCGTTCTGGGCTGCCGGAAGGCTCCCGATCATCTCCTGCAGGTACACGGTCTCGTCGATAAAAGGCCGCATAACGGCCTCCCAGCGCCGCTCAACCCCGACGACGTTGTAGAAGGTACAGTTAATACGTTTCAGTGCCGCAACGCGCGTATCGTCGTCGATGCCAAGCTCCATGGCGTCGCGATCCCACTTTTCCGCCACGCCGCGGTACCACCCGTCCTTGCAGCACTCGACCGGCTGCCGCAGGTACGTCAGCCAGTTGTCGCCGGCCGACGTCTGCGCAAACACGTTGCGCGAGTGCAGGAAAAACTTAGTGATCACGGCGGCGCTGCTCTGCTTGGCGCAGCCCAGTGTGACACCCCCACCAATCAGCGGGTTCTCGCCCTGCATCATGAAGAATGCCTGGTGGTACGCGCAAATCGTGGTGAGCAGCGGCAGGCCGTGCACGTGGTCGCGTAGGTTGTGCATATGTGGGCACTTCTGCTTGTCGGTCTGCGTCACCTTCTGGCCAAAGTACACAAGCGCAGGGCGCCGTTGCCAGCCCTGGTCGGAGTTGTTGTACTGCCCTGTGTTGTTGCAGCTGAACAGCATCTGAGCGTCCGGGTAGATGTCGATCGGGTTGATGCCCTTCCGGTCGGCGTTGATGGTCTCACCGCTGACAATTTTTTTGATATTCTCGATCCCCATTTGCTCGCTCTTCTCCCGCGGCGCCTCGGGCTGCACAATCAGCATCTTGTCCTTGATCTCGCCCGCACCGAAGCGCTCGCTCGTGTTGCCCAGCACAAGTCGGCGGTGTGTGGGGTAGCAGTTCTCCAAATTCTTCTGGATGTCGGACTTGCCGGTGCAGGCCTGGCCCCAAATGAACAGCAGCTGCTGCCACTGGTCGACGATTTCACAGCCAAAGTGCAGCCGCCCGACAAAGGCCAGGAAGTCTGCCATGACAAACGGAATTTCCTTGGTGTAGCTCTTCGCCTGAACGCTCATGATCTGCTCGTACATGTCGTTGTGAAAAGACTCCCACGACGGCCAGCCCTGTTTGTCGCCGTCGCGCCGGTAAAAGACCGGAAGCATACCGACGCGCTGCTGCATAAACGTCTCGCCAAACAGGAACCCGTCCTTGAAGATGTTGGCATGGTGCTCGTTGTCGCCGCTCAGCGGGTTCAGCAGGTGCTCGTTCTTTTCGCTAGGCCGCGTGTTGTGCCGCCGGCCGCGGGGCGCGCGTTGGCCCGCGTTCGTGTCCTGCACCGGCTTGTCGCAAAACGACGTCATCGGCACCATGTTGGCGGGCAGCCCTTTGACCGGGTCACCGCTGACCTCTGACAACTTGGGTACGTGGGACTTAACCCACCCGCGCGACTCCGATCCGTGGTGCTGCAGCGTGACGCAGTTCATCGAGTATAGCATCGATCCAAACAGGCGCGTTGGATACTTGGAGTGCGGCCGCAGGTTGGTGTTGCGAGCCGAGTCGCTGCGCGTGGCGCGGCCGCACACCGGACGGGAGGACTGCAGCTTGATGCGCTTGGGGCAGCAGAACGTCTGCTCGCCATTGATGCAACCTTTGCACAGGGTGGCCTCGGCACCGGCAGTGCCAAAGTTGGCGTACTCCTTCCCGCACTTGACGCATCGTCGCGGTTCGATCCGGAAACAGCTGTACATCAGGTCGCTCTCGCTCTCGCCGACGAGCTGCACGGTGGCGTTGGTGTCGAGCAGGTACCGGTACTCAAAGTAACGCAGGTCGTCGTCGTCCGGCGGCGTGCCCTCCCATAGCTCCACGGGGTCGGCGTCCTCCCTCGAGATGACTCTCTCGCGCGGCGACGCTTGGCCGATGGCGCGCTCGCCCACCACGCTGCATACCAGGGTGTCGTCCACCTCGCGGCACCGCACAATCCTACGGTCCTGGTGACGAAAGTACATCCAGGAACGGCAGCCCGTAAGCAGAAACATCTTCTGTTCCTCTGCCAAAACGACGGACAGTTCTTGCTGCGTCAGGTCCAGAGACGGGTTCTGCCTGTACAGCGCGTCGCTGACCTTCTCGCCGTCCAGCAGACCCGGGCACGTCGAGCCAAACAGCACGCGGTACCGCCTGACACCGTCGACCACGACCTCGGGCGCCTGGAACAGGTCCTCCAGCACCACCGATGTATAGCCGGTGCGCTCGGCGCCCGCCGTGCGGCCAAACCACTCGGCGTAGTACGTGCACACCAGGCCGGCGTTGGTCAGCAGTGTCGCGCGCGCGCCGCGCAGAGTTTCATCCGGCGCAAAGTTCGCGCATAACTCCACGCCATGCGGGTCGTCCGGCAGGTCACCGGTCGCTACGGAACGCAGCGTGCGGCCGTCTTGCTGGCTTTCGTACACCGCCAGCGTGTGCGCGCCCTCGCCCGGTTCCAGGCCGGTGACGGTGCACAGCTCCCACCGCAGGAGGAAGCGCCCGGCCGAGGTAGGAACGCCTTCGGTCGCTTCCAGAGCGTCCTTCACCGCGTGCGGATCGATCGACAGGCCGCGCGCGCTGCAGGCGGCCTCGAGCCGGTCGATGGTATCGATCAGCGCCACCTGCGGGAGCGCAAGCTCCACGGCCGACATTACGACCATGTCCCGGAACTCGTCGTCGTCGATGCGGCGGTGCATCCTTGTTCCGTGGATGCCACGCATGTAGGCGTACATAGACCGGGTGGCGTCGGTGGTGTAGAAGTCCGTCGGAAGGGCCATCTCCACCGTTTCCCACATCTCGCGCAGGGGCGACAGATTATCGTTGTCGTGGTCGGCCACCGCTGCAGTCCACTTCGCCCGCGCCGCGCCCCACCATAGGTCCACCGCCGCAGCCAGGGCGTCGTCGCAGCCGGGCAGCCGCACGTAGGCAAGGTGAAAGTTGTCGAAACCGCACGGGTTGGGGCGGGTTCCACGGTCGATCCACTCAAACGGCGCGACCTTCGCAACCGCGTCCAGCAGGAACTCGTCTAGCCAGCCGCTGCGCTCGGACGTGGCCGCGGTCGCCGTCAGCACGTGCAGCAGCACGCTGGCGGACGCAGTGCCGAGGCCCATCGCGTCGAGAGACTCGGGATGCTTGTGGTGCAGCGTGTCAACGTCCACGGCGACGGGTGGTCGCACCAAGGCCTCAAATATTTGATCCTGCTCGTGGCTGTGGGCATCACACGGGCGATTCGAGCGCGAGCAGAAGCACTGCCGCTCGGACCGACCGCGGTCGACCAGGCTCGCGACGGCGCCCGCCGCGATGGTGCGCGCCACGTACCCGGCCACATTAATGGTGGTGTACCGGCCCGTGAGGAACGGCAGCGCGACGTGCCGCACACAGTAGCTCGGCGCCCCGTCGATGGACACAAAGGCCTCGAACCTCGCCAAGGAGACGTTATCGCGCCACTCTCGGACCATGCCCTTGTTGCTCGGGTGCTCCAGGTGGAGAGTCTGCCCGTTCAGAGACATCGTGTCGTACTGCTTGACGACTTCGGCGGAGGTCGGGTGCGCGGAGGTGTCCATATAGTCGCACCTGAACGGCGGGCTGATGACCATCACCACGTTCTCAAACGAGCGGATGCCCGTGTTGCCGGTCTTGGTGTGGAACAGCGCGTTCGTGCGCCGGTGGTGGAACTCCCGTTTCTCGCCAGGTGGCGTGTTCTTGGCGGGCTTGTTGATGTAGGCCGCCGGGACGCCCGCCAGCACCGTGTCGCAGAAGTTCCACCCGCGGAAGTCGTTCACGACGCGCAGGCGCGTCTCCACGGTCTTGGACAGGATCGTGCCCATCCTCACATCGAGCGTCGCGTTCTTGTTCACGATGTTTTCGTTGAACAGCCCCGAGTTGTTCTCGGACGAGAACATGCGCGAGAAGATGTCCTGAAGACTGCCCACGTTCTGGATGTTGAGCGTGTGGTGCGTCACGAGCTCGCTACTGTACGGCACGCCGCTGTCGGGGTTCGCGGCAGCGCGGATCACGTCCGCCATCGTCGGCGGCTTGAAGTCGGCCTTGCTGATCTTGCACTCCTTCTGCAGGTAGAAGTCTTCGGGCTGCATCTTGTTGGGGCAGTCGTACGTCCGCCGCATCATGCCCGCGGCGCAGCAGTGGTCCAACAGCAGCCGGTACATCTCGTCCGGTTTGTTCGACTTGAGCGAGTGCTCCGGGTGCATCGGCAGCATCAGCATCTGCAATGTGTCAAGCTGCTCCATCTCCTCCATGGTCTCAAACACGTGAAAGTCGCCCACGAGCTTCTTGGCAAGCGTGGTGCGCATAATGTTACTGACGTAGTTTACCGTGGCAATAAACGTCTTGGTTTGCTTGTACTCCACGGCGCGTTCGTCCGGGTCCTCGTGCAAGCGGAGGCGCTCGCCCGTGGCCGACAGCACGCTCAGCATCGACTGAATGCGCGACAAGGACAACAGCGACTTCTTGATCTCCTGGAGGTGGTTGATCGAACAGTCCTCCGAGATGACCGCCTCGACGGCCGCCCGCAGTCGTCCGTCGTCGCTGCTCTGCTGGAAGCTGGCCATAATCGCGAACGGCACTACAAACGCGCGCGGCACGGTCTCGTGGATGCCGGCGAGGCCGCTGGCTGTGTTGGCCCGGCGGAACGCCTCGCTGACGATTTCACGGACCCCCTGGAGAATGGTCGCCAAGCCCGGCGCGTCGTGGCGTTCGTCATGCAGGACCTCGTAAACCATCTCGGGGGCGCCGAAGCAGGTCTCGAAGACATCGCGGCAGGCCTTGCAGTGAATGTAGATTTGTTCGGCCGAGCCGTCCGTTGTGCGACACGAGGGGTTGTCGCTACCAAAGCAACGCCGCAGACCCTCGTTTTCGTTGAGCAGGAGCTGCGCGTCGCCCGATGACTGCGCGCCTTCGGGGGATGCCACGAGGCCAATGTGATCCGAGACAAACACGCCCACAATCTTGAGCAAGTCGTCGGGTAACGACAGCAGCCCGCCGCAGCTGCGAAGGTTGCTGATGAACGTCTCGGCGCTGCCCGTGTCGACGGCGTCGGCAGCCGCAGGCGGCTCGTCGTGTCCGTGGCCGTCCGTATCCTCGTCGTCGGACATGTCACCGCCCCCTTCCATGTACTGCATGGTGTGCTTCCGGTGCGGAACGATGTGTCTGAATTTGAACAAGGCCGTCGTAGAGGGATCAATTTTGTGACAAAAAAAAATTTGTGACATAAAAAATTTGTGACAAAAATTTGTGACATAAAAAATTTGTGACAAAATTTAATTTTGTCAATTGTTAGTTTTGTCACAAAAATTGTCCGGTTGTGAAAGAAACATGGACAAGGCCACGGCTTTTCTCACGACTGAGGCCGTCGACGCCTCTGTACGTTCGGTCGTGCTGCAAGGTACCACGCTCGACCAGTTCCGGTATGTCGTCGAGATTCTGACCGCCGCGGCGACGCGAGACGCGTTCGTTGAAGATGGGGGTTGGGTGCAGCACGTCGAATACCGATACGTGCACAACAACGCCTTAGCCTGCTCGCGGACAACCTACTTGCCGTCGGAATGCACAACGGTTATTGCGACGGAGAGTGAGGACATACAAACTGAGTCGCTGGGTGACGCGTACGGCGTTTGTCTACAAGCGATCTCGACCAAACGCGTCGCCGTCGAGCGCCCGCCTTCCTACGTTGTCTCCGCGGACCTACAGAGTGTAACGATACGTCTTGCGCGCTTGTTTGTGGTTCAACGCGGAAACCTCGAGATTGACTGTGAGCTGACGTGGCGGGGTGACACCTACGAAGCCGTTGAATATAAGTCACAGTCGGCCACCCCAGTCTGCCATCTAGCGTTGCGGGCTGGACGACGCGGCGGTGACGCGGGCGCTGACCACACCGGTGTCATCGAGAATACTCTGCGTACGTTTTTTCAGGCTGACACCCCTCCGTGCCCAGCAGACACTTGTCGAGCATAAGCGACAGCAGGACGGCGAAGCTGTAGCGCATATTTGTCACACTGCGCCGATTGGGGTTGATGCTGGCGACCACGTCCATGGTGCTGAACCAGCGCAGTTGTCGCTTTTCCAGAAAGCACGCTCGGCACTGGTACGAAACGATGAACTTGTCCTCTAGCACCGGGTCTATCAAGCCCTGCATAGACTCGACCTCGTTCTTGATTTCGTTCCACAGATTGACCATCTGCGCGAACATAATCGTGTCGTTAGTGCTTTCGAACGACAATCCCAGTATCCTCTGTTCCGCCACGCCGTTTTGCACGCCGTTGTAGTGCAGCCACATGTGTGTAGGGTCGTGTTGGTTCGCGTGAGCGTGGAAAAGGTCGAGGAACAGTATGTCCATGCACGTCCGTCCCACGGTCGGCAGGTTTTTGTGCATCATTAGGTTTGTGAGTTTGTTGAAGCGGGACACCTTGTCGATCGTGGCCTTGACCTTTCGCAGCTTACGGTCAAACAGTGCCGGTATGCTGTCGTCCGGAGGAATGCGAACCACAAACAGAACGAACGAGACGGCTGTTCCACCGTTGCCAGCGACGTTCAGACGGTATCGTCTCGTCGTGGCTTCTTGTAGAACTTTGTGCAGCTCAAATTTGTTCATCACAACACCGAGGGACTCTTCATAGCACTCGCGAACAGCGCACGCAATCTCGTTCTCTTCGTGCTCCGGCCCGCCCTCTAACGCACTCCAGACGCCGCTGTTCTTGTAGCCTTCAATAAACGCTTCCTGTGCGAGCAAAAACTTCGTGGCATTGCCTGTGCCACTTACAAATAGGACTCCCGAGTTTTTTAGCGTCATGCGACGCGTTTTTTTTTGTCAACAAAAATCACCGTCATGAACCAAACGATGAACGTCGAACAGCGTCGTGGCAGCAATTCGATGGGTCTCTCAATCCGCAACCTTGCGCTCCCGCCCAACATGGTGCGGGTTGACAGTACCGTTCACACGAATAACGTCCCGGAGGCCGCCTCCACACCGGAGCCGTCGGCCCAGCGCCCCGAGGTCGCCTCCACACCGGAGCCGCCGGCCCAGCGGTTCGAGACCGCCGCCACACCGGAGCAGCCGGCCCAGCGCCCTGAGACCGCCGCGTTGGAATTACCACCGCTCTGGTTTGTGGCCGACGCCGCGGCGACGCTGTCCGTATGGGACGATGCGCGCAACCAAAAGATATTGGACGTGCAGCCGGGCGCGCAGATGCGCGTCTTCTGCCCGATGAAACGGGAAGGGCGTCAAACGTGGGCAAAAGTGTGCGTCTTCCACGATACTCTCGGGTCCCTCGCGATTGGATGGACAGTGGTTGCCGACGAGGAGTCGGGCGAGCAGTTCTTGCAAGAACTCCGGTTCTAACGCGATCGCCGCAACAAGAAACACAGCAGCACTACTACGGCCATTCCCATAGCAAACGACAGGAACAGTGTCCACCACTCAAAGCCCTGGCTGCACATGGGCGTACCGCATGAGAACGAGGGTATCGACGGTCCTTCTTTTTTGTACGTGGCGTTAAGAACGAACGGCACGTGCTCGGGAGACACTTCCTCTTTGCCATTGGACCGGTTGACTTCATTGTGCACGTCGATCAACCACTGTCTAATGGCTGTTGCGCTGCGCAGAGTAGCGTCACTCAGGCCGTCGAGGTGCTTACGGAAGTGACTCTCGCATAGAGGACATGGTAACGTGTCACGAATGGCTTCCAGCAAACCCCTGATCCTGCCAACGTCGGCGTCGGACAGCTTGTCGCCTTGCGATTTGTGACGAATGGTCTCAATCGCACAGTGCATGTAGGACCACGCCGCGGCGCCCCACACGTCCGGCAGGCAGCTGTTCCACATGGCCGGGTTGCGCTCGGAGTATACATCGTCCGTGGATTGAGCACGGAACGTACTTTTTGGTCGCTCTGGAAACGTGTAGCCCATATACAGGCAAGTGATATTTTTGAACGGGTCGTAAAAAAAAAGAAATTTTAAAACATGCAGCCCAAAAATCATGCCTAGTGCTTACACAGCCCCTGTTCCTTCGACGGACGCAATTTTTGAATTTCGTCAATCGAGCAACCAGTTTTACTGGACGGTAGCAATTCTTGGGTTTTTGTTGATCGGAACCGCGGCGTTGGCGTACTGGTACAAGATTAATTACCATCGGCACACAAAAGAGAGTGCCGGTAAGGACCCGGCAGCATCGGACGTCGAGTCTAGCACGAGCAGCCTAACGGTGTTTTGGCAGAAGGACGGCGAAATTGAGCAATTCATCAACGAGCACGAGGGAACGACAATCGCAGCGATGGTGTTTCACCCAGGGTGCGGATACTGCAGCCAAATGAAAGAGACATGGGCACAATTTGCGGAGGAGACCACTGCCGAAGTTATCAAGATCTTCCCTGCAAACTTTCAGAAGTTAGCGCAGACCATGGGAATTGACGACGAGTCCATTTTCAACGGCGTCCCGGCTATTGTTGCACTGAACAGGGTCGCGGGTAAGACCGTCTACGCCAGCTACAAACAGAGCGGTGATTACGTGAGCGCTACCAAGTCTTTCCGCGGAAAGGAGTCCTTGTTGGAATTTGTGGCCACGGCGGACCTGATTTCCCAACCAGCGCCCGCGCTAGAGCCCGAGCCTGCGCCGGAGCCGGTACCCGTGTCGAAGCCGGAGGCCGTGCCCGAATCGGAGCCCGTACCGGATCTTACGGCCGATATTGAGCACGAGCCCGTGCCCGAGCCCATTGGTGTTGAGCCCGAACCCGAGCCTGAGCCCATTGTGGAGGGTTTTGAAAAGGTATCCGAGAGACCTGGGTTTGAGTTGCGAGACGGGGAAAACGGAGTTGGTTGGTACAAAGTCCCAGATAAAAAGTAAACCGTGTCACAGAATATCTTACTAACGGTGCCCACATACGGGTCTTTTTTTTATGCTCCGTTAGAAATTCGATGGGCAGAATCGACGTGGTTGAGCACGAAGACGCTGCCCAGACGTCAAACCTCGATGAAATGCTGGCGATGCTCGACCGCGAGATTCAGGTGGGCAGCGGCGTGCGCGAGCTGACAATGAAAGCCCACCAATCGGAGGCTGTCGAAAACTGCGCATTCATACGGAACATGGGGGATACGCTGATGCGGCACCGTATTGACCGCGAGTGCACCCTCGCGGCTTACGACGAAGGAATCCTTGTCAAAGATGCGCGCGTAAAAAACTCCTCACCGCACCTCTTCCGTCCCCTTGCGGAACAGTTGTTGGGTATCGTGGCGGACTTTTCCTCATCCGTTACGGACATAGAGAAAGACTTTGCCGACGGCACCGACAAGAAACGCGACACGTTTCGCCGGAAGAGCCACGACGTCATGCAGCTGAGCAATGAGCGGCTTCTTTCGGCACAGAGAAAGCTGGCAGGCAAGGTTGATTGTCCCAAAGACGAGCACAACGTGTCTGACGAGCGGCTGCGGGCGCTTGTCGAGCTCGGCCGAGTGGACGGCAAAGTTGTCGACAATTACCTCGGCGCGCGCGATAGGGAGGTGCGCAGACGCAACTACGCGATTTCAAAGCTTGAAGAGCTGATGGGACAACAGGAGGAGCAAGCGGTGCGCGCTCACACTGCAGAAAAGGAACAACACTGGCAAAGCGCGAGCAAACAGCTGGCTCTTGTGCTCGCCAGCGCGGAGCACGCCCGGCCGTACCTAGCCAACAACCAGGACACCGCCCAACTGGTTCATTATGTTTACCAAACTGGGCGCGACGCGGTGGTCGCTGGGTGAGCACACCGGTGTCTGCAGCAGCGTAGCCGTTCCGCGATGAGCCGGGCCACGTCTTGGTCAGGGCACACGTCAAGACTGGTGCCAACCCAGCTCCCGCACAGCAGCAGCACGACCTTCTGGGCCACGACAAGGTTTGTTGCACGCACACTACCGTCTATCCAAAAACCTTCCGATGAGGCCACGTAGCACAGACCGTCGAGCCGGGAACTCAGGTTGTTCAAAACAAGCGAGGAACTGAGGTCCGACTCGATGCGTCGCAGGCGAAGCTGACGAAGGATGGGAAACCACAGCCCGCCAAGGCACGATTGACTTGCGTTACCTTGAATCATGCACCGCCAGGCGGCGAGCATTACTTCCGCGTTGTTTTTGCGCACACCGACCGTTCTGACCGCGTAAGAATGGACGCACGTCATCACGCGGTACTTCGCTTCGTGGTGACCGCACGAAGAGCACGACAGCCGGCGATCAAAGTATTCTGGATCAAACGAGGTGGTATACAGCCACGACAGTGCATCGTTCTGCCCCCTGTCACCGATAAACACCGAGCGCGAGAGGTCACGCAGCAGTCGCACCACAGGCTGCTCGCGCCCTGCGGCGAGCTTTGCCACGGGCAACCGCTTGGAGCACGAGCCGCACGTGATGTCACCCGTGGGCATCGGCGGTCTTTCGCGACGCAGCGAGAGCAACGCGGAAATGTCGACGCCCTGGCGACAGATGTCGTCCCACTGTTTGACCATGTGCTGGTTGTGCGCAACGCTCGTCCCGTATGCGTCAATTGCGGCGAATAGAGCCGGGAACGCAACCGCCGCGGCCAATGTGGGGTCCCCGATCGCCGCAATCAGCTTGGCTAGGTCGGTGTCGTCGTCTGTGTTCCGCGCCCGCGGGGAGCTCCACCGGCGGGCAACCGTCAGGCACACTCCTTTTGCGATGTTTGTGCAGCCGGTCTTACGCACCAGCTGACACAGAATGACGGCCCGCATCCCGCTGAGGCACATCCGGTCGACCATATGCTCGGAGCAGCCGACGTCGCTGTAGAAGACCGAATCGAGCTGGTACCAGCGTCTGTACTGTGAAAACCACACTTCGGCACGCACAGCCTCTTGGCACGACGCGTCCAGCTTGTGAAAAAACGGGCGGACAAGCTCCGTGTGCCGTTTGCACCACCGCACGTCCACCATCTCGCGACCGAGGCTGATTGACTCAAAGCCCGCCACGCCGTGCCACCACTTGATACCAGAGATAGTCATGACGCGCAGTGTGTGCTTGTCGAAACCCGACAGGATTACCTGGGCGCTCGGTAAGCCCGTCCGGCCCTTAACGGCCAAGAATTGCCACTCGGGGCTGAGTAAGCTTTTTGGTGACATATGCTGGTCTTGCATGGCGCACTGGACCCACTTTTTTGCGGTCGCCGCAGCCTGCCGCCACACGGCACCGGAGGCGCTCGCCGCGAACGAGGGGAAGGATACGTGCACGATTCCAAGCAGCGACATATATACGTCCAGGGCGCCAATGGGCGCCATCTGAGTCGTCTGTTGCAACATGGCCAGGACCACCACGTGCACCACTTGCAAGCTGTAGTTTTGGGTGCGCGGAGGCAGCTCCGGTGCGCTCTCGGTACGCTGGCGCTCGCGCACGCGGTGCGCGCACCGACAAAGCATGTCCATGCGCTCTTGCAGCGGCAGCAACGTCACACGAATGCCGGGGATGCGCTCGGTGCGAGCGCATTGCCAGTCGCGACTTTGGAGCTCGTCTTCGTATATATCATCCACATACATCGCCATGCGGCCAAGTACGGACATGTTACTGTGTTTCGCTAGGAGCGAAAAAAAAGGTTCAGGTTTCATAGACTGAACATAATTTCCATAGAACCCTCGCGATCAGCCAGACGACGCGCATGCACGATCGCAGTAGAACTCAATCGCTGCGTCGGAAGGGCGCTCGTTCATCCACGAGCCCGCCCGCCCAGGGGCGCCAAACAGTTTCGCGTACGCGTCGTGCGATGCCGGCGTCCACGGGCGTGTCGTGCGCAGAATGGCGAGCTTGCGGAAGAACTCTCGGATCTGGTCGGAGCCGTATAGGTAGTGGTTCTCGGCGTTTGCACTGTCCAGGTGGGGCGTCTCTCCAACGATCCAGGTTCTGAGGTCATAGTAATTAACAAAGCTCTGATAATGCCCAACAGTAGCGTTCGGTCCAAAATGAAGCAGGAATACGTGCCCCAGTCGTTGTGCCGTCCGGTCGTGCAGGTGGCAGCGGTAGACCTCCTGCGGTGCGTCGCGCTCGCCCGCGACGTGCTGCTGGGCAAGCCGCTCCATCTTTACACTCCCAATCTGCGCGGATGCTCGCTCGTTCGCCGCAATTTCCGGCCCGCAGAAGTAATTACAAAGCGCCACGACCGTCTCTGAGCACCGCGAGCATCCCAGATATCCCTCGTCAACTTTTGTAGGAACGGCTTTGTCATCGGCCCTCGGTCCCGACGAGCCAAACAGACGGGGCCGCGTCGTGGCAGCGCTGGTCTTTGCCATGCCGCGGACTTGCAGCAAGTAGCTGTCACAGAAGGACTTCTCCGAAAATATTCCAGCGTGCTCGGCAAAGGTTCGGTTCAGCAGGATCACCCCGGTTGGGGGGCCGGTCCAGACGTGCGTGAACGAGTACCGGCCGACAAGCACTGCTACAAGAAAAGCCACGCGCCAGCGGAAGGACGGTGCAACCATATCTCGGTTTTCCGGTTTGGCGGTTGCACGTTGTTTGTGACAAAAACAAAAGTGACAAAATGATATTAGCCAAAAATGAATTTTTGTGATATATACAAAAATGGAAAAGCTTGTAAACACTGCTTCTTTGGAAGACTTCGAACGAGGTTTTAATACAGCAGCTGGTTCGGGGTTGTTTGTCTCGATTGGTGTTCCAAACGGCGTAAAGTTTGATGGCTCGGGATCAGTTTTGCGAAAGGATGCGTCTTGGTTGACGTGGGATAGCGTGACAGGCAGCCATGCGTGGGGTTATGTGTGGGACCCAAAAGACAACGATGAGCTTGTCGTCTGTGGTTACGCAATGGACGCCGACACTGATAACCGACGGACCAACGGTCAGTTTGACCGTTGTGGAATGTGGATGGGGGTTCCGACTCAGGTGTACCCGCTCGTTCTACTCCTTACAGGGTTGTTGCTATTCGCTATTGCCCATTCAATTTTGAACAGCGGCAGTTCTGTGGCGGTGGGTGTTCTGACTGTCGTATTTTTCACGTGGTGTTTGTGGATCATTGACAGGTCCAAATACGGAAGACAAAGAGGCAAAGCGACCTTTGCGACTGGGGATGGTGTGATTCAGAAAGTACTCCGTGAGCAAAAGTTTGTGTATGGGTGCCCAAATCCAAAGAACGCGTCAGATTGGCGCTATCTTGTTTTATTTCTGGCTGTTTCTGGCTTCGGTGCGGCGTTTGCGGCCTCCAAGCAAAAACAAACACCATTTGTGATTGCCGGCGTCTTCTTTGCGACACTGACCGTTGCCGCGGCCATAGTTGGATACACAAAGGGCAACAGGCAACTGAACCCACTGCCTTCGCGTTGCGTCTGGGAAAACGAGTTTGTGTACCTGCCGCAGGTAGAAGATATGGTCACGTTAGAATACTTACGTGCCCACTCGGCCAAAATGCCGGTTGCTTTACTTTACATTTATCAACCAGGGGAAGAGTGGGACAGGGACGAATACGTGCTCCAAACACAATTTTGGCACGGCGATACACCGGTGCTGAAAATGACATTGGCTACCGACGACAAACCTCACAAATTTGACGGGGTGTTTAACATTTCAGACGAATCGTCTTTGTCAGACAATCACAAGTCATAAGAACATCTGATTTAATGGCGGCTTGAAAGACGGCGCTCCAACTGAAAAACCAATGATATTGTTGGAATCAAACGAATTGGCGGTTGCAGGTGAACCGGGCGCTATGTTTTGTTCAATGTCAGGTTTGGAGTTATCCGGTGTGAAGTTTACAGAATTGGACGCCGTCACCAGATCAAGAGGCATAGTTTTGCTTATTTCAGGTTCGGAGTCGTTCGATGTGTACGTGATATAAAAACATGGGGTGGTGTTGTCAAAATGTTGTAGCAGACGTTGTTTCTCGTCTGATGATAGTTCGTATTGATCTGATTTTCGAATTAACGCTATTGCATCTGGTTCTTGAAATTTTGCTTTCCATTCGTCATAGCTAACAGCGTCTTTTGCCCTGTTTATCACAAATTCGTTTTCCATTGTGCATTTTCGAACTCCGAATGGATTCCAGACAGGATCGCCACTGGTATAACCTAAGAAGGCCCAGAGAAGGAGAATTGCCGCAAAAACAACAGTAATAGATGGTTTTAACGGCAGACTATACATAGCACACACGGTGTAAACCGTAAACGCAAACGGTACCGCTGAAATGATAGCAAACATTCGACGGGCCCGGGAATTTCCGTTCGGACAGCCATATACTTCTTTTGCATGTCGCAAGACGGTGTCTATACATTCTTGACTTTGACTGCACTGGGTGCTTGTCTCAAAGATTGCCCAGCCGCCTTTGTACCATTGAAAAAACCACAGTCCAAGAATTAAAACACCAGCTACAACAGTCGCATTCGTAAAGGCGGACAAGTTGTCTCTTTGAAGCAACGTACTGATTAAGCCTGTGATGACAAACATAGCAAAGATTATGAAAACTACAAGATGACGAAAACCTACGCTATGATGCAAGCCACATCTGTCTTCCAAACCACTGGTGAATCGACGCCCGCTATCTGCGTCAGATCCATATCCACATTTAAGCAAATCTTTGCTGCTGTTCCATACGAAACCTATTGTGACACCCGGAGTCATTTTTTTATAGTCTTCGTCGTACCAAAGTTTCCAGCTAGAGTCTTTTCTAAGTACGGTGCCCGATCCATCTACTTTCAAATCTGGACCGGAAACACTAACAAAAAGCCCAGCGTTGCTGCTGTATTGTTTTTGGTATCGGTCTTCTCCCATTGTCTTTTTGCATTACACTCAAAATTAAATCATGAGAACACACTTGTCACTTTTTTGTCGGTTTCCCGGTTTGGTGCGGAATCAATCCCTAAAAATGGTCTACTAATGCAAAAAGGAGATTTTAATGACGGTTATTGAAATCACTCAACGAACTTGGCTTATGGCGCTGACCGCATCGACACTAGCCTTTAATCTGGCTAATTGTCTTAACATCAACAAAACAAAGTCAAAGTTGCCAAGTACCAACATAACAAGATGATAAAACAGTGAACAAGCAGTTCGAGGCGATAAATAAATATGACTTCCAGCTCGTGCTACTGGGCCTGCAGTCGCACAGGCGGGTGCGCAATATGTTTATTTTGTCACTTTTTTGTCACTTTTTTTTTGTCACTTTTTTGTCACTTTTTTTTGTCACTTTTTGTCACTTGTTTTGTGTCACTTTGACCACAAGTCGTCACAGGTCACGACTGCGCACAGCACATAAACACATAACACCCGCGATGCCGCCGAAACACGACCTCCGCAAGGTGCGCGCGATCCAGCAGGCAGCCGAGATGCTCGATGCGTTTATGCGGGAGCAGCGAAAAAACGACGACTATATCGACTTGTGTGAGGAAGAGATAAACGAGGCGCGTGAGGAGCGCGCGGAGCTCATGCACCTACTGCAGAAGATCGTGGTCTGCGAGTGCACAGATGTGGCTAACGAAGCAATCGACGTCGCGTTCAAGTCGCGGTTGCTGCGCGACGAGCGCGACTGCTTTACCGTCAGCGCCGATGATGTGGACGAGATGGACAGCGGTAATCGAAAGCGCGTGCTGGCGCGGCTGCGCAAGCTGCGCGACACGATCCGCGAGAGACGCGGACGTCAACCGGGCCTGTGGGATCGCGTGGACGAAGCGGAGAAGGCGTTGGCGCGGGCGCCCGTGCGCCGCCGCGCGTTGTACCAGTCGCAGGTGAACGCGGCGTCGCGCAGCCTGCGTTCAAAAATTAACAAGAGACACCGGGAGGTGACTAACGCGTGGCTGCACGCCACGCATCTGCACGCCTCGTGGAAAGCGTATAATGCCGAGATGCAGGGCTTCATGGACGGGCGGATGTACGACGACGCGCTGCGCCTGGAGGAACCGGTGCACGCGGCGTAGCGCCGCGGCGGGGTTACTTTTGGGTGCAGTACCCCTGGTCCCGGTCGCCCTTCCACCAGTTCCACGAATTGTCGCACCGAGCCCCCGGGCAACAGTCGCTGTCGTGCTTGCACGTCTGCCCGAGCTTGGACTTGCCGGAGATCTGGCCGTCACACATCTGGCCCTCGTAGGGAACACGTTTCCCGTCGTTTGACGTAATGTAGCACTTGTCTGTACCCTTATTGCAGTACGGGCAAGCGCACACTGTGCACACCGGTGCACCCTTGTCGATCTTGCAGGCGTTTGGTTTTGATCGGGTGCCCTCGGCACATATATTTGCACCGCACGGCGAGAAACACGTCGAAGAGATTAAGTTGACAGTTCCGTCAGTGTAGGTCTTTGTGATGTAGCCAGGGTTGCAGTTACACGTCCATTTGTCGTCTTTGTAAACGGCCTGCCCGTGGGGCGCGCACGGGTCTACCAGGCAGTATAGTTCTCCAGAGGGGTTGAAGCGCGAGTGGGGCAGGGCATGGACTGGATGCGGGGACGCAATCAGACCCTTTCCGCACGTACAATACTGCCCGTCGATTTTTCCTGGAAAGCAGGTGTCCCCCGGTAAGCACAGTTTATCAAACGTCAGCTGGTCGCTGACCGAGCTCGGACGGCTGACGTACGAAAGTCCCGCGCGGCACACGCAGAACCCTTGTGTAAATCCGGTGTCGCGGTCGACGCGCTGCGAGCTGAGATCAGGCGTTTTGCAAGAGCATGCCGCCCCATTCTGACACTCTTTGTCATCATCGGTGCACACCTCGCCTCGCTCGCAGTCGGTGGACAGCTTGCAAGACCGGCCGGTATCGGCAAAGAAGCGCCCTTTCATTGGGCCAGAGCACAGATCGTCGCCCGCCACGACGCACGCCGTCGTGTCGGAAACCTGCGTGAACATGTTGGGCGCGAGGCACTGGCAGCCCCAGGTGTACTTACCGGACAGCTCCTCGCGAAGAATCGACATTCCGCCGTTTCCCGTCTTGCAGTCGACCTCATTGGCGGAGTCGTACTCCGGTAGGCACCAGCCGTGATTCCCGGTCGTGGGAGGGATTGCCGTGTTCTTACCGGACGAGATAATGCCGTACGGATAGCCGCTGACACTCGTTACTTTCAATATAACCTCTGTGTTGTCCGCTTTGGCCGTCAAAATGCAATTCTTCTGGTACCCGACGCCGGGGTTTACCACCGTCACCGCCGATTGGGTCAGCGAGACGACCATCCCCCGCGCAGAACCGCACCCGGTGTGGTTTGCGACCGGCACATGCGAGGCCTGGAAATCCACTGCCGGGGCAGCCCCAGAATATTCCAGAGTTGGGTATTTTACGGACTTGCACGCGAACGGTGTGTCGTTAGCACACGGGCACGTTCCGCCCACGGTGCAGGCGCGCAAATCGTCCGGCTTGGCGCTACAAAGGACCGCGCCTGCTCTGTGACACATCTTGCGGTTGTACTCGCGGTTGAAACCGCACACAAACCCCGCGCCGCACTGACGCGACGTGTCGCAGTCGCCTTGCACGCGCTGCTCGGCGAAGTAGACCAATGCAAAGTACTGAGCCACCAGAATCGTCACGCATAGCAGGCCAAACATGGACAGTAAGAGACTCGTCGAAATGTGAAGGTCGACCCAGGACGCAAACTCAAGCAGCATTGTTTCAGTGGGCCCGTAAATTAATCACTCCGTTGCGTACCAACGCGTTCACAACGTGCTGCGGTGTGTTGGCGTACGACCGCGCCGACGCGTGCACCCTGCTTTCCGCCAGGTTCTGCCACTCTTGCGCGCGGAACAACTCCTCCGCCTGGGCGACGGAGACAATGCACTCTAGCGACACCACTTCCGTGGTCCGCGGGTTCAAGCTGAAGGCGGCCTCGTATCCTGTGTCGCAAGGGTTGTCGCTCGCCGAGTCGTAAATGTAGGCGCGCGCGCCGTCAAACAGGAATACCTCGTCGGTCGGAACGACGCGAACAAGCGCGGTGTTGTGCCGTGTCTTGTACAGCAGACGCACGCAGAATTCCGGGTTGCTGATGCAGCCGTCAAACAGGCCGTATTTGCGAAGAAAAAGCGCATAAAACACCCAGCCAACGGCGATGGCGCAACCAACGGTCACAATCCACAACGCCAGCGGTGCAAAATCCATCTTTATATCGATAAAAGAATAAATGGACTCGTTCGTAGCTGACGTGTTCGTGTTTGTGTTCGCGGTTATGTTGACCTTGCTGTCAATTGGAATGGTCTACCGGCCCGGCAACGCCTCCTTCTTCCAAGCGAGCCAAGCCGGCGTCCAAAAACGGCGGTGCAACAACGAGTCGGTCTCGTGCCAGACCCACGCCGACTGCAGCGGCGTTTGTGCAGAGGAAAGTATGACGTGCAACCAGCTATTTGGCGGATCGAGCGTGTGCGGACCCACGACGGGGGAGAGGGCGTGCAACCCCGGCCTCGGGGGCGAGCTGGTGTTCTCATCTGTCGACGGAGACGGTGGGACCTTCGAGTGCCTTTGCACACGGCCGACCGAAGCCGCCGGGGTCGGGTGCCAAACCGTCAACCCCGGCATCTGCGCCGGCCCGGAGAACGCCCCGTACAGCCAGAACGCCTTCCGCGACGGTTTGTGCACGTGCGGCGGGGGCAGCGTCCAGATGACCGAGCGAGCGATCGCGACTCCGTTCTGCGCTCCTATTCCCGCCGATGGCCCAAACTGGTACGAAGACAACTTTGCGCGAGTCGACGCGCCCTCTGACCCCAGCCGAGTTTGCCGCGACCTCGGAGACACGGTCCCGACCGACCCGAAAGACCCGTGCTTCTCGTCAGTGCTCTACTACCGCAAAATATGGGATCTGCAGAAACTTGATACAGACTACACAATACTGCACATAAACACTTATGGTTACAACAGTCCGGACGGAGCCATCAAGAAACCATATTGTAATACAGAAGGGGTAGGGGTATGGAATTGCGGCAAAGATAACAGCAATCCAAACAGTACGTGCAAATTTGTACTACAAAAAGTGCCGGAGGGCGTTACAAAAAACCCGGACTGTACAACGCTCAAAACACGCGCCGAGTGCGATTTCCATTATGTTACAAATGTAAATGATTTGTCCAAGAATAGAAGCTCCAACTGCATATGGGCCAACGACAAAACATTTGCAGGCGTCACTCCAGGAAAAGCAAAGTGTCTGAATCGAGACTTTTGCTTAATAGACTGATAAGACTAATCCAGGCGATCAGGTCCCATGAGACAGTCCATGATAAATACTACCGCAAGGTGTGTGACCTGCAAAATCTGGACGTTGATTACACGCTGCGGCACATCGACACGTACGGGGGCGCCCAAGAGGATAGAATGACAAGATGAGAAAATTCAGAGAACTGAAAAATTAGAAACAAAAAAAAACGAATCGACATTGGTGTGGACCATGCAAACGCTGCGCTGTGTCGACATGACGATGTGTGCTCGATGCGGGGCCGCGCTGACGGGCGGACCGCCGCCGATGTGCGACGACTGTTCCCGCGCGCGACACGACGAGGCCTTCGATGCGGTCCGCCGGTGCTGCGTGACCGCGTCGTTTGAGGTCTACAATGAGTCGCTCGGGGGAGCCCCGTTCAGCATCCAGCGCATCCGTGAGCGCGCGCTTGAGATCGCAATGGACGCGGTAAAAACGGAGCGAAATGAGTCGCTGGGTACATGAAATGAAGCTTGTTGCGTTCGTCTTCCTTATTGTGTCGACCCTGCTGTTCATACGGCGCGACATGACAGTTAAGCGGACCTACGACAGCGCCACGGCGTCGGTCCTGGACCACGAGACGTTCAACGGAGCCCTCTGGAACGGTTGCCTTGTGTCGCGATCGGTCGGTCCGTCGTCCCCACGCCTCCACAACTGGTATCTGTGGAACACCCTGGTGTTCAACACGTTCGCCGCGGGCCATCGGCACTACAGCAAGATCACGGCGCGGTGCGACGGGGTGCGCCGGGACTTGCTCTCCGGGCCGCTCAACTACGAGGACCCGCGCGTGTTCCCGTGCGGCGACTACGCGCTGCTGACGTACGTCGAGGGCGACCGCGTCGACGGGCGCATCCACCGGCACCAGGCGCGCGTCGTGTACCGCGACTTCCGCATGGGCCCGCCCTGGCGGCTGCACCGCGGCGCGGGCGACGAGCAGCGGCACAAGAACTGGGTCCTGCTGAACGGGTCGGACCTGAGCGACACCCACTGGTCGTGCGTCCTCGAGCCGCGACACGTGGTGTATCGTGTCAACATGTTTACGGGGGACGTGCGCGAGGGTTGGAGCACGCTGTCGCCGCCGCGCAGACGCGGTCCGCTCGAGATCGGGAACGGGTTGCGCGGAGGCACCAACCTGCTCGACGACGGCACGCGGCTGTGGGGCTACGGCCACGTGAAGAGCATCTTGCGCCGCACCGCCGCCGCTCGCTACGCGTGCGAGCGCGCGCCGCCGTACCGCATCCTTCGCGTCGACGAGCCCAAGCGCCTGGGGACCGACGAGCCCACCGAGTACCCCACCTACCTCGAGCGCGGCCTGCTGCTGCTCGGGGTGAACGACGAGGCGGTCGTCCGCGTCCGACCTGAGCCGTTCGCGTGACGCAGGAACGCGAGGATCGGCGGCTCCACGTCGCGCACGGGGAAGAGCGCGTTGTAGCGGGAGAGCAGCAGATCGGGCATTGCGTCGCAACCACACGTATCTTTTTGCCCCCGCAAAAAAAAAATTCATTACACATGACGTGCGCCCGGGCGCCGCGCAGGCCATGCCCAGTGTTCCCGAGGAGCATAATGTCCATCAGTCACATTCGCAGTGCTGACCCGTTCCCGATGCGCACGGGCGCTTGGCGGCGTGTGTCAAACCGGCGTCGGCCGGGCGCTTGTACTCACAAACGGCAGAAGAGCATTTTTTGTACGCTTTCGTCCTGGCGCCGTCAAGTCGTGTCATCATATCCGTAAGCTTGGGAAACGAGTACTTCATCGTGGTCGCATCAATCTTCATGGTCCCCTTCGATTGGCTGTCCGATGGCAGCTTGTCATAAAAATGGGACCAATTGTCAATGTTGTAGACGGTGTCTTCCGTCATTTTTGTGATCGTCTTGACAGTGTTCTTAACCTGATCGACGTAGCCTTTCGTAAAACCTTCGAGTTGTTCAACCGTGACTTCCATCTTCTTGCCTGTTGCACACCGTAGTTAATGCAAGACGTACGGAACAGTGTCAGAATCAGGTACACTTACGTTCCTGCCGCCCCAGCTCCAGCGCTTGTTTCAGCACAGTCCCGAGCGTCTTCGTGTGACGTATACCAGGAACTAGAACGATCAGACAGTCGTGGTAGTGAACAACTGCCATCTGGGCGTACGTTTTGCTTTGGCATTTGATCGTCAAATGCTGGGCCGTCAGGATCCCGAAATCCTTCTCGTTGCGCTTTACGTCGCGCACTAACTTCGGAATCCCTGTATCACAGTCTGCCCCAAATTCGTCGTTGTTACCGTTGCTTTCTTTGCTGTCATTCACAAAGTCACAGCCCATGTGATCACCCGTCCCGGGAGACGGGCGGCCGTCGTTGCATTTTTCCAAACGCTCTCCGATAGCAATGAATTCCTTCTTAATGAGCTCTTCCAAGACGGACCCATCTGGGTTTTTAGGGGAGATGTTTGCAATATCCCCCGCTTGGCGTTGCAAGGCCTTCAAATCGTCTTCCATCTGTGCCCGCATATCCTCTTTGCCCTTATTCTCGCCAGTGGCACTCGCGCTGAGCAATGCCGTTTCGTGCTCGGTTTTCAGAGTCTTGACCATATCCTCCGCGGTCTCCTTCTCCTCTTCGGCCTTCTTGCACTGGATGGTCATGTCGTCCATCTGTGCCAGCATAGCCTCTTTGCCCTTCTTCTCGCCGGTGGCACTCGCGCTGAGCAATGCCGTTTCGTGCTCGGTTTTCAGGGTCTTGACCATATCCTCAGCAAACTCCTTCTCCACTTTGGCCTTCTTGCTAGCCTCTTTGGCGAGAAGAAGGCGTGCCCGCATAGCCTCTTTGCCCTCTTCGGCCTTCTTGTACTGGGTGAACACGTCGTCCATTTGTGCCTGCATATCCTCTTTGCCCTTCTTCTCGCCGGTGGCACTCGCGCTGAGCAATGCCGTTTCGTGCTCGGTTTTCAGGGTCTTAACCAGATCCTCCGCGGTCTTCTTTTTTTTGAGGACCTTCTTGCACTCCTTCTTGCACTGGATGGTCATGTCATCCATCTGTGCCTGCATATCCTCTTTGCCCTTCTTCTCGCCGGTGGCACTCGCGCTGAGCAATGCCGTTTCGTGCTCGGTTTTCAGGGTCTTGACCATATCCTCAGCAAACTCCTTCTCCTCTTCGGCCTTCTTGCACTGCAGCAAAAGCAAGACTTCGGCCTTCTTGCACTGGATGGTCATGTCGTCCATCTTTTCCTGCATATCCTCTTTGCCCTTCTTCTCGCCGGTGGCACTCGCGCTGATCAGTTCGTATTCATGTTGCCTCTTCTGGCCTTCCATTTTGTACATGAGTTGTATGTACTTCTCGCTCAGCTTCTCAGTGTCCCATTGTGCGATCACCGCCTGCAATTTTGCACGGAAGGCTGAAAAGGCGACGTCATCGTCCTGCTTGTCACCGAGCAACGTCGGGGAGCCCGGCGGTGAGGCAGGGTTTGATACTGGCGAGGTGTCGCTCATGGTTGACGTGCGGTCCCGCAGTCGTGCGGGCGGTGCGGGCGGTGCGTGGTTGTGTCGTGTGGCGACGTGTCCGTGGCGCGAGACAATTTTTGTGACAGAATTTTGTGACAAAAAATCGAGATTGTGACAAAAATTTTATTGAATTTGTGACAAAATATTTTTGGTGACCCTCCAATCGTGTGTTTTTTCAAATTCAAACGCCAGGCGCGTGCGCGGGATGCCGTCCTACGTCTGCTTCGACACCGAGACCACGGGCATCGCGCCCGAGGTCCGGCCCACGATCGTGCAGCTGTTCTACAAGTACGTGTCGGACAGCGGCAAGGAGCTCGCGGTTTTTGACGGCATACTGCGTTTCGCGCCCGACGCCCATGCGGACGGGCGCGCGCGCATCACGGACGGCTCCCAGAAGGTCCACGGCATCTCCGAGGAGATCCGGGAGCGCGATGGACTCGAGCCGGCCGAAGTGCTCTCGGAGTTCATGCACGTGCTCATGGAGAACGACGCCAACGGCGGCATTATCGTTGGGCACAACATCGCGTTTGACATCAACGCTCTGAACAACACACTTGAGATCCTCTGCCCCGCTGCAGAGGCGGGCGGCCTGGTTGTGCAGCTGCCGTGCGTCTGCACGATGGCCGCCGGACGCGACATATGCTGCGTCGAGGTGCGCACGGACGCGGGCGTGCTCTGCGTGGACCGACTGTTCGAGCCGAGCGGCAAGAGCCCCAAGCTCATCGAGCTCTGCCACCACTTTGGCATCGTGCCAGACGAGGCCAAACTCCACGACGCGAGCTACGACGTCGAGATGACAATCGCCTGCTTTGAGAAGCTTGCGGCGATTTCAAAGTCCGCCGTCAACCTGCACCTGCACATCCACCTCCTGTCCGACTTTGGATGGCAAGGCGTGTACAGCGAGGCGAACGCGCTGTTTGCGGCCTCCGACGAGGCGCTGCACGCGGAGGCCGCGAAGCTGTACCAATGCGACACCGAGCAGCGCACCAAGCTGCGACGCTGCGAGCAGGGCACCGACGTATGGTACAAGGCCCGCCGCCCCATTACGGCCTCGCGCATAGGCGCCGTGATGGGCCTTGACACCTTCTGCTCGCCGTACGGCGCGGTGGTGGACAAGATCGAGAGCAGCAAGATCTCGAGGTGCGCCATGAACTTTGGCAACTTCTTTGAGGACTTTGTGCAAGACGCCTACGTGCGCTGGGCCCGCCGCCAGTACGCTGAAGTTACCGTCAGCAACATGGGCACGGAGGTGGTGGAGGAGCGTCCGTACTGCAGCTTCAGCCCCGACGGGCTGGTCGAGCTGCGGCGCGAGCCGGGAGGCCCGCTCGAGCTTGGGTTGATGGAATACAAGTGTCCCGGGCGCGGCAAGTTTCTCAGTGCCGACGGCGAGCAGCAGAAGATTTCTCTGCTCGAAAAGCCGACCTACTATGCGCAGATTCAGCTGGAGATGCACTTCCTGCGCCGCCGCTTCACGCACTTTGTGTTCCTGAACTTTGACACGGCGGACCACAGACGCGTTGTGCCGCGCGATTTGATGCCGCTCACCGACTTTGCGGCCACCAGCGACCGCTTCTCGATCGATGACGAGGATGTGGCGTTCCTGTACGACAATGCGCTCGCGGCCGTGGAGAGCGATCCAGGAACGTACGTCCTGCCGTACAACAGCGACATCGGGGGGCTTGCGCCGATCAACCCGGTGGTCTTTCTGTTCAGCCGCACGAACGAGTGCATCGGGGCGGTGCTCGCGTCCGAGGCGCTGACCCTGGAGGCCCTCAACCCGAGCACGCTGTGTTTCGAGCTCGCGGCTGGCTCGGCGCTGCCGGCGCGCATCCGCGACGCGATCGCGGCCCGCGTTCGCGAGATTCCGGAGGACGCGCACGTCAAGCCCTTCCTCGGGCCGCAGCGCAGCAAGCCGTACCTCGAGCGCTTCCTCGTGGCTAACGGCGCGCCTTACGAAGGCCGCATCCTGAAGGCGCAGCTGCTGGAGCGGTGCAATGCCGTGGCCGCCAACGCCGCACGCCCGGTGTACCCCGACGTGCGCAACCGCTTGTGCATCTCGGTGGTCGAGTACGCCTACGACGAGCACTTCGTGGAGCTGATGCTGCGGTGCATGGAGCCGGGCGGGTGGTTCACGCAGTTCCTGCGGGCGAAGGCGGTGGCGGAGCGGAGCACGTGGCACTGACGTCGCTGCTACGCGCCCCTCTGACGACACGCAGCAAGGCACATAATGAATTTGTTTTTTGTTCTACAGCAAGTTGCCTATGGTTGGGGAGGCAAGAAAAATCTTTTCATTGGAAATTTTAAAATTATTTAAATGATAGTACGTCCAGCTGCTGGCGTCGACATTTTGTGTATCGGGAACGGGGTCGTGCGTGCGCGCCTGAACGGCAAACCCGGCTTTTTCCAGCGCTACTCTCGTGGACAGCAGCCCTTCGGACATCATGCGTGACCAGTCGTTCACGGCGGTTTCCCGAATGCGTGTGTACGTCTGATCGTCCAGCGCAATTGCCGCCGCAACCGCGACCTCGACCGACTCGGGAGTTACCAGGTAGCACGCGGAGCCGGCATCTCCAAAATCCGATGCCAAATGTTTTGTCCACTCAAAACAACTGTCGCTGTAACCTATGTATACGGTTTGCGAAGGTTTTGCGAGGATCGAGTTGCGCATGTGCTCCAAGTGTTCGTTCATTGGCGGCACATCTGAACTGATGAGCAGGCTGGCGTTTGCCATCGCTTCATAAATCCCATGCCCAAAACCTTCGCACGCGCTCGGCAAGATGGTGTACCCGGCGTGTCTCTGCAGTCGCAGCATGTCATCCGTCGGCAAGAACGTGCTTATGTACACGTTTTTGCAGGACCGAGCCCGCGACAGGCTTTCCGAGTGATTTACCAAGCAGTCCTGATCGCACGTCACAAATAATTGCGGCCACTCAGGGTGCCGACTCCATGCCTCGACAACACTGGAGGTGTTTTTCATCCACGACCTGCCGGCCGGATGAAACACAACCTTGCGATCCTTTCCGAAGCTGTACAGCGGTTCGCGAACGATGGGAGGAAACTTAAAACAAACGACCTGCCATGCACACTCGTGCTTTTGCTTAAACGTCTGAAAGATTGAGGCGGCGTACCGAGACTTGCACAGAACAAATTTGACCCTGGTGTCGGTAGTTAGCGCAAACACGTCGGTTTTATCCAACAGCTCTTGGTTGGGCACAAATACAATGTCAATGTCAGTCTCACGCATTTCCGTGGTGTTATCGCTGTAGCCGTCGACCAGATGCTCCAACACAAGAACCTTTGCTCCTTGCTTGATATCGTTGCGACGTTTGTACGACGAAAACGGCACCGATTTCTCCGGAATTAGATGCATGTATACGTCAAAATCTTTGCCCAACCCAGTGTTCTGACGGATGCTGCTGCGCGGAATAAGGAAACGAGGTTTGTGGGAAATCACATCTGGCGGCGCGGTCGGCGGGACCCAGTCCGCCCAGAAATCGTCCGCGAGTAGTGTATTTTTATTACTGTCATCATGGTTTTCATAACCCGCATCGTCGGTGGTCTTTCGGTGATGGCGAGCGACAAGACCCACCGCGGCGGCAACCGCTGCGATTGCAACCGCGGCGCAGATTACGGCAACGATCGGACGCATTTTTTTTTTCATAGTAAAACATTTTCGTGCATTGGATTACACTTTCATCTGCCAATACACGTCCAGCGAAAAGCTGTCGAAGCGCAACTAGTCCTCGATCGACCGCGTCCACTCGGTCCGTTATCTGGCCGTCAGCGCGCTCTCTCCTGCAAAAATGCCCACGCTGACAATTCAGTCCTTGGCCTGCAGTGCGTGGTGCCCCTGCAGCAGCCGCAGCGACTCCTTCGCGAGCTCGTCGGCGGTCACGACGTCGTGCCGCTTGCGGATCTTGCCCACGCCGGCGAGCTTCAGCTTACCCTTGCATACCAGATTACCGCCGACCGGCAAAGACACCGCCTCGCGCGAACGCCAGGCCTGCTCGTTGAAGAGCAAAGCGCTGCCTTCCAGGTTCTCCTTGCCCTTGAGCACGGCGCGCGCGCCGTCGCGCAGCGCCGTCGTGAGGTCGACGCACTCCGTGGCGCACCGCCCATTGCGGTCGACCAGCATCTTGACACAGAACAGCTGGTCGTGGAGCCGTCGCCGTAGCATGGTGACCGACGCGCTGCGTGTGTGTCCCTTCTCGCCCTGCAAATCGACCAGCAAGCGGCGCAGAACCGCGGCGTTATCGACGGTGGCGAGGTTATCGGGCGAGATCGAGAGCGACGGAGGCTCCTGCATCGCCCTTGCGAGGTGCATGGACTTGGTAGCAGGGTCGACCAGGGTGTACAGCGACTGGCGGTGCGCCCAGAAGCTCTGGACGCGTTCGCCCAGCGTCTCGCCGCCAAACGCGCAGTCGGCGGACTTGATGCGCGTCTCGCCATGGTCCTCGCGACGCTGGACCTTGCGGACGCGGCGGCGGTCTCGCTCGACGGCCAGAAGATCCTCGACACAGTCGCTCTGCCGCACCACAGAGGTGAGGACGCGGTGCTTCAGTCGCCGCAGCGTGTGCTCGCGGTCGGTGCGCCACATGTAGAGCTCGCACGCCAGCAGCACCCACTCGATCGGTTCGAGCAGCTTCAGGGCGCCCGGCGAGCAGCCGAGCGTCCCGAGCACGTCGCTGCGGCTGCTATCGATCCATGCCTGATTGCGGAACGAGTTCTCGGTGGTGTCGGAGCAGCCGCGGAGGAACACAGAGCGGTCGGAGGACGGCAGGAAGCCATCGATAAAGTCCGTAAACTCGTTGTAGACACACTGCGTCGGCAGATCGGCCACTATACCCTTCCAGCCGTGCGCCAGCCCGTGTTTGCACGCGTACATCTCGTTCTCCATGGCGAAGTACGGTGAGAAGCAGAAGTCCGGTACCGTGACAAGCACGGGGTCGTGCACCATGCCTGCAAAACGGAGCAGCGCCTGCACCGGCTCATGCTCCATCAGCATGTCTTCGCTCAGGTGACACACGCCCTCCTGGTCTTCCCATGCAAACTGGGTCGATGCACGCAGCGGCACCAGCCGGCCTTCGGTGTATGCCTTAAGGCAGTGGTAACGCGGGGTGTAGCGCGGAGTCTGCGTCCAGCGGCCGCGGTCCTCAGCGACGACATCCCGCAAGGTCAGGGTGGCGCCGGCGTCGAGCACACCGCTGCTGCACACACGCTCCAGTTTGACACACAGCTCGCGGACGGCGGTCTCGGTGTGCTCGGCGACGATGGGGAAGCGGTTCGGTTCAGCGAAGCCGTTGCGGAACAGGAACGCGTCGGGCGCCATCGCCCCGCACGGCGGCCGGCGCGGAGGCCGCGCGACGGTGGCGAAAAAAAAGGTCGCCGTCGCGCGGGTGTGACAAAAATTGCAATCAGATTTGTGACAAAACTTTTCGATTCAATTTTTGTCACAAAGGTGACAGGACATTCAAATTCAAAACTTTTTTTTTTGACGCAGAAGCACACCGCCGGCCATCACGCGTGTCCACAGAGACCATGGCGCAGATGCCCATCACCGACTTCTTCGTCCCCACGGACGGCGCGCCGCTGCACCCGGAGGAGGCCGCCAACGACTTCTTCGAGCTCGGCGCCCTCTCGATCACCTTCTTTCTTTACCTGTACCGCTGCGCCACGACCGGCGCCGCGGTCTACGTCGGCCAGACGATGCAGACCCTCGACCGGCGCGACCGGCAGCACCTCGGTAACGTGTCCGGCGCACCGGGATCCTTCGACAGCGTCTATACTGACCGCAACATGTTTCGCCTCGAGATCATTGACCAGCAAACCTTCGAGGCCGATGTCGGGTCACGCGAGGAGTACCGCGCGTTGCTGCGCCTCGCCGCGGGGTGGGCCGACGCTCGCGAGATCGAGGAGATTGCGCGCCACGGCACCTACGATCCGCTCGGGCCCGGGCTGAACCGCACGCGGGGTGGGCAGGGTGACGCGTTGCGGGCCGTGTTGGAGGCGAAATTCTTGCAATCGTGCGAGCGCTGGGCCAACGTCTACCGCCCGGAGTTTGAGGCCTACCTCGCCGAACACGGGACCCTTCGAAACATTCCACATAGACACCCGACGCTCGGATGCTTGGTCAACGGCATCCGCACCGGCCGCACGTCCGTTCCGCCCGAGCACATGGAGTGGATGCGTGCGAACGGCTTCGTCATGAATCACCAGCAAGCCGTCTGGGACCTGGACTACCGCCCGGCGTTTGAGGTCCACTTGGCCGAGCACGGGACTCTGCGCAACATTCCGCGATCCCACCCGACGCTCGGAAAATTGGTCAACGACATCCGAGCCCGTGCCACGTCCGTCCCGCCCGAGCACATGGAGTGGATGCTTGCGAACGGCTTCGTCGTGAACCACCAGCAAGCCGTCTGGGACCTGGACTACCGCCCGGCGTTTGAGGTCCACCTGGCCGAGCACGGGACCCTGCGCAACATTCCACGATCCCACCCGACGCTCGGAAGCTTGGTCGACAACATCCGCACCGGTAACACGTCCGTTCCGCCCGAGCATATGGAGTGGATGCGTGCGAACGGCTTCGTCATGAACCACCAGCAGGCCAACTGGGACCTGGACTACCGCCCGGCGTTTGAGGTCCACCTGGCCGAGCACGGGACCCTTCGAAACATTCCACAATCACACCCGACGCTCGGATGGTTGGTCAACAAAATCCGCACCGGTAACACGTCCGTTCCGCCCGAGCATATGGAGTGGATGCGCGCGAACGGCTTCCGCTGGTCCGCCCGGAACGTCGCGGCGCACGTCGCGGGCTACCTGGGCATGGAGCGTATCAATCTGCCGGTGGAAGCGACGCTGAACGAGGCCGTGCTGCACTGCCTGCGCGAGGCGGCGCGGTTGGAACTCTTTGGTGCGCTGAGCGTGCCCGAGCTCGTGGGGCGCTACAACGAGCACCGCGCGCGGCTGTGATTGGGGTATGAAAGTGTGCAGTATGAAATCCTTGAGACACAAATCTGTACCTTAAAAAACGCCCGATGCGGTACGCCGACGTCGTCCGCCCGGTCGGCGCTCCGCCCGCGTGGCTCTTCGGCCCCGTGTGGTCTGTGATTTACATGTGCTACGGTCTCGTCGGCCTCGTGCTCGCGTCGCGCCGCGCCTCTGTGCCGCGTGCGCTCTGGCTGTTTTACGCCGCGGGATGGGTGGTCAACCTGCTGTGGGTCCCGCTGTTCCGCGACAACTTTGTGCACTACGGCAACGGCGCGTTCATCGCCGCGCTGCTGTTCGTCGTGCTAAACGTCGCAGGCTTGCTGTGGGCGTCGCCGGACCGCTGGGTGCGCACGTCGGCCCTGCTGCTGGCTCCGTACGTCGCGTGGCTTGCCGTCGCGACCTCGCTTGGCTTCGCGCTGTTTTGGCTGAACTGAAAACCTTGGCTACGAAAAACTCGCATGGAGCCCGACCCCACACTGGCCTTCATGCAGCAGATCACCCGCGCGTTCGCGGTCACCATCCGCGCCGCCACGGAGACCTCGTGCACCCTGGCTGAACACCGCGCGCCGGCCGAGGCGGTCCGCACGGTCCGCGCGCCCGATATTGCGGCGGGGCTCATCTACCGGCTGATGACACCGATGACAGAGGCGGAGCTAGCGGAGCAGCAGCGCAAGATCGACGAGCTGTCGGACGCGTCGGACGAGTCGGACGAAGAGGCGATGGACGACGAGCGGGAAGACCAGGAAGAGCACTCGCACAGGGCTCTCGGGCTGTCCAGCTACACTTGCAACTGCGAGGTGTGCGCGCGCGTGCGGGTCTGTCTGGTCAACTACCACGCGCACGAGCCGGTGGACCAGCTGGCGCAGCTGATGAAACGGGCCATCGACGAAACGTGCAATGTACACAATATCCACGTTGAGGGAGCAACCCAGTAACCCAGTCGATCACACCGCGTTGTACCGCGGCTGCTTGCCCTGGCATCCGAAGCAAAACAGTATAACCATAACAATGATCCCTATAATAACATTCTGGGCATTCTCGACGGCGGCCTCATTCTGCTCGACGTCGCGCACATTATATGCTCGGTAGCGACAGCCACGTCGCGCGACAGCGCCGCACTTACGGGCGTCCTCGGCAAGATCGTCGTGCGCCCCGTAGGAGCGCGGAAAGTCGGAGTCGTACACGGCGACAACGCTTGTAGCGTTGACGCACCATACAAAGAATGGTGGAACCTGAAGACACCGTGCAAGCGCGCTTGCGGCATACGTTGAGCATTCCGGAAGGTCGACGGTGACGGAGCCCATGTTGCGGTCGTGGGAGCTCCATTGATGCGTGGGGCAGTCCTCGACAGGGGCTTTGTACCTAAACTTGCCGTTCGCGAGGCTGTTGACTTCCTCTACGACGTCCCCGCGGCAGTCCACGACCCAGAGGCCGTCGCCACGTAGTTCTTCGTGATGGCGGCAGCTGTAGTGGCGGCCCAGCGCACATCGCGGTGCGCACACGACAGCGAGCAGCATCGCTGTGCGCATGGCGCTTGCTATTGGTGTGTTGTGTGAGCCCACGCGTGTCATGACAAAAATGAAACCTAAAAGTGACAAAAATTTATGACAAAATATGACCAAGAAATGTGGCAAAATGTGACAAAAAATGTGACAAAATTTTTGCAGTGAATCAAAAAGAGAATGTCGGTACACGCAAACCACGCGTTGCCATACGGCAGCGAGATGGACGCTGACACGGTGAGAGACATGGTGCGCACCAGGAACAAGCTTGGCAAGAAGTTGAACAAACACAAGGGCGCGCTCGCTAGCGACGCCTCACTCGCTCTACAGGACCAACTTGATCTGTTGAATGTGAAAATCCGGGCGGCGGAGCTTGCGCGCGCGCCCGCGCAGCCAAAGGTCTACGAGGGCTTTGTTCGCATGTACGACACGGCACGTAACTACGGTTTTTTGATATGTCCCGAGCTGCAGCGCGACGTGTTTGTCCACCAAAGTGAGCTTGGCTGCGACGCGGCGCACCTCGTTCCGGGACAGGCAGTGTGTTTTTCCACCGACGTTCGCAGAAAGGACCGTCCCGCTGTGGCAAAGGCCGTGGCGCTGTCCGATCCGTCTTCCGCGACGTACATTGGGACGCTCAAGTTTTTTGACTGGAAGCGTGGTTTCGGCTTTGCTTGTACCGACGACCTCGGGGATGTCTTTCTGCCCAAAGCCAATCTACTGGAGATGGCGGAAGGCGACATGCTGCCGGGGAAAGTGCTGACGTTCCAGCTGGAAAAACACAGCCGTGGCGAGAAGGCGAAGGCATGCGTGATTCAAGCGGCCGCGGGCGACGCCGCAGTCGCGTGCGCTTGTTCCGTCTTAGGCATATGAGTGCGTCGAAAACGAGTTGCCGAATTTTGCGTGTCGATATAAACACGACCGTCGTCCCACGGGCATGCCGCAAGTATGGGCCATCACGCTTTTTGCCTTCGGTGCGCTTTTGTACTGGGCTCTGTGCTACGCCATGCGCCCGCCCCCGTCGTACTCAGTTCACGTCGCCAACAGCGCGATGTTGAGTTACTACTACGGCAAGCGCGCGTTTGCATCGGTTCCGCTAGTGTGGCCCCGCGGGCTGAAGCGGTAGCTGCGCACGCGAGGCCACGCGCTCCGCATGGCGCAAAAATACACCGCGTGGCATGACGTGCTTCATGCGATTGCACTCTTCGCAGCATGGCACGATATTTGCGAGCTCGTACCCCGGGCAGCGGAGCGAGTCCAACCGGTCCGCACCGGAAGACTTGCCGCCGCAGTACCAGCAAGGGAACGCCAGCGCCGCCAGCGCGACGCTCTCTGCATCCACCGATTCGCTACACTTGTCCGTCTCGCGCCGCCTAATCTGGGATGTAAGCCTGGCCACACGCGCGGGATCCAGCGTGTCGACTCGGGCGGCGCTCTCGTCGTAGTGCGCCTTTTTGCCCGGTCCGTTGAAGCTCGCGATCTGATCGCACTTGCGCCTGAACTCATCGACACCACGCCCGTTCCGCATTGACCAGCACAGCGGGCACGACCTAGCGACGTTTCCCCGCGCGATCGGCAGCTTCCAGTCGAGCACGGCCACGTGCTGCAGACCACGGGGCTGCTCCTGCGACTCGGACCCGCAGAACTCGCACGACCCGGCTTCTAGATAGGCCCAGTCGTCCGCGCGCAGATGACCGAGCTTGAGTGTGTATGGTCGCTGCTCCGCTTCGCGCTTGCACTGGCGTTTCATAATTATTGGGGGTGCCGGTAATTTTTTTTTTGGACCGGTGTGGAAACGCGTCGGGCGGTGTGCACCAACCGAGCAGGCCATGGTCACTTGGGCGGACAGCGATACCTACGACGACTGTGCGTCCGACGTGTCGTACTCCGAATCTTCGGCGTCGGAAGAGCCGCCGCCCCCGCAGCCGTTGTACCTAATCTTCAAGGGCAAGACAGCACACGGGCTCTCGCAGGAGAGCCACTTCCAGCGCTTCACCCCGTCCAGCGCACACGACCGCTGCTTCGGCTGGCGCGAGTGGCGCATCGAAAACGAGAATCGCCGCCACGTACACGACTATCCGCGGGGCGACACAATGGACAACCTGTGGATGTGGATGCGGTGCGACATGAAGGACGTCGCGCTGTCCAAGGTGTTCTACGAAGGCGACGCGCTTCCCACCGACAAAAAAGAAACCTTGTCGTGCTAAATGAACGCTGCGGAGGTTCGCACGGTCGCGGTACTCGGGGCGGTGGCCGCTGTCTACAACGCGCTGGCGCGGGCCGTGTTGCGTATGCACGCGCCCTGGTTTCGCCGTGCGAGTCCTCTGCGGGACGTGCTGCACGTCGGCGTGTCGCGGCCGGCCCGCGACGCGATGTCGGCGGGCGTGGACGCCGTGATTGCGCTGTCGGTGCTCGCGCTGGCCGGGTGTTGCCTGCGCGGCCACTTGCCGGCAACGGAGGTAGCCTGGTCGGTCGTCCTCGGGTACAGCGCGCGTAGTCTTCTCGTTGTCGTCACACTCATGCCCCCGCCGGCGGAGAACGTGTGCGGGTTCCCCGACAAGCCGTCGATGCACGGGCAGTGTGGCGAGCTAATGTATAGCGGCCACGCGTTCATTCTCTCACTTTCAATGCTGTGGCTCTGTCGCGCGAACCTGGTCGACCGGGGCACTGCAGGCGTCATTGTCGCGGTCTGTCTGCTGTTTGTAGTGCTCGCGCGCAACCATTACACGTCCGACGTGCTGGTTTCTATGGTGGCAGCCGTGGCCGCCGCTAACGTGTAAATTCATTTTTTATCACGCAGAAGACGCGCCACATCCGCGTCTAGTGCCATGCTGGGCAGGATACACAGCAGTACTTCCCGCGGTGGCAACTCCTCGAACACTGCGGCGCGCGCCTTGCGCCGTCGGTATTGGCGGTTCGATATCGACTTTTTCAGCTGAGCATGCGTGTACACCGCGCTGTGGCCCGCCGTTCGCAACGCCTCGTTGACGCTGTGTACGACGAGCGCTCGGGCCTCACGCGTGATCTCTTTGCCAACCGACAGCTCGCGTGACAGCACCGAAAGAACAACGGCACGCTCGGGCGAGGTGAGAGCGCCCATCGTCGTCTTCTCGCGCGTCCACCGACGGCTGGTGACCTCCGGTTAAAAAAAAAATTTGAATTCTTTCAATTTCAATTTCAATTTCATCAGGCCCCGACGTTCCGCGCGTTGTCAATGCACTCGGTTTGGATATTGTCGACATAGCTATCGACAATCGTCATTAGCGCGTTGTAGTTGTCGTCCGCAATCTGGGTCTCCTCCGGGTTGTTCTGGCACACCCGGTCCACGAGGCGTCGCGCGTGGTAGCCAATCTGACGCTTCGCGTGGAGCGAGTAGTGCTGCATTCTGAGGTTGACTGGCCCGTCGCCAGTGACCATGACAAAGTAGTAAGCCAGGGCATCGGAGTATTTTACCGTGGCGTCGTAGTCGGGCTCACCCCAATGGCGGTACGGCTTCAGCATCACCAGTGCGTCGCGGAAGAGACCATCGGTACTGACGTAATCCGAACGCACCGGCACGTCATCCAGTGTCTCGGTCTGCGGGCGCAGCGACGCGGCCCCAAGCGCGAGCGCGACCCCTAGCACGCCGCCGGCGACTACCTGCTGTAAAACTTGACGGTCGACCATTTGTTTCCCGACAGACTTGCCACCGCTGTTTTTTACCGCATGTAATAAAAAAATACACGATTTGGTGCACCTGTCGCAAATTGTGACAATAATTTAACGTGGCAAAGTGACAAAACTTAAACAGTGACAAAGTGACAAAACTTGAACGATGGCATCGGGGGATCCGCGGCGACGGAGGCCAGCGATGGACATCTACCCAGTCGAGCACGCGATGTCCGTTGTCGGTTTCAATGGACGTGCACTGCAGTACTTGCCGAAAGCACACCGTGCGAACATGGAGGTGGTGCTTGCCGCCGTCGCGTCGTGCTGGACCTCGGTGGAGCACGCGCATAAGTCGATAAAGAGCTCCCCGGAACACGCCACGCGAGTTGTGGCGACGGAGGGTCTATGTCTGCGCTACTTGCTGGGTCCCGCCAAGTTCGACCGCAACGTGCTGGAGACTGCCGTGCGAACGAACGGGAGTGCGTTTATGTACGTCCCGGTCGCGCTGCGGACACGCGATCTATTGATGCTTGCCATCGACTCGAGCCCGACGGCGGTTCTGCAGCACTGCGAATACATGTACCCCGACCCGCGTGATGACTTTGATGTTGTACGACGGGCCCTGCGGAAGAACGGGAACTCTTTGGACTACAGATACGCGTCACCGCGGCTTCGCGCAGACCCGACAATTGCCGCGCTCGCCCTCCGGGCGAACGGCTGGTGCTTCCACTACGCCCCGCCGGTAATCCAACACACTTCAGCGATGCGGCTGCAGGCCATCGCGTCCGTCCCGTCGGTCGTGATTCACGACGGGCCCGAGGAGGTGTCCGTGCGCAACCGCGGGTTCGTGATGCAGGCGGTCGCGATGAACGGTTGCGTGCTGCAGCACACGCCGGGCTTTGCGGCCGACCCCGAGGTTGTGCGCGCCGCAATCGGCAGCTCGCCGTTTGCGCTGCAGTTTGCCGCGCCCTCTTTCACCATCAGCGACGAGAACGAGGATGTCGTTCTTAAGGCGATTGCGGCCACCCACGGCACTGCGCTGAAGTGGTGCTCGTTGCAGAACCTTCCGCGAGTGTTTGCAGCGGTTGGCTCCGACCAGAGCGGGACAGTTTACAAGAATGTGCACCCGTTTCTTCGCCGCGTGGCAGTACAGGCCGCGATGCTGGCCACAGTTGGACACGAGGGGGTCAAGCTGCTGTCGGAGGACGAGCGCCGGTGTCTGAACGTACGCGCACTGCGGCTCTACCTAAAGCGGTACGGATCCCCAGCGGAAAAACGCCTTGCGCTCGCGCGGGGGTGGGCTGGGCGTGACGGGCCGCTGGCCGCGCTCCCGCTTGACGTGGTCGAGAATATCGGCCGGGCCGTCACGCCGCACACGGTGACCAGCGGCTCTCTGCGCCGGTACCGAAAGGGGAATTCCAGAAAACGGCGCCGTGCGGATTAAAATTTGTAGGGATCGTACGACCTAAAAATAAATTGGTGACTTAAGAAAAACGAAACAAAAAATGGACGGTGTGATCGCTGGCATGCACATTCTGGTCAGCCTCGTTGTTGTTGGGCTCGCGTTTGGCACGCCTCTTGCCACGATCCGGAAGGACATTGGCGACAAGCCAGGCGTGAGCGAAAGCTCGCTGGTCACGTACAAACTTCTCAGAACGTGCATCAAAGTTTCGGCTGCAAGCGAAAAGGACCAAATCGGATGCCTTTCCAATTTGAAGAAAAACTGCAACCCCTTAGTAGACACAGCAGATATCCTAGGCGATCAGGCACGGGCGACGTTGTGCGCTCTCATGTGGTACACAAAAGATGGCAAGAAAACAGGAATGGACTTCACAGGTTCAAATCCTTTTGGTGACATTACTTCGGACTCGGAGACAAAGGAGGGCAGTGTTGTGATGAATTGTCTCCTGCTCGTTTCCGTAATTGGGGCGTTTCTGGCAGGACTGTCGGCGCCCGTTGCGCACTGGCAATTTCCGACGACGACGGTGATGAAAACCCCTGCGTCCCACTTCTTTTACATCGCCAGCGCAATCTTGGCAAGTGCCGCCGCCTTGATCTTCTTTGTGTCATTCAAACCCCACGCGACATTAAAAATGCCTGATGCGGCTACGACATCACCTGACGGTATGATCACCGAAAACAGCAAAGTGGCCATCGGCGGATGGGCACTACTCGCCGGCGCGGTCCTCTCTGTCCTGGCGCTGGTCTTGGTTCGTACGAACAAGTAAGAGTGCGCAAAAAAAAAACATCATTCCAGCCGCTTCACTTCCTCTTTGAGAAATAGTCGGCGAGGTGACTGTTTTTACCGGTGTGCCTGTGTCGGTAGTAGGTCGTACGCTTTTTGTTTGCGTTAGTGTACACAAAGTGTTTTTTGCCTGTCTCACGGGCGTGCATTTGCACTTTCATGAAGCGGTTGAGCTTGCGCTTCCGCTTTTTAGTCGGGAGTTGCGGAGCGGCTGCCATGTTTTACATCACCTTTTTTTTACTTTGGTCACCGTACCGTCCGGTACCCAAGCGCGGGGCCAATCGCAAAGAGAATTGTCATGATGACAGCGAGCGTTTGCAAAACTCGAACCGAGCGACCCGGTAGGTATCCGTTCATGCAGTCCCCGACAGATCGGATCATATTTTCCTGGGTTTTTGCGTTCAGCGTCGGCTGGTCAATTTTCTTGCGTTTTTCCAAGTCGCGCATCCGCCTAAAAATATCCTCAAACCTTCCGTTGACACCGGAGCAAATGCCCAGCCGCATGCATTCCATAATGCATTTGTCGTGGGTCTCTTTTGGTGTGTGCGAGCTCTGAGCGCTGGTGTGACACTTAAACAGCACGGACATTTCGTCCTGGTACTGCCCAAGGATGCCTTCGTGTGTCCTGCGACACTGCTTGAAGAGGTGTATATTCTGCACAAAGGTATCTGCCATTTTACCGACGCGTCAAAAACTCTGCATCTGACTGAACCCGCTGCCTACTTCCGGGCAAAAATATCGTGATACAGACTCTCCATTGCTTTCTGTTCCTTGTTTGTTTCTTTTGTCGGGTCCTCTGTAAGCGTATTACGCTGCTCTCGGTACACGTCGCGGTGCGTGTCTCTCCGTCGGACAGCATGTGCCGTCCGGTCATTTCCACCCGGTCGGTCATTTCCACCCGGTCGGTCATTCCCACCCGGCTTGATCGTGGACGCAAAGTCTTCTTGGACCGAGGATCGCTCGGTATCCTCCGTCCTACTCGACTCGACCACCGCAAAGTTCTGCGCCGCGCTGATGGGCATCTGCCCTTGTGGGTAGGCGGGGATTGCCCGCGAGGTTTCAGCGGTTCCCGAAATTTGGTCCATTTTGTATGCCACAGGGCTGATGTTCATGACGTGATTCATGGGCGTTTACTTTATGACTACAAAAATTTCTGTGGTCGCTCGAGCTCAATGTCGGAGTCTCTGGTCACAAAAGACAACGGCGTGCCGTGGTACGTCAGCTCCAGGATGTGCAGATGGTACGGGGCGGCCGCCACGAAGTTAACCCGGGTCATCGTCTTGAGAGTCGCGGTATCTACCACTTGGCGACCTCCAAGGCGGCGCCACACCGAGTCGGCGCATGCCGGAACCTGGTACTGGTCGCCCTCGGCGGTGATCGTCTGGCCGATCACAACCACCGCGGTATGACGGGCCTCGTCGAAGCGAAGCTGGTGCCCCAGTTTTGGCATCTCCCCCACATTTGACAGTATGGGCACGGCAACCCTCGTCGACTCGTGCACCGCAAAGTGTTCCGGGGCGGCAAACGACGCATGCGACTCGCGCTCCGCCCCTACGACGGAGATGCTCGCCGCACTCTCCAGCACTACGCAGTCGCCGTCGAGGTTAACAGCGACGGGCGTGCTCTCGAGAGCGCGCCGAATGAACGCGGTCAGTGTCATGCGGTCGTACTGGCCCGGGTGGACGCCAATCGGCACTCTCCACGTGTCACCAATGACGCACATGAGATTAAACTCGCGCGTCACCACCACTCTGCGTAGGGATTCGAACGCGTGTTTTACGGTAGGTGCGTTGATTGTCGTCGTCGCCATGCGCCCCATCAACTCGCCGTCGTCGCCGCCACGCTCCAGCCGAAGGAACTCCGCGAGGCCTCCCGTGGACACCACGGACAAGGATGAATTGAACGCCGAGGAGATGCTGATGCTGGCGCGATCCGCGCGCAGGCCAACGGTGAGCTCCCCGGGTAGCCGCTCCTGCAAAGCCGTCACGAGAAGGCTCGGGCTCGCGGTGACTTCGCAGTATACCGTATTGGGAGCTGTGTTCGTCAGCTCTTTGAAGCCCGTCTGTGACGAAAGCACCCGAAACGCCATCGCGCCGATTCGCCGGACGTGGGTTGGTTCGAGCTGCACGCCGGGGGCGAGAAACACCGGCGCGCCGTGGGCAAGTCGATACCCTGCGGACGACTTGACAAACAGCCCGTGTGCGTACCTTGTCTCAATCACCACACCGGACGCCTCCGCTGTGACCTTTGTCACCGGGTTGGCATACGGCGGCAGCTGCACTGTGACCTTGGTGCCATGTTGACCGATCGCAAGTGCCGTAGGAAGCTGCACTGTGACCTTGGTGCCATGTGGACCGATCGCAAGTGCGACAGAAGAATCTTCCGGGAGCACGCGCTTGTGGGCGTACACCGTAAGCTGAACGGGCAGCATGTTTTTTTTACCGCAGACAAAAAATCAAAATCTTTCGCATCGATGAATCAGTCCGCGTCCTGCTGAGCCAGCCGCGCGGACCGTCTTTGGACCACAGAGGCTGTTCTCTGCCCCCCGCCCCGGCCCCGCCTGACCACGGTCACCACGTTAAACATAGAGAACAAGTCTCTGCGAGCTTCTGCCACTTGGTACTTGTAGCGCCACGTCCCTCGGTTGAGATATTTGTACTTTTTCACAAGCTGCTTGTTATTGTTGGTAAACTCCCGGAGCCTCTGCCGGTGATTTTTTTCAGCGCTCTCGCACTTGACAGCCTGTCGCAAAAGCAGCTTATACAGAGCGGTCTCGTTGGGCCCAAAGTCGCACGCGGCGTGGGCAAGCGCGTCCATTAGGTTGTGGCTTTGTGCATCGGAGCGGTACGTTCTGTATGAAAACGCCGATATTTCCACTTGCGGCGCAGCGCCAGCGCCATCGGTTGACCGGCAGACCGGGCACTGCCCGTGGCCCTCGATGTCAGAACGAGCCCAGGACAGGATGCAAGCCGTGTGGAAATGGTGTCCGCACGGCAGCTCCTGTAGGTCGGTCTGGCAAATGTCCTCCATGCAAATAGCACACGCCATTGCGTCTTTTCGGAGTTTTTTGAAAACATTGTGTCCCAGAAAAACGCGACAATGAGTGTAATCGCCCGACTGGATGATAACGGACGGATCGTACTGGATCCGGCGCGCGTGCCCGCGGGCGAGTGTACCATCAACGTCGCCTGCGAAGGACGCGTGCTGCGTGTCCTCGACGAGACGTCGGTGCGCCGGTGCAGCTACTGGCACGATGGCTCGTTCCGACCTGCTCGCGAGCTGACGGGTACGTCGGTCCGCATCCGTCTTCTGACGACGGGCTACACAGAGGTTCAGGTTGGCTTTGCGCACGAAGGGTGCGCAAACCCAGGCGCGTGGTGCGCGTGCAGCAACGGCTTGGGCTGCAAATCGCTAGATCAGTGCACAGCCGTGTGGCGAAAGCGCGACGTGTGCCTGCAGGTCCAGGGCAATTACGCGCTGCTGGTCGCCGGGGGCGGCGGCGAAGGACCGGTGCTGCAACTACTACAAGCGGGAGGATCAAGGGTGGCTCTGGTGGGTGTATATACGGTCTTCATTCTCTACTTACTGGCCGTGGCCTGAGGCATTCCGGATGTAGCTGGCGTGGGCCTCCAGGCATCGCCCCTGAGCAAAATGAAGGTCCGCTTCGGCGTCGAGAACGCCGAGCAGGCCGGCTGCGCGCGGGGGGTGCACGACACTCTCTGCCTCAAGGAGGGTGGTTGCGACACTGTGGCCGTCGCGTCGGTCCAAGTCGTAATGGCAAAGAACCTCGTCGATACTCGCGGACAGCGTCTCGGACGTGGTCTCGTCGTCGAAGGGGATTCCAAACTGCTCGAGCACCTGCTGGGCCCAGTTCAGCATACCGGAGGCGCGTAGGGGGTGCGCTCCTTCGATCACGCCCAGAGCCTGTTCGCGGACAGCGTCGAAGTCCGTGCCGACGTTCAGCGACGCGGAAGCGCGCGCCGTTCCCGCCCCGGGCGAGGCCTCGCATCGCTGCCGCTTCTGCCGAAGCTCTTCGTCGCCCGTCTGCGTCGCGCGCCCGGACGCCTGCGACATCCTGACCATGCCCACCACGCTGTCAATGTCAATTTTTTCGGCGTCCACCGTCTCGGTCTTGAAGACGCGGCGGTCAATCGCCTTTGGTAGATCCTCGCATCTCCACACCACCTTGCACGGCTTCTGCGACCACGCCTTGCACGTCAGGGCTTCGCTCAATGCGCCGCTGGCGAGGCGCTCGCGGAACAGCTTGGACTCGCCGACGGTGTCCTTGCTGCACGCCGGATATATGCGCCACGATCCAGGGTTGGGCGTCCCGCTAGCGCCGCCGGTGCTCTTGCGTTTCGCCTTGGTGAGGCGGTGATCGTAGTTGGCAAACTCGAGGTGGGTCTTGTGCCACGCGGAGGAGCTGTGCAGCCCGCCGCAACAGCGGGTGCGCGGGTTCTCGATGTTAAAGCACGGGCACGGATTGGAGGTCCGGAAGTAGACGTTGAACAGCCTTTCGCCCGTTCCCAATCGCGTTCGGTTGACAATACGGTCGATCTCCATGTGGCGGAAGCAGAACGTGTCGTCCGGTAGCTGCAGGCTGACGTCCTGCGACCAGCCCTTGACTCCCAGTTGCCGGATATCGCTGTACTGCCGGGTGATCCACCGGAGAAAGTCGCTGACAGCCGTGGGGTCTTGTGTGTTAAACTTCTGCATAATCTCACCGGTCTTGGCCGTCGACGCGCGGCGGCTTTTGCCGTGCCGCGCGCGCAGCTGATGCACAAACTCGTCGCTGAGAAACTCATCGAGCAGCCCCGGCGTGTACGGAGAGTCCACGAGCGGGCGGCCGTAGGAATCGCAGTTCCCATTCAGCCTCGCCTCAAAGACCTCCTCGGTCTGGTCCTTTGGCTTGAGCACGCACACACTGGACGGGAACGTCGTCACGGACGTGTCTAGAAGCTCGCGGAGGCAGCTCTGCACTTGGGTGTGGCCCTGCGGGTTGACAACCGAGACGTGCGACTCATCGATCGTGCCGTCCGCGCTCAGCGCGAAGCAGAGCTTGTGCGCCCGTGCGCCCGCAGCGGTGGCCCCGGCGCCCTTGGTCCGCGGGTCGACGTTCTCGGCGTAGCGCTCGTGCTTTCCTTTCTTGAAGGTTGCCATGCAGCCGTTGGTACACACGCAGCCCCAGTGGTTGTTTTTCAGCGAAGGTCCCACCGTGCGTGTGTGCTTGCAGCGAGGGCAGCCATCGACGGTCTTGTAGGTGAAGTTGTCGCGCATGCGCGCGCGGCCGCTGTATACGGAGCCGTCGGGCACAATTCGTTCCTTGGCCCAGCGGTAGCGCGGCGAGTTCTTCAGCCCCTCTGTGACAACCTCGGCGTAAAGCGCCAGGTGCGCGGCGTTGCCGGGCAGCGGCAGGACGAAATGGCCCGAGTACTTGAAAATGTCCTCGTCGTTCGTGACCAGGCGGGGCGAGCAAGAGACCATGACCCGCAGCAGCAGGTCGGTGACGAGCTTTTTGCGCCGCGCGCGGATATAAGGCGCCCACGCGACAAGCTTCGGGCAGGTGTCCAGCTTCGGGAGAATCGCGGTCAGCGTCTGGTGGTCGCTCTGCTCGAGCGCCAGCAGGGTTTCGCCCAGCACGCCGGCGTCTGCGCAGCCCTCGGCAACGAGCGAGTCGACGGTCGGAAACACCGGCGGTGACGGCACGGTACAGCCGCCGAAGACGTCGCGCGACAGGATGCCCTGCACAGTCTCGGCCAGCGACTCCCAGTTTCCGTACATTTGATGATTCAGGTCGTCAATTTTTGCGGCGGCGTCGCTCGCGGAGACGTCGCAGTCACGCAACTGGCACTGCAACCGCCCCATTTCTTCGGGCGGTGGCGTCGTCATGCCCCAGGAGGTGTCGGTGAAGTCAAAGTCGATGGGAAACTTCGAGATGCGCACACAGCTGACGTTGCGCTGCGCGGTGCGCATGCAGTCAAGCGGGTCGCGGAAGGCGCGGCCGTTCGCGCTCAGCGAAACGGGCACCCTGGCCACGCAGACATCGAAAGCCATGCGCTGGTAAAAGTCGACCAGTCGGTTCTCCTGCAGAATAGTCAGGTTGGGCAGCAGCGGGGACATCGACTGGTGCGTCGCCATCTTCCCAACGGCGGTGTAGAAGGCGCCCGACTTGGACTTGGTCGCCGTTCGCTGGGGGTCAAAGCCCGCGTTCATCGCATCGGGGCCCGTGAAGAACGTCGCCCAGACCGCGGCAGTCATGCACGCCGAGCCGAGCATGCGACGCTCCCCCAGCCAGGCGAGGTGTGTGAGCAGCGCCGTGTAGTTTTCTTTGTTCGGAGACAAGTCGGCGGCGGACACGGAGTTTTCGAGCGCAAGCTGCTTGCGAGAGATCATGCCGTTCACAAAGCCTGCAGTCTCGACGGTCTTGGTTACCAGAGGCACGCCGTTCTCGCCTTGGGTTTGTTTGAGGAAGACCGAGCCGCCGGTGATCTCGCGCGAATCGCGCATTATAGCAAAGTACTCCTTTCGGTAGTCAGTGCGGTACCCGTCCCAATCAGAGTCACCGCAGGCCAGTTGCTGGGCGCGCCGCTCGCAACGGTCCGTTAGTTCGTCGAGCAGGCGCACGTCGCGCTGCTTCCAGTAGGACCAAGGATGAGCATCAACTTGCAGATGGGGGTCCATGTCCTGATGTGGGTCGTGGAACATGTGCATGCCCTGGACGTGTCGGTGGTTCGGGGCGTAGTGGTCGTAGTACTGGTTGACAAAGCGAAAAAAACAGAGGTTGTAGGGCCATGCGTGCACAAAACGGTCCTGCGTAAGAACTTCCTGCAGGCACGTGATCACGAAGCGCGCAGCGTGGCCCACGTCTACTCCCTCTGTGATGGGAACCAGCGCTTCGCATGTGGGCCCATCGCCCTCGGGCTCCATGGTTGTTGTTACCACACGCGCGGAAATTTTTGGCTGTCAGTGACCAGCCACAGTTGTGTCACAAAAAGTTTTGTCACAAAAAAATTATGTCACGAAAAAATTATGTCGCACAAATTTTTGTCACATCACGATCTGTCCATCAAGAAAAAATTTTGCCTAGCTTTGCGATAATCATGTCACGAGCTTGTATACGGTCGCTCATTTGCATGCCCGTGAAGTGCACGGCGAAGTCTCCCTGTTCCCAAACTCTCCCCGTCATTTGTGTGTTCGGATCATCATAGTCTTTACAGTAAAACGATTGCAGTATGTTGTGGGGCACAATGGTCAGGTACGAGATGTCGCCCGCCGCGAGTGTGTGCCTTAACATAGCGGTCTGTTCCCACAGTTGCCCCCACATGCAGTCCGGCTGTGTTCCGCCAAAGTACCAAATCTCCTGCAGGTAGTTCCATGTCTCGACCGTGTTCCGCGCGACGAACAACCCGGAGTTGAACGGGTGGTCCGGGTGCATGTCATCGCTTAGTAAGATATGACCGAAACAAATGCCGTCGACAAAATCATCGAACCGGTGCTCCAGATCGGTCAGCAGAATATCGTCGTCGACCCAAACGACGAAAGGTACGTCGGGGTGCGCAACCATCTCGCGCTGTACTAGCAAGATCTTGGACCACGCCGGGGCGCGGTCCGGGCACAGCGTCTTGGTCTCGAGCTCACACAAGTACCCGTGTTTGTGGCAGTATTCCGTCAGAGTGTCAAACATTGGCTGCGAAAAATGGGGCCTGTCGCTGAGGGATGTAAACAAGAAGCGCGGACAGGAGTTCATGGACTGTTGTCTTTTTTCGAAGAAAAAAGAAGTATCCTTATAAAAAACAAATGCTTGTCCTTCTGCATCACACGTTCTTTTTGCTCGCTGCCGTCGGCGCACAGTCCGACCTGATAGCGCCCATGCCCGGGTCGCAGGTCGACAACCACGGCTGTGTGCTTGACGGTGGGTACCGATGGTGCGAGTCGGCGCGACAGTGCCAGCGGCCGTGGGACCAGCCGTGCGCCGCGTCGCCATGCGGCGACATGCCGTGCCCGCCCCCCGTCCCGTGCCCGAGCCTTGCGATGATGCCGAACCACTGCGTCGTGGTACCGGCCGCGGCTGACAAGTGCGGATGCACGATCGGGTGCCCGCAGATTGACTGCTCGCGGGTTGCGAGCGAGGAGGAGGTTTGCGGTGGCTACATGGCCACCGGGGTGGCGCGGGTGTGCGACCGCGGGCTGGAGTGCGTATATCCCTCGATGGGCATGGTCGCGGACGCGCCGGGCTCATGCATGCCCGTTTGTCCCACGGTGCGCGACAGCTTCGGAAACTGTGTCGGCGGGCGCGGTGCGCCGGCGATTCCGGACAACTGTGTCACGTGGTACGACGGGTGCAACACCTGCTCTGCTGAGTTTGGTGAGCTCCGCGGCTGCACGCTGATGATGTGTTTTACGCAGAACGAGCCCTACTGCCAGGTCTTCTCTGGCGCGGACCTTCGGCTCGACGACATATGTTACCGTTTCTGCGAGAATGGCGCGCAGAGTACCGTCGACCGCAGGAAGCAGTGTCCGGCGGGTACCGAGTGCGCGCCACCGACGGGCGCCGGCGGGATCGGGTACGACAGTTGCGCGGAGCAGGCGCACACGTGCACAGTGACTGGCGGCCACTAATTAAAACAATACAACAACTGTTTTATGATGACAAACGGTGCGTTTCCGTCGATTTACGTTGTTCCCCAGTGATGATCAGCGTAAAAATAGCATCATAGTCAGCAATAAACCGAAGACTGCAGTGATGATCAGTGTGATTGTGCCGCCGTTCATTTGTTTTAATACCATTTATTTTTGGTGTCCTTACAACACAATATTCTCGTGCTTCTCCTTCCAGGCGGAGATCAAGCGGAGCAGAGCTCTGTTCGGCACCAGACGCCGCGATTCCAGCTCGGCATTGGTCTCCGGGTCCCTGGTGTGCGTGCTTAGCC
>Ga0209602_1000022_pt1 | contig 118512 bp, 95 predicted proteins | sample COGITO_mtgs_1205_3_FD_184810 | JGI IMG/M metagenome (GOLD analysis project Ga0209602, IMG submission 184810) | Pelagic marine microbial communities from North Sea - COGITO_mtgs_120524 (SPAdes) (version 2) | ecosystem: Environmental > Aquatic > Marine > Epipelagic ...
GTATGTATTCGTCTTCATTAGGCTTTAGCCCAATGCGTTGTGTCATCGCCGAGTACCATAGTCCCACGGAATGTGGATAGCTTTGCGAGTAGATTCGTTTGAGTTCTGATTGCTCGGCTTGCCAAATAGTGAGTGTTTGAAATTCACCAATACTATCAATACAAACAACAGTGGCTTCTCTAAAAGGCGAAGTGTAATAACCGGCAGCAGCATGGGAATGGTGATGAGGAATATAACGAATAGGAGCAGATATCCCATGAGATCGAAGATAGCGATTAATATTATTTTCGGCCAGGCGAAATCCTTGTCCTGCTCGAATCTGTCTAATAGTCTTTCTAAAGGGTTTTTCGTACCAAACCACTTCATCAGGCTCTCCCCATTGTCTTGCATAGTTAATTATCTCTGTGTTAAGATGGGGATCGTTCTTAATTCCGCTGAAGCGTTCGCTATGGCTTGCAAACTCTAGCCCGTCATTATTAAACACTGCTAGTGCAGCGTCATGACTGTTTGCTGATATGCCCCAAGTATTCATTTGTATATAAACGGATCTGTGTCTTTTAATTTTTTACGCATCTTAGCAATACGTCTGTTATCTAAATAAGTTTTCCAACGTGCCTTTATTTTTTCTATCCAAACCATTTTTTTGCTCTCAATCTAATTTTAAGTGGACTAGTTTCTGCTGCTTGAGCAATACTATATAAAGTATATAGCCTTCCGTATCTGTCTACTGCATCGCCTATGTCGTTAATGTCCGATGTCCATTCAGGTAGACTAACTTGCCAACCTAGTTCAATAGCACGTTCTACTAGTTTACTACCTGCTTTGTCCCTGTCAGGTACTACAACAATGTCTTTGCTCAACCTGTTCATCAGCATCGCTTGTGCATCGTTAATCTCACTGCCGCCTAGCGCACAGCCATCTATGTGAATAGCATCAACTTGTCCTTCGCACAATATAGCAAACTGTTTGTCATAAGTTTGTTTGTCTAGTCCGTATATAAAGCCAGGTTGTGTTTCGGTCATGTACTTGGGCTTCTTGTCTGCTGTGATAGTTCTAGCAGTCCAACCTACAATACGGTTCTCGTAGTAGAACGGAATGATTAGTCTGTCACGGTATGCTAGACTAGGGCACCAATAGTAATCAGTATCATCTATGTTTAAGTTACGTGCTGCCATGTACTCAACAACTGCTATACTAAACTTGTTGAACTCTGCTATGTCTGTAATCTTTACAGCATCGGGCGGCAGTGGTACAGTTTCAAACGTAGGCAATTCTATCTTGCGCTCTGCAACCTCTACGCCTTCGTTTATACGCATTACATCAAACGTCAGCTTCGTTATTGTATCGTCACTACAGTTGAGCCACTGTAGCAGCTTACGCAGCTTCTGTGACACCGGTCTACCTGGTTGCCAACTTGCTTTGTATCCGCAGTTAAAACAGTGATAGCTTACAGTATCGCCTTCTGAAATAAGTCCGCCGCGTCCTCTAGTGTCAGCAGTATTGCCGTTGTAATGACAGCAGGGTGCATTGAAGCTAGTCCACCCACTAGGAGTAGTCTTTCGCTTTGCTGGCAAGTGTGCTGTGATTATATCGGATACAATACTCATACTACTATTATAGCATCAGTATTAGTTTTGTCAATTAGTTTCTGAGAAGGAACTTATCCAAACTGCCTTGGTTTTCTACATACTTGATTCGTACATATGTAAAGGATCCGTTCATTTCAACTAGGAACGGTTGTGTACGTTGTGTAAAGTCTACGGTGTAACTTGCGTATGTACTCCAAAGAGCTGTTTCATTTAGAATATCATTTAGTGTAACTTCTACTACAAACGTACCGTTAAAGTTATCACTGTACACTGTCATAGTGTGCAATCCGTCTTTGCGAGTTGCTTCGCCTGTGACGGCGTTACTGTAGTATACTCCATCAGATAGTAAAAAGTTATTAACTTCGTGTGTCTTGCTCGGGTTAACAAATGCATCATCAACTATTTCAATAGTGCCGCTGGCACCAAACTGCGTGTCTGCATATAATAGTGTACGTTCGCCTAGGCTGTCAATCATATAGATAGTGTAACGTGCAAGTTGTTCATCAATATCTAAAAGCTCACCTTGTGTTATGTTAACTCTTACTAAACCTTTTTTGTTACGTGTAGCACCGTCATCTAGTACTGTTGCATTTTTAGTCAACAAACTCTTTCGACTAGTGTCAATTATATCAAAGCGTATTTCTTTATCTGATATGTCTACAGGCTTTTGATCTGCATTTTTAATTTGGAACTCTACTGCGTTGTCTATCCCTTTATATACTTTGACGTTTCTTTTATACACTTCTCTATTCTCCGTAACGAAGTCACTCAGGTTTGCAACCAGTGTGAGCCTATTGTTTAATAAATATTGATTAAATACTTGCATAAGTATATTTATCGAGATGACATGTTAACTAAAGATATTCAAGAAAAATTTCCATTCGTAAGCGTAGTTAGTTACGGCGGCGCCGAGTATGTCGGCATCGTTTGCAATCAGGATCAATACATTACTACTATGATTGTTTATGAAGGCTTACATTCGGAAAAACATAAAGAACAATTATTAGAACTAGGTGAGATATGGTGGTGGGAATCTAATCGAATGATACCTATTAATATCTTTTTAAGAAATGAGATTACAGATTTAAAGTATGCTATGATGACAATGAACTCTAAAGATGTAAGAGTAGTTATTGGTCCTACTGTAAACTTAAACAACCTAACACTAAAACGAGTAAAACGAAAATCAGTACAGCTAATACGAAAAGACAAAAACTAACTGAACTTTTTCTTTTCTCGATACTCGTCTCTATAAGCACTAGTATTCTTAACAAACTCAAGCGTTGTTTTAAAGTGCGCATTCCAGTCAACGTGTTTCATATTCATCTTCCATTCTTCACGCTTAAAAGGAATTGCTTGTACTAGCGGATAGCCTTTGGGTATTTCTAGCATCTCGCCAACAGGCCAATCTTTAATTTGTACAGGGCAGTTAACGCTGTTATAGTATGTGTCTGTTTCTACAATAGCTGATAGAGCTTCTAATTTAGAGTTGTCTCTGTGAAATGGTTGTGTATATAACATACTCCAGCCGGGCGGTGTTTTAAATATCCAAGGAAAATCAAACTTTAAAACTGTATTATCTTTATACGGGGTTTTAGCATACTGTGTCTGTGAATGCCTTGATACAAAGAATTCGCCATACTGGCATTTGAACTGTAAGTTATTATCTGTGTCGGTGTATATTAGCATATCAACCGGCGCTGGCATAATGTATCCGGAAGTTATTGCATCTGTTACCGGCATGCACTTTTTAATTGTTCTATTGCTGTCTTCATCTAATGGCATAGTATCTTTATGCCAATCAGGAACAGAGTTCCTAGCAAGTTTAGGAATACTAATATGCTGCCAAGCATCGAATATACGATCACTGTACTTACTGCTCCAGTTAGTAATAATTAAGTCTACTTCAAGATCCATTATCTGCCAACTGCTCACATATTAAATTCATGTGTACAACACATGCCATTGCATAAGATACTGCGTGTGCCTTCTTAAAATAATAGCCTTCTTCAGGCTTTTTCCAAACCTCTTGAAAAATCAAATTCCAATTGCTTCCACTCAGGTGCCTCTTCGCTGGTCGAATGATTGCTAGTGTCGCTGCTAATTGTTCCACCGAAGTAGGCTTCAATTGCTGCAACAGTACGCCGTGCCCGTTGAGATGAAAGACTTTGTCGCTGAAGTCTGTGTGTTCCAGTAGTTGCCATATTGGTTCCCTTTCCATTAGTTCTGTTAAGTGTGCTTCATCCCTAACGTCTTTGTATATGCTCACGTTAAGGAAGTCTAGTTTAAAGTAACCACGTTCGTCTGCGGCCTTGTAGTCAATAGTAGATATTTCATTAAACGGATTGTGCGGAATCTCTGTTACATAAACACCAGTGTTATGTTTTTTGCCAGTATCTAGCTTTGCAACTCGATGCTTGATCTTGTTTAAAACAATGTCTCTGTCTGCAAAGTCAATATCAATATCAGGCATATTAACCTCCGCCTTGGAATTTGTCTGTAGTAGTAAACCAAACCTTTTGATTGTGTATCTTACCTAGTAAAGTATATATTTGTTTTACTTCTTTGTCAATCTTAATTTTGCTGTTTTCTTTTACAACAGTTTCTCGACGTGCTAATAATCTACGCATACGATATTGCATAGACTCTTCTACTAGAGCAAGTTCTTCTACATTAAAATCAAAGTTAGTATTAGGTTTCATTAGAGTCCCGCTTCCTTAGCAACGTCTTTTACAAGTTGTACGTCTAGAGGCAATCTTTTAAATCGCATAGCCCAGTGTTGAGGATTAATAACTTGATAGACTAATTTCAATTGTTCGTCGTTGAATTGTGCTAACATTGCTTTGCCGCTAGCACAATTAAGAACAATCCACGGACTAATTTTTCCGTCGCGTATATGTTGGACTGCTCTATTATGACTAACATAATTAAAGTAATGATTGTATACACTATCGTTTTCTTTTGCCCATTCTACCATAGTAACAATACTACGTTCTAGTGCAGTCGTTGCATCTTCTTTAAGAATCAATTCTAACGCATACTTTTCATAAAGCTCATCGCGGCACCAGTGATCTAATTTGACTCCGCTCTTAATAACGTAATCAATATACTTTTCTGGATATAACGGCTTAACATTACTAATGAAACTGCCAAACTTAACAAATGCATTATAGTATGGTGACTTGCAAAACTCTTCGTATGTTTTTTCTTTCTTTGCTCCTGCACTTAGTTTATAGAAACGCTGAAATGCATAGAACCCGTGCCGTACACGCTTTTCATCCTTTTGCAATGCTCTACGTTTCTTTTCGCAAAGATGCACTGCAAGAGTTGACTCTTTAACGTAGCTGCCGCCACAGTATTCACATACATATGGCTTAGGGCTTGAAGTCAATGTCGTGCTCTTGCGCAAGTTGTTTGAGTTCTTTGTTTGTAGATATTCTAGCAAGTAATTCTACCTCGTCGTTCTTTAAGTGTGGATAAATTTGTTCTAGTAACTTTATTGCTTTGTTGTTGCTACCGGTTTTCTTTTTCAAACCAATCCATGGATGGTATTCTATCTTACCAGTATTGCCGCTCATGCACAACAGTTGCCACATTAGTTTTTGTTCTTTACTAACTGACATATAATTTTTATTGTAGTACTCGTTAGTCTTAAAGATGGCAAGTTCTTGCTTTTCTCTACTGCCGCTAACTCCTGACACATATCTATTGAGTAGCCAGAAGCTAACCTGCTTGCGCTGATCGACGTCTAGCTCATCCCATACAGACTTTGCACCCATATCGATTGCGGCTAGTACATCTTTTATTGGGAGTTTTTCTGCTGCCATGTTTCTACATCCTCGGGTGTGTTTATCTCTACTCCTTTATAGTATACAGGATTAATCCCGATCTGCCAAGAGTTTTTTAACCATCTGAGCTGTTCTAATTGCTCAATTCTTTCTTCTTCTGGTACCGGCAATGTAGGATACATTTCTAATGCGTTGCGTCTGTAACCATATACGCCTAAGTGCCAACTGCCGTATCCTGTAATGCCTCTGCCAAACCAAAGTGCATGTTCACTTGCGTGTACACACTTTACAGTATTAGGATCGTCTTGCATCATCTTTGGCATAGTTGCGTATACTGTTGACACATTGTAATAATCTAACAGTGTGTGACACTTGTTAATCACTTCAGCTGTTACATCGGGCATGTCGCCTTGTACATTAATAAACTTATTATATTTTTTAAAGAAATCATTTTGTATCGCGCCTGCGCATCGTTCTGTGCCGTTAGCATAATCTACTTCTTCGATCCAACAGTTATGTGCGCCAAATAATTCAAAGATGCGCATGTCATCAGTTAGTACATAGGTGTCAAGTCCTGTCTTGCGGCAGCGTTCATATACTCTGCGTATCATAGGAATATTATCTAATGATATCAATGGCTTGCCTGGAAGGCGGGTGCTGCCGTACCTAGCAGGAATTAGTATTGCTGTCTTGTTCATTTTAAAACTCTCCTAATAGCAACAATGTCTTCTACTACTTTTTCAAAGTCTTCTAGTCGCAACATATTAGGTCCGTCACTAGGTGCTAGATCAGGGTTAGCATGGACTTCCATAAAGAAGGAGTCGATCCCAAGAGCAGCCCCAGCGCGAGCGAGCCCAGGCACATAATCACGATTGCCGCCACTACTATCACCCTTGCCTCCAGGTTTCTGTACTGCGTGAGTAGCATCCAGCACGATAGGAGCATCATAAGTATCAAGCATATACTGTAAGCCAGTGAAATCCACGACAAGTGTATTATATCCAAAACTAGTTCCCCTTTCTGTTATCCATACTTCTTTAGCACCTTCTGTTTTGCTTAGTATACCTTTGACGTCCCAAGGTGCAAGGAACTGTCCTTTTTTGATATTTACAATCTTATCTGTAGCACACGCCGCTGTAATCAAATCTGTTTGCCTGCACAAGAACGCAGGAATTTGGTAAACATCAACTGCATCTTTAAATTCTCTTTCAATGCGATTTACTTGCACATAGTCGTGTACGTCAGTAAGTGTCTTTACACCTAGTGTTACCTTTAGTGCTAAAAAGTCTGTGAGTGTAGCATCCATACCCATACCACGCACACCGTTTGCGCTTGTACGATTGGCTTTGTCATAACTGGCTTTAAAATAATATTCAATGCCATACTTGTCGCACACACGCTTACATTCTTTAGCAATCTCTGCACTCTGTGCTAACGATTCGTGTTGGCACGGTCCTGCTATGATTCTCATTTGTCGTCCTTCACTGTGTAATACATTGTAACTACTTGATCCAAGAGCTTTTTTATTGTAGGATACTCTTCTGACAATCTACACAAGTCTTGCCAGTCACTGTAGTTGAGCATGTCACCTTGTGCCCTTGCTACTCCTGCAGGATCGCCGCCTATGATCCAACGCGGTATCTCAGGCTTGTCGCGATAATGAGCGTAGACAACACCGTCGCTACGCTCATATATCAATGCCTCTCCTGGAAGAAGATCAGCCATCTTGCTCTGCGCTGCTAAGGCAACCAAATACAATAGTAGCCACTGTACCTACATAAGGAACAAGCACTGCTAGTAACCACCAAGTGTTGAGTCCTGCATCACGTATGCGTTTTACAGTAACAGCAAGTACTGCCCAAAATGCACCAACAAGGATAATTAATGCAGCAAGTGCGCCCACTGCTCCAGCACCTTCTAGCATTGCCATAGCAACAATCAGTACTAGAATTGAGACAATATGCACTGCCCAAAACTCTTGACGCTTTGCTACGCCGTTAAAATTAAAATATTCTTTCATTTCTTTTTACTTTCTACTTCTGTGCCGCTTGTACGACGAACAATGTCATCGTGATTAAATTCCGCCCAGTATAGTTCAAAAGCGACACCGTCTTCTAAACCTTCAAACTGATGGATCTTGCCGGGCTTTACTTGTGTAAAGTCGCCTGCTTCAAGAATAGTCTCGTCAACTAGTCCTTGATCATCTTGCCAAACTCGAACAATCATCTTGCCCGATTCAACAAAAAATCCATTCCATTTAAATTCGTGTTCGTGTTCTGAACATTTATATCCTGCTTTATATTCAATACGATGAAACTCTAGTACACCGTTAGCGTGGATCAGTTCCGTTGAACCCCAAATTTTTCCTGCCTTAATTCCCATTGCTACTCTTTTCTAATACTACGATAAACTTGTTGTTTGGATGGTCTTGTCCAGTCTTCTTATTAGTCCAAGTACCTAGTTTATACTTTTCGTCTACAATCTTTGCATTAATATTTTTTAGTAGTAGAGGGCGCCACCAGTCTGGCTCTTCTTGAATTAAGTGTGCGTTGCGGCCATCAGGTAAACTTTTCTTTGCAGGACAAGTTGCAATCAGCAAGTACGCTACTCGAGTAAAGTGTTTATCTATGTGTTGTAACACAGCATCGATATACTCGGGCTCGATATGTTCTAGTACATCAGTACTAATAAGCATCTCTGCAGGACCTGGCGGCTCAGCAGCGTACTCGGCATTGCCCGGATCATAACCAACACAACTATTTGGAATCATGTCGTTGAGTGTGTTAACTAGTCCGCCTTTGCCGCATCCGTAGTCTAAAAAGGTCTCCGGATTATACTTTTCAATCCATTGTTGAATGTCGCCTAGTCCGGTTCGGCTGCCAAATGATTGTTTCTTTTCGTGCAACTGTTTAAGTTGATTTGTATAGTCTTTACTGTATAATGTCATAGTAAGTTTCCAAAATCTATTAGCTCGCTGGATCTACTAACGTCTTTGCAGAAGAATGCACACATTGGATTACTGCCTTCTTCTAGCGGAACAGCTAGCATTTGATTATTTTTCATTTTAGGAAAGAACCATTTCACATCATTGTAAAAGTTTGTTACTTCAAGGCTTCCCCACTGAGCTACGAATGATGTATGTGGATTAAAGAGGAATACATCAAAGCCTCTGTCTGCTACACTTGTTAGTGGAATAACTTCTAAGTCGGTGCCACTTTCTTGACAACCAACAACTATGTTCCAATCAATTGGCATTGTTATTTCTGTACCGCCTATGTTTAGCACAATGGCCGGGCTATTAAACGATTCCAAAAATATTAATGGTATCCAGTAAAAGTCTGATTCTGCAGGTACATTGTTATCTAAAACAGCAAACCGTATGTCATCGTTAATTTTATCTGGAAGATTGTTTAAATTGTATGTTGTGTTTTCTAATGTTAATATTTGCATTTAGTTCCAATCTACCTTTTCAATTGTAAAGGGATATTCTGCTTCTTTGTAAAATTTCTTACGCTGAGTTAGATGTCGCTTCGCAAACTTACACGTTGATGTAAGATCCCATATTTGCACGAAGTCTTTGTCTTTTGCTATTCTTACGCCGCGTCCAATACTTTGAATTACCCTTACAAATGATTTGCCAGGCTCCAAAAGCACCAAGTTAAAAATACGAGGTATATTAAGTCCCACCGCAGCGACCCCGTAGGTTGCGATAATGACTTCATTAGTTCCTTCGCGAATTGTATCATACGTTTCCTTCCTGTCTTTAACTTTGACAGCACCGCTAATAAACGTGCTGTTAGGTATTAGTTCAGCAAGCATTTGTCCTGCGCTGATTCTATCTACGAGTATAAGTGTGTTGCCTGATTCTTTTACGTTGTTTAATAGTTTGCCTAAGTATTCAATCCTGTCAGTATTAGTTACAAGATATTTTAATTCTTCTTGATAGCCGGCGTGTGATACAGTATCAATTAATTGTACAATATTAACATGACATTGTGATAGCACACCTTTGTCTTGTAATTCCTTAGCACTAATCTGTCCAATAACAGGACCCAAGCTAGCATGAATACTTTCAAATTCAAACTTCTCTTTGGGCACTGTGCCAGTTAGTCCCCAACGAATGGGTGCATTACGTAGGTTGCGAGTGAGCAGGTTCTTAAGAACTTCTGCTTTGGCTTGGTGTACTTCGTCAACAATAATAGTGCTTACACCTTCTAGGAACTCTGCAAGTGATAACACTGCTGAACCGTCCTTGTGCTTCTTGTCTAGAATGTTTAAACTCTGCCAAGTGCATATTGTGTGAGTCTTACCTAAGTTCTTTCTGTCGCCGAAGTACACCCCTACATCGAGCCCACAGTTAATATAGTCTTCTTCTGTTTGTTCAACAAGTGATTTGTTAGGAACAATAACAAGACTACGACCGTAGGGTTCAGTTATGTGTGACAGCGTTGCTGTTGTAATTGTCTTACCTGCACCAGTAGCAATCTGTTGCAAGCTCTGTGGGTTTTGTAGAAAGTTATTAATTGCTTCTACTTGATAGTCACGTAGAATGATTTCTGTACCTGCTACAGGATGACCGTCTGGCCAACAAACACCTTGGTCTGCCCAGTAACGTTCTGTAACTGGAGTAAAGTTAAATTGTATTGGATGGCGTCTGTCTTCAATGTCAACAATTTGTACTCGATTCTTTGCAAGTACTTGCTGTACTACATCAAGGTGATTAACATATCCGCTGCCGCCAATACCAAAGAAAGCAACTTTACCATCCCAGCGTCCTAGTTTATACTGCGGCATATGCTTTGCATACGGCACTTCAAACTTAAGAGCATTAGCAAGTTGTCGACGAACATCTACTTCTAGACCTTCAATCTTAATGTTTACTTCATCTTCAATAATTAGTTTGCAGGTACTCATTTAGTAATAGTGTCCATATTTCTCATAGCCAAAGGCTTGGTTGCATAAAATATTCTTAAATCGCTAATGTGTTCTAACCATAATTGTTTAATTCCATATGTCCTAATACTAGTAGACAAATTAAGTAAACACTGAGGGTCATAATTCTTTAGTACCGGTTTAGGAACTTTACTAGCATTAATATACACTATTTTAGTAGTGTTGTCAACCCAATTGTTTAATTTGTTATCTTTAACCCACTGGTTAAAGTTTCGTTCTGTTTGCGTTTCGTTAGAAAGACGAAACATCACCGACTGTTTATTGTTAGGTACATATCTTGAAAAGCTATTGTAATATTCATACAAGTGAATTAAATTAGTCTCGTCTGCTACAACTAATACAGGATATCTGCCTAGCGTTTCGATAGAGTCAACAAGTTCGTCTATACTATAGTCATCTGGAATATAAACTGATGACGTCTTTCTATATGCTATTTTTTCTTCTAAAGTGTCAAGAGTAGATTCTACATCACAGTGTACAATGCCATATTGATTTCTGCGATCAACATACTTTAAAACATTTGAATCAATAGGACCGCAATCAGTTGTAACATTTTTTATTGCGTCTGGATGCACATTCTTTAATACATACTGATTGTCTTCTTTGTATATTCCAGGAACGTGTTCTTCGTATACAAAACTACTAACTTGGTCAAATAACTCTTGAAACTCATTTGAAAATTCAAACTTGTCTAAAGTTTTTCCTATAAGCAACACGTTTCCTTCTGATAGTTCAAACTTCCATTTATTTTCATTATTGGTAATTTGGCCGTCAGCATCGTCACGAAGTTTTTGTATTTTAGAAATAAGTTTCTTGTTAAAGGGAAATTGTGCAACAATAAGTTTGTTATCTATATAAATGCGCTGTGTTCGGTCAACTTCTCTAAAAGGATTTCTTAAAATTTTACGTTCTAATACGTTTGTCAAATCAATACCTTGAGCTTCGAACTGTGTAGTATATTTCTCTAACTTTTGTGCTAACATGTCATACTGTCTATCAGTCAGCGCAACACCTTTGAATACTTGCCTAGCAACACTGGTTAGAATATTGTAGTCAGAGCTTTCTAGTTCAAATTTATAGTTTTCTATTTTATTTAAACCAGTTAGAAGTTCTAAACAATCTTCTACAGTAACGTTTAACATCCATAATGCTCCTTTAGTAATATTACTATTATATACTAAAACAGTTTAGATGTCAAGCGTTTTAAAGGTATTCCTTGAGAAATTTCTTCAACAGTCCATTCAGTGTGTGCGTAGTCATTAAGCCATTGCTGTCTGTCTACTACTGGAGGATTGTCTATGTTGGCAAGTGTCTTTATAGATACGTCATACGCCAACGAGCTGGGCCCTACAAACGCTGGAACGCCGTTGAGTACACTGTGTATACCTGGATTGCTACTCCAGCTTACAGTAGCGTGTACACGGTCAAACTGCATGTCAAAGTCATCGTACGAGCCGTCTATCTTTATAGGATTTTGTCTGTAAACATTTTTTAGTCCTAGTTCTATAATATGTGGTAGCTGACATCGCGGATGCGGTCTAAATATTATCGGACGATCAGTATGCTTGCGGATTTCTCTGTAAGTTTGCATAAACCAATCGCTCATACTTGGCATGCCTTGCCACTGTAAACTCTTATCGTGTTGTCCACATATAAGAATATATTCACTGTCTGTTTGCCAAGGTTTTAAAACAAGTCCAAGAAGATTAGCACGGTTACTGCTATTCCCCACGGGACCAAAATAAGCATCTCTATTAATTCCATTGAGTCCTACCTTCCAAGTTGTGCCACGTTGTATGCCGCCTACTTCGAGAACTATAGTAGGCTTTTTGTTGCACCAGATAGTTTTGTTTCTAGCCATGCGGCCGTGGAAAAGCACACTCCAAATAACATCAATGTCGGCAGTGTTATCATTGTAACTAACAGTATGCCCAGCATCCATAATACTATTTGCAAAAGCATCAAACACCGGTCTGCTATTAAGTGCGCCATAATTTGTCCATAAACTAAATTTCATTTGTTAAATACCTATACTATATTTAACAAAGGATTTAACATGCCAGCAATAACTGTGGTTACAACTTTTCACCCAGCAGGATTAACAAAATACGGACAAAGATTTTTAGACAGTTTTGCAGCAAGGGTAGACAAGCGTATTAAGTTGTTGGTATATGCAGAAGATTGTAAACCTAATAACCCTGATCCAGATCGCATTGAAATCATTGACGCAAAACAAGCGTTACCTAAACTAAATGCATTTAAAGAAAAGTGGGGCAATGTTCCTAAAGCTAATGGCGATGTTAGTAATGAACCACAGCGTCACACACGTCGCGATTGGATGAAAGAATTCAAGTGGGATGCTGTTAGATTTGCTAATAAAACATACGCAGTATATGACGCTTGTACACGCTCTAAGGGTTGGTGTGTATGGATGGATGCAGATACGTTTGTACACAGTGATTGGAGTTACGAACAGTTTAGTGAGCTGTTACCTGACAATGCTTACATTACATATGTAGGCAGAGGCAAAGGATCACAGACTTGGCCTGAGTGCGGCTTCTATGGTATGAACTTAAATCATCCTGTGTGCCACAGCTTCTTAGAAGACTTTGAACGTATGTACGAAGATGCAGAGAACGGTATCTTTACACTCGACGAATGGCACGACAGTTATGTGTTTGGCGAGCTACTAAAGAAGTATAAAGAATTTCCATCACATGACTATAGTGCAGACATGTATCTTAGAGAAGCAAAGTCGGGCGGTGGCGGACATCCTTTGATTAACGGACCGTTAGGAAAATGGATTGACCATATGAAAGGCGGACGTAAAGACAAAGGCAAGTCTGATAAGAAAGATATTATGGTTACTAGAACAGAGGATTACTGGAAATGATAGAACACTTAGGAATATTTCTCCCTGATGTAGAAACTCATTTTCAACGTATGCTAGACAAAAGTCTTAAAAAAGATAACTGTGTACGCTATCAACATCGTGTAAGAGACCACGCAATTAGCTTATTAGAATCTAAACGACTTGCTCTAGACATAGGTGCTAATGTAGGTTTATGGACTATGGATCTTGTAAAAGATTTTGATCATGTACATTCGTTTGAACCTGTAAATGACTTTCAAGATTGCTTGTTTAAAAATACGAAGCATGACAATTATACACTACACCCTGTTGCACTAGGCGAAGTTGAAAGTGAAATTGATATGATTATTACTCCTGATAATACTGGACATAGTCACGTTAATCCTAACAGTTTCGGTAAGGGCAAAACTCCTATGCGTACTCTTGATAGTTTTGTATTTAACGAAGTTGATTTAATTAAAGTTGATTGCGAAGGATATGAAGTTCCGATCCTTAATGGAGCAAAAGAAACTATACTACGTAATCGTCCTATGATGATTGTTGAACAACAAAATCACGAATATCAGGAAGATAGAGAAACGCTTCCTGCTGTACAACTATTAGAAAGTTGGGGCATGAAGCGTGTCATTAACTTTAACAAAGATTGGATACTTACTTGGTAGCCCAGCGCCGCATCCATTTCCAACACTCACCGTTTTTTAAGTCTTCTTGATTCCAGTGACACATTGCTAGTTTCTTAATCCATTCTTCTCTGTCAAATTCTTCTGGATTTGTTAACCTACTTAAACTAGTATGTGCTACTGCAAATGCTTGGCTCTGTTCAGGCAACGGGTCTGTAACAAACACAGGAATACCTTCAATAGCTGCTGCAACACCAGGGCTACTGTTATATGTGATAACTGCTGCTGCTTGTCCTAGATCGTCCATTAGTGTCTTACTTCTACTTAAAATGATGCCAGATTTAATTAATCGTTTGTAGTGCATTCTCCAATTGCCGTCGCCAGGATGAAAACGTAGCATTACAGGTCTGTCAGAATATTTTTTAATTTCTGGCAATATTTCTAATACCCAGTCTACAACACTCTTGCCTCCCATGCTCCACCCGCCATCACGTTGCGCACATATAACTATGAACTTACCTTTGTTGCCTCGATAAGGCTGCAAAGAAAATCCAATATCTTTGCTGAGTTTTTCCCAGCGCATTGGATCATAACTATCATTGCAGTATTCGCCAGTAGTAGGAAAAACTCCGTCATAACTATAGCGCAAGTATCGATTAGTATTGCCTGAATCTTTATATAAAAACAAATTACTATCAACTACAATCGTACGCTTGTTTCTTTTTTCTTGATGGTCTAAAACTGCTCGGCGAAGTCTTAGGTGAGGGCTACCTTCAGATCGTTCGTGTACATAGCCTTGTATAACTGCTACATCGCACTCTATTGGATTATTGTCCCAGCATACTACTCCGCGGTCTCCTTCGTGAATGTTAACGCCTTTTACAAAGTTGTTAATAATTTCGGGCTTCTCTGGATTTCTGTTGTTTGCAGGGATACCTCTCATATAACTTGCTACTAACATAGATTATACTTCTCCTGTATCTTGTATGCACGGCCACTGTTTAATTCAGAAGTATTATACTGACAGTAAGCTAACCAGTGTATCCATTTAGCAACCTGCTCACGTGGAGGGTAATATGGATTTTCAATTTGTGTAAAGTCGTTCGAACATACAGAATGTGCAGCGTTTGGAGCATTAGCAAATGCAGGTACGCCAAAGGAAACTGCTTCAGTTGCAGCAATACTATTGTATGTAACTACTGCAAATATCTTATCTTGTATCATTTGATTAAAGATGCTGCTATCGCCTACACGCTCTCTGCGAGGCGGCTTATCTCTAATAATAATTGGCCTATCGGAGTGCTGTTTTATTTTAACAATAGTATCATTAAGCCATTCGTCTCTAGTAATGCCGTAATACTTGCAGGGTTTTTCACTAGGAGTAACAATTAGTATAGCATGTCCTCCTTTACGCCAACCTGGAAAATATATCGGCCATTCGTTAGTATGCTGTACTAGTGCTTTGTATCTGTCATCAGGAACTTCTATTGGAGTTAAGTGTTGTACATTATTTTTAACAACTCTGTGAAAATCTTTACGCTTGCCTAAATTTCCTAAGTATCCAGTGTCTATATAATAATAATCACGACCTTCTTCGTTACAGCGGGCCATTATTTTTCGTTTAGTCATTCCTCGTATTGCAACGGGAATAGACTTATCAATAAGGTGTAACTGCTCTAAGTGTCCGTATGTACCGTTAGTACCGGTCCTCCACAGTTCTAGTATAGAATCTGTATGGTCAAAGATTATCATTTCATCATCTCAAAAAGTTCAGTTTTCCAATCTTGATTATATTCGCACTCGCGATAGTTTTCAAACCACGGGCCGCCTTCTGTGTAATGTAATAATTTTGGAGTGCCGTCCTCTGGCTCTTTATAGTGTCCTACTAACCAATTCCATTCGTGTGATATCTCGCCAATCAACTCGTCACTTTCTAACCAACTAAATCTATGAAAGTATGCTCCGTTAAGTTCTTTTTCATTTACTAAGTCTATGTTAAGTCTTTTGTTAGCAGGATGTCCACAGTTAATAAGCATCACACTAGACCAATTTTTACGTGGATAAACTGTTTGTTTTTGTCCATCCATCTTAATACCTTCTTTAGGTGAATAGTCATGTTGTACACACATTACTGCCTTTGTATCATCTGCTTGTGCAAATAACTCTGCAATGTCTGTTCTAAGCAACATATCGCAGTCCATAAACACTGCCCAACCATTAAAGTTAGCAAGTTCCGGAACTAAAAATCGAGTAAACGTAAACTCAGTGCTGGCTAGTTTATCTACAGGGCGATTATACCACCCTGCACTTCTGAGCTCTGATTGTTTAAGCGGAATGACATTTGCCAGAGGGCTGTGCCGTTCAATGCTGTGTTTGCACACTTGATATGCAATGTCTTCTCTAGGGTCGTAACCTACAAATACTTTCATTTATCTCTTCTTTCAATATCTTCTTCAATACATTCACTACCTCGTTGTATTTCAAGTATGTGTGCATTCTCTGTTCCTGGGTTTGATGCTTTGTGCCAAACTTTAACACCTATATCATAAGGGCGTTCGTGTGCTTGTAAATGAACAGCATTTTTTAAGTTGTTCCACTCTGTTTCCATTTTAACAGTGCCTTCTAAAACTGTCCATTGCTCCGAACGTTTAAGGTGTCGTTGGTCACTTAAACTTTTGCCAGGATATATTACAAGTTCCTTTACTTTGTAACCTTGCTCAGGCTTGTGATCTAACACACGCCAGTAACCCCAGTCACGTTCGGTCTTTTGTGTTTTCCACTCGTCTAGTATCCAACTCGAACTATTGGCCTTATTACTGCCGCCGACCTTCCATTTAAATTCAACAGAAGGGTGTTCACCATATACTTTGTATTCAGGAGTGTTAGTGTTTATCCTGTCGCCACCATTAGCAAATACAACAGTCCAGCTACTGCCTTTTGTTTGTAGTACTTGCATAATAGCGTTACATGCACTATCATCATTGTCGTTAAAAGCTATTACTTCATCAACGCATGCAAGTTCTTTAATAATTGCTGCACGTTCTTCTAAGGGCATGAAAGGCCTACCTTTCTTACGGGTAAGCCAATCATCTGAATTTAGTCCAACAACTAAGTGATCGCCTAGTTCTTTTGCTGCTTTAAAGTAAGCAATATGCCCACTGTGTAGCGGATCAAAGCCGCCTGTTACTAATACTACTCTGCTCATGTAGATATTTACACAATAAGATTAGCCCAGTATGTTAGAACTGATAATTATTTGCGAAGCATTAGATAGTATATGCCAGTTAGTCCTACCACAGTTAATACAGCACTTATGAGCGAACCAGTAAGGTACCATATAAGAGGTATAGCACCTGCTAACATATACCCAACAATGTCAAGAGGCTCTGGCGGCGGATTATCGTGTCCGCAGGCTCTGCATCTTAAATAACCTTTGTTGAGTGATGTACCACACTTTACACAATTCATATCGAAGCGTCTTCCATACCTGCTACTCTTAGCTTAACAACGTTTGTAATTTGCCATTGCTTTTGATCAAGTGCTTTAAGAACACCTAACCATTTGTTGCGCATAAGAGCAAACTCGTTGATAATCTTTTCATAGTCAACAACGTCTGCCTCACCGTCAACGTATTTTTCAACGTCACGGCTTGACAGAGCTCGTTGATAGTTTTCGAGATATTTCTTAAAGTACGAGCTACGCAACCTACGTAGCTCGATGTTCAAGTAGTTTAGGATTGCTTCAATCTCTTGAAGCTGATTGAAACGATGTTCAACAATGCCCGGCATTTCAGCAGCAGCACGTTCCACATTGCCCTTTAGCTTTACTTCAACACGAGCACTAATTAGCTCATCTTCAAAGAACTGTACAGCCGCAGGAATCTTAGATATATCACGCGATACTTCTGAATACCAACCCATGTTTAATCATCCCATTCGTCTATATCAGCATCATCTTTAAGTTCGTCTTCCATATCTAGATAATAATGAATTGCATTATCTAAACTCTGACTGTTACCTAAGCATGCTGTTAATACTTCGTCATGTGTACCAGAGTCAACAAGATGATCAATAAACTTTTCTGCGATAATGTCAATCTGTTTCTTGTCAAGATATGGTTTAAACAGATTCCATATCTCTACGATCTGCTCTTCGTTGTTCATAGGTTACTCCTCGTATGTTTCTTCAATTAAGTCTGCATCAACTACTTCTGCATCGTCGGTATTTACCACAGGTGCAATTTTTTCGTTGTATTCCGACATAATCAAATCGAGTTTACCTTCTTGCATCCAAGCCTTGCGATATTCAAGAACTTCTTCGCCTGCTAAGTTTACATACTTGAGTCGATTGCCTTGCTTTGTCAACAAGCCTTTCTTCTCAAACAATTCAACTAGACCTGAGTAAGGATTCATACCAGTCTCGTAAGGAATCTTAACCTGCACACCTTCAAACGGTTTTGCATAGCGAGTCTTCATTACTTTACAACCAGCACGGATACCCATAACTTCTGAGATCTTGTTGCCGTCTTCGTCTTCTTTCAACTTCATCTTCTTCATTGCAACAACAATACTTGATGCATAGATAAAGCCCGAGCCACCACTGATTTTGTCATCTGGGTCAAACATATCTTGCGATGCGTATGTGTGGTTAGTACATACTAGTCCAACATTCAATGAGCCAATCATATTAACTGTGTTACGAACAAGTGAAGTCAACGCCTTAGGCTTACGACCCATATCACCTTTCATATCACCCTTGTTAAACTGATCAACATCAGTAGGTGTTAGCAACATACCCAATGAGTCAATTACAAACAACACTTTAGGACGGTCTTCTTCCGCCATTGATTTGTAGTCTGTAATAAAAGTTGAGATAGTTTTTGCTACATCGTCAATCATTGACATATTAAGTTTAAGAAGTTTTTCTTCACTTGTGTCAACTTCTAGAGCCTGTAGCCAGCTCTCATCAAGTGCGTTCTCCGAGTCAATTAGTACTACAAAGATTCCTTGATCCTGTGCGTGTTTTACAATGTTACCTGAACAGAAATAACTCTTACCTGCTCCTGATTCACCTGCAAACACAGTTACCTTACCCAGCGGAACACCCTTGTGAAAGTCTCCTGAGATAAGATAGTTTAGCGCATATGATCCTGTTGAAATCCAATCAGTAGGATCGTTAAATCCAGCACTCATGCCTGAGATACTTTTAGTCAAGTCCTTACGGAACTTACTAACATCGAATGATTTAGCCATTTGTTTCTCCTAATAAGCTGAAAAGTAGAGCAACTAAAAAGGGTTGCTTTTTAAAGATGCAACCCTTTTAGCTTGCTGTATTAACCTTGCTGACGTGCGCGAATCATTGCAAGAATGTCACTTGCGCCGCCGCCACCTGCTGCTGGTGCTGCTTCTTGCGGAGTAGTATCAAATGGTACTGACTCTTCAACTGCCGGTGCTGCTGGTGCTGCTTGTGGAGCAGGTGTTGCTGCTACTGGTGCTGCTTGTGGAGCAGGAGCACTTTGACTTGTAGCAGTTGCCTGTGGGCTTGCTGCCTTAGTCGGGTCACCTGTACGTGCTTGCATACCTGCTGGTCGGAAGTACTGTGACCAACGATCTGGATCGTATGCTTCACCATCTACTGATGCTTCAAACATCTCGTGCAACACTTTAACTTCAACTTCAGTAGGCTTCTTAGGAAGGAAGTCTGACATATTAAACAATCCGTGTGTATTGATTGCATTCATTTCTGCATCACTAAGTGGACGTTCACGACGTGCCCAGTTCGATGTACCATAGTCTGCATATCCGCCTTTAGATGTTTTGTTAAGACGGAAGTCTACACCAGCAGTATAATCTGTTGGCAATTCTTCCATATCTGGGTCAAGCAAAGACTGCTTAATAATCTGGAAGATTTGTGGACCAATAATAAATCTACGAATTGGGTTTTCTGGTGTTGTATCTTCTGACAACGGGTTGTCAGTTACAAACCCTTGCATGATATACGAACGCTTTTTCCAGTACTTACGACCCATATCTTCTAGTGAAGGGTCTTTGAACCAACCGCGTACTTCTGCAAGAATTGGACATGACTCTCCGTACATCTCCATACAAGGAACTTGTACTTGTACTGGACGTGAATCAGTTTGACCTTTAACACCTGCGAAAGGTAGTTTAATCATCAATCGTTCTGCCCAGAAAAAGTCATTGGATGTGTTACCATCTGGAAGGAAACGTAGAATTGCACTCTCGCCTTCTTTGATATTCCAAAATGGGTAAATTGCGTTATCGCCACCGCCTGATGTACGATTGCCGTTTGAGCCAGCTTCTTGTTCTTTGAGCTTTGCTCGGATTTCTGCTAATGATGCCATAGTTAATGCCTCCTATAAATGCCTATGTGCTGCGTAGCTACATTGCTACTAAGTGCCTATTTGTTTGTAGCACAGTTATTATTATATACTGGTCTACAACGATTGTCAAGTCTTTTTTAAAGAAAAAGAAATAAAACTTATAGTACGCTAGCCAATTACAAACCGGCTAGTGCTCTAATTCTATCAAACTCTTCAGTACTGTCGTCTGCAACATATTCTTCGCATGTTTGACGTACACGCTCAATAAACTGTTTTGCAGGGCCTACATACTTGTCACCGTAGTCCTTTTCAACGCTAGTTAGTACTGCTGTTTCACCTTTTGGAAACTCACCTGTTTCGCGATCAAAGTAGCTTAGGATGAACTCACCTAATGGAGTCTTTTGCTCTTTTGCTTCTTCTTTGTCTAGTGACATTGATCCGTCTTTGCCTACAGTAACTTCAGTTTCTTTTGGTTCTGAAGAACTTGTCATGTCGCCAAAATCTAACTTGGCTAGCAACTGTGGGTTTTTAGCTTTGATATATTTGTGTACTAATGGACGTACACACATATCTGAATCTTTCGCTCCAACTTTTTTAAACATATCAGTTAGCATCGGATCGTCAATAAGTCCGCTTAGACTTTCGATTGCATTCATGCCATCTATGCCTGCTGGAAAATGATCTCCTACTAGTGATTGTAATTTTTTAATTGCTTGAGCTTGCTCGCCTTCGTCACTACTAAACACCGAATTACTTTCAATAACATCGTACTTCTTTGTTACTGCACCAATTGATGATTCTAGTTCTGCTTCATATGCTTTAAATCCGCCTGGCGGTAGTCCTCGTGTTCCGCCACTTTTCATACTGCCCATAAAGTAACCAATTTCTAATTTTTGGCCAGGCTGTAGTGATGTTGGATCACTAATACCATTTAATTCCATAATGTCTTCAACACCAGCTTTGACATCACCGTCGTAGTTAGAATCAGCGAATCTCTTTGCAATTGAAAAGATAGTATCGCCTCTACGTACTACGTATGACTCTGCCGGCTGTTCGCCTTCAGTTTGAAAATCTTCTGGATTAATATCTTGTGTTTCACTAACAAGATTGTAGATATAAGGAAATACATCTTGTAATTCTTCTTGGAATGATTTGATAGTAAGTGCTTCAACCCAGCTTGCTTTTACTTCTTCTGGAACTTCTGATAGTTCGCGAGTTTCAAAATTCTCTACTACATCTTTGTAATATGATTCGCGCTGCAATTGCATTACTTCTTTTTTAATTTTTTCTATACGCTCGTTAACACGATCAGAAACAGGACCCATTGCTTCTGCCATAACACCCGAACGTCCCATATAAGTTTTAAACTTACGTAGCTTGCCTAGCTCTTGGCTCATTTCAATTACATGTGTACCAAATGAATCATGTGGCTTACCGCCATTTGCAATATGACGACCTAATGCTCTTGCACCATTCAAATGCTTAACAGGATATTTAAAGCGTTCGCCTTCTGAACTTTCAATAAAGATGCTTTCAATATGCATTGAACGTCCGCCTGCGATTTCTGTATTAATAGGTTTACTATGTGTAACCATTAACTTTGCGCCACCTAAATCTTGATAGCTTTTACGGGCAGAGCCGTATAATTTTGATTCACTCATTTGGGTCTCTCCGGAGTTTTGTGCTAGAAACTGATAATCTCTTTTATCTAAATTAGACTTTGTGATATCTCTCGGTTCAAAATTAAGTCTACGTTTCTTACTAAATGTTCTAAGTTCTTTAAGGAAGCTGTACCAATCTCGTTTTACTTCATCGGATTCTTCACTTACAAATTCTGTGCTATAATAAACTACAAGTCCAGTTTCAGTTAAACTTATGCTAACTTGTCCTAGGGCTTCTGTTTGTGATTTATATTCAAAATCAATAAAACGTGCCAACTGAGGATCACTAGTCACTTTTCCATTTTCGTCGCCCATAGTTACACTTTGGTAACGGCTACGTATTTTATTAAATAGGTCTTCTGCTATTAAGTTTAAGTTTATCATAGTAAAGTATTTATCCAAAACTGCTACTGATGAAGATCGGCATTGGTGCTTCGTAATCATCGTCTTGCTCTGCTTGTGTGAAAGTATTATATATTCTAGGATCCCAGTCTTTTAATACTGCCATCATTCTTAGTGCTAATAGTGTAGCACTTATCAAGTCGTCTGTCATTCCTGACTTTGCTTGGAAACTACTGCCTGTGGCAATGTATCCTTTTAGTTCTGACAGTAGAGGTTTAGACTTGATTGTCATCTTGCCCCCTTCTACCATTGTTTTTAATCTGCTACACGCTGTAATCTTAGTGCCGTGTGTAGTGTTAAATCCTTTGCGGAACTTTCTTACATGTCCTTTGCGCATTGGCTCACTTACAAACAGCCCTGGAATATTTTCTTCGCCGAAGTCGTTGATGACAATCAAACATGCTTCTCCGATACCGTTGTTTTCAACACTCCAATATATGTTATTAGCATTACCAGTTTCTTGTGCAATGTACTTACAAATATCTGCAAGTACACGTATTTGCCCTGGTATTGCAGTTTGGTTGTGTTGCCACTCTGCTACTTGTATATAAGTAGGCAATTCAAACACTTGTATAGCTGCGTTGTCTCCACCTGTACCCATACTAGGATCAAGTGCTACTGCATATGTGTATTGACTTGTAGGCTTTTTATACCAACGTGTTTGCCCCATATTAAGTATAGGAGCTGCGCCTTCTAATCCAGCAAGTGTAAGACTGTTAATAAGTGTTTCATCAAATACTAGGAATTCGCAACCGTATTCACGACGGAACTTCTCTTCGCCGATACGACCAATTTCATCTTGCTTCCATTTTTCATCACGATCTGGGTGTTCGTTCCAGTGTGCAATAAAGCTATGAAATCCGTTAGTGCCTAGCTCTTGTTCATTACCATGTTCATCAAATTTGTTCTCTGCTTGTTTCCAAATAGTTGCAAAGGTATCTTCATCTGAGTTCGGTGTGCTTGTAATAATAGCTCTACCACCAGTTGCTAGTGTAGGAGATATTGAAGTCCAGAACTCTTCAGCAATGTTTGGTTGCACAAATGCAAACTCGTCACAGTATAGTAGCGAGATTGACATACCACGTCCTGTGTTGCCTGTTGTTGTTTGCGACACAATACGTGATCCGTTTTCAAATTCAATGCTGCCCTTGTTATACGATGTAACACCTGCTCTAATATGGTCTGGACAAGTTTCGTATACATAACGTATGCGTGACATAATTTCTTGCGCACCTGTGTATTTGTGTGCAGCAATAAGGCACGTTTGATCCGGAGTAAACATTGCGTACCAAGCTAGGTAAATTGCTGCACACGTTGTTTTTCCTGTTTGCCTAGGCATCATGTTAATATTAAAGCGATAGCTGTGATAGCTGTGCATTAATCGTAACTGATATTCATACGGATCAAATAATAGTTTGCCCTTTGTAGGATGCTGAATAAATGCAAACTTACGTGCAAAGTATAGATAGCCCGTGTCGGGGTCCATACAGGCAAGTAAGTCTGCAACTTGTTCTTCTGTATATGTTTCTTTTCTATTCGCCTTCTTAATTAAGACGCCGTCTAATGATGCTGCCATAATGTTATTTACTCAAAAAAATAGCACCCGAAGGTGCTATTTGGCCGTTCGCTCTATCGGTAGAACGTTCTTATTTCTTTTGGAACTGTGGAGGTACTTTACCTTTTTCAGGCTTGCTACCTTCTTCTTTATCTTTAGCTGCTTTAGCCATTGGCTCTTCTTTGTCGCCGTCGCCATCAATGTCTGCAAAGTCTGGCTTGTCGCCTTTCTTTTCAGCAAGTGCTGCCATTAGCTGCTCTGCAATAGATTTAATTTCTTCTGCCATTGGATTATCTGCGCCATTTGTAGGTGCATAGGACTTCTTAGTTTTATGCAGATCATCACCCGATGCTAGTAAGTCGTCTGTACTGTGATATTCTTCTTCAGGCTCATTAGCATAGTCTTCTTCAACATCGCCTGACTCAATACTGTCAAGTGACATCATTCTGCGTTTCATCATTTCACGATCATCGTGCTCTGGTGCAGGTAGTGCTAGTACTTCTGGCTCACCGCCGCATGGAGTAGGCATTTCATCGCCGTCTGGCTCCATGTGTGGAAGCTCACTAGTAGTACCATCATTATGCACTATGCCGCCTAATTGCATTACACGCATTAGTTCGCCAATTTCTGCTGCTGTTTCTGCATTAGCATTAATGCTTAAACTTGCTTCTGTGATAATGGAAGTACTTTTTGTATTTCCTTCAATTCGATCCATATGTTGAATCATGTCTTTAATAGTAGTCATTATTCTGCCTCCGGTGCTTTTTGCACACTGTCAATCGGATCGTGCTTGTTTTCTTTACGTGCTACTTCAAGTTCTTTAAGTAGATCCATTACTTGGTTATTAGGTGCCATTTTTTGATTTTCTGTTTCAACTGCATAGTCAGTATTAAGTACTGATTCGTACTCTTTATCTTCTTTAGTTTCCTGATAATCTTCTTGTGGCTCGTTTGGGTTACGTACAATAAGGTGAGAGTAAGGAATTTTACAAGTGTCTCTAAGATATTCTTGAAGTTGATGTGATGTAGTCGGGTATTCTAATTCAACGTTCCAACTGTGTACTTCACAGTTTTTTAATTGCGGAAAGTCTAATGGACGCTCAACAATAGGTGTTGTTTTGCCACTGGACATGTTTAGTACATTAAATTTCTTTAATGCAGTTTCTAAACGATCTTCACATGCTTCTGGAAGATCTCCTGCTACTCTAATTCTAAATTCATAAGTCTTTTTTGACTCTGTAAGAAAATCTGTAAATTTTTTCATTGTATTCGTTCCCAAACTATAATACTATTTATCAATGTTGCGTAGTTTATCAAGTAAACTATTTCGATCTGTAATTACTTTACCTTCACCAACAAATGTATCATCATCATCGGAATTGTTATCCTGATCCATTTTTTGTTTTTTAAGCTGTAGTTCTATCATTTTAAGTTTTTTATCTAACTTAGCAGTCTTAGCATCTAAGCTAGTTTTAAGCAAGCCGCCTGCCACTTCAAATATTCTGCCACTGTATCTGCTTTCAACATTCATACCTAAGTTCATTAAGTCTTCGTATGTTTGCATTGCTTTATCGGCAATCGTATCTAATTCTGTATCTGCTTTAGTTCCAAGGCCTGATACCTTAGGCAATGCAGCAGCAATTTTATCAAACTCTGCCATTGCATCAAATGTTTCTTCGACGTCAGATTTAACTACTGGAGTTGAAGGAACTTCGGTAGTAATATCTTTATTCTCAGGTAAATTTAATAATTCTTCTAATTTTTTTGTCATGACCTTTTACCATTATATGCTACTATTATTTATCTTCTTTTGCCGTTATGGAAAATATCATTCTCTGTTATTACACGAAAGTAAATGCTTTTTTGTTTGCACCAAGCTCTAGCAGCTTCCCACTTTGCCATATTAACAATGTAGTGTGCTTGATTTGCTTTTGATTTTCCTAGCTTACTTCTGTCAGCTTGGTTTTCAGGTTTAACTTCAATTAGTTCAACTCTATTCTTGCCAGTCTTATCTGTATACACAATAAAAAAATCAGGCACATATACTGTATACTTGCCTGTTAGAGGATTGCGATAGGGTATTTTTATTGCTTCACTTGCCCATTGCGATACGTTAGTGTTTTCATCACAAAACTTCATCATTGCCCATTCCCAACTACTGCGATAAGTTGGAGTTCTGTTACCTGCGTATTTTTCAGGATTTTTGAGCTCGAACTTTCCTTGGGCAAATCTAGGCATTAGAGTAATATATTTCTGGTATCTAAACTTTTAATTTGATTTTTACTTTTAGATCCAACTACACTTGTTATTGGTCTATTAAGGTTTACTACCTGAGCTACTACTCCACTAATCTGCACAGAATCTAAACCTGTTAATGTATCCAATACTTCGAATACAGGAACATTTTCGTTCTTTGATTGTTGTAAAATAGCAGTAGCGACACTAATAGCAGCAGTAGTATCAAATCCTCTTTTAGTAAAAAACGACACAACTGCATCTATTTCGTTAGCAGGATAAGATATTTCTGTTGTATAGTATTTGTTAAAGAATGTTTTCGTTTCTCTATTAGTAGTCGACGGTTCTAAATTTGTAGTTATTTTTTCACTCATCTTGCTCTCAACTCATTTTCAATGTTTTCTACTGCAAGTGTTCTGTACTCTTGCTTTCTAGTTTCGCTTAATGCATCGTACGATGACTTAATAGTGTTTATGTCACTGTCGCCGTTATTGGTGATATATTCGGATTTGTACACGGTTGACAATGTGAAGTCGTCTAACTTTTTAACACTTGCTGTTATTTGTCTAGTAGACTCTGATATGTTATTTCCAACAGTAGCACTAGAGTTTGCATTGATATTAGTATTTAAACTAGCAACTGTTGCAGATGATACTTTAGGTGTTGGGAATGAAGTATCAGTTAGACCAGAAACACTAACATTGGATTGCAAGCCAGAAGTTAATATGTTTAATCCTTCGCCCACAACACCGGAACTATTAAGCTGCTTAAAGTTGTTAGCAGTATTAATACCTGTAGTAATTGCTTCTACAACTCCGCCCACTGTACTAATTTGTCCACTGCCGACTAAATCAAAAATGTTTGCAACTCCGTCTATAACGCCACCTGGGCCAAATAGTGTAGCACTACCGCCTCCGGCAGGTGTAATTGGGCTTGGCATTTTGTCGTAATGTCTGTCAGCAAATCCTGCAGGAGTATCTGGTTTTACTTGTCCTGGATTATGGTACAACACTGTTTCGTATGCAATGCTCATAGAGCTTTCAGCTGTGCCGCTTTCGCCTGCTGACACTGTGTCGTGTGTCCAACTGTTTATTACTGGATTTACTAAGGTATATGTAAAGTGCCTGTGTCTAGACAGTTGGCTTATTTGTATGCTTGTAAAGAATCGTTTTTTACTGCCAGCAGTATTGTAATCTAAACCATATGCATTGTTATTACTTACATATGGATTTAACCCAAAGGCACTGTTGTTTCCTTGTGGATTACCTGCGGAGTCTTCACTAAAGCCAACGCCTGTATAATTGCCGTCTGCAATCATGTACTTGTAATATGCTTTCCACATATCAGTAGTAGTGTTGTTATTATCATCATGAAACACAATACTTACAGGTTCATAATTAATCTTTGTAGTAACAATTCTTTTTCGATTATACTGATTAACTGTGCTAGTATCAAGACCAAATCTTGGCATTTCTGCACTCTTAACTAACATGTTAAGTTCTAATTTATCAAACCTAACATTAGGTACAGCTGGGTTAATATTAAAGACAACATGATAGACAAACTTGTTTTTCGGTGCTAGGCGAAAATTATCATCAGTAAATAATCTTGCAGCATGCTGAAAGTCGCCTAAATTACCCTTAGGGTTTAAGACGCCGTTTGTTAAGTTATCTAAAAATCCGTTTAGTTTATTTGCCATATAAATATTTATCCTTTAAATTATATGTGCATATAATAGAAAAGAGGGACCACATGATCCCTCTTAACATTACCTCAACTCTTTTTTTAGCTTAGGAACCGCCGCCAGTTACTAACGAGCCTGTTGAACGACCAACGTTTGTACCAATGCCAGTACCTTGCGGTGACTGAATTGCGTTGTCGTATCTAACTGCTAGTGTAATAGATACTGGTTCGTTTGCACTATAAGATAACTGATTGTAGTTTGCATTTTCTACATAGCACCCGTATAGTTCAAAGGTTTCTAACACTGTTGGAGTATTAGCGCCATTGCCGCCATCAAGGATCTCAATACGTGTTGTAAATTTGTAATCGATACCTGATGCTGCACTTGATTGTTCGTAAAAGTCGAATTGTTTCTGTAATTGTTCACCAACGAGTTTTTGTACATTATTGTTTACATCTTCACGTAAGTTAATAGTGATAGGTTCCCAACTATGCTTACCTGCTAGGTAAACACGTGAGTTGTAAACATCTAGTGTCATTTGTTCAAAGCCTACAGTAGGTCGTGTTACGTCCACTACCTGTTTTGTAAGTTCTGTTGTAGGTGTGCTAACTCCAAAGTTTTCTAAAGTAAGGCGGAAGCGATACTGTAGTTTTGGCATTAGCAATCCCTGGTTGCTAGCAGAGTCACTGCTAGCAAGAGGAACTGTAAATTTAGAAAGAGTTGATATAGCCATTATTTGCTCCTGTTTATCTTATTAGTATTTATCTTATCCAAGACTTGCAATCTCACCGGTGTTTTTCAAACGTAGTGGAATGTAGATAAATTCAACTGCTTTGACTGGTTCAATAGCAATGTCTACATAAAGTTGATTACGGTCAATTCTGCTTGGAGTGTTATTAGACTCGTCACATACAACTAAGAAGTCATATAGCGCACGTTGTCCAACTAGCTCAAGCATTAAGCTCTCAACTTGTTGTTTGATTTCATCGCGTGTAATCTTATCGTTCGGTTCAAAGATATAAGGTTTAGCAAGAGCATTTAATTGTCTACGTAAGTACACAACTAGTCTTGATACGTTAATTCTATCCAATGCACTAGCACCTCTTGCACGAGTTTTTTGACCCATTGCAATAACACCACTGCCTGTAATAAATGTAATTGGGTTAACATTTACGTTATATAGAACGTTACGTTGACCTTCATTTAATGCAACTGTTTTAAATTCGCCTTCTGCACTTACATATCCAACTGCACTTGCATTAGATACTCCGCCTCGTCTTGTTCCTGCTGGTGCAAACCAGGGGAAGCTAACTTGGTCACTTAGTGCAATAGTGCGCATCATCATGTGTGACGCTGGAACAACAATGTTGTTTCCTGCATTATCACTTGTAAAGCCACATGGGTAATAAATGCCTAAGTATTCATCTGAAGTAACTAGACCTTCGTCATTGTCTTCAAATGCACCTGCAACATTCAAGCCCCAGTTGTTAAGTTCTGTGCCGCTTGAGTTTAATCTAAACGGTGTATCACCTAACACAAATGCTGTCAATCCGCGATCAACGTTTAGTGTTACCATTTCGCCGATTAGTTCCGGATAACCTGGGCAAGCCATTAAGTTAAAGTTTAGACCTTCTTCGTCACGTATACGCTCGTTACTGTTAACTAGAGCCTGTAGCTCACGTACAACAACCTTGCGCTGCGCTTTGCGACCAAATGCGCCTGTACCATCTTCGTTGTTTGTAGAAACTGTTACCCAACGATGTGGATAGTAGTTGCTCATTGATGCGTCAGCATCTGAACCACGTTGGTTTTCTTCAATCAACGGAACATAGTTACGAATAAATTTCTTAACGTTAAAACCACTTCTACGTGTATTCCATAGCAACATACCACGTGGGTAAAGTGCTGGATCCGGAGCATCGTGATCTAAGTAGTTGCTAGTTAGTAATTCATCAATAGTTGCTGATGCAAGACCATCTGGTGTTCCACCTGTTGTTCCCCAACGTGCATCTGCAAACAAGATACCATCTTCACTTGTTTGATCAGTACCGTCAAGCAACTCCCAAGTACCTGCTAAGTTATAGCGATACATTAGCGGATAATTTTCTAAATCTGCTGTACTAACCCATAGGTCGCCGTATTTTAGTGCAGACGTTCCGTCTTGTCTTCTGTACGGTTGCGTAGCACTAACAATAACTCCTGAGAAGTCAGTAAATTGATTTTTATAGCCAACCCAGTTTGTGCCGTCGTGTACCATAACATCAATTTCATCAACAATGCTATTATACCATAGTGCGCCATCTGCTGTTAAGCTAGTTGGATTATCAGCACTTGATTTTGGTGCTAGGAATTTCCATCCACTTGCTACAAAGTTATGTACTGTGTCGCCACCTGGTGCGCCGTATAAGTTTGCAGTTCCGATTCCTGAACTTACATATGCACTAAAGCCTGCTGCTGCAAATGGTAGATTAGCACCATCGCCAATACGGAAGTCACCGCCTGCTGCGTGTGTAATAACTACTCTGTTTTGACTATCAATAGTTGCAGTTACATAAACTAAGCCAATACCATTGATTGCTGCTGCAAAGCGCTCAGCGTTAGTAGTTGCGTCAGTTGAGCCAACAAAGCTACCGTTCTTTGTAGATAACATTTTGCTGTTTGGCATAGTTTCACTAATTACAAAATCATACGCTGTACCATTTGTAAATGTTGTTCCTGCAATAGGAGCCGATGCAATGCTTACTGCACCTAAAACTTCTCTACGGAAGATTTTAAATGTTGCTAGTGAAGGAGTTGTATCTGCGCCAAATGTTTCGCCTGCGTTAGACTGAACATATAGTGTACCTACACCAATGTTTGCTCCGCCTGCTGCTCTATCTAGGTTGTAAATTGCTTCTTGGTTATTTGCATAAACTGGTGCGCCTTGGTCATCCCAAAGTTTTGTTTCGCCGTTCCATGCTTTAACACGCCATTTAGCACCACCGTTTGGATCAGTTGTTTTAACCCAAACACTACCACTTGGACGATTAAACGTATCAATTGTTTTAAATTCTGGAACAGTTGTGTGTGCAGAAAGTTGTAGTCTTGGTGGGTAATAAGTACCTGTTGCAACACCAATTGGACTATCGGATGCTTGTGCAGCTACAAGTGTACCACCTAGTGTGATTGCATTTGAGTTGTCTGCTTCAGTGCCTGCGCCGTCAATTGAATTGCTTGCATAAATTTCTAATTTACCGTTTACAATAGCAGCTGACATAACGCTCGATTTGCCTGCTGTAGTAAGTTCGGAATTAATAGATGACACTAAGGAAGTAAGATCCTGTGCTCCTGTGCCGCCAACTGTTGCTGTAATAGACAAGTTAGTAGCATTAATTGTTAAAGTGTCGCCACCTTGAATTGTTGGAGTTGATTTTGTGCCTGCTATAGTTGGCCATGCCATAGCCCATGCATTTGAACCTACTTCAACCCAAGTACCGTTGTTTGTTTTTGCTTTGTACCATAAGCGTTTGATTGGTGCTGTAGTAGCTGCTGTTACTGCATAGTCGCCAACTTTACCTACACTCTGTACTGGAGCAGTTCCGTCTAGCTGTGATTCATTTGTAATAACAATTGGAGATACAGTTTTGAACTTTTGTCCGCCTGCTACTGCTGATGCGTTATTCCATTCAAACACACCAAAACTAGTTGCTGACGTATCAAACCAATATGTTCCATCTTCTGGATCAGCTGCTGGCTCTTCTGACGTAGCAGTTAACTCTGTTAGGTTAACATCTGCACGTACTACGTATGCTCTGTTAGCTACACCTAAAAAGCTGTATGCTGCTTGTAGACCATATTCGTTTTGCTCGCCGCCGTGTACTGCTGCGCCGCTTGCATCTGTGTAAAATGTAGGGTCACCAAAAGTTTCTGCAAGTTCTCTTTGACTAGTAATAGTATATACTTCGCCTGCGTTTGCTTTCAATGTTCCTGCTGCAATTCCTGTACTGGAACTGTTTGTTTTGTCTTGTCCAGACGCAACAATAATAAGTGGGGTAGTACCTGGTTCAGCTGGTGTGTAAAAACTTTCGTCTATTACACTGACCTGTACTCCTGGTGATTCTAAAGCCATTTTATATTCTCCTGTGAGCGTTTATTACTTTATATTATTTAGCATAATGATTGTAAATTACCCTAGTAAACCACCTAAAAAAGGGACCGAAAAGGGCAGCTAAATACAATATGAGACCGATTTGTAAAATTTGCAATAAAAAACCAGCTGCAATTAACTATCGCAAGGCTGGAAGAGTATATTTTAGATCTAAGTGCGAAAGTTGTGCTAGATACGGAGTGCCTCAGGGTGTACCATTATGGGAAAGATCAGGTTATCAGAAAAAAGAGCAGTGTGAAAAATGCGGATATAAAAGTAAACATCAAGAACAATTCGATGTATATCACATAGACGGTCGACTTGATAATTGTCGACCTACTAACTTAAAAACTATATGTGCAAACTGTCAGAGGATTCTTCAGAAAGAAGGGGTCCAATGGAAGCAAGGCGATCTAGTCCCTGATTTTTAAATATAGTACGCACTAGTATTCCTACGTTCTTTTCTAATCTTTCTAGAGATCCATTATTGTCAATAGTATAGTTGCACATCCATTGTTCAATACTCATACTACTAGGATCTTCTTTAGGCAAGTGATCACAGCGATCTACCCAAATAGCATAATCAAAAATTTGTTCATTTTGCATTGCAAAGAATTCGCGACGATTACGCAATCCGCAATAGATATTATGTTCTTTAAATAGGTTACGGCCTAGTCGCGCTAGATCATCTTTGCAGTAATCATGAATCATGTTGTACCATTCGGTACGATGATTGTGTCGGTCTGCATAACATGCTTCTTCGTCTGCATATCCGTACTTGTCTTTTAGTTCGTTAAAAATAAACAGCTCACTACAAAACTTTGAACTTGATTCAAAATTGTAACCATATGCTTGTAGCATTTCACATACAGTATCTTTGCCGTGGCGACCGTGTCCTACAACTAGTAACTTAGGTAACATATAATATCATCTCCTTAACGAATATGTATATTATAGCATCTTATAGTTGCTTGTCAAGAACTTTTTGATAGGCTTCTTCAAAACCTTCTTCGTGGAATGATGCTTCGTGGTTGCCCCAAAGTCTTTTAAAATAACCATCGTAACAAGCATACACTGTTTCTTCGGTTATGTTAAGATGCCCCTTTACCATCCAAAAAAGCCTATAAGCGTCTTTATGAATGGGCTTACTCATTATCCTATAATAAATCCGTAGCCAGTGCCGCCTGCGATGTTCATTTTAACTTCTTCTTCAAGTTTTTCCATCTCTGCTTGAGCTTCATTCTTTAGTGCATCGCCATTAAGTGTTGATCCACCTTGTGGTCCTGCGATAGTAGCAAATTTACTACGTGCTTCGCCTAACATCATTTTACATGCTGCTACAGTATAGTCTTTAATCCATTGTCCCGAATACGTATCAGTCATTATTACAATATCAGGCTTGTAGTTATAGGTGTATAATAGGACTTCTTCTATATCCGATCTTGGACGTTGTAGTATTGTTAGCTGCTTTGAACTACTGTTAAATTTAAACTCAATAAAACTACCAAACATTCTGCCTACAAGTTCTTGATATCCTGAAAACAATTCGTATGTTAATAGGCCGCCGATTGAACTAGAACTCATTAAGTATGTATTAGTGTATGCCAAGTTAAACGGATCGAAAGAACTTCCGCCATTGCTGCCACTTGATCTAGATCCAATACTACGTCTGTATATTTTACGTACTTCAATAACTTCGTTAGGTAGAGTATAAGTATTTTGATCTTCTATCAATGTTAAAAAACTATAGCTTTCTTCAACAGAGTGATCTGATCGTTGTCTAAACCTAGTAAGAGCTTTACTAAGTGCAATTTCATAATGTCTTGGATCAAGTTCGACATCGACCATGCCGCCGCCTAACATAGCGTCTACATAATCAAATATTTTACTTTTTTCTTCTGTTAAATTATTAGCCATTAATTAGTCCTTATACCGCGTAAGTTGCTTGTGTAATATCTACGTGGATTGTTGCCATTAAGTTTGTTCTGCCAGTAGTAACACCATTTTCAATTACAGGTATCGCTTTTAGAACACGCTGTTCCATTCCGTTTAGCGCACTTGCACCATTAGCATCTGTCATTGCATTGTCGTCTACTACTATTAAGTATTTACTCGAAGGCGAAATATGCGGATGTGTTGCATTTTCAGGAGTAGCAGCATAACCTGCGCCGACTTCTATATAACCAACACATAAGGTCCAGTGCCCTACTGACGATTCAAAGTCGTCGACGCCGCCTACGTAATATTGTTCGTTAAACGGTCCTGTTGTTTGAACTGCTCCCCAGTCGTAAAACTTAACTGGTAAACTCTTACACATACTTGTGCCACCGACTGTTTCAGGGGGCAGTTTGTTAGCAGGAGTTGTTTTTTCAGTAATGTTCCAGTGTTTCCAACATACAAAGAATGGACGGTTATTAGCAATGTCGTCACGAACAATTTGAAAGTTAACATCAAAGTTTTCGTTCAGCGTTGCAGCGTAACCTTCGTTAGCTAGTGGATCTGGAAAAGTGTCCTGTGTGTTGTAACTAACTGAGGTTGCAGTAGCGTTTAGGGCACCTTGGCCGATTTGTGAATTAAATGCGCGATAACCAAACAAGAAGTTATTAATAGTTGTTCCTACAGTTATTCCGCCTGCAAATGGATCAGCATCTGCTGCCCCAGTTGCATTAGTTCCGAAGTACCATCCAAAGTCAGTAACAGCACCCGCTGCTTGGGTTGCTCGTGTTACAGTGTTAGCAGGTCTGTTTCCGTCGTATTGATGATCATGCCATTGCGGATCGCCTTGTACATATATTCCACTACTAGGGAAATCTGCTCCATCACCGAAGTTAGTTTGGAAGCCGTATCTGTTTTCAATAAAGCCTAAATGGTTTGCTGCGGCAGTTGGAGCACTCCATCCGTACACAGACTCTTGTGCAATTAATGGATCATAATTGAAAGGATTGTCCCACATTGCTGGTTGAAAGTCGCACGTTACTAGCTGCACGTTTTTAGTTGCTAGTTCTGCTTCTGTCGGACGTAGTCTTCTAAAATCTAAAGATGCAGCACTTGTGCTACTATCCCATTTACTTGATATGCCGTTATACACAAATACTGTTTCTAGATTATCATCTGAAAGTAGTAGTGTTTTAGGATCTCCAAGAAACTGATTAACATATGTTGCATCAGGTATTTGTGCTGTAGTTCTAAAATCTATAGGATGCTGTGCTCTAATGCTTACAGCATTTTGAGTGTGTCCATATCCCTTTACAATAACTCTTATTACATCGCCATCTGCTGGAGTAGTCGGAAAGTTGATTGCAAATCCTGGTCTGTAATCTGCTAACCCATCCGAAGCAACTCTACTTAGAGCCTCTACAATGACTGTGTCGCCTGCCCCAGCGTTGTAGCCTTCTTCAACTACTTTTGGTTTGGCCGCTTCGTTTCTTATTTCTGCTAAAAACATATTAGTTCTCCGTTAGTATCCAACCTTGCTCTGCATTGTAATAAACTAATCCAAACGCAGAACGATCAGTTTGGATAATTAAATCGTCTGCTCTACCCTGGATATTATGTCCATTTCTTGCAATAGTAATGTTAAACTGGCTAGCTGTGCCAAATCCGTCTATTACTCTTATTTCGTCACCTAGTTCTGCAACAGTAGGAAGCGTAATAGTTACTCCGCCTGTTACACTAGTATCTACAATATAATGACTGCCTGCTTCAGCAGTTACATTAGTTATTAGTTCAGTCCAACCTCTAGATAGTTTTCCTGTTTTTAATACGCCAGTTGTTACATTAGCGTTATTTACATCACCTACTACAGTGCCATCAATATCGTTAATAATTTGTGTACTGTCTAGTGCAAATACACTACCTGTAATGTCGCCTCTAATGTCATTAGAAACAATAGTACCTGCATATATATTTCCGTATCTAAAATCTGCACTACCGATATCTCCGTCTAAGTCAAATTCTGGTAGAATATTAACTCCAGTCATTGTCTGCACAGAATCACGAATAGTTACACTGCCTGCTAAATCAGTGTTGCCGTCGACATAAAATAAGCTGCTAGCACCAATAGTAAGTCTAATTCCATCTGTTACTGTAGCTGGAGTAATGTATACATCTGAACCTTGTTTTAATATACTAATATCGTCGTTGTTAATAGTACCTTTGATTTCACCAGTTAGACCGTCTACCATTACACTCGAATCGTCTGCAAATACAGAACCTTTCAAGTCACCTGCTAGTGTAGCAAATGTATTCCCGTTAGTCCATTGTGTACCGTCCCATTGTAGTACATCGCCAGTTGCTGGTGCTCCTAATTGTACACCGCTTAGATCGTCAATAGTTTTATTTCCAAACTCGGTGTCAAAACGTGCTGCTGTAAAGTAGTAGTTTGAAATGCCTTCTGCTAAATCATCTGAAGTTTTTAAACTAAAGCTATCGTCAAATCGTTGCTCAGTCCAGTATAAGTTAGTTGTGCCTTCTTCAATATCACTCGATAGTAAGTTAGTTAAACGATAATCAAAATCTTGATTGAAGTAACTAGTTTGGTAATATCTATTTGAACTACCTTCTGCTAAACTGTCAGTTGATATTGCTAACAAGTTTTCAGTAAAGTTAGCATCACCTCTTGCTTCAGTAAAGTATAGATTATTATCACCTTCTGGAACTCCATCAGTGTTTAGTCCGCCGCCTACTCTAACAAGTTGATTCCATGTTCCGCTAACAGCACTATAAACTTCGCCAGTTGCTTGTACTGTTGCAATCATACCTGCATATGTGGTTGCATCTGGTAAGTCAACTAGTGTTGCATAGTAACTTCTAATTTTGTTAGTTGCACTAGTCAACTCAATAGTTGCACTTGGGCTTGTAATACTTCCGTTTAAGTTACCTTCAAACGTTGCTGCTACAAACGTGTCTGCACCGACTGACCATTTATCAACGGCTTCGTCCCAAACAAGTTGTTTAACACCTTCATCGCCGCGCCTTACTTCGATACCTGCATTTATTGTAGGAGCACCAGTTGTAACATTTGAGTTAAGAGTTACAATGTTGTCTTCAACTAGTAATTGTGTTGTGTCAATAGTTGTTGTTGTGCCTTGTACTGTTAAATTGCCAGTAAGTGTTAAGTTAAGGAATGTCGGACTTGCATTAGTTGCAATATCTTGACCCAGTGCAATAACACCAGTTGTATTATTATATGTTACGCCTGTGCCGCCACTTAGTGCTGCTCTTGCTCTTGCATCTGTAAAGTACTTGTTAGTTGCACCAGCGCCCGATTCTGATATTTGATCAGTAATTGTAGGAATAGCAGGTTTGTTTACAAAGTTGTCCCAATCAAGGAAGTAGCTAGGGAGCTGACCGTTTAGGTTTTGTACTTCGCCGAACTCGTTAATAATAACATCATCAAATTCAGTTTTAATTATTGCACTATTTAAGCCACCAAGGATAATAGTACCTTGCAAGTCAGACTCTAATGTTCCTGTTGAAGTAAATGTTCCATTAACTGTTAAATTATTAAACGTTGATGTGTTTGTACTTGTAACATCTCCACTTAGTGTACCATTAACGCTACCGTTTAAACTACCAGTAAAGAAGCCTTCAAAGCTCAAGTTTTGGCTTGGACTTGTCGGATCTACTTTAACTGTCATAGGCAATGTACTATAGAATGTTAATCCGCCCTGTTCAATGCGCGAAGCACCTAGTGTTGCTAATGGGCGACCTAAAATGTACCCGCCTGTGCCAAAGCTAAGGATTGAACTATTAGCAATATTAATTGTTGTGCCAGTTGATCCGCCTAGGTTGTCTGTACGTACACTATCGTTGACTACATCGCCTGTGATTAAATTAGATACTGCATCAACAAGTACTGTTGAGTCATCACCAAACACACTACCTTTGACATCACTGCCCCATATTGCTGAAGAAATATCTGTAAACTCAACTGCTGTTGCATCTGCATTTACAGCAAGAACTTTGTTATTAAAGCCTAAGAAGCTACTTGGAGTATCTGTTAATCCTAAGAATGTACTTGAGCCGCCTGTGCCGCCGCCAGTAGTTGCAATTGATAGTGTATTGGAAACATCGTCATATGTTAATGCAATTCCGTCACCAGCTTGTAATAATGCAGCTACGCGGTCATCAACACGCTCATCTGTGTACCATTGATTAAGTGAGCCTTCTGATATATCATCAGTTGACTTAGTACTAAACATTACATTCCAGTCTGCTTGTGTAAACACATCAAGTACATTAATTGTACCCGACATTCCCGGATAGTACTGTGAATTATAGTACAGTGTATCAGGTGCATTCATTGGTACTGTAAATGTAATAGTACCTGTTTCTGATCCGTTGCCAGTAACGCCATCATTATATGCATTTGCAGTCCCCGTAGAATTTACAGTTTTAATGAACAATGGACTACCAGTTGCATCCATTGAGAATGTGTATGTTTGTCCTCTTGATAGATATATTTCTGGATCTAATGCTGCTGTTGTGCCGCCACCATTGAATACGTAGTTATTTGTTCCATCAGCTGTTACTGCAAAGTTAATAACTCCGTCTACACTTGCTACATCTCCTGGTATAAAGTTTGAACCATCCCATACCAGTGCTTGTCCGTTAGTAGGTGCTGCTGTAGTTGTATCTACGTCTGCTAATGCATCAATACTTGATGTGCTTAAATCACTAGCAACACTTCCAGGTACAAAGTTAGATCCGTCCCATACAAGTGCTTGTCCGTTAGTAGGTGCTGCTGTAGTTGTATCTACGTCTGCTAATGCATCAATACTTGTAGCACTAATATCAGCTGCAACACTGCCCGGAACAAAATCGTTTCCATCCCATACAAGTGCTTGGCCATTAGTAGGTGCTGCTGTTGTGATATCTACATCACTAAGTGCGCCTACACTAAAAGAGCCTATACCTGTAATATAACCGGTACTATTAGTAAAGCTAATAACACCAGTAACCTGATTAAAGTCAATATCTCCAGTGCCGCTAATATCTGTTAGTGCAATGCCTACGCCGCCGTCTGATGTTAAGTCAGCTGCTGGTGCCCATACAGCTCCGTCCCATTTTAATACTTGACCTGTTGTAGGCGCAACAGCACTTACATCTGCTAAGTCACCTACGTTTGTAGGAATGGTAGGAGCACCTGTTAAGTCTGCATATGCGCCACTTGTTGCTACAGTTGCTAATGTTGGTGTACCTGTTAAGTCTGCATATGCTCCACTTGTTGCTACAGTTGCTAAACTTGCTGTTGTTGCATATGTTGATAAATCAGGAGGTGTTAAAGTAAACAGTCCTAGTGTATTATTATATGTTAGTGTACCAGTGCCGCTGGCAGCAACAGTATTAGCTGATAAGTCAGTTAATGCAATACCGCCTGCACTATCGTCAGTTCCTACTATCCAAGCAGTTCCGCTATACTTTAATACACTACCTGATACTGCACCAGCTGTATCTACATCTGATAAGTCGTTAATGCTTGCTGTTGAAATGTCTGTAGACGATACTGTTCCCGGTACAAAGTTAGATCCGTCCCACACAAGTGCTTCACCATTGTTAGGAGCAGTTGTAGTTGTATCTACATCACTTAATGCGTTAATGCTAGTTGACCCAATATCCGCTGCAACACTTCCAGGTACCCAAGCAGCGCCATTCCACACAAGTGCTTGCCCACTGCTAGGATTGGCTACACTTACGTTTGTTAAATCACCTAATGCTTGTGCTACTGCTGCTGGAGTAGTTGCTGTCCACACAGCGCCGTCGTATGATAGTACTTGGCCTGTTGTTGCAGAACCTACACTTGTATCAGTTAATGCTGAAAGCGAAGTAACTAATGCCGGAACGTTTGCAAAATTGTCATAATCTAAATAAAAGCTAGGAGGTTGGCCGCCTAATGTAGCAGCGTCAGTACTTGATGATGTTGCACTGCCCCATTGAATGGATCCGTCAATACCTACAATAAGAACTTGACCTTGTAGGCCGTCTTGCCATTGCGGAAATCCGCCTACCTTACCGTATAATTCTGTAAAATTTAAATTTGTTTTTGTTAGCGCAGAACGTAATGTATCGCCATCACCTGCGTCCGGGCTGCTGCCAACGTTAATAATTTCTTGAGTCATAGTATCCTATTTCCTAGCATTGCATTTGTTAAAGTATTTATCTTATGAGCAGGAATCTAATAAATACTTGTACTATGCCCAGACTCAGTTTATATAAACCAGAAAAAGGTCGAGACTATAAATTTTTAGATCGACAGATATACGAAATGTTCCAAATTGGTGGGACAGATGTTCTAGTACACAAATACATTGGTACAGACGACGGCACCACTGTGAAAGACGAGCGACAAATTCAAGATCTGTTGTTTTTAGAAAATAGAGATAGAAAGTACGACCAGGATATTTACTCCTTAAGAGGAATATATAATGTCCAAGATATCGACTTTGATCTAAGTCAGTTTGGATTGTTTTTACAAAACGATACAGTGTTTATGACTATTCATATTAACAGTAGCGTTGATTCTTTAGGCAGAAAAATTATGCCTGGAGACGTAATTGAATTGCCACATTTAAAAGATGAATATGCTGCTAACGACTATGAAGTAGCACTTAAACGCTTTTATGTTGTAGAAGATGTTAACCGTGCAGCTGAAGGATTTTCGCCCACGTGGTATCCGCACTTGTACCGTGTTAAACTAAAACAAATTGTCGATAGTCAAGAATTTAAAGAAATACTTGATCTTCCAATGAATGAAGATGCACCTGATCAAGGATCATTGCGTGACTTGTTATCAACATATGATGCAGAAATGCAAATTAATAATGCTAACTTATTAGAAGCTGAAAAAGATGCTCCTAAATCAGGATATGACATTACTAACTTTTATACGTTGTCAACTGAAAACGGAACTGTTGATTTAGCCACAGTTGATGATAGTTCATTAAATGCAGGAAGTTTAGCTACAGTAGATGCATTAAGAAACACTCCTAGAAAAGACGGATACAGTGGTTACTTACTGGGCTCTACAGAAGCACCTGATGGTGCACCGTTTGGTAGTGGTATTACATTTCCACTAGAAGTAGCCGAAGGCGATTATTTCTTACGTGTAGACTTTATGCCAAATAGACTTTTTAGATATGACGGCGAACGTTGGGTTAAGATGCGTGATAATATGAGAATGAACTTAACAAGCGACGATGCAAGACAAACACAAAAAACATCGTTTATTAACAATAACGAATATACATATATTGACCAAATAGCAACCGACTTAGTATCACTTGCTAAAGGCGACACTGTAGTACTAACTGATGTAGAATCACAAGTTGCTAATCCTAGATTTATTATGCTTAAAATAAATGGATACAAGGTAGAATTTGATTCTAACGAACATCCTAATATGTACGATACTCATACTAGAAACAATATTCCGAATCTAGTAAAACTTAACTTGCCTATTGAAATTATTGATGCAGGCTTATGGGAAGTTATCTTCTATAATGACAGAGTCAAACAGCGTCAAAGTTTATCAGAAGCTTTGAGAGCAAGGAGCGATAATTAATGCAGCACTTTTATGACGGCCAAGTAAGACGATATTTAAATCAAATGTTGCGTTTACTAAGCAACTTTACATACAAAGACGGATCAGGAAAAATTACTCCTGTGCCCGTAATGTATGGCGATATCACACGTCAGGTGTCAAGTATTATTCGTGATAATTCAGAAAATAAAATACCAAGCGCACCTCGCATAGGTATGTATGTTACAGCAATGGAGCAAGACAGGACTAGAACGTCTGATGCAACACTAGTTAGTAAAGTAAACATTAGAGAACGTGCTTTTGACGAAGTAAACCAGCGTTACACTACACAGCAAGGCAACTCGTATACAGTTGAACGCTTAATGCCAAGTCCGTACACTCTAACAGTAAGTGCTGATATTTGGTCAACGAACACTGATCAAAAATTACAAATTATAGAACAAATTTTAACGCTATTCAATCCAAGTTTAGAAATACAAACTACAGATAACTTTATTGATTGGACTAGTTTAAGTGTTGTAAACTTAGAAGGAATTACATGGAGCTCTCGTTCAATACCACAAGGTACTGAAACAGAAATTGATGTGTCAACATTATCGTTTAGTACTCCGATTTATATTAGTCCTCCAGTAAAAGTAAAACAACTAGGTGTTATTACAGCTATTGCAATGAGCATTGGCGACGAAGACAGAGGCACAATTGAAACTGGTATTAACATACCGGGTGATTCAATTCTCTTCCCAGGTTGGGATCAAACTGTACCTGATGCATTTAGTGCTAATCTAGATACCGCAGCAGCAAGTTGGCATTCGCTTGTGTTTGGTAACACAATCAAACTTGTTAAACCGATGGGTCTTAGTAATGCTTCTGAACTTGAGAAATCAACCCCTAGTGGTGCTCAAGGTAACTGGCAAGGTGTATTAGATGCATTGCCAGGAACATATAGAGCAGGACTATCTAAGGTATTTTTACGTAGAGACGATTCAAAAACTCCAATTGTTGGTTACTTAACTTTGAATCCACTAGACGAGACACAACTTACTGTTAATTGGGATATTGACACTCAGCCAACAAATAGTACTTTAGTAGGACCATTAAGATCAGATGGAAATATTAATGCAGTAGTTGATCCTGTGAGAAATCCTCCGGCAATCGTTCCAGGTGTTAGATTCTTACTTACAGCTGATATCGGAAGCGAAAGCAACGTTGACGGGCCGGACTTTTGGAAGAACACAAATGGTGTCGACTTTGTTGCTGGAGCAAACGACATTATCGAATGGGACGGAACTTCTTGGACTATTATATTCGACGCAAGTGAGTACACGGGTGACCCGGTATATGTAACAAACATTAATCCAAACAGCGGCCTACAATTTAAATGGGACGGCGAGCAATGGATTAAGGCGTGGGAAGGTTTATATAAGCCAGGACACTGGCAAGTCATCCTCTAAAACTACTATATATTATATGTCCGAGAAAATAATTTGTAGTGGAGCTCTGATTTGTTCCCTTAAAACTAAACGTGTATTACTATTACAACGAACTCATGTTAAACAGCCTGAGCACTGGGGACTAGTAGGCGGCAAAAATGAATATGGCGAAACTCCTTGGGAAGGTCTACAACGAGAGATAACCGAAGAATTAGGCAAACTTCCTTCTTTTGCTAAAGTTATCCCATTAGAGCTATTTGTATCAAATGATGAAAAGTTTAATTTTCATACATATCTATGTTTTGTAAATGACGAATTTATTCCGTTGTTAAATGACGAACACTCAGGTTACTGTTGGGTTACATTTGGAAATTGGCCAAAACCCTTACATCAGGGGTTGCGAAATACATTAAACAATGCTACAATAAAGACTAAAGTCATGACGGCAGTTGACGTTTTGCAATACATAGAGGATCACAATGATACTTAATGAACTTTGGCCTACTACACTTGCACAGTTTACGTGGGATGATCAAATTGCGTTAGGCAATGTAGTTAACGATATTATCATGAAGTTTCCTGATGGTATAAGTGATCACGAGCGTCCTGATATTGACGAGTATTCAGAATTAAAATTAGCACACGAGTTTATTGACAATTCTATTAAATCTTATTTAGAATCAGACTTTCCAAAACAGAAATCATTTTCTTTTAGCTGGTGGGTACATGTTTATAGACAAGGTGCAACACATCATATACACAACCACTTAGGAAGTCAGTTTACTGGAATACTTTATCTTGCAACTCCTCCTGTAGGCGGAGAACTAGTATTACACGATCCTAGAGGTAATGCTAATAGAGGTTACAACAGTAACTTAAATCATATATTTGAACCTGTTGTATTAAAGCCTCAGGCTGGTGATTTGTTTATATTTCCTAGCTTTGTTTGGCACAATGTCGAGACTGTAAAAGACATGCGAATTTGCATGCCGTTTGACGTGTGGTGTTGATATGATTCCTAAAGTTAAAATGTCAATGTTAGAGTTTTATGATATACTCCGCAGTGACTTAGCATATAATAGAGTAATGACTAGCTACATTGACAGTGAAGGCTTACAACATTATATAACCGAAAATGATTATATTTCATATCTCGGAGTAGTAGATAATCTTTTGCTGCGTGATGATATAACAATTAAATTAGAAAAGTATGAACAGATTTGTAATTTTAATAATGGTACTTGTCATGTGTTCTACGCAAAGCCTAATTCTCCATCATTCGGTATTCACACCGATCCTGTAGACTTAGTATTGCAAGTTACTCATGGAAGTAAAACATTAGAAATAAACGGTACAGAGATAACAGCACACAGTGGACATTGCTTGTTTGTGCCTGCAGAAACACCGCACCGTGCTTTAAATAAAGACAATAGCATTATGCTATCTTGGGGATTAGATGACCGTACATAACGCCACACAGTATATGTCTTATATTAAAACAACTGAGACTTGTAATTTAAACTGTTCTCATTGTTTTACTAATGGCATCAACGGACGTAAGATTTATTTTGATCCCCGTGCTACAGCAGATTTTTTTAATAGACTGTATGCTAAAATGCCCAATAGCGGAATAGCTTTCGAGTTCCACGGCGGTGAACCTATGCTTGCACCCGTAGAAGATATGAAACTGTTTCACAAACTGACTTATGATGTTTGGGGTGACAGAGCTTACTACGGCATGACCACTAACTTAACATATAAACTTACAGACGAGAAACTTGATCTAATATACGGAATACTACACAAACGTTTAGGTACAAGTTACGATCCGTTTATACGTTGGGCTAATGCTAAACAGCAAAAACTATGGGAAGATAATGTGCGTCAACTAACAGCAGATGGAGTAGACATCAAGTGTTTTGTTAGTTTAAGTAAAGATATGATACAAGAAAATCCTGCAGATGTTATCGAATATTTGATCGACTTAGGTATACAAGAAGTTGACTTTGAAAGATTAACTTCAGACGGCAATGCTGTGCGCAATCCTAAGATATTTCCTACTAATATAGAAATACAAGATTGGTACTTACAGTTGCACAAGGAAACACAAGCAAGAAATCTTAGAGATAAAATATACAACTCTACAATTGAAAGTGTATATATGAAGTTTGAGGATGGCATTACTCGTGCAAGTACATTCTGTAGAGACTGTGAACAAAAACTGTTTACTATAAATGCAGACGGTCGCATTGCAGGTTGTCCCAATAGTGCGCCAACTGCACACTATGCACACATTTCTGATGACATAGATCATGTATTATTTCATCCAAGTCGAATGTGTAATATTGCAACTGAAATGAATAGAAATTCTAAATGTTATGAATGTCCTGTGCAGTTTTACTGCGGTGGCGATTGTTACAAACTTGCATGGGAAGGCGATATATGTCCTGCTCCTAAAACACTAATGTTGGAGTTAGCGCCGTAATGGATCTTATTATTAAACCCACTGAAGCATGTAACTTCAAATGTACATTTTGTTCTTCGACTAAGATCGATCCTAATAATGCAGGACAATTAGATCACGATTATATCTTTAGATTTTTAGATAGATATCCCGACACTAATACAATTATTGTTAACGGTGGTGATCCACTCATGATGTCTCCAGAATATTATTGGAAAATAATAGAATATCTCGATACACACGATATGCCGGCAACTATTAGCTTTACTAGCAACTTATGGCCGTTTTACGTTAAACCCGAAAAGTGGATAGATTTATTCAATCACCCACGTATGGGAATCTCGACTAGTTTTCAATACGGTGCTGGTAGACTTAAAGGTGACTTTTCAATATTTACAGAAGAAGACTTCTGGAAAGTATCAGATAAAATGTTAGAACTTTGTGGTTATCGTCCTGAGTTTATTGCTGTTATTGACGACATGAACGAGCATACTATTATTAAAACAGTAGAGCTTGCTAAAAAGATGAATGTAGTTTGCAAAGTAAACTATGCAATGGCAAGCGGCGAGCAGGGCTATACATATCGTCTTAGTAAAATATATAAAGCATACATTGATATTTACAACGCTGGACTAATGGACTGGGAATACAATACACAACAAATGGTTCGTAGGCTACAAAGTGATACAACTACTTGTCCTCAAAACAGACATTGTGACGAAGGCATACGTGCGTTCAATCCAGGCGGCGACTATTATAGTTGCGGTAGTTTAGGTGACGACAAAGATTATCCTATCGACTTTGAATATGAAATGTCAGGAGGATTTAGTACACCGTTGCAAGATGCGCCAGAACTAATTTCAATGAAGCAGGCATGCCTAACGTGTCCTATGTTTAGAATATGTAACGGCTGTCGTAAAACTGTTAGAGATCACAAGCGTGAAGGTCAAGTAGAAGAACATTGTTTTGAAATGAAACAACTTGCTCCAACTATTTTAAAGTTGAATAATCAAGACCCTGATAGCGTTACTCCTTATGTGAGGGAATATGACTGAATTTACTGTTAGTATCAATCCTACATATTTTTGTAACTTTCGCTGCGACTTTTGTTATCTTACTACAGCCCAACTAGGTAATAAAAAGCGTATTACTCCGGAAGATCTAGACAAGCGTCTTAGTGAAGTGTCTGTACCGATTACACACGTAGATTTATACGGTGGCGAAATAGGTATGCTAGATAAAGAATATTTTTATAGTTTGAAAACTGTTATTAGAAAATATTTTAGTGGTAGAATTAACATCAATACTAATTTAAGTGCAAGGCCTGATTTCTTTTTAGATGATGATGTGCATATTAGTGTAAGCTATGACTTCGAAGCTCGAGAACAAAGTGATAAAGTATTACAGAATATGATGCTTTTTCCTAAGGATATTAGTGTACTAGTTTTAGCAAGTCCTAAGGTATTAGCTACTAATGTAGACTTAATGATTAATACATTTAATATGATGCAAAATGTTAAGTGTGTAGAAATAAAACCTTACTCAACTAATCAAGCAAATGCACACCCTGTTACACATAGAGATTTTGAACAACATGTGCAGCAATGGATAGAATCTCCTGTATTAAAGCAGTTTGATTTTGTTAACGTAGATGATTTAGAAGATGTATTAGAAGGCAATCGTAATGCATTTAGTAACGATCATGTATACATTACGCCTGATGCTAAATTCGGTGTGCTTGAATTTGACAAGAACGATAATGAGTTTTTTGAAGAATATAATACGTTTGACGAATACTTGTTGTGGGCTTCAAAAGAGTCTACAGAAAACGTCAGTGAAATATGTCATAATTGTAAATACTACGGTAAATGCTTAACTGAACATTATCGATATGTTAAAGACTTAAACAACGGCTGTAATGGATATAAGGGACTAATAGACTGGTATGCTGAACTGGAAGACTAGATTACAACTATTTAATAGTACTGCAACAGAATTTACTGACGACTTAAACAAAGTCGACATTCGTACAGAAGAAGACAGTGTTATTTGGGCAGTGAAACATTTCTACGAACGTGTAGACGAATGGGTGTATCCTGCTAAAAGTTATTTCGTAGCAATCTGTTATGCTTATTGGATAAGTTTAGATTTTAAATACGATTTCTACGAGCTACTAGATGATAAAGATTTATTAGCCGGCAATGATCCGTACTTTAAACCCTATAGCGAAGATAAAGAAACTTACAATGCTATTCTCGACCATATAAGCCTTCCTGATCCTTCATCTCAGACGGGAATGGTGCCCGACGTAAGGTCTTATTATGAGGAAGAGATGATGTTTGATCAGTATCCCCTACATAATTAAAGAACTCTTTTATAGGACAAATGCCAGGTGGTAAATCCCTAGCACGATTCTTCCAGTCCCATTGCGTATAACAACGGAAGCCGCAACGATCAAAATATTGACAACTTAAACAACCAACTTCGTCCATGTATGCTTGCATGAGGTTAGTGTTGTCTTTTCTAATATATGCGTGTTGAAAATCATTGCGTGTATAACGATGCCAACGGCAATTTGCAGTTGTGTTATCCGGAAAAATAGTTAACTTGTTTAAGCTCATACAATGCATTTGATTAACATCATTTTCTATAAGTTCTTTATACGGATTTACTTCTGGATAATTATCAGCAATGTATTTCATAAACTTTAAGTAAAGCGAATCAGCTGGTACTAAATGGTCGTATCCCGGATCTGGAATAAAATCATCAAAGAACAAATCAAAGTTTTCATATAGATAATTGAAATAATCATCTCCTGCAAACAATGCATTGATACTGTCTGTTGTTGCTACTAAATTGATAGTAGAAATATAATCTTTAAAACGTTCGATATTTTTAGTGTATTGTCCGCCTGTAGGACGTCCACTTAGATCATAACTAGCAATCAGTTTACTTGGTATGTCTACTGCATTTAGATCGTCTAGCAGTTTGCGTACATCTTCGTGATACTTAAACAAAAAGTTACTAACCCAAACTACTTGTATAACGTGTCCGTACCTATCTGTTATTTTTTTAATTTCTACCATTAAATCAAAAAACATAGGATACAGTGTATCTTTTGCACGGTCTTGAAACAGCTCTCCACCTACCATATTAAACTGCATAGCATGTACTTTGCCCTGCATCTTTTTACAGTGTGCTTCTACCAGAGGAAGTTTCATTAGCATTTCTTCATATGTCATGCCTACTTCGCTTTCTTTATCATGGAAGCAAAAGTCGCAATTAATAGGACAGTTTTCAAAAAGTGTTATTTCAATTTCGCCAATAAGAGGACGCTTACGCTCTAATATTGCGTGTGTTACTGCATTTGCTTCTTGCTGTGCCTTTGTGTCCAACAAGTGATCATCAGTAATGTTATCCGGCATTAATGCTTTTAGTATTTCTGTTCCGCAGCTCATTTATTATATCCTATATTGTCGTATAATGCCATTATGTTTTTATTTATTAGACACTGGTTATGCTTAACTACATCTGTGATTAGCGTTGGTATTAATCTAGAGCTACAATTTTCTACATACTTACATCCGTTGCATACTAAGTTAGGAATGTTAGCATATTGTGTTAATTGCAATTCGTGCCTTTTATCAAAAATACTGTTTAATATATTTTCGCCTATCGGTACTTCGAAACTAGGATGATATATAGGAGAATTTTCATATAAAAACGGAACTATATATAACTGGTCATTATTAACTGTAACAATTACTTCATTAAAGTTTTTATGACTAGTATCGCTCTGTTGCCATATAAAGTTTTGTGTAAAACGCTTTTCATCTATGCTAGCAACCTTTCCTATACTTTCATTCCATCCTTGTATCATACCTAACATTTTATCAGGCCTATTTGTCATGGCACGTACTAAACTAGGCCCCCATTCAACAACAGTATTCCACTTGTTTCTAACAGTTTCAATTTTGTCTAATACATCGTCGTCAATGTCTTGAGTTATATTACACAGCAGGCTTACTTCATATTCTACAGAACTATTTTCCATAGCTTCTAGGCGTTCACTTATTAAATCGTGTACATGTGGATTATCTAACATATGCAAGTCTACTGCAATTTGTACATCAAACGGACGATCCTTTAGATAGCTATTTTCAATATAAGTAATAATTTCTTTTACTCGATCATTTCCTATAAAAAAGTCTATTGAACAGTTATGCTGTAGTCCGCCGTCTTCGGGTAATGCGTTTACTATCTTTTTAAATCTAGGATCTTCTAAGACTTGTATTATATTTCCGCTGGAGAAGAAATCAGTAGGTCCTACAATAATATCATCTAATACATATTGATCAGTTAACTCGTCAACAAGTTGTGCAGCATAGTCTAGCCCTAATCCCTGTCCAAAGTTTTTTCGTCTTTTAACAAAACAGCCCGAACAGTTGTAAGCACAACCTTCTAATATTTCAAGCATTAACTGAATTTTTATCTTGTTTTGATCAGCAGGATCTATAAACCCCTCTGGTGAAAGAGATTGTTTATTATTTTGCAGATAAGTTTGCCAATCATTTTTTAACATGTTAACGGCCTATATTCATTTAATACTTCTCTAGGATACACACACTCCGTAAAGTCAAAATGCTCCATATAACTTAATACGTGTTTTTTCAAACATATTTCACGACGATTGCATGTTTCACAATGCAGCGTTTTAGGGGAATACGCAAGCTGATCTATATACAAGTCTGTTTTTAAGCTAGTCCAACTTTTAATATCTGTTGGATCTTTTACTCTAAACTTTTCGTCACGTATAAGTGCAACTTCATAAACAAACGGAGTTGAATAAAATTCTCCTGCACTATATGTATAATTTAATTCAAGTGCGCCACCTTGATTTTTGTCAGCTATTGTCATGGCTAGGTATTCTTGATTTTCTTTAGTGAACGTGTCTTCTATTATATCAACCCACGCCCTAATAATATCGTTGTGTATTTTTCCTTTACCATAACGCTGATAACTAGGAATAGGCTCTACAATAGTGTCGTACTCTTCTTTTATTACACGACATATTTCTGCTAGATTTCCAAACTCAGCAAAGTCTTGATCCATATTAAAAATTATAGTAAAGTTTAAGGGATCAGTAAATCTATTTAAAACATCATGTATACGTGCTAAGTGATTCTTTCTATATTCTGGATCAAGTGCTCGTTTAACATCAATAACTACTTGAAAGTCATATAAGAAACCTTCACATTTAGGTATAGCGTTGAAGCCATCTATTATAGGATTGATATGAGTATCATCGTTAAGCAGTGTACTAATCATTCCGACAGTGGTGCAGTTACTTACTACTTCTTTAAAACTATCAAATTTTAAAACGTCCTGTATATTTAAATTACCAAAGACATCAGTAGGACCAAGTATTATGCTGCTAAATCGAATGTTATTTTGATTAAACATTTTTTGTGCAGCTAGTACTTTGGAAAACTGATCATTAGATGCTTGCTGTCTTCTGCGATTAACAAAGCATCCTTCACAAGCATGTATGCACCCGTCAAGGACGTCAACTGTCATGTTTACTTTTATATCATGTGCATCACCTACACTGATATTATAGTCTTTATGACCCATTGTTGCTTCCCAATAATTATCCTTTACGATTGACATGATACACCTTTTTTATTTCATCTAATCTTTCATCGCCGTCTTTAGTTATTAAGAATTTTTTACGATATCCTTGCTTATCACCCTCAACAGTATATCCTGTCCAGTCATACATTTCAGCAGCACTTTTATTATAGTTATGTATATTTTTTAACATATTTTGCTTAGGCGCTATACACTCTTTAGTACCCAAGTAGTCACGTAATAAAATAATTTTTCTATTGTAGCAACTAAAAAATAAATCACAGTTTTCGCACACTGTTCCTTTAGCTCGATCTACTTGTGACACAGTAAGATCATATGCTTCGTCTAGATTGTTTACTGCAAACATATTATCATACAATGCCATATTTTCATAAAGGAACGGACTTAGATACCACTGTCCTCCTTTAAAATTTAATACGGTATAATTATGCCCAGCATGTGTGTGATCTACCATAATATTATTTAAATGAGTATCTTCTGGTAATGCTTCAAAAAATTCATTGAATTGATTTAGTGTAGGTAGTATGATACTTGCTTTATGACTGCGACTTACACTTGGAATAAAGTCAATTGTTGTATCAAATTGCTTCACTACAAAATCATGTATTTGCTCGTAGTCTAGGTCATAGTTTCTAATATTAACAATAAACGTATATGTACATTCATGTTTTAAATGCTGGTCGACATATGCAATACAGCGTTTTAATTGCTGTATATAAAGTATATCTTTATATCGCATAGGATCAGTTGCTATGCCAATTTCTATTTCAGTGTCAGTATTCACATTGTCATGTAAAAACGTAATCCAACGATCTAAATGTGTTAGATCCTTTTCTAAAAATGTAGTAGTAAAAGCAAGTATAGGAGAGTTTTCATTTATCATTGCTAACAAATCAGTATTGCTCATTACTTCATAAAAGTTTTCACTAGATAAACAGTCAGTTGGGCCTATGAGTATTTCGTCAACTAAAACACCTACATCTGTAATTCGTTTTACAAAGTTTCGGCAATCTTTTAAATGATCAACTTCAGGTGCATTTCCTCTACGATGTACAAAACACCCAGGGCAAGCGTGTACACACCCGTCTAACACATCAAGCTGTATTTTTACTGCACTTACTGGCTTAGTTTGCGTTTCTGTAGTAAGCTCATAATACAAGTTATTTTTAATGACCGGCATTTGTATACTCCTTTACTGTAACACACTCTGTTAAATTTCTCGACTTCATATAGAACAATACATTGCGCTCTGCACAGCTCATTAAGTATTCGCAACTTTCACATTCTTTAGTAGATGCTGCATATGATAAATTTTCAGCTAAAAAGTTTTTAGTATTAAGATTGTCTACTTTAAATTCTTGTGTACGCTGCAATATTCCGTCAAACACAAATGGATTCATATACAAGCTGCCGTTGTAAAAACTATAATTGGTACATCCGTGACTATTAAAGTTTGCATCAAACATCGTGTATAACTGTTTGTATTCGGGTCTTATATCTTGTTTACGTAGCTCGTCTAAAAACATCGGAAGTAATTTACTAACTTTACCTCGACTATTTCTGTCTGTTAAGAAACCTGGCAATATAACTACTGGAGCATTGAAGTCTTCTTTAATCATATCACATAAATCATTATAGCTCACACGATCAAATATACCCGGGTAATAGTTTACTCTAAACTGTACACTACCTTGTTTAAAAAGTTCTAGTTTGCGACACATGTCTTCAATATCGCCTTGTAAATATCTAGTAATATCAAGTACTATTTTAAAATCTATATCAGGCGTACGATCCAATCCTTCGTAAAGACTCCAAATCTTAGTGTGTTTGGCAAGTACAGTGTCGTAGTCCTGTAGTAGTGTTGAGTTAAAACTTAGTGCTGCAATACTGTATAAACGTTTCATACTAGGATGGTCCATTAAGTCCCAAAAGTTTTCAGCATCAAATATATCAGTAGGACCTATTACAACATCATCAGGTGTATATGCACTAGATTCCAATATATCGCATAGTGTTGTAAGATGATCAGCATTAGTAAGATTTTTTCTAGGAATGAAACACCCTGGACACTTTTGACTGCATCCATGTAATATATCAGCATGAACTTCTGTCCTAAGAAAGTTATTATCCTTAGGGCTTATGCCTTCTATATAATTGTTAAATCCTGTAGGAGTTGAGTTTAGGTTAACGAGCATTGACGATTTTTAAAGCATCGTCGTTCCACTGTTCGTTACTAGTAACAAACGGATTATACAGTTCTAATACTTCTAGCGGCATTAAACATTCGTGCATGTTCATTGCATCTTGTGCTTGGAATATTAGTCTGTTTGCACATGCTACTGCATATTTGCAATCTGCACAATCCTTAACTTTAGACGACTTAGCTAACCCTTGTGCTATTAAGTGATCCCTCTTGACTAGAATTTCTTCAAAACTTAGTCCTGTTACTTCTAAATCCCTATGCTGTGTAAAGAATGCTTGTTCGTGTAACATTACATTTAAAAATACACGTGGCGTCTCTAATCCAGGAACAACAGTTAACCCTATGAAGTTCATGGAGTTACAATATAAGTTAGCCATACTCATTGTAACGTCTTTAAAATTGTCTTGATCTACTACTTCTTTTAGGAAGTTATTCCATGCTACTAAGTTCTTACGCTGGTGCAATACACTCGGTGCTCTAGAGAACGCTGGGTTCATTTCTAGAATAGTTTCATATTCATCAAGAATCTTATATAGCAGTTTATTATAGTTTTCTTTAGTTAGATGTTTTTGCATAACATTACTTGCTTGTAATGTCCAACTCCAGTCAATTTTCTTGGGAGTTTCGGATTTAAAGAATTCTAATTTTGATTTAATATCTTTAAAGTATTCTTCGTCATTTAGTATACGATCAACATCGCCAACTGGCATAATAAACTCAATGATCATTTCGTCTCTATACTTAGAAGGATCATCAAGTATTGCAAATACTTCTCGCAACCTTTCCATGCTCACGCCGTCTATCTTACTAGGTGTAGCAATACGTGCATTAGTGTGTTCGCGCATTATATCTTGTATAATAGTATTATTAAGAATGCTATCAGTATTTGACGCAGAGAATAAATCTGTCGGACCTACAACAAACTCACGTAAGTTTAAACCTGTACGCTTTACACCATCTGCAAGTTCTTTTGCAGTTGTTAGCATTTGATTCATTGTAGTAACGTCTTGATTCTTGTTAACAAAACATCCTAAACAACCATATTCGCAGCCAGTAAGGCCTTCAAAGTTAATTAATACGTCAAACTTCTGGGCGTGTGAAGGAGGTAGACTTTCTGGCCCACTATACTTCATCTGTTTACAATATGATTGTTGCATTGTCATTATGCTGATTCCTCGTCAAATAATTCTAACATACTAGTTGCAACACCATATTTTAGTAATGTATTATATAGGTCTGCTCCTTGATACTTACTAACATCATTAAACACTCTAACATTTAATTTATTAGTAGGCCACGGACCAAATTTATTACCTAACAAATACAACAAGTCCAACGAGTATGTTGCAATATATACAATATTTAGTCCAATTTGAGTTTCTTCATCTGCACGTTCAATCTCTTCTGGTATAAATTCTTTGTACTTGTCGGCATATTTGCCAGCTTGATCTAAACAAAACAGTGTAACATGTTTTAGTTTATCTAACAAGTCGTCAAATAATTCGCCATTCTTTTCTAAATATGAATCAATGTCAGCATCAGACATTATAGTATTTAATGCTTGGTCAACTTGATTATATTCCTGTCCTAGTTTACGTTTAGCAATTAACGTAATGTATCTAGAAAGTAACGGACAATCAACCATAAAATTAGAAATTATATATTCATTTATTAATTCATCGTCAATGCCTTCAAACTGTACTTTAAAGTTAGTGTTAGCAATATATACGAGTATATGTTTTACTGACAGTACTTCCTTACTTTTAAAATAATCAACCTTGAGAACGTAATCTTCCGAGCTTGTTTTTATTTTATATATTTCTGCTAAATCTGTTGGACTTAGTGGCAGTGTGTAATTTTCTTGTGTCATTTTTACTCCGGTACAAGTGGTAATATTTTAAACAGCAAATAAGGAATACGACTTTTACGTTTATAGAAAAACTCTACCTCGCTCCATGCACTTCTTAGTGCTTCGTTATTTGCAAAATTAAATCCGCCCTCTGCAATTTGTATGACAATTGGAATAGTTCTAGCAAACTCTTTATATACTTCTTCGTATTCCCATTCGTCATGCCCGTCAATTAATGTCATTAATTCTTTATTAGAACCTACATCGTTCCAAAAGTCACGTAATCTGTATAGTGCTTGCATGCGATTCGTATTTTGAAATACATCTTTCACAAACTCAGCTCTATTCCATTCTGTATTTCCGTTATTATTAAACCAATCAATAATATTGTTAATAACACTTACATAACCAATTTTAGATTGTAACATACTAATAACTTCATGAATCATTTTATCACTATGTACTGTAAACTTTTCTCTTAAAAATGCAGTTGTTGTTACATTAATTTCTGCATAGGTTTCATTTTCATTGTACTTGTCATTAATAAAGAAAAGAATATCGTAACCCCAGTGCTTACTGGTTGCATTAGGAATATCATAGAATACGTTTTCTGCAAATACTTCCTCTACTGCTGCATTGATATCGCCTTCATTGTAATCGCCCATTGTCGAGTATGTTACATCTCTAGTAGTTGCTAATACAATAAATTCCTTAACAACTTGTTTAACATCTTTGTTAGTTGTTGTTTTTAATAGCGAAGCTGTATACTTTGCATACATCTTCAAAAACTCATGCGCTGATTCAAATAATAAAAATTCCTTAGTATTGTTATTGAGATATTCCCAAGAATCAATATCGCTATAATTAGCAAATGTTATCATATCTTCAGCGTTTGCTAATGGATAATCATTACTTAACGACGATGCATAACTTTCTTGCACTGCACTATGTCCATCTGGCATTATTATGCTAATACGTCTTGATTGAACTCCGCTCCACGGACTTTCTGATAATGCCGAAAGCATTGCAGTAGATCGTCCTAAGTATTTTTTATTACTGATATAGTAAAAACTTTCGCCTATCATTTATCTTCTCCCTCTGCTGCCGTGGCAGCTATAATGGCAACTTGAATGGCATATTCTAAAGTCGAAATACGAATTTGTAATTCTTCCTTCTATGCCATTTACTGTTCTGCTGATTGCATTTGAAGCAAATGTTTGTATATCACCTGCTCTTATTAATAAATTGTCACCTACACCATTTGGAATATCTGTATTAGCAAAGGCACCTTGCCCGGCATTTACGTATTCATAACGTCTATTACCATATGCAGTTCCTTGGCCACTACCATTATATCGCGCATAATATACTGTAGCTGCTACGTTAATAGTTTTATCAAATGTGCGTATTCTTGTATATGCATTACCATAGTACCGAGCTTCTAATTGTGCATGACTTAATCCTGCCATTATCTTCTCCCTCTTGATCCGTGGCAGCTATAATGACAACTTGCGTGACATATTCTCCAATCAAAGTAACTATTGCTAATACGACCTTCAATTAAATCGCAAGTTCGTTGTATTGCATCAAGTGCTTGATCAATTAATTGGGTTGCATCTACTTGTGTAGTATTTGGATAAACATTTCCGTTGTAATCACTGTTAGGTGCATTTACGTATTCATAACGTCTATTACCATATGCAGTTCCAGCACGGCCACCGTCCACGTTTCCTGTAACATACACTGTAGCAGCAAAGTTAATAGTTTTGTCAAATCCTCGTAACTGAGCCCCGGCATTTCCGGTAAAGTAATCTCTTGCCGAGGCTCTTGTCATGTTTCCCATAAATTATACCTTCACTTCAACTACATCTGTACCATCTTCTAATGCAGTACCAATTAATAAAGTGTATTCTGCTATAGTACTTAGTTCGTCTACAGCACGACCTTTACCGTCTTGATCTGCAATGATATACTGGCCTTTCTTAGCTGAACCATTAATCATAACTGGTACACGACCTTTAAGTGCAACGAACGGCCACATCGGATCATCTCTGTTATCGTCTGTTTGGTTCATCATCAAGCCCGGCTGTGTTGAAACAACGCCTGCTAGTTTCATGCCTGGTTTGAACAATGTAACTTCAGCATCGCCACCAATAGCAAGTACAGTACCGTGTGCGTAAACTTCGTCAGCTAAGTATTTCTCTGCCAAGTCAGCCCAGTTAGCACTTGCAGCAGTACCTTGGTAAACACCACTGTTATCAACGTATGAAACATCTGTTCCATCACGTCTAAACTGTACAACACGATCGGAGTTAGCACCTGATGCAATGTAGAATCTGTTAGCGTGATATTCAATCTTACCAACGTCATTACCTGGGTTGCCTGTCCAGCTTTCGTTACCGTTTTCGTAGAATCTCCAACCAGGTGAAACACCGTCGTTGTTGTAGCTACGTAGTGCCCAGTTGCCATCTTCGTTTAGGAAGCCTTGTGATGCATCATCTGCATATAATCTACCATAGATAGTGTTTGCACTGTTAGCAAGAGAAACTTCACAACTTCCGCTGTTAGCTGAACGCATGTGGATTCTGTTAGTTGCTTGTGGATAAATGTGCCATCCAGCATAGTTGCCACCTTCCCAGTAAATACCTGAATTGCTTTCAATGCGTACCCAGTTATCAACATATAGCTCGCCTGCAATGTTTGCACCATTGGAACGTGTTTGAACTTTCCAACTACCATTATGCATCATTTCAGTTTGTGCGTTGTGTACACCGTAGAACAACCATTCGTTATCTACATCGTTGAAGATACCAGTTGCAGTGCCACCGTCATGCATGAATACTGCACGACCGTCAATGCTAAAGCCTTCCCAGTTACCAAATCCACTACCGCTAATCTGAATCGAACCGTAGTTACCTGTTGGTTCTCTTAGGTAACGTGTAGTTTGATTACCTACTGAGATGAACTGCTTAACTGTTAAACGACCATCTGTTGTAAGTGCCATAGCACCATCAGCAACACCATCACTTTCATGACGCCATTTAAAGCCACGATCACTATCGTTATTCATTGTGAATGTCATAGCATAGTCGTTTAGCCAACCCATTGTTTGGCCACTGTGCATACCTATTGAGTACGAACCACTATTCCATACACGCAGTTTGTCGTAGCTATCGCCGCCGTAACCGTCAATAAATCCAATGTTGTAACGTTCGCTACTACTAAATCTATCTGGGAAAGTACCAGCATTAATATTACTTGCGTTACGGAAGAATGCACTATCTTGTCCATCTAACAAGTCTGCATCAAGTCCACTGCCACTACCATCATTACCAGCGTGCCATACTTTATGTGCAACTGCACCAGCTGACCAACCGCCGTATGCTAGATCGTTTGTACTTCCATCTAAACCAAAGTGTACAGCATAGTCACCGCCAATATGGAATGTCATAAATGCATCGTAACTATTAGCACCGTTGCCTTGATATAACTGTAATGTGTTAACTTCGCCAGTGTTTTGAATTGTTGTTGCAGGAGCACTAATCTTAAATACACCACCACTAAATGCAGCACCAGTATCAACACGTAGGAAGCTGGATGCATGTAAGCCGTCTAGCAAGTCTGCGTTTAAGCCTGAGCCATCACCGTCATTAGCGTCAGTCCAAATTGCACCACCGTTAATGTAACCAGTTGTAGCATTAAAGCTACCGCCAACATCTAAGTTGTAAGTACCGCTTGGATCTTTGTTAATACCAACCTTGCCGTCGCCTCTTGCACTTAGTACAATGTTACCATTAGTTTGACTTACGTCATTGTTAATGCGGAAGAATGTACTTGCAGCAGCATTGTTAGAGTTAGTATCAAGTCTTACGTTAACATTGTTGTACGAGTTAATACTTAAACTATCGTTAGCTCCCCAAGTTTCGTTACGTGAACTAATACCATGGTTTACATAACCGCCGACTGCGCCGTAGTTGCCGTCCCAGTCAAAGCTAATGCCGTGTACTTTTGAAAGTTCACCAGTTGTGCCACCGCTTGAAATAAAGCGTCTGTTAGTGTCAATTACTTCAATACCGCCTACATTGTAACTGTTACCATCAATAGCACCAGTTAGTGTAAGTTCAGCAGCAACTAAGTTACCACCAACATACAAGTTCTTACCAAAACTACCGCCTCCGTCTACACGTAGCGCACCTGTTGTAGTACTAACTGCTTGGTCAGCGGAGTTAACGTGCAAGTAACCACTTGATGCACCGATGTCAATAGCTGTTGCAGCGCCACCAATATTAAGTGTTGTTGCAGTATCATTAACAAGATCAAATGTTGATTGATTTGTGCCTAAGCTAGTTGCTTGTGTAATAACATCTTTGTTTAGTCTAATAGCGTCTCCTGAGAAACTTGCAATTAGTTCACTACTTTGTATGCCACTACCAGAACCGATACTATTTGAACCGTAAATGTTAACTTTAGCACCTTGTCCCGAACCTGTACCGGCGCCTGGCGTTAGTTCTAATACCGAACCGTTAACGTTAAACTGTCCAGTAATAGGACCTTTAACACCAACCTTACCAATTTGCTGCGTACCTTGTGAACTTCTACCAAAGTCTAAGTTATGTGTATGATTGTCTGATCCGCTAATTTCTACACGATTTACTTGTGTATTTGAAGTACTGCCGCTTGATCCACTAGCACCAGTATCAATGAATACTGATCCTGCTACGCCACTACCTGTACTTGCGCCGCCTTGAATAGTTAAATCTGGACCTTGCTTGTTAGTACCTAGTGAATTTGGTGCTTTAATTTTTGCATCAACTGGCTGTGTTTCTATTGAGTCACCGCCAACTACTAGAGTTGCATTTCGTACTCTTAGTTCACCAGTTTTATCTGCGCCAATAGTAACTGAAGTTGCAGCTCTACCAATGCTTAGTGATGTAACTGTAGTATCGTATACAGTTGCACTTGTTTTAGTAGTTTTAATATCACCACCGTCAACATTTAAGTCACCGTCAATAGCTAAGTTACCTAATGAGTCTAGTACCATACGCTCTGCTAAGAAGCCTGCTGCCATTAAGTTAAACTTAAAGCTAAAGTCTTCTGAACCAAATGTTACGTCTGATGCAACAGCGTCAATAGTGCCGCCAACTTCTCTGTTATTGTTAGCAGTTTCAACCTGGAACTGCATACCAACACCAATGCCAACTGCTGGAGTATTTGTTACGTCATGTCGTATTTCTAGTGGTCTTGAAACACCGAAGTTATTAGTATCTTCAACAAACGGAGCAACGTCATTTGACCATGCTGGGTTCCCTAATTCATCAACAACCATAACAGCACCTTGACTACCAATTGGCAGTCTGTTTAGTGTTGTTGGAGATGTTGCATAAATCATATCCCCGGCAATATATTGATCTATCTGTGTACCGCCACGTGATACAGGAACTGGATTTAGTAAGTTTCCTGGATCTAGGAAGTATTGACTATCTAGTCCGTCTAGTGTTCCTGCATCTAGTACTCCTGCTTTTAGTTCAACTTCACCTGAGTTTACGTTAAACTGTGCTTTACTAAATGCTGCAACACCAAGGTTAGTGAAACTTTGGTTACCTAAAGTGCCATCAGTTCTGTCAATATCAAACTGTGTGTTCTTGAAGTAGAAGTTTTGACCGCCGCTTGTATAGAAGTTACCAGTTATGTTAAGCGGTGAATTAAGTGCTGTACGAACTGTACGTGTTGCATAATCCCAACTGCTGTCACCTTTTAAGTAAGTATCACTATTCGCTGTACCAACTGCTGCCAAACGTGATGTACTAATAACACCCGACACAATGTTTGATGCGTCTACGTTTGCACTACCAGTTAGTGCCCAGTTAGTTTCTACATTACCTGATGTGTTAACTTCTCCGTAAATTGTAATATTTTGGTGAATAAAGTCTGCACTACCGCTACCAGTTTGAATAAAGTTAATAGCACCTTGAGTTACTCCATTAACACTGTTTTCTGCGTCTTGCTGGAATTCGTGTACCGAGAATGTATTCTGACTTACTGTACCAGCATAGTAGTATCCGCCGCTTGCCATGCCAGTTGGAGGATTAGCTCCTACAAAACGGAATGCTTGTCCGTTAGTAAATCCGTGGTCCTGTGCATAAATGCGATCTTTACGTGTGTCAACATAGTTAATAATAAACGCATGTGTGCCTGTAGAACTGGAAGTAAATATTACTTTATTTGCAGCATTTAAATCGTATCTGTTGTAAAGTTCAATAGTGTTTGCATCAACAACTTTAACAAAGTAACTTTCACCTTGTATAAATCCGCCAATTGCTGGATTTGGTGAACTAGCATAGTTAACTACATCTCCGTTATCAAATATATGCGAATTAATTGTTATTCGTGAAGTTGGATAATCAACATTACCGCCGTTGCCAATAGTGTCAGCATTAAATGCAGTAAGTGTTGTATTTCCTAACGGTACAGTAGTTACTACTGCGTTGCCGTCTTCAGTATAATCATTTGAACTTGTTGTAGCAACAAACTTTCCTGCTAGCAACTCAACAAACACTCTATTATCAACTCCAAGTATGCTAACCTGGAAGTCTTGTGTGTTCTGTCCGCCTAGTTGGTCAACTGTTGCAGTTAATGCATTACCAACAGCATATCCGCTGCCGCCTCTTGTAAGGTCAACGTTTGTAACTTTGCCGTTGGTTACACTAATGTCTGCAATAGCACCTGTGCCTGTTCCGCTAACATTTGAAAGTACAACACCTTTATATGTTTGTGAACCAGTTGATGGAACATATCCATTACCTGTACTAATATTTCCAAGATCAAGTGCCAATGCAACACCTTCAACTTGACCGGTAATTACACCTTGTGTCTTTGAATTAGCTGCTGTAATGGTTTGTCCATTAACAAAAGCTGCGCCTGATGGTAAGTATCTTAGGAACTGACTCGACGAGTCTTGTACCATTGTGTACTGAATGTCTCGTACTTCACTTGAACCAGTATTAGTAATATATGTAGTAGTGTTACTTCCTCTTACATTAAGTACGTTTCCGCTAATATTATTACTAAACGTTCCTTCGATGTTAGCAAGATAAACAGTAGCCGCGCCGCCGTTGTCTTCATCAACAATAGCAGTTGCTCCAGTGTTTAATTCAATAATAACATCGTCTTCATTCAATGCTATTGGCGCACTTAATGTAAAGAATGTACGTGAGTAACGTTCTTGTGCAATATCGCCTTGTAGCGGTTCCTGCGCAGGAATATCATCAGTTAGGTTAAATCTACCAAACTTCTTATCTGTTGTGAACAAACTAAAGTTACGTGTTGCTGGAATAATATCCGAGTTTAACAAGCCTTGTGCGTTCATCTGCGGAACAGCACCACTAACTGAGTTAGTAGATACGTTCTTGTCAATGAAGTCACCTAGTCTGTTTGCTAAGAAGCTACGTGCTGCATTCTGCGTAATCAAACGTGTATCTGTAGCACCACCTGGTTCGTTGTCGCCTAGTCCTGGATCAGTTGAAATTGCTTCAATAACAACATCCGAAACTGCAAGTTTCAGTGCTGAAAGTTCACCAACTGTAACTGTGTTTTTAAATGTAATGTTACCAGTTCTGTTTTCTGCAACAATGAAGTCACCAACTTTAAAGTCACCAAGTTCGTTAGTACCTGAAGAGTAAACTCGTCCTGGTAAGTCACTAAACTGTTCAAATTCTTCTCTTGTAATACCGCCGTTCTGTGGTAGAGCGTTATAGTCTGTACCTGAACCTGCATATTCCCAAGTGTGTGACGAACTGTTAACAATTGAAGGTCTATGCAAGCGAATAAATGTTCCTTTTAACGCACCTGTATTAGTTAGTACGCCACCTACAATAGTCGGATCAATTGTAAACTCTGCTGTAAATAAGTCTGTTCTAGAAGTAAATCCTGTTACAGGTATATTACTTTGCGGAATAGCACTACTATCTCTATCAATAATCGAAGTTGCATCAAAGAAGATTCTTGTTAGTGAACCTGAATTGTCTGCTTTCTCAACTGATACAGTTAGCTGTCTTGTTGCAGCTTCGTAGGTATAAACAAACGCCTTGTTTCTATAAACCCCAGTTGTTGCTTCAATAGTGTCACCTGGTTCAAAGTTATATGTTCCTGGTGCAAGTGTTAACACCTGATACTTGTTGTGTGTTAGTTTATTGCTATCTGCATCAAGAATGATATCATCGATAAAGAATTCTTCAGTCTGTGTTTCGAAATAATGTTGTCCTGTTGATACGTCAATAATATCTGCAACGAATCCTCTTGAGTCATCTTGATATAGTCTAATAATATCATCAGTTAGAACCTCGACATAATACAAACCTTGGTCTGCAAAGCCGTTAATTTCAATATTACCGTTTCTGCGATATGTTAATGCATCTCCTGTTACTAAGCCGTGTCCCGGAATAGTAATAGTATTGTCTTCAAGACTTAGTGAACCTTCTTCGTTTACAGGGTAGTTAGTTCCGTCAAAAGTCAATGTAGTAAGTGTTACTATGTCACCAATATTCGGTAAAGTAGTTACTTCAATTTCTAAAGCACCGTTTGTATTATTATACGAAGCTGACAATACTGCTGCTGGATTAAATGCACCGTTTATGTCAACTGTGCCGCCTTCGACCCAAGATCCTAAGTTTTTGCCAGATCCTATTTGTACTGTAAATGTAGTTGACCCTACTGCTACAACTTCGTAGTTTGCAGCATCGCCATATAATTCTCCAAGTTCGCCTGCATTAAAGTAAACAATATTTGGAATAGTTTTAAAGCTGTTTGTAATATCGTTTGCTAAGTTATTGTACTCGTCATCGTCGTACAATCTAATAACGAATTGGTTAACTGGAGTACGCTTAGTACCAACTGTGATAAGTTTTTGCTGCGATGCTTGGGCGCCGACTTCTGCAATAACACCACGGTCAAACACAAAGCTGTTTGCAGAGTAACCTGACGAACGTAGTGCGTATAGACCAAAGTTAGTAGCAGAGTTAGTAACAGAAAGGTAAGCACCTGACTGACACCAGCAACCATTTCCAAGGAAAATTTGGAAACACGAAACGATCTGTGCGTATGCATCGTTAGTTAAGCGCCAGCCAATACCACCAAATGATAGCATAGTATATGCGTTAGCAACCATTGACTTACCTTGTTCAGGTGTTTCACCAAATACTGGATTTTCAGCTTCGATAGCAAAACGCGGTACGTTCGGTGTAATAACTTTTGAACCGTCTACTAAACAACCGCTTAGACCTAAGAACGAAATAATAGATACGTTTTGTATGTATGGCGACTGTGTAATAAGCGGACGATCTCTTAGTCCTATATAACCAGTACGATCAACACCTGTGTCAAACGGATCGTCAAACGCAGTACAATATCTACCTGTAAAGCTAGGTACGTTAAATGCATCTAGTCCATCTTTAAATGTAACACCTAACAAATAAGCACCGTTACGAATACGGAAAATATCTTGGTTAGCATTTAGCGGACGAATAATAGTTGTACGCAAGTTATCGCCAACAATAGATACATAGTCTGGAATAATAACTGGGTTGTCTTCTTTATATTCACCAGTTGACACCATAATAGTTGTGTAACTGATATTAAATGCGCCTTCAACTTCTGTAGGAATGTTAGGCGATGTAGGACCATTTTCAATAATATCAACAATAGTATTAAATTCCGCTTCAACAATTCCTAGTGTTGTGCCGTCAACTATCTTAGTTGGGTCAGTAATTTGACCAGTAACATTTTGATAAAGTTTCTTGTTAACAATGTTTTGTAATATGTTGTCTACTAATGACTGGAAGTATCTATTAGCAAGAACTGTTTGGAATTCTTGTCCCGGAATAACAATAGTATTACCAATATAGTATGATTTACCTGCTTCAATAGCACGTTCGTTACCACCAAAGATCAAATCATATTGTATTGCATCAATAAACAAGCCAACATCTCTGTAACAGAAATCAGTGTCATAAGTGAAGTTTGTAAAGTAAGTATTAATGTAACTTACTACTTCAGCTTGAATAAACGATCTGTTTAGTGCAATCAAATCTGCTGCGTTTTGTACAGCTATGTTTGAATTTGGAACAATTCCGTTTCCAAAGATAGTAACACCTGCAGTTGCACTTGCTCCGTCAATAACAATGTCTTCGATTAGTGCGCCAAGTTCTGCAATCTTAGTAATTGCTTCTGCGCTACCTGGATTTAAATTGTCAGTTACTTGTGCAGCAGTATTTTGGAAACTTACTACTGGATAGTTTTCAACTACCTGCTGTGCTAATCTAATAGCATGCATGATACCGTCAATAGTTTGTACTAACTGACGCTGTAGTGTTAGCTGACTGCTTTGTTTAAAGTATGCAATACCAGCAGCAACAGCATTAGATGTTCCGCCCCATGTTAAGTCAAAGTTAATTGCATCTAGAATTAAACCAACATCGCGACTGCAAGTTGTTTGATTATAGTTACTTGAGAAGTTAATCCAACTTCCGTCAACATAAGCAACTACTTCTTTTTGTATGAATAGTTTGTTCGAAGCAATCAATGCGCCTGCATCAAGTATGTCTTGATCAGTTGTTAATGCGCCGTTTGCTGTAATGTTAATATAAGGACTTAGTCCATCGTCAACAATATCAATAACAATATCAGCTAGTGTTCCTACTGTGTTTGCACTTGTTACATCACCTGGGTTTGCACCGTCAAATACTTGAGGTGTTGCACTATATGTAACGTCAACTGTTACGTTACGAACAACTTTTTGTGCAAGTTCTTTTAGATGCACTAGGCCTGCTAAAGTTTCTGTACTTTGTCCAGTGACTACAAGTGCTGCTGCTTGTCTATAGTATGCTGTACCTGCTGCAATACTATTTGTATTACCGCCGTGTGTTAAGTCATACGCAATAGCATCAACAATTAATTCAACGTCTCTGCGACATGAAGCTTGGTCATATGTTAGTCCAGGATATTGATTATTAATATACCCAAGTACTTCTTCTTGCAAAAATGCAGTGTTTGCTTGCAACAATGCTTCAGTGTTTAACGCACCAATTCCGGTAGTTTTTGTAAAGCTGTTAGTTGTACCTAACCCATTCTTAAGAATAGTTAATATAGTATTAGCACGATTAAAAACTGTTTGTGCTACACTTGTTGTGCTTGGATTTGTGCCGTCGAATGTTTGCGTTGTTCCACTTTGGTAAAGATTTGATACTGCATTTTGTAATACAACGTTTGCAAGCAAATCTCTAGCATATTCTACAGCGTCTAATGTAGGCTGTAGTTGCTTTCTTAGAACTTCAATAGCATCGCCTGTGATTTCCCCAGTGCCAGTTGTTACATTGTTGTAATAACTTATCCCTGCAAAAATACTTTCAGCATCGCCACCGTGTTCAATATCAAACTTAACTGCATCAACAATTAAGCCAACATCTCTTTCACATGCAACTGGATCGTAATTAAAGTTGCCAAAGTTTTCTTCAATAAACGCTACAACTTCAGCTTGAATAAATTCTTTGTTTGCTGCAAGAATTGCATTAGCATTTACTGTATCTTGAACTGCACTTGGTACAGAGTTATTAGGATCAATGTCTAGGCCAATAGTAGTACTATCGCCATCTGTGATGATATCGTCAATTAAGCTGCCTAATCCAGTAAGTATAGTTTGTGAAGTTGCATCGCCTGGATTGCCTGCGTCTTTAAACTGTGCAAATATACCTTGATAACTAGTAGCAGGATCTTGGTTAACAATAACAAGTTTAGCAAGATCAATTGCATATGTAATTCCTGCTCTTGTTTCTGCCAATTGCAAGTTAACTGCATCTTTTGCAGTCCACTGGTAATACGCTAGTGCTGCTTGAATACTTTCATTGTTACCGCCATGTGTTAAGTCGTAACTAATAGCATCTAAAATATATCCTACATCTCTACGACACTTGTTCTGATCGTATGAAAAGCCTGGATAAGTTGTAGTTAAGTATCCAATAACTTCTTCTTTAATAAAGTCTTGGTTTTGATCAATAAGTGTTTCTGAATTTAACTTGCCTGCATCAGTCGTTACTACTCCGTTAGCAGTACCAATACCGTTGTTTAGGATTGAATAAACTTTGCTAATGTTATTAAAGACTGTTGTTGCTTCAGTTTGCGTACCAGGAGTTAATTCAGTGTTTTGTGCCACTGTTGTTTGATACAAGTAATCAACTTGCTGGCCTAATACAACTTTTTCTGCTAGAGATCTAGCATAGTCAATGCCTGCAAGTGTTTCTTGTTTTTGATCCGAACGTACTAAAGATGCTGTTGCATTTAAGTAAGTTATACCTGCATAATGAGATTCTGCATTACCACTGTATAGTAAGTCAAAATTTGCAGCGTCAACAATATACCCAGTATCTCGAGAACATTTAGCTGCATCAAAACTAAATCCGCTGTACTTATTATTTAAGAAAGCAATAACTTCGTTTTGAATAAAGGTTTTGTTGTTGTCAATTAATGTTTCAGCATTTAGTAGACCAACATCTTGTGTTTGAGTTTCGTTAGGAGCTTCGCCAACGCCGTTGTCGTAAAAGTCGACAACTTTTTGTCCTAGTGATTCAACTGTTGCTGCTTCGCTTGCTGTTGCAGTTTTTGTACCGTCAAATTGCTGCGCTACTGCTACTTGTGTTGTATCAATAATAGGCGTGTTAGTAACAACTGATTTAGCAAGATCTCTAGCACGTTGTAAACCGTATGATGTAGCAACATCTTGAGCTTGTTTAACTAGTGCAGAACTTTCTAATGAATATGCTGCACCTGCGTGTGAGGTAGCTGCATCGCCGCCAAAGCGCAAGTCATTTTCAATTGCATCAATAATTAAGCCAACATCTCGTTCACACTTAGCTTGATCATAAGTAATGTTAAATGCTTTAGTACTAAAGTTTAGAACTTCTGTTTGCAAGAAAGTTCTGTTTACTTCTAATAAGTCTTTAGCTGCATATGCACTTTCACCTGGATCAACAACTGGTGTAAAAATACCGTCGGATGCAATTTGTGCAGCACGTTTAATTGTTTTAACAGCGCCTGTGCGTCCGTCATTTGTATCGTCACCGTACTCTGCACTTACGTAAACTCTGTTACCACCTAAGGAGCCTGGGTCACTCCATTTAGTTTGGCCAAAGCCTAGATTCTGTAAAATTTGTCCTTTGCGAGCATCGGTATCTGGAAGTATAATATCATAAGACTCTTCCAATTCTGGCGGTGCTTTAATATTAACTGAACTACTACCAAATTGTCCAAGTTCTTTTAATTTAATCGATCCTTGATCATCAATTTCTAAATCATCGGATACATAAACCTTTGTACCGTCTACACGTAATTTTTCAATGCCGTCGACTTCCATTGTAACAACGCCATTTCCTTGGTCGTTTACTACAACTCGTGTGTCACCTTTTTCAATTTGTTGTGTTACATCTTTAATACTGCCGTCGGACTGTTTAATAAACATTTTACCATCAGCAGTGTTAATAGCAATTTCGCCTAGGTCTAATTGCTCTGCAAGAGGCTCTTGTCCGCTAACATTATTTCGTTTGTGTAATATTTTATTTGCCATTATTGGTTACTTCCCAGTTACGATATTCTTGTATATGTATTTATTTCTTTGAGAAGGATACGGATTTTTTAGAATGTGCCGCCATCAATTGTGAAGTTATTAATGTAACTTAAATCAATTCCAGCGCCTTCTAAATCTTGTCCAACGTAGATATCTCTACCAACGCCAACTCCGCCCTCTACTACTAATGCTCCGGAAGTAGTACTTCCCGACTCAGTAGTTGATTCGATTTGCATAATGCCAGCAACGTTTATATTCTCAGCAATGCCAACACCGCCGGTTACTAATAACGCTCCTGTTGTACTAGATGTAGAACTAGTTGGATCTTCAAGTCTTGTAAGGCCTGCAACATAAAGTGCTTTGCCAATACCGACTCCGCCTTCAGTTACTATTGCACCAGTTGCTGCACTTGTAGAATCTACTGTATTGGTAGCATTAATAATGCCGCCGACATAAACGTTCTCAGCAACACCGATGCCGCCTTTAAATATTGCACCACCTGTTAGTACACTAGTGCTAGAGTCTGTTGACTCAAAGGAAGTTTGTCCAGTTGTTGCGCCAAATTCAATACTAATTGCACTGTTAAATGCTCTTAAGAACTGTATGTTATCTCTAAGAAGATCAAAGTTTTCTTGTGCAGTACGGATTTCACCGCCTTGTACAGCTAGGTCTCCGAGTACATTAATATTTTCTCCGACTCCCAATCCGCCGCCAATAACAACAGCGCCGCTATTATATGCTAACGATCCGGTGTTAGAATTAAATCTAGTTGTACCTGCTGCATTACCAAAACTAATGTTTGTTGCTTGACCGAATGCATTTATAGTAGTAGCTGTTGTGTTAAAGACATTCTGAGTAGTTGAACTACCGTATAAGTCACCTTCAATAAACAACTCACCTTCAACGGTCATGTTTTTCATTGAAACAATTCTACCGTTGCCTGCTGCATCAAGTTGCAACGGAGCATTTGTATTAAGTGTAGCTATTCGTGTACCAAACACTCCAACTTCGTCAAAGTAAACATTCTTTAGGAAGTATGCATCTTCAGCAACAGTTAAGAAATCCGAAAATACTTCAGGGGTGTTAATATTTGCTGTGATGTTTAGTATGCCATCAATAGTAGTGTTTCCGTTAATATTTGTAGGAACATTTACTGTTAATTCAGTGTCATCAAACTGCAAGTTGTCACTAGTTTGTATTTCATTTTGAAAGTCAATGTATGCAATTCTGTTTATTAGTTCGCCTGTAATAAATGCTCTAGGAGTAGTTACCCAATTGCTTGCATTTAAAACACCAGTAACGTTTGTATTTGCATCAAGATTAACTTCGCCTGTGCCGTTTGGCATAATGTCAATATCGGAGTTTGACTGTAGTGTTTTAATTGCATTGCCTTCAATGCTTAAATTGCCATCAATTAATATTCCGCCTTGGAAGCCTTGATTGTTAAGTCTTAGTAACTCAATGCCGCCGCCATAGAAGAACAATGTGTCTTCGTTAGATCCTGGACTTGTTTCTGGAATTATGTAAGTGTCGCCGTCTACATCACGAACGCCGCCTAATGAACTCCATGCAATACCGTTGTATCCTTCATACTGATTAGTATCAGTATTAAAGCGTACTTGTCCAAGTTCTCCTGCAGGTCTTACAGAATTGCCGCCAACTGGTATTACTAATGCCGAATCGCCGATGATTCTAACTTGACCGCTGCCAGCTGCTTGAATTTCAAAATCAGCATTTGTGTTTATAGTGCTAATTCTATTTTGAAATAATCTAAAATCTGATGTGTTAACTTCTGCAATGTACGCTGCACTAAACATCGAAGTTGTATGACCAATGTCATACGCCATATTAACGTCAGGAATAATATCACTTGCAAAATTTTGTGCTGCTAAACTTGTAATAGATAGCGTTGCATTAGGCGCACTAATAGTGCCGCCTGGCAATACAATGTCGCCTTCAATATGAACTGTTTTGTTAAAGAAGAATTCACCAGTTCCACCTGGAGTTATTTCAAAACGATAGTTAGTATCAATGTCTGTCATTTTCATGACATTATTTTCAAACGTAAAGTTGTTGTTATTAAATCTAGTAGAATTTACTGTAAGATCATCAAAATCCCACTGTCCGATTAATGTTCCGCCAGCGTATATATCAAACCTATCATCGTTAGACCCTGGAGATACTTCTGGAGTAATATATGTATTACCGTCAATGTCTTTAATGCCGCCTAGTGAGCTCCATGCTGTTCCCTGATAACCTTCAAACTGCTGAATTTGTGTGTTGAATCGGATAGCACCTGCTTGTGCATTTGGACCACGTTCGGGTGTATTACCTACTGGTACTTTAAGATAAGTTGTACCTCCAATGAGAACACTACCTGCACCGCTTGGTATAATTTCTAAATCAGAGTTAGTATTATTAACTGAGATTTTATTATCTTCTAAACGTATGTCATCTACTTGCACTGCACTTGCATACAGTGTTGCCCAGACTGCGTCAGGTTGTCCTAAGTCCCATATCCCTGTAAATTCAGGAGCTGGCTGTATGTTGCTTTCAACAAACGATTTAAATTTAGTTACATGAGGAAAGTCATCACCTTGTAATAGCGGATCAGTACCAAGTTGGATTTCTCCTCGTAAAATAATTGGCCCACCAGTGATTTCTAGTTGCTGTGTTCCGTCAGCTGCATTGATTGATATGTCACCTTCAGCAGCATACAATGTCATTGCATCTAACGAATCAATTTCTAGTATATCAGTTGATCCAATAGCGTTGCTTGTGAAAGTTAAAAATCCAGTTGTTAGTTCAGTAGCAGTAATACTACTCTTGTTTCCTGCGCCGTCATCAAATACTAATCCACCTGCTAGCGCACCAAAATTAAGCCCACTGCCGTCAATTTGCACTTCCCCTGTTTCTTGTGATACATAAAACAGATCGCCTACACGGAAGTCGCCTAAATGGTCAGTTGATGTATAGCGAACTTTAGCACCGTTAGTTTCAACAACTTCGTTTGCTTGTATTGCATCCGAAGCACGGTTAGATGTTAGTTTGCCTGCGCCAATGTATGCAAAGTTGTGTCCAATTAAGCGCAAACTTACACCTGGTCCATCAGCAACAACACCTGTGTTACCGTATACCATTGCGGAGCCAATTGCTCTTAGTTCTGCGCCAAACTCAAACTTTGTAACTTCTACAATATTTTCTGCTTGTACACCAGAAACTGTACCAATAATTGAACCACCTTGACCATATTGCGGTGTAAAGTCAACTCCGTCGAGTCCAGTATATAGTCCTGTAATTGACAATGTTTGAGTTGATACGTCCCAGCTTGATATTTGGAACTGTGCTACTGTTGAACCATCTGTTGAAGTGTAACGTACTGTTTCGCCCGGAATAAAGTTTCCGCCGGTGACATTGTTAACAATGACATAAGTTTGCCCAGTGCCGCCCCAGCCTTGTGTTCCTGTAGTTGCATGTATTGCTTTGTCTGCTAGGTAAACAAATGAGTTTAAATACTCCATACGTGTACCGTTTGTCAGTACAATAGCAGTTTGTCCTGGGCAAAAGAATGTAGCTTCGTTTACAAGGAAACTTGGTTCTATAGAATTTCTATTAACGTATCTGCCGTCAGCTTTAATACCACGGCCTGCATCACCTGCACTATATCCGTATGGATCATCCGGTGAGTTAATGCCTAAACGTACTGTTGATCCGAAGTTAAGAACAGTTACGTTCATAATGTAAGGACCACGAGTAAATGTTGCTGTTGTTGACTCATCGTAACAGAAAGCATAACCTCTATCAGCTATGCTATTATATTCCATTTCTCGAACAGTCAAGTCTTTAACTGATGCGCCGCCTCTAAACTGGAAACAGTTTTGATCACGTGTCGCAGCAGTTGGTTTAATTTGTGTAGAGCGTATTCCTTGTCCGTTAATAGACACGCCGGGATATACAGTTAATGGAAAGATTTCTTCAAATGTCCCTGTTCCGATTTTAACAGTATCTCCGTTACGTGCAATAATAAGAGCTTGTCTAACAGTTGCAAGTGCGTCTTGCATACTTTCGCCTGTATTGCCGTCACTACCATTTGCAGTAACCCAAATTACATTACCTTCTGTTTTAGTAATGTCTACACCGTTAGCATAAATTCCTTCTGTACCGGCACTATCTAAATAAAGTCCGGTATTTGAATCAATTGCTGATATACCTGTGCGACCGCCGTCGCCATCTAGTCTCAAGTTGTTGATGTTAACAACTTCGCCTGTAAAAGTAGTTGCAGTTTCGCCAACGGTAAGCAAGTTGTTAATAACAACATTACCAGTACCACTTGCACGTATAGATAAGTCGCCATTTGAGAACTGTGGTTCTAATACAGTTGCTTGCAATACGTTAGCGTTAAGTGTATCAGATACATTTGCACTTCCGTTGACATCTAATTCTACAATTGGACGCGAAGATTTACCAATAGACATTTTACTGTCTGAAGTTACTTCACCATATCTATTAATCTTTAATGCTTCGTCTTTTACATTTTTAGAAGCAAGTGTATTACGTTTTAAAAACTTCATTCTTTATACCCTCACGTAACTAGAGGTCACTGTAACTACGTTTGCAGTACTAGCAACAACTTGAATTCCGTCATTCTCTTCCATAACAAATTTTTCAGTATCTAAACTAAAACTTTCGCCTGCTGGAATCGACAAATCTTTCATTATTTGATTGTCTTCTCCTGCTGCATCACCAGCAGCAACAACGTGTAGATCAACTGTTACGTCTGTGCTAGCAGATGTATTGCACAAAATCATTATAGTAACAGCTATATCATTACCGCCGCCTACAGCTTGATCATTGAGCAAAACTTCTGTTGCGTTAGTAGTGCTTATTCTTACATTTTTTATAGCCATTTTTATATCCCTTAAAACAACAATCCGTAAATGATTGCCTTTCGTCTGCTTGCTAACTCGTCTCTGCCTTCTTCAGTTGCAGCATACAAGCCAGTGCCGCCTCCGCCTATTTCTCCACCGTATAACTTAGTTCCAGTGCCCGGAGGAGGAAGTGCAGGCTCGCTGCTATTCTTAACCATTAATAAATCATCTAGTATGCGTATGCTTCCTGAACCACTAACTGTTAGTGTAAGATCCGAGTTTGATCCCATACTTTCGATTAATGTTCCGCTATCGTAACCTTTTATTCTAAGTCCTTGTGCATCAATAGCATTGTAAAATTCAAAACCATCTTCATTCGATGCTCTAAAAGCAGAAACATCATCGATAGTCATTTCAATTTCACTATTCTGCGTCCAGTTAACACCTTCTTGTTTAACTGTTATCGCAGTAGTAGAGATTGGTGCAAATGTAATTGGATCAGCAAGCGTACTAGAAATTGTAGGTACACCAGTTATGTTTAGATAGTCAACAATTTTCCAATCTACATAACCTTTGTTAGCAAGTATTTTATCGTCATCGTTTGTAAACCAACCCGATGCTCTAGGATCAATAGATTCTGCATATGCTGCACTATCTACTTCAAGTACACCTGTACTACCTAGACCTTGGAATAAAAATTTAGTTCCAGGGGTAATAACAATACTTTGTGTCTTTAATGGAACAGAAGTTTCTATTCTTGTTCCGCCGCCTGTAAACGATTCTTGGAAAAAGTTAATAACACCGTATGATTGTGCTCCAGTATAAGGATCAGTGAATGTTACGTCTTCGTCGTGGACTATATAAGTGTCCGGAATGCCATTACCTCTATTAATGTGCAAACCGGCTTTTCTAAAACTTATAGCTCCTTGTGTGCCCGGATCACCTTCGTTTAAAGTTATTATAGGGTCTTTAATCGTTGTGATAGTAGAATTAACTGTAGTAGTGTTACCTGTTACAGTTAAATTACCATCAACGACTACGTTACCAGATGCGCCTGGATCGAGTGTGATCTTTCCACCTGGTTTAGTTTTTAATTTATAGTCGCCATCGGGTACACTAACTAGTCTTAACATTATGATTCCTTATATTGAAAATATCAGCTTATGGTGCTGGGTCATCGCCTTCGAAGTCGTCTTCATCAACGCCTACATTGTCGATAACAGCATCATCGCCTGCTTCTTCCATTTCAACAGTTGCACCAGTTCCAGTGAAGTCCCAGTTAATAGTTAAACCGTTATCCATTGTTACTTTGTGTGCAGCAATCTTTGTTACCTGACGTGGTGTTGCACCGTCAAGTACTGTAATAGTCATTTCACCAGCTGCTACTGCGCCTGATGCTTTGTCAACTAGTACACATGTTGCTTCGACAGTTCCGTCTGAGCATAAGAATTTTTTTGAACCTTTTTGTTTAACGATCCAGCCGTTTACACTAGCTGTTCCATTGTGAAATTGTACTTTGATTTCGTTTCCTCCGGCAGTTGGTTCTCCGAAGTATCTTTTATTAAGTGGACGTCCCATTGTTTTCTCCTTTTTGACGTTCTAGGTCTACGCGGCGGGTTTCCGCATAATTCCTCGCAATAGAGGATATCTCTATAACAAAAGTATTTATCCATATCGACTGAAAGCATTATATGCAGACAAAAAAGCCCGCTAATATGCGGGCTATGTTTTACTCACAATCTAATGTTTCTATTAGCTTGCTCATATCTACTTCTGGTAATGTTGTTACTTGTTCATCACATACATCGTTACTTCGAAGCCGAATCTCATCTCTGTTGCTTTCGGTGTTGTCCACATAGTGTACTCCATAAATTAAGTTAATAAAAATTTACTACATTACTATTTAAACATATTTGTACCTAAAAGTCATCCGTAAAATCATTAAAATTTAGTCAAAAAAATAGCACCCGAAGGTGCTATTTTCGTTTTATATAAAATAAAACTTAGCTGAAGCTTACGTTCGAAATCGCAACACGCTCGACGTAGTCTGCTGCATTGCCTAGTGACGATGCAGTGTTGTTTAGTTCAACATAACCATAACGTGTCATGAAGCTAACTACTGGCTCGAATGTATCTGGATCTAGTACAACACCGCTTGACATCAATGGGATGTATGGGCAGTAGAATGCAGCAGCATCAGATTCTGAAGAACCTTTGTAGCCAACAAGAACGTCAGTTGCATCAGAAGCGTATGTATCAACATATACTTTCATTGCATTGTTCAATGTTCCAACGAACTTAGTGTTTGTTGGTGCTTCAAATGTACCTTCAGTAGTACGTGCAAACGCAGAAGTAGTTGCAGACTGCAATACTGTTAACGCGAATGGCGATACAACAGCAAAGTTACCTGCACCACGACGAGTGCGTTGTGCGATTTTGTTAGCCTGACGGTTGATTAGAACAGCTAATGCAGCATGCTCGTCACCAACGAAAGTAGCAGTACCACTTACAGCAGCCTGGTTAAAGGTCTCTGAAGCTGTTCCTGCTAATGAACGTAGACTGTTTAAGATTTCCTGATCAATTTCAGTTGTAATCTCTTGTGCAAGAGCTGCCATGATTTCAGCTTCGACATCAATGCCTTGCATTGACTGTGCGTCTTGAGCTGCTTCAAATGTCCAGCGAGCTGATAGCTTGCGTGACTTTGCTTCAACAGTCTGTTTCAAGATCTGAATTGACATACGCTTACCTGCTGCACCTTCAAGTGTTGCAGTGTTGTTAGCTTTACCATCTGGATCAGCTGCATCGTTACCTGAGTAACCTTGAGCAATCTTGAATGGTGATAGAGCTTCTTCACCTGCTGTTACACCTGTTGCTGAATCAGCATAGCGTACTCTTAGTGTGTGGATTTGGCCCACTGGTCCTGTCATAGGCTGAACACCAACTAATTCGTTTGCGATTGTTGTTGGCATTACACGTCTGATGACGGGTAAAATAACTCTGTTAAGAGTTGCGACGTTACCGGCGGAGGTAGCACCTGCTGTAGCACTCTCTGACAAATACTTGCGAGTATTTTCAAGTGTAACAGCCATTACTGACTTACGATTGCCTTCTAGGCCTTCGAGCAGTGCTGATTTAGTGTCCGACCAGCGGCTTTCTAGTAGTTCTGACATTTTCATGTTCTCCTTATTTGATTCCTGCTAATCGACGAATATCGAAAATATTATTTTCTGTTTCGCCTTTTGCACTACTGATACTAGTATTAACTTTGTTGCCTGTGATTTCTTTGCCTTCTGTCAGTGCCTTCTTCTTCGCTGGAGTTTTACCGTCAATTACCGCCGGTAGGTACTTTTCAAACTGTGCTGTTAGGCGTGCAGTCTGAACTGATTCCAGTAAGTCTGTCATAATTTCCTTTTGCTCACCGTTAAGTGGGCCTAGGAGTTCTTGAAGCTTTTCTTTTCGCATCATTTGGCTGTTAGCTTCTGCAATTTCTCGCTGTTTGCTTTCAACCAAAGCAGTTTTTTCTACAATAGCTGCTTTCGCTTCTGCAAGCTCTAAGTCTTTTTTACTTAGTACTCTAAGAAGTTTAGCTGCCTCTGATTTCTCATTAAGGTAGCTGTTATTGTATTCTGATGCAAACGCTTCAAAGATCTTACGACCGAAGTCGTTACTACGTGCTGAATCGATATCTTCTTTCAGTGTTTTAATCTCTTTGTTAAGTGATTTTGCCACTGTTTCTGCAACAAGAGCTGAACTCTTTTTAACAAAAGTAGTTTTTACTTTTGCAAACTGAGCCTTCGCTTCTCTTATCAATGCAACTTTAGTTTCTGCTAGATCTTTTTTGTCTGTATGAAATTCTGCAATTTCCTTAGCTAGAGCTTCTACTACAAATTCTTCAAGTTGACCATATTTTTCAGCCATAACTTTCTGATCTTCGTGTAACTCTGAAACTTCTTTAGTTAGTGATTCTACTACAAAGCCTTTTAGTAGATCTGCGTTTTCACGCATTGCTACTGCATACTTTGCTTTTGCTTCAGCTAACTGTTTGCGGTCTTCTGCAAACTCTGAAATTTCAATTTGAAGACGGTCTTCAACTAACTTATCGATAGCTTCTACCATAACGTTCTTGTCATGCGCATATTTCTGAGCAAACTCTTCACGCAGTTCTGACACTGCACTTTGCTTTGCTTCTGAAACTTTTGCATTCCACGCTTCTTCAATTTCCGCTCTCACGCTTTCGGAAACAACATTGTTTTCAAATAGTGATTTTAATGCGTCCAACATGTGTTTCTCCTCGTTTATCGGAGCCCGTTGATGATATTCACCAACTGATTCTTAAGATATTGTTGTGCCTTAGTATCTTCCCTAAGTTCTTGTGCTGTTCTAAATGCCTTATACCCACCCGTGGTATTCATAAGATGCTCATAAATTGGTGTAGGGTAGGCACCTGGAGCACTTGGTTGAGCAACTACATCAACTGTAATAATTTCAAAGTCGCTAACCTCTCCGGAACCGTCTTCACTTACGTTCCCGGAACCTCTCGAACTTACACCAAGTTTAACACCGGCCTCTAGCATTGTTTTTACTAGAGACCCCATTGGTGTTGGAATAAGTTTTAGTTTTCCATAACCGTTTGGGCCATCCATCCACATTTTTGTGATCATATGGCTTACACGATCTAAGTTTACATTAAGACCTTGCGGATGATCTACTTCGCCAAGAACTGAATATCCCCCCTCGATCTGCTCGTTAAGAGTTTTGACAGCCCTGCCGATTTCGTTTACAGGATAAACACGCTGATTGGCATTTCTTACACCACCTTGGATGAAGATACCGCTCATGTGAAGATCTTTTCCTTCTTCAGCAGTCTCAACGATCATATTCGCTTGATCAAATGTCAAATTCTCTTGGAGTACATTCATCTTCAAGTTCTCCTTAGGCTTACGCTTTTGAGTAACCAGGTGCTTTTGCGTTACCTGATTTATTTACATTGCCAGCATCGTCTACTTTAGCAGCAGCAGCTTTGCTGCCCTTTTCTTCTGCAGAACCTTTTGCGATGTTTGCAGCAGTGCCGCCCATATCGTTCTTTTTAGCTACTGGTGATGTTGCTTTGTTGTCTTCGCCTTTTGGCTCAGCAACTTTTTGCGTGTACTCGTCTAGCTGTTCGCCGTCTGTTTCAGTTGATTCAAACTCGAAAGATTCTTCTTCCATGTCATCTTCACCTGCTTCGTCGCCCATGTCTGCCATGTCGCCTTCCATGTCATCAGCTGGTGCTTCTTCGTCACCGCCGAGCATTGCTTGGAATTCTCTTGATAGCTCGTCTAGGGCATCTTCGAGGTCTTCAATACGGTCTTCGATTTCTTCTTCTCCAGCTTCTTCGCCTTCGTCGCCTTCGTCGTCCATATCTGCCTCTTCATCATCGCCATCACCCATTTCGATGTCAGCGATCATATCGTCTGCTGGATCTCCAGCTTCGATTTCAAATTCGTCTAATTCTTCGTCAGTTGATTCTTCAACTGCTTCTTCATCTTCATCCGCTTCTTCATCAGTAGCTTCGTCGATGTCTTCGTCTTCTAGATCAGTTTCTAGTAGACCTTCATAAATATCTCTTGATTTCTCTACAACAATCTCGTGAAATAGCTCTTCAGCTGCGTCACGGTCTTCGTTGATAAGGAGTTCAAGCATTTTTTCAAATTTTGTACGATCAGTCATTGTTCTCTCCTATATGTTCGTAATATTACAAGGCTGTCAATAAGTATTTACTATCTATACAATAAACTACTCTGAAATAGGCTCAAAACGAGCCATTTTAAATTTTTCAAGCAATTTTTCGTATGTGATATTGGAAAAATTAGGATATCTTAATAATTCCGGGGGTGTAAACCTATGTTCTTTCGTTATTAACCTATAATAATTTATGTTAGGATTATCCCTAACAGTTAGTTGTACCTGCTTAATCCAGTTGCCAAAATAGGTTGCTGGGCTTTCTGTAGGCTTGTAGTTTTTAGTTCCGCTGTATATGTTATTAATAGTATTTATATTACTTTGAAAATCAAATCCTACTAAACAGATACTTGATGATTTATTATGACTAGCAAGCCATAATGCTGTAGGACCGCTACTCCATCCTAGTCGTTTTGGAATAATGTTTATATTGGGAATTTCAGTAAAGCGCCTATGTTCTCTAGTATAGAACTTGGTTAAAAGATGAGCCTTATTGTCAATTATCTCTTGAACCATGGGTGGATCTACTGCAACTAGATAGTCAACTAATTCGTCGCGATAAATTGCATTACAGCCATATATGTTTCCATATTGCTTGTAGTGCTTTACATTAAATTCTTTTCGTGAGTTTCCGTTACCTAATACAAAGGATAACATTACATACCTGGCTGTGCTGGTACGCCGTACATTTGTCTAACAAACTCTAGCTCTGCTTCTTTTTCTTGTTCGTGTAGGTCAGAAGCAACACGCAATTGATTAATCTGTTCTAGAGTTAATCGTGTTTTGCGTGTGTCACTTTTTTTGATCACATCAGAATCGTTTTCAGGAGTATAACGTCCGTCATTACTCATTTCTAATGTGTCTTTATCAAAGTAAAAGAGTTCTCTAAGTATCATGTAATTATTTATCCTCTTATACGTTTTCGCCAGGGCCAGGACCTGTTGGCGCTGCGCCAGCTGCTGGAGTTTCACCTGTATCACCTAGTGCGCCAGCTTCAGGTGCTGCTTCTGCATCAGGTGCTGCTGTTTCGGCTGCTCCTAAGTCTGCACTAATAGCACCTGCACTGATGCCTGCGCTTCTTAGTTCACCGCTAGCATCAGTTGGAAGATTTAGATTTTCATCATTTTCTTCTCGCCATAGTCTTTCATTTTCTGCAATTTCTTCGTCGCTAAGACCTAAGAAACGCTGTAGTGCAAAACGTTGGCTCATATAAGGAATCTGTTGTAACTGTGTAAATGTACCAATACGGTTGTTATCTAGTTCTGCTTGACGATAGCTTGCAAAGTTCTTAGGAGGTTGAAATCCTAGTTCAAACACACTAGTATCAACATTTACGCCTTTTTCAAGAATATATAATTTAAATTCTTCATCAAACTTGCTTTGTACTAAGCTCTGTAAGCGTTCGCAGTAGGTATTAAAGCGTAGCTCTTGAATGTATGCTGTTCCTACACGACCGTCACTAAACTGACTTTGTCCGTCATCTGCTGCTGTAGGTAAGTAGCTACTAGGAATACGCAGTCCACGTACTAGTTTGTTAGTAAAGTATTTGAGATCGTCAATCTCTCCAAGGTTAGTACCGCCCGGCAGTGTTTCAACTTTAGAACCACGTCCTTCAGCTGTTTGTGGAAAGAAGTAGTCTTCGTTGATTGACAACGGATTGTAACTACTGTCAATAACATTAGTGCCGCCGCCTGTTTGTGACGGAATACGTCTTTGATGAATTTCGTTCTTAACACGTTCAACAAAGTTCATAGCAAGGTGACTTGGCATGTTGCCTACGTCTACATAAAATACTCTACGTTCTGGCGCACGTTGTACACGATAGATAATAATAGCATCTTCAAGCAATTCTTTTTGCTTGTATACTTTAAAGATTGTTTCAAGTAAACTGTTACCAAATGGATAGTTGTTGTCTAGTCCTTCTGATAAACTTAAATGCACAACGTGTTCAGCATCAACTGCAACTTCTTGTTGTGATGTTTCAAAACGTGAACCAGTTGATGCGCTACTTGGAGCAGAACCTGCCATACCTTTCGCGCCGCCTTGGAAGTATCCTGAATGACCAGAACTAGTTGATCCGCCCGGATCAGTGCTTAGTGTAGTAGCAACTAAGTTGCCAAAATTAATGTTAAGGTCTTTAACAACATACTGCTCAGGCTTTTTGCCTTCACTTTCATTAACAATGATTTTAGTAACTTTTGCTGGATCAACATAAAACCATTTTTTAGTTTCTGGATCTCTAATAAAAAATGCATCACCGTATTTGAATACATTACGTAATATACGGAAAATGCGAGTTTCGAAGTTTTGTAACTTACTCCATTGCTGTAAGTACTGCTTTAGAATTCTAATTTCAGAATTCGTAGCTTTTTCTTTAAAGTCTAAAGCAAATGGAGTTTTATTGCTTGTATTCTTTTGTGTGCAAAATTCTGCTAAAATGTCTAGTGCAGCATTAACTTCACTGTCGCTGTCCATTGTTTCGTACTGACCATAGCGTTCAACACGATTTGGACTACCAGTATATACATCTGGTAAGTAGCTTGAATAATTTGAACGTGCCGGCCCTGGTCGACTAGCATTAGCGCCGTTACCTAACGGGCTATATGTTCCTTCTTGATTTCCTGTTGGTACAGGTGTAAAATATTTTTTCCAGCTCATGTTATTACTTATGTCCTATATACGTTTCCGCCGCTTCGTCTGATTTCGCGTGTGTTGTCTTTGTATGCATTCAACAATTGATCAAACTTGCCGTTTAGTTGTGTCATCATAACTTCCATCTGCTGGCCCATTTCTGGAGAGCTCTGTTGAAATTGACTTGCCATTTGTTTTAATTGTGGCTCAAATTGTGCAGCCATCTGTTCCATTTGTGGACGCATCTGTTCTGCCATTTGTTGCATCTGTGGTGCAATTTGTTTTGCCATTGTTTGAGCAGTTGCAATTAAATTGTTAGCACCTTTTGGGATAAGAAACTCAGGTCCACGCTCGCCTACTATACTTGGTCTTAGTGCATCCATCATGCCGCCAAACATATTGTTATCAGTACTAGGATTATTTGGACGAGCTCCGTTACTTGTTTCGTTGTTCGGTATACTGCCAGTTTGGTTAGCTTCTTGACTATTACCTCGATTAGTTGCTGCTTGCACTGCTGCTTGACCAGTTAATACTCCAGCTTCGACGTTAGGAGTGTTATATGCACCTGCTATCCTAGTAGCTTCATCTCTAAAGGTAGTACCAAACTTTGTAATTTCGGCAGTAACTTTTACTCTAGTCGAATCTAAATCTCTAGCAAATTCTCGTAGTTCTTCACCAACTCCTGCTGGTCCTAACAGTGTAGTTATTAATTCTGTTCGTACTGCTCGAGAAGCAGTTGCCATCGTCGATTCAAACGAGCTAACTGCATCTGTTGCAGCATCAGCTGCTCCTGCTACTTTAATGTTACCTTCTGCATCTTTAGTTAATCCTGCTTGTCTTAACTCTTGGTCAGTCATTTGCATCATTCGAAGTCTAGCTTGTGCGCTAGTTAGTGATGTACTAGATTGTGCTTGTACTAACGAAATTTGATCATACATGTCTACGCTTCCGGCAAGGGCATCTTGGATATCTTTTATTATCCCACCATTCCCTCTAAGCATACCTAATTGTATATTACCTTGACTACGCAATGCATCCATTGCTTCGCCTTGTACGACTAATGATTGTGTTCTAAACGCTTCGCCGGCAGCTTTGTCTCCTGCTTCAATACTAAACAATCGCTGACGTAGTCCTGCTAAATTGTCTATATACTCGCTACCATACACTGCTGCTGCATTTGCACTTTCTCCTGTTAGAGATGCTTGCATCATCATATCTTCGTATGCTTTTGCTGCTAACGGTCCGTTTTGTTTTGCCATTTGCAGGCCTTCGTTAAACACTACTTGTTGCTCTTTATTTAGACCAGCAAGGAATGCTTGCACTCGACCATTGCGTCTATCTTCTTCCATTTTCTTTGCAAGTTCTTTTCTACTTTGGTTAGTTAGCGTTGCCATTCTATCCATCGACACTGCAAAGGCCATAGCTGATCTATTTTGACTAGTTCCAGTTCTTACGTTTTCTAAAAACTGCAATCTATTAATTGATGCAAAATTAACTAGAGATTCGTTTATTTCTTCGTTGCTGTAGCCAATTGCTGATAGACCTTTTACATAATTTTCTGAGCTGTTTGCAAAGTCACCACTCATTCGTGCAAACATTGCTGTTGCGCGGCCGCCTGTTCCGCCCATTATTCTTAACTGTTTAGCATTAGCTTCTGCAAACTTGCCTAATTCTGCTACACTGTATCCAGCATCTGATGCTGCAAGTGCTGTGCCCGACAATGAGCCTCTTAAAGAAAATCCTGATCTACTAAGTGATTTGTAGCCAGCATTCATCTCGTCTATAACTGATGCTGCTTTGTTTAATCCATCAGATAGAGCGCCCATTCCTGGAATAGGAAGTGCCTTTGCCATAGTTCCAAGCGCACCAGTGTAGTCTGCGATCTTTGTAGACCCGGATACAAGAGCGCCAGCAAACTGACTAGCGCCAGTAACTGCGCCCGACAGCGCACTAGTCCAACCTTGAATAGCTCTAGTATTTTTACGAATGTCGTCTTGTTGTGCTTGACTGTCTGCTGCGTCTGACATAAATTTTCCTTAATCAGTAATGATATATGCGTACTTTATGTCGCATAAATACTTTTATATATTTATCCTTAGGAGAATTACACGATGAGTTCGGTTTTAACCAAGCACAAAAGACAGCCAAAAATCTTTGTTGATATTCCATCACAATTTAGATTTGTAAAAGAAGGCACTAGTAATAGTACATTCAAAGAAGTACCGATTTACTCAATGTCGGGTGCTGATGAACTTATGATGAAAAATCCAGAAGCATTGTTAAGTGGACTAGCAACTAAGAATCTAATTAAGTCATGTATTCCTAGTATTGTTGAGCCAGGCAATATTTCTATAATAGACATCGAATTTTTGTTAGTAGCAATACGCATAGCATCCTACGGAGAAAAATATAATCAACACAGTTCTTGTCCACATTGTGGTGAGGGAAACAAACACGAAGTAATTTTAGGACACATCTTAGAAAGTCTTAGTGATCGCAAGTATTTAGAAACTGTTAAAATGCACGAGCTAACTTTTAAACTTAATCCGTTAACTTACGATGCATACACTGCTATAGAAAAAGTATCTTTTGAAACTCAGCGTTTGATAGCACAAACTGCTAGCCAAAAAGACCTAACTGTTGAACAACAGCGAGAAATTGAATACACTGCATATAAAAAACTAAATCAAGTAATTGAAGAAAGTATTGCAGGACAAGTTGTTGAAATTATCACACCTGATGGTTCAGAATACGATCCAGCACAAATAAGAGATTTTATTTTAACAAGTGATAGAGAATATTTTGAACTGTTAAAAAAGACAATTGAAAAAAATAACGAAGATCAGCAAATAAAACCGCTAGAGGTCAAGTGCGGTGAGTGCGCTAAAGGTTACACGCAGTTGTTCACAATGGATGATTCAAGTTTTTTCGGAAGCTAATAGGTAATCTCGAAGTCTCTGATATCGAAGCAGTTCTTGAACAGTACGAAGAAACAGAAAAAAGCCTCAAAGACGAAATGTACCGATTGGTATGGTATATGCGAGGCGGTGTCCAGTATCAAGACCTAATGTATTATATCGATGTAGCCGACAAGGCTATCCTTAATAAAATTATCAAAGAAAATTGGGAAAATACCAATAAGGCCGGAATGCCGTTAATTTAAATTACCAAGTACCAGCGCCTACAATGTCTTTAAAACTTTGATTTGCTGCTGCTGGAGTTGGTGCAGCATCTGGTTGTTCTTGTTGATTAAGTCTATCTTGAATTTCCTGCGGCATGTCTTGAACATCGTCTTCACTTACTCCGCCACCAAATTCATCCATACCGTTTAGTATAGTTTCAGCTTGTGATTCCATTTGAGTTTTTAGTGTATCTGCTACAGTTTCGCTAGCTGCACGAGCCGCATCTGACAGTCCTTCAGCAGATTCGAACCCTGCTTTAACTGCTATAGACGCTGCTAAACCTATTACTCCTGGAAGCAATGCTTCAAGTGTCCAAATCCATGCGTCACGCATTTTTTGTTTGCCGTAATCAGTTGTCATAAACCAACTTAGGCCAATCTGTGCAGCAAAAGTTCCTAACCAAACTATCGGAGCGCCAGGTCCAGTTGCAAGACCAAATCCTCTAACTACCCACATAATTGAGTTAATAACTCTTGTCAATATTTTTGTACTTGCCCATATAGTTGTAATAAACACTGCTGCTGATCTTGCTATCGCAGGAAATACTTCTTTAAGGTGTGTCCATATAGCTGCTGAAATTAAACTAGTAACTTCTACTGTGTCAAATTCTTCGCCTGCTGCTTCTGCACGTTCATTTTCTTCTTCAATGACGGCTGTAGCAATCCCGGCCATATCAGCAAACAGATCATTTAATAAGAATATCCATTTAATTTTACCAATGCCAGGTATACGTTGTAAACGTGTTGACCATTTTGCAAAAGCATTATCCATGTTTTCCAACTTGAGAGCTGGATTATTAGCACTTCGCTTAAAATTTCTCCACTTAGCATTTGGCGATTGTAGTCTAGCTGTTCTGGCATTCCAGGTTCTTGCGGCTCTTCTTGCATCATCAGCACTAGTAGCTTTTACTGTTGTGCCATCAGGACGAGTTAACATCTCAGCTGCGTCATCCCAAACAAATCCAGGGAATTCACTAACTCGATATCTTGTTTCGTTTACAATGTCAAATACTTTCATGAGATGTCCTAATAAGCTATTACTTAAATGTATTTATGTTAGAAATGAGCTAAAGCTCATTTTAGTTATCGCTAACGCTCAAACTACATCACTTCGTTTAATTTAAATGATTTAATATATGATATAATTGCATTATTACGAATGTAATAATGTTTAAGTTTCATGTAGATCGTTTCAGTCAGACGGAACCTGTTACGGCCCCGTCGTCTAAAAGAAAAGCTTCATGTGAGTCTTATCCAGCCTAGACATTGGAAGTAGGTGTTTGTTATACTGCTACACAATGGGCTCTGACCTTTCCCAACCTACGTCGACATCGTTGTTTCCAACTACCTCTCGCTTCGTTCCTATTGCTAAAGAGTTTTTATGTGTAATTTGCAGTTTTTCGACTGACAGCAATCAATCTATATCAACCAGTGAGCCCAATTTGTTTGATGGCTTCCTACCTCTGGGTAGTCGATCAATATGTTACGTGTGTCCTTCTCAGGGGACCTTTTCCACAGCGGTATTACAAACTGGCCCGCTAACCTTATGTGCTGTATTGATTATGCCTGTGGTGGATTGTTTTTGAGATGTTCTTTGAGAATAGTTGAACCGCCGACTCGTACATTGATAATACCGTTGTAGTATTGATCTGTTTCAAGTACTCTGCGTTCAAACTGTTCGCGGGCCTCTAAATAACTTGCTATGCCTCTGCTCGGACAAATATGTAATATTTCTCTTGTGAAATTTTCTGCGCCTAACCGTTCAACGTCTGCGTTAAGTCTATCACTGGAACCCCAGTAATCTCTCCAATCACTTTCTTTTGTTGAACGTCTCTTATTCTTTTTGCCTTTGAGCGGTGGTTTAGTTACCTTAAACTTTGCTAGTTTTTTGCCTACGTACATCATGCCATTAGTCTTGTTTGTGATAAGATAAACAAATGCTTCGCAGCCTTCTGGCAGTTCTTCAATTTGTTTTCCTTCATAAGTCCAATGCATAATGTACTTAACATTTGCCTTAATTGCCTTAGTCGGTCTTGGTTTTTCTTGTAGTATTATGCTTAATATGTATTTCTTCAGAACGCTCTTTAGCAAGCTGTCTCATGTCTCGAAGGCATCTCCGTACTTCTCTATGAGTACGTACGGAGTTGCGAGCTTCGAATTTTTCATTTGCCTTGAAGTATTCTAAATACATTTGCGTTAACTTATCGTGTGTGTCGTTGTCGTCCATCTACATTCTCTTTATTCAACAATATCAATATCGTTTTCATAGTTTGTAAATCCGTTTTCTTTTACAACTCTCATAACATGATTAACTCGTCCGATAAGCTCGTCTTTATGTGAAATAAGGAATACATTCTTATCTCGTTCACGTCCCATCTTTTTAAGTACGCTCAACGCACTTTCAACACCGGCTGTGTCCATGCCCGAGTCGATAAGTTCATCAATGAATAATAAGTTAACACCTTGATACAATGATTCCCAAACGTCACGGAATGCAAAGCTCAGGCCTAAGATAAGTCTGTTGCGCTCACCTCTTGACAGGTTATCAAAGTCTAAGTCCTGTCCTAGCTGTGTAATTTCTACGTTCAAATCATTTAAGAATTGAACTTGATGCGGCAGTCCTAGCTTGTCAAGATAATATGTAAGTCTGTTGTTAAGATATGCTAAGTTTTGATCAATAATCTTTTTACGAATAAAACTATCTTTGTTAGTTAGAAGTTTAAGTAAAAATTCTTGATGCTCTTTAAACTCTGTCAGTTCATTAACAGCTGACCAATCAATTGCTTGCATTGCACTATTGTTTAGCTCGTCAATTTGTGTTTGATACGGATCAGTTTCTTGTTGTTTGTTTGACAGTGCTTGCTTCAAACTGTCAACATTTTGTCTATGGTCATATGCTTCTTTGGCACTTTCATAGAACGTTGTAGGCTTGCCATTGATGTCACCAATCTCTTCAAGTGCAAACGCAACTTCTTTTACTTTTCCTGTAATTTCTTCAGCATATGATTTAGCGTCGACAAGTTCTTTGTCTTTGCGAGCTGCAATCTCTGCTTTTTTATCTGCGTGAAGTTCTTGTCCGCATGTATAACATGTTGCATCTTCAAGATCTGCGATGTCTTTTTTGGCTTTTTCAACAGACTTGTCGGCACGTAATAGTGCTGGCTCTAATGTGCTTAATTCTTTTTTAAGAGCCATAATAGCGTTGTTATGTTGCGTCCAGTTAGACAACTTTTCATGCGATTCAAGTTCAACTTCGATATCAAGTTTCTCTAATTCTGTAATACCTTGCAACAATTTTGCACAGTCTTGTTCTTTTTTAGACAGCCAAGCACGTTGTGTACGACCTAAACTATTAATAGTTGATTCAATTTTACTATTAGCAGTTTGTATCGCATCAATTTTAAGAGTTTCGCTCGTGATGGCATCTTTAGTTACACGGATTTGATCTTTAAGATTAGTTGCCTTTTCAGAAAGGATAGTAATACCAAGCAACTGCTCGATAATAGCTCTTTGATCATTAGTACGCATACTAAGGAACGGTTCAGTGTATGTGTTAAGTGCAACAATATGTTTAAACATATCGTGCGACATGTCCAACAACTCGTTAATTGTTTCTTGTGTCTTGCGACTGTCGCCCTGTGACTCGTCGATCATTGCTTGCTCTTCGCCGTTGATGAAGAACTTGAGTACGTTAGGAGAACGTCCGCGTTCAATACGATAATCAACACCGTTCTTTTCAAAGTGCAGTGTAACTAGCATGCCTTTTGAGTTAGTTTTGTTAATTAAATTGTTGCGTTTAATGTTTGTAAGTGCCTGTCCGTACAGCGCATATGACAGAGCATTAATGATAGTAGTTTTACCTGTACCATTACGTGATCCTGTATCGTCACCACCTTGGTCCAAATTCTCGCCTAGTACAAGCGTAAGTTGCTCTTTGTTAAAAGCAACTGCTTGGGTTTGATTGCCCACGCTCATAAAATTCTTTACGGTTAAGTCTTTAATTTTAATCATTTATAGCTCGTTATAGATGTCAAGTAGCATCTTCTTATTAAAGTTTTCAGTGTCTAGTGCAGAAATCTCACCTGCAACAATTTGATCAACACTTTCAAATTGTGCAATGTCTAGTTCAGTTGATATTTCTTCTAACTGCTTCTGCGGAATTAAAGTAATCTCTCTACAGTCATAGCCTGTTAAGAAAGTTTCTTTAATAAAACTTGCTTCTTCGAAGCTGATAGGAAGATCTAATTCAACACGAAGATACATCTTGCTCTTAATAAATGTATCTTGTTCGTCAATTAGTCTGCTTAGTTTAATTGTACGATACTTAGGACAGTTGGGCCAATTAATGTATTCGGGCTCTGCATCGTTTTGTCGATCAAGAATCATCATACCGCGATCATCGTCCCACGCATCTGCATAGTTGTGTGGAAATGCATTGCCGATGTAATGAATTGATCCTTGTACTTGACGCTTATGGAAGTGTCCACTGAATACATATTTTTGATTAGCAAAGTTTTCTGGACGCAGTTCACCGTGATCAGGCATCTTTACAAGTGCGTTCATATAAAAGTTAGGAAGTTCAAAGTGTCCAAACATATATTTTGCTTTGCACTTTTGAATTTTCTTCCACTCATCGCCTACTAGCCACGGAACAAGTGCAACATCGTCCTCTTCATACATCTCGTCTACGATAGTAATCCCTGGAATATGACGTCCGAACATGGTTGATGTTACGTCACGCTTGTCTTTGTAGTACAAGTCATGGTTGCCAACAAACATATAGAACTTGTCAAATGCTTTACCTAGTTTTTCTAAAGACCTAATAGTAGCGTCCATAGTTGTAAGATTTAAGCTATTGCGATTGTGATGCCAGTCTCCGCAGAAGATACCAGTTTCGCAACCGTTAGCTTTTGCCTGTTCAATATACCAATCTACAAATTCTTCACAGTCGTCATTGTGTGTTCGACTGTTGCCTTTTAATCCAAAGTGGATATCTGTAAAAACTGCTGCTTTCTTAAACAAGTCAGACTTCTCCTATAATTTAATACATTAATAATACTACACTTTAGCAGTAAAGTCAACCATTAATCGGGGGCATTGTTGGCGTCTCTTGCCAAACTAGCTTCCCATTCTGCATTACCAGTTCGTGTAAAGCTCGGATTCATGCCATTTGCTTCTAAGATATCATCTCGAATGTTTTGATTACGCTTTTCAATGTTGATAACACGTACAAAACTGTTAGTAACAGCAGCAGTATAGTATGCAAACGGATTATTAGACTTTGATTCGTCAAACTGCAAACCAATCTGTGCTAACTGTAGGATAGCTTGTCCGCGCATCTCATCATTGTAAGTGTATCCACGTACATTACCGCGAGTAGCATACCGATCACACAGCTTCATCCACATAAGAGCTAACTTATTTGTAGCTTTACCGTGTTTATGATTAAAGCAACCATTCTCCATACCGCCTTCCCAGTGTGATTTTCCTACACACACAAGGTTTCCTTCGTCGTCAAACTTGTAATGCTGAAATGGCGGAAAGTTTAACTTTACTTTACGGTCTGCATCTGTTTTTGGATTTTTCTTTCTTCCGGGTTCGTCTGGAATGTGATCAAACGTCATGATACGGAAGATTAATTCTTCCTTTGTAATACTTTTATAGTCTACTTCACATTCAGCTTGCTTGACCTTCTCGCCATTAGCTTTACGTCGGTCATACTCAGCAGTGCTAAGGCGTTTTACTTTGTTGCGCTTTGCTTCTGCGATAGTAAGATGATTAATTTTATCAGTACTTGGCAAAATTATGTCAAACTGATTGTAATCTGGGTCTACATAAGAGCAAAAAGTTGCCTTTGACTTATGTATTTCGGACAGTATGTCCTTGTTGTTAAGATAATTTACTCTTTTCATTGGATCTCCTAGGGTTCAACTACTAGTATAATATACTCTGTTAATAAAGTCAACTAAATAATGTATAGGAGAACGCATTATGTCATTTAGAAAAGTACTCAACACAGTTCAGCAAACAGCTAATACAGTTAGCACAGGATTGCGAACAACTGCGCAGTTAGGACAGGATATACAATCCGGAAACATCGGGCGTGTCCTTAGAACTAGTAGATCTTTGTTAGGATTATTAAATGGATCTGCAAGCGGTGGATCAGCTACTGCAAATTTTCCAAGTTCCGGCGATTGGCGAGTTAGATTATCAATGCCATCAACGTCAGCTTTTTTATCTAGTCCTTTAATAGCACCGCTACGTAAAACAAACGGCTTAGTCTTTCCTTTTACTCCTACAGTTAACATAGTACACAGTGCAAATTACAATGCAATATCACCTACACATAGTATATATCCTATTCAAGCATACCGTAATAGTGCTGTGGAGCAGATTACAGTATCAGGTCAGTTTTTTAATGAAACAGCTGAAGAAGGATTGTATTGGCTAGGAATGTTGCACTATCTAAGAAGTGTAACTAAAATGGCATATGGTTCAGATAATGGTTCAGAGCAAGGATCGCCGCCGCCTGTATTAAGATTTAGCGGATACGGTGATTATGTTTTCAACAATGTTCCGGTTGTAGTTAGTAACTTTACACTAGATTTATCGCCAGACACTGATTATATTTCAATTAGCACCGACGGTGCATCTAGTTCACTAGCAAGTGCAGCAAATATTGCATCTCAAGTATCAGGAGGAGCAATTCCAAGACCAGGAAATGGTAATGTACACGTTCCGGTATCAAGTATGGTTAGTATTACATTAGTACCATCCTATAGTAGAAGAGAACAAGAGAAATTTAGTCTTAGAGGATTCGTCAACGGCGATCTTGTTAAAGGCGGAGGTTACATTTAATGGCATCAGCACAATATTCAAAATCAAGTCCTTGGTCAAATACAAAATTTTCAGGGTCGGGTAATTTAAGCTACTTTGAAATTAGAACAATTCCGTCTGAATCAGATGATATACTCTATGAACTAGAACCACAGTACATATATAGACCAGATTTACTATCGTTTGACATTTACGGTACTCCTAAACTGTGGTGGGTTTTTGCACAGAGAAATATGGACGTATTACAAGATCCTATTTTTGATTTTAAGCCAGGTGTTCGAATATTTTTGCCAAAAAAAGATAACTTACTAAGAGCACTAGGAGTTTAATATGGCAAGACCTACAGTTGATAAATTACTCGAGGGAATAAATCGAGTAGAAAGTGGCGTCCAGAGAATTGAAGAAGCTCAACAAACTTGGAATGAAGCAGTCCAAGTAGTAGACGACATTAAACAACTAGGAAATAATATTGCTTCAGCTTCTAAAGCAATTGTTTCTGATGCAAAATCATTACTCAATGGAGAACTGTTTAAAGGCAGTTCGTTAAATAATTTTTTATCAACTGGAAATGTTTTTTCCGGGGCAAAGCCAAACATATTAAATCAGTTTAGAAGTTTTAATTGTATTTTTGAACTTAGCTGCTTAACACGTGACTCGTATAACAATGCTACATATAGGTTTAATGGCGCTAGGCAAGTTATATTAAGAAGCGGCGGCGGAGCAAACCCTAAAGCAACTACTTCCTGGGAATCAAACGGCAAAGTTGAATACTTTATTGATAACGTTGAAATAGCAGCGCACATGGCAAATACAGCGTTAACAGGAACTACAAATGCACACGGTATATCATTTGAAGTAACTGAACCGCTATCAATGGGTTTATTTTTACAAAGTTTACAAAGTGCAGCACTAGCATGTGGATATTCTAACTACTTAATGGCACCGTTCTTGTTAACTGTTGAGTTTGTAGGACATACAGACCAAGACCAAACAGTGAATATTCCAGATGCAAAAAGATTTATACCTATTAGACTGTACGAAGCCAAGATGCGAGTTAGCGAAGCAGGGACCGTGTATGCTGTCAGAGCATATCCTTACAATGAGCAAGCAACATCAGACCAAGTAAACAAATCGCAAGGTGCAATTACTATATCAGGACCTGAAGAAGGAACTGGATCGGTTCAAGAAATGTTACAAAAAGGTGACAATAGTCTTACCGCAGTAATAAACAAAGCATATGCAGCAAGGGTTAAAGACAACCCATCAACTCCAGTTGAAGAAATATTCATAGTATTTCCAAAAGATAGCGCTGGCGGCGCAGGAATGGGACTAGGTGCAGTTACAGGAGGCTTAGATAAATTATCATCAGCAGCTGAATCTGCAACTACTTTATTAGGAACAATAAACCAAGCAGCATCAGTAACACAAGGTGCAGTTGGAGAAGTATCTAGTGCGTTATCTCAATGGGGAGTCAACGCACCTGCTCTGCAAAATTTACAACAAGACCTAAACAATGCTAATCAAATAGCTAGCCAAGCAATTGATACTATTAATAATCTAGCAGCACTTCCGGGTGAAATTGGCTCAGTACTTTCAAATGCATTTAGTAGAATACCTGGATTACCGTCTCCAAAATCATTAGGAGCCGCTAAAGAACGTGCTTCTGAAGGTGAAGCAGCAGTATCGGCTGCACAAGCAACAGCTGACGGGTTCCAAATTGGCGGCGTCCAAGCATCACGTGAAGGTGAAACTAACAGTTTAGTGCAAGGCGAAGCTAGCTTAAACGACATTGGATCTAGCTTGATGGGATTTGATCAAACTAGTGGAGGAAATGTTCCGCAGGCTCCAGCTGGAATTGCAGAAGCGTGGGATAAAGACAACAATGTATTCAAACGTGGAAACACTACTATTTCAGCAAACAGACGAGAGTTTTCGTTTCCAGCTGGCGTTAAAATTACAAAGATCATTGAAGAAGTTATTTTATCTTCAAAGTATGGACAAGAATTTGCTGAAAGAGTAGACGATCAAGGAATGGTTGATTGGTTTACAATTGATCCGCAAGTATATCTAGTAGGTAAAGCATCTGATACTGCAAAAGGCGGCGAAAGCAAAGTGTATGTTTATAGAGTTATTCCTACTAAAGTACATTCTAGTAAATTTATGGCGCCTACGCAGCAACCTAAAGGATACGGATCCATTGCTCCTAATGTAACTAAGGTATACAATTATATTTACACAGGCAAAAACATAGATATTATAGATTTTAATATTGAGTTTGAAATGGCATTCCATACTGTGCTTCAAGCAGACTTTGGTAACCGAGCAAACGCAAATGCAGGACAAACAACTGTTGAAGATAAAGACGGAAACACAGTTAGCCCAGCCGGCGGCGAAACTCCTGCAGAAGGCGCAAGTGAAATAAAAACTAGTCCGACATATAACGGTGCAGTAGCGCCAGTAGGTGCTGGTCAAGAAACTGCCCCTATAAGAAATGCTAGAATGTTCCATCAAGCAATATTAGATAGCCAAGCAGATATGGTTACGTTGGATATGACAATCTTAGGCGATCCGTATTTTATGTCAGATACTGGCTTTGGAAATTATACTGCTGATCTTGGTCCGACTACTACTGCAACAGCAGATGGCACTATGGATCATCAAAGACATGAAATAGACATTGTAGTAAACTTTAGGACACCGTTGGACTATGGTGGCCAAGGCGGATATATAGAAATGTTAAGTGATTCAGTTCCAGTGTCTCCATTTAGTGGACTTTATATGGTTACCGCAGTTACTAACGAATTTAATCAAGGTGAATTTAAACAACGATTGTCATTAACTCGACGAAGAAATCAATCTGATTTATCGTCGCCGACTGTATCAGCTGGTTCTAGCGGAGGCGGATTAATAACATCTAAAGATCCACGTCCGAATACTGATGTAGTACCGCCAGTAGATGCCACATAAAGGAATAGCAGAATGCCACAAGAGTCTAGAACACCAGCAGCACAATCAGTAGCACCAAAAGATCCGGGACCATATCGAGCAACTGTTGTAAAAACGCTTGATAGTACCTATATGGGCACTATAGTAGTGCAGCTGAAAAAAGAAACAGCATCAGGCGATGCTGTGGGCGAAGGTAGCACTATGTATAATGCAAAATATCTAAGTCCGTTCTACGGAACAACAGGAAAGCGTCATCTTAAGAAAAATAAAGATTATGCTAGTACTCAAAACAGTTACGGATTTTTTATGGTTCCACCAGATCCAGGTACAGAAGTGTTAGTTGTATTTGTAGAAGGAACAACTAAAGAATGTTTTTGGATAGGTTGTATTCAAGATGACTTTATCAATATGCAAGTTCCTGGTGTTGCACCGGCAACAGACACACGCTGGAAAGATGATGAACCGGGCGACATAACAGGGTTTAGATTGCCTTCGGGTGAAATTAATACATTACTAGAAGATAATAAACCTAATAGTGATCCTACTAAAACTAAGCGTCCGTATCACCCGCATCAAGCTGCATTTTTACAAGAGCAAGGATTAATAGAAGACTGGGTTAGAGGAACAACAACTTCGAGTGCAAGACGAGATATGCCTAGTATGGTATTTGGATTTAGTAGCCCTGGACCGTTAGATAAAACTGGACCTAAGGGACCGTATGGAACTAAAGACGATAATATTCAACGTCATACATCTAGACTGGGCGGATCTAGTTTAGTAATGGATGACGGCGATGAAACTCTTGTTAGAAAAACTCCTGCAGGCGAAGGCCCTCCGGAATATGCACCAGATAACAAGACTAATATTCCTCATAATGAATTATTTAGAATTCGCACCAGAACAGGTCATCAGATATTGCTTCACAACTCAGAAGACTTAATCTATATTGGCAATGCTAGAGGCACTAGTTGGATTGAAATGACCAGTAACGGTAAGATTGATATCTATGCACAAGACAGCGTTAGCATCCATACAGAAAATGACTTTAACTTTAAAGCAGGACGAGATGTTAATATTGAAGCAGGAAATGATGTTAATATTAGTGCAGGAAATAATATTTCGAGTCAAGCAGGTGCTAACTGGAGTGTAAGAGCAGAAGGCAATGGATTACTTACAGCACAGGGTACAGTAAACACTTATAGTGCCGGCGACACTATGATTACAGCTGGCGGCACAACAAATATTAATAGCTCAGGACATTACGAAACAGCAGATCCAATTCATATGAATGGACCAGTAGCAGCAACAGCAGCACAAGCAGGATCTGCAAACAAACCCGTGCGTGTTCCGTTACACGAACCGTGGTTCGGTCATGAACATCTAGATCCAGAAGCAGCAACTCCTGATGCAACAGTAGCATCAGTAGGTGAAGGTGAAGAAACTAGCGAAATTGAAGGAACAACTCGAGAAAGCGAAATCGCAAATCTTGACGAAACTAGATTCCCAGAAGAGCCACCAGCGTTCCCAACGATATCAGATACATTTAAGAGGTAAAACAATATGCCATTAGTAGCACGAGGAAACGGAGTAGATGTAGTAAACACAGGACACGCAGTCTGCGTTGTGCCTGCTGATATTGCTACGTTAAGTGGAAGCGACAATGTTTTTGTATGCGAAGAGCCTATTCACAGACTAACTGATACAAACACTCCTCATACACACTGTCCGCCGGTATACAGTACACTTATTAATAATGCTAGTCCAACAGTATTTGCAAATAATTTAGCAGTTGCACGCCTAGCTGACACCTACGATTGTACTGCATATGTAAAAGAAGTTACACAAACCACGGTGTATGCAGACGGTGAATAAAGAGGGCTAAATACGTTATGGCAGATCAGAGAATATATAAAGAGGTTGTTGTAAACACACCAAAGAGACCCCAAGCTCCTATTACTAGTAGGGCTTATAGAGGAGTGTCTAGTGTCGGAAGAACAATTAGTGATGCAGTAGTATACGATCTTGAACTTATTAAGCAAGATCTAGTAAACCATTTGCATATACGTCAGGGTGAAAAATTAGAAAATCCAAACTTTGGAACAATAATCTGGGACCTTTTATTTGAACCGCTCACTGACGAGTTAAAAGAAGCAATTGCTACTAATGTAACAGAAATTATTAATTACGACCCGAGAATACAAGCTGAGAATATTTTTATAGACGAGTACGAATCTGGCATAATAATTGAATGTGAATTAACATACTTACCTTACAATATATCTGAACAGCTGGTGTTAAAGTTTGACGAATCTAACGGCTTACTAGATTAAGTACGCAGATATCTCAATCAAATAAATACATTATACTAAGTTAAGGTAAGAGAAGCACATGTCAACAACCAACAGACAAAACAGATTACTAGTAGCAGAAGATTGGAAACGTATCTATCAAAGCTACCAAAATGCAGATTTTAAAAGTTACGACTTTGACAATCTAAGACGTTCAATGATTAATTATCTCCGTAAAAATTATGCGGAAGATTTTAATGACTATATCGAATCGAGTGAGTATCTTGCACTAATTGACCTTATTGCTTTCTTGGGCCAAAACCTTTCTTTCCGCATCGACCTTAACGCAAGAGATAACTTTTTAGAACTAGCAGATCGTAGAGAATCAGTTCTCCGAATTGCTAGAATGCTTTCTTACAATCCTAAAAGAAATAAAGCATCAAATGGTCTGTTGAGGTTGTCAACAGTGCAAACAACAGAAAACATCTTTGATAACAACGGTACTAATTTAAGTAATGTTACTATTGAATGGAACGACAGTTCTAATCCAGACTGGAACGAACAGTTTACTAAAGTCTTAAATGCTGGATTTACAAAGCGTAATCCAATCGGTACACCTATTCAACAAGGCACAGTGGGTAATGTTAAAACTAGCACTTACAAAGTAAATGCAAACAATAGAAAAGTTCCTATCTTTACTTTTAATAAAAATGTTGATGGTAGAAATTTAAACTTTGAAGTTACAAGTTGTAAACTAGAAGAAGGTTCGATTGTAGAAGAAAATCCGTTACCAGGCAACAACATGAGTGTACTTTATAGAGATGACGGCTCAGGACCAGGCAGTGCAAACACTGGATACTTTGTTCACTTCCGTCAAGGCTCTTTACAAAATGCAGACTTTGCAGTAGAGAATCCTAGCAATAACCAAGTTGTTGCTCTTGATGTAGAAAATATCAACCATGATGACTTGTGGCTGTATCAATTAGATTCAAATGGCAGTGAGCAAAACTTATGGTCAAAAGTTGACGCAGTTGAAGGTAACAATGTTGTTTACAATTCACTAAGCAAAAACCTAAGAAACATTTACTTTCCGCAAACACGTTTGGGAGACAGAGTAAATCTTGTGTTTAGTGATGGCGTATTTGGAAATTTACCAAAAGGTAACTTCCGTGCGTATTACAGAGTTTCGCAAAACTCTGCATACAGTATTACACCAAAGAATATTAGAAATGTTTCTATTAGCATTCCGTATGTTAGTTCTTCAGGAAAGATTGAAACATTAAGTTTAAATCTACAGCTTACAACTACAGTGTCTAATGCAGCTACGTCTGAATCAAATGCAGATATCAAAGTAAATGCTCCTGCACTTTATTATACACAGAACAGAATGATCACTGGGGAAGACTATAATATTGCTCCTCTAGCTGTAAGTCAAGATATTGTTAAAGTGAAATCAGTTAACCGTGTTTCAAGTGGATTTAGTAGATACTTTGATCTTAAAGATGCAACGGGAAAATATTCTAATACTAACATTTACGGCAACGATGGCATCATTTATAGAGATGAGTTTTTAGAAAAAACAGAATTTAGCTTTACTAACAAAACCGAAGTTGAAGATATAATCTACAATACTATTACTCCTATTATTAGAAGTAAAAAATTGAGAAACTACTTTTACAAAAACTTTCCACAAACAGACATGATCTCGTACAACACAGAGTTTGTACAAGTTACTAATGAAACAAATATGTCAACCGGATACTTTATTAATACTAACGATAATAGTTTGTATAAGGTAGGTCCGGCATATACCGGCGGTAACTTTAAATTTATCCAACCAGGCGCAATGTGTAAATTTGTTTCACCTGAAGGTTACTACTTTGATAGTAATAATAATTACGACCTTGTACAAGGTGATCCAGCAAATGTGTTTGGAGCAACAACATACAAGTGGACAAAAATTATTAATGTACAAGGCGATGGTACATCAAACGGCACTGGGATTATTAACAGCCAGGGTGCTATACAAGTTAACGATACGATTCCAACTGGTGCGATACTTCAAAAGATTATTACAAAGTTATCTCAAGGCCTAATAACTGATGTTGCTAATAAAGCAATTGATCTTATTTTTGCTTATAGAACTTTTGGTTTAAGATATGACGTAACAACTGCTACTTGGAAAATCATAACAAGTGACAATTTAAATTCGGCAGATCCATTTAGTTTAGGTAAAGCAGGAGATTCGTCCAATCAAAATCTTGATTCAAGTTGGTTAATACTATTTGAAACAAGTGGAACAAAGTACACTGTTACCTATAGAAATCTCCGTTATATATTCGAAAGCGAAGAAGAAACTAGATTCTTCTTTGATAGTAGTGATAAAGTTTACGATAGTAAAACAGGTAAAGTTATTAAAGACAAAATTAGTGTGCTAAACATTAATACATTGCCAGAAGCAACAATGCCGTTTACTATTAATCATGACTTGGAAATAGTTGCAGAATACAAAGAACCTACAGGATATGTTGATACTAAAAAGATCGAAGTAACATTCTTTGACAGCGACGACGATGGTGTAGTTGACGATCCAGACGTATTTGTACAATTAGTTAAACCTGCAACAAATCCGTTAAACAAATTTGTTATACAAAAACGCCGCAGTAATATCGACAAAGTTGAAGAGTGGAGTTTTATTGATCCAACAGCTGAAGGTATAATAATTCTTTCTAACGAATTAGAAATGCAAACGGTTACAAGTTATACTAATAATCAACTGTTTTACTTTACACAAACTAATGTTTTTAAAACACTTAATACAATAAATGCACGTATGACTATTACTAATAATTATAGAGCATTTGTTGGCCGCAAAGGTCTTAAATTCCATTATGTGCATGTTGCAGACTATAACCAACGTATTGATCCGAGTGCAAGTAATATTATTGATTGCTACTTATTAACAAGAAATTACGATGTTGAATTTACTCGTTGGTTAAAGGGTCTAAGTGAAACTAAGCCGCTTCCACCAAGTTCTAATCAAATGCAGTTTGATTACGGAAAACAGTTGAACAACATTAAATCTATAAGTGACGAAATAGTTTATCATCCGGTAAATTACAAAGTGCTATTTGGCAGCAAAGCAGAATCAGCATTACAAGCAAGTATTAAGGTTGTTAAAAATGAAGAATCAGTAGTAAGCGACAACGATATTAAAACTAGAATTGTTGTTGCTATCGATGAGTTTTTTGACTTACAGAACTGGGACTTTGGCGATATATTTTATTGGAGCGAACTAAGTGCATACATTACATACAACCTTGCACCTGACATTGTAAGTGTTGTTATTGTACCATTGGATGCAGCAGGAGTGTTCGGTAACTTATTCCAAGTTAACAGTGAAAACAATGAAATATTTAAAAGCGGAGCAACTGTTGATACTATCGAGATTATAGACGAAATTACAGCAGAAAAAATAAAAGCAAGTAGTAAGATTACATATGCAGCATCAGGTGCAACTAATATTACATCAGCAGCATTTAACGGAGATAGCTAAGAATGGCAAAAGATCAAGAAGAAATTAATCTTCCAGGCGAAAACAACGAACAAAGAAAAACATCGTTAGATCTGTTACCTAAATATTTTAGGTCTACTACTAATAAAAAGTTTTTGTCCGCTACATTAGACCCGTTAATTCAAGACGGTGTTATTGAAAAAATAAATGGATATCTAGGTAGAAAAACATCTAAGGCGTTTTCCACCGATGATAACTATATTCCAGATATATCTGACGATCGTCAAAATTATCAATTAGAGCCTGCATTAATTGTTAAAGACAACAATGATAATGTAGTATACTACAAAGACTATAATGATTATATTAACCAATTACGTGCTTTCGGCGCTAACACAACTAATCATAACAGACTAAATTCTCAAGAATATTATTCTTGGGATCCTCGAGTTGATTGGGACAAGTTAGTAAACTATAGAGAGTATTACTGGGTAAGCCAGGGCCCTGTTGCTATAAGTATTGCAGGCCAAGAAAAAGGTGTTACAAGTACATACACTGTTAAGATTGTTAACGACGGCGACAGTAATGCGTTTGTATTCAATCCTGACGGACTTACTAGAAATCCTACTATTAAACTTTATAGAGGTCTAACATATAAATTTGAAGTAAATCAAAAAAATAATCCTTTTTGGATTAAAACAAAAAAGACAAAAACAGGATTCGAATATAACGAAAAAATTGATAACAATGGTACTGAAGTAGGTACAGTTACAATTACTATTGATCAAAACACTCCTGATATTTTACATTATGTAAACACAAATGATTTAGATTCGTCTGGACTTATTCAAGTACTGTCAATTGATCAAAATACTGAAATTGATATTGATAAAGAGTTAGTTGGCAAAAAAGAATACCAGCTAAAGACTGGACATCAGTTAAGTAACGGAATGAAAGTAAACTTCTTAGGCGATGTTACTCCTGAAAAGTATTCTAAAGGTAACTGGTATGTTGAAGGTGTTGGTAAAGAAATTATTCTAATAAGTGAACAAGAATTAGAAACTTTATATCCCGGCCAAGCATTAGAAGAATTGCAGTTTGATGATATTGGATTCGACGTTAATCCGTTTGATCAAAACTCAGAAAAAGATAAAGACTATATTACAATTAACCGCGCAGCATACGACGGCAACCATTGGAGCCGTGCAAACAGATGGATACATAAATCTGTTATTGAAACTAGTTATGAAATTTCTGGCACCACTCCGATATTAGATCAATCAGCAAGAGCAAGTAGACCGATTATCGAATTTATTCCAGGAATTCAGTTGTTTAATAATGGCTGGAACCGTGTTGGAGATATTGATCTAGTTGACACAGTGACAACAGATATTATGTCGGAGATTGAAGGAACAACAGGATATTACGTTGATAACATTAATCTTATTGAAGGCATGCGAGTTATTTTTACTGCTGATAACGATTTACTAATTCGTGATAAAGTGTTTACTGTGAATTTTGTTAGATTTAATAATGAACGAATCATAACATTAATTCCAGATGTACAGAACAATGTAGTAGGCGACACATTAGTAGTTAAATCCGGAAAATTAAATCAAGGTAAGCAGTTCTGGTTTGACGGAACAAAATGGACTGAAGCACAGCAGAAAACAGAACCTAACCAGTTTCCGTTATTTGATCTATTTGATGCTGACGGTGAATCACTGAGTGACACTACAAAGTATGGTTCAACTAGCTTCAAAGGGAACTATGTGTTCTCTTATCAAACCGGCAACGGAGCTCCAGATACAGTTTTAGGATTTCCTATTAAGTATTTGAGTATTAGTAATATTGGTGATATTTTGTTTAGCTCTAATATTCTAACAGACACATATGACTATATTAAAAATGAGAAAAAGTATTCGATCATTGCAAAAGACAGCTATATTAAAGTTTACAATAGACTTGGCAACTTTGGATATCACAGTGCGTGGGAACGTGCGGCGTCTCATAGTGTTCAGCAAGTCATTAGACACTATATTGCTGACTTAAATAGAAACGATTTTGAGATTGATGTATACAATGATGCTGCACTATTAACTGATTTAGATGTTAAAGTATTTGTAAACAACAAAATTACTAATCATTTTACATTAGTAACACAGAACAATAGATTATATGTTCATTTTGCAAATGACTTGAACGAAAATTCAAGCGTTATTATTAAAACACATAGTCTTGCAAACAAAAATGAAAATGGGTATTACGAGTTTCCATTGAACTTGCAAAACAATCCTAATAACGAAGATCCTACACAAATTACGCTAGGCGAAATTACTGATCACGTTGAGACTATATTTAATGCAGCACCAGCAGTTGAAGGAACATTCCCAGGAATTTCTAATATTAGAGACCTAGGAACAGTTAGTGCTTACGGCAGCCGCTTTGTTAAGCATTCTGGACCGATTAACATAGCGATGTATCACTTGACTAACAAGGATACAAACATTATTAAATCTCTTGATTATGCTGCAAAAAGTTATGACAAGTTTCAAAAGACATTCTTAGATAAAATTTCTACAGACGAAATTTTAGGAACGCCTAATATAGATGTTGATACTATTTTAGAAAGTATCACAGCAGAAAACAAAGAGACTGATAGCTTCTATAATAGTGGCATGGTTCCTTTTAGAGCATTTAACGAAATTAGACATACTGTAATTGACCCAACGTTTGAACTTTACGGTATTACAGAAATTTTTGAACCATACAAGCATCAAGACAAAGCGATATTAGTTTATCTAAACGATACACAACTGTTACTAGGATCAGAGTACGAGTTCATTAATGATAATTTTGTTAAAATTAATGTAGCAAAAGAAGTCGACGATGTTATTGTTATTCGAGAGTATAGCACACTAGTAGGTAACTATATTGCTCCTACTCCTGCTAGATTAGGATTGTTGCCTAAGTATGAGCCTAAAAAATATTTAGACACTACTTTACAAACTCCGCAGAATGTAATTCAAGGACACGACGGAAGTGTAATACTGGCATTTAATGATTACAGAGATGACTTAATCATTGAACTAGAACGTAGAATATATAACAATATTAAAATTGAATATACTAACGACCTTGTTGATTTTTATTCCTTTAAGCCAGGCGCTAATAGAACAGGCGAATATAGTCTAAAAGAAATAGATAACATTTTAAGACCTTTGTTTTTAAAATGGCATAAAAATCTTAATGTGTCTTACACTGATAATGTTTGGTTCGAGACTGGTAATCAGTTTACCTATAACTATAAGACTGGTTCGTATAAAGATAAACAGCTTCCAGGATTTTGGAGAGGCATATACAACTATTGGTACGATACTGACAGACCTCATTTAACGCCTTGGGAGATGCTAGGCTTCAGCATCATGCCAAGTTGGTGGGAAGATGAATACGGCCCGGCTCCGTACACTAGTGAAAACTTACTAATGTGGAGAGACTTAGAAGTAGGCCGTATTAAAGAACCTGGTAATAATAGAATTAACAATGACTTTAGTCGTCCTGGCTTATTGGATATCATTCCAGTAGATGCAAACGGAAGACTTAGAGATCCTATTGAAGCAAATATTGCACAAAATTACGAATCAGCTGAGTTCGGTGCAGAATATGCGTTTGGCGATCAATCACCAGTTGAAAACGCTTGGAGACGATCAAGTAGTTATCGCTTCTCACTGCTGTGCGCTTGGTTCTTAACTAAGCCTGCACAAATATTTGGAGTATATTTAGATCGCGCTCATACTTCCCGTGACGTCAGTGGCATTATTAAATATGCGGGAGAATATCCAACACTTTCGGGTCTTGCAGATAAAGTGTCTAATACTGCACTTGCAAGCGGTTTGATTTCTTATGTTAACAATTGGCTATATCAAACAGGCGAGTCGTTTGTTACTGATTATTCTTTTAATTTAAAAAATGCAAATAACCAGCTAGGTGCAAAACTTGCAGGATATACAGAAAAGTCTAAATTTAGATTAATACTAGATAGTCGTACTCCTTTGAATGAAGGAAATGTTTTCATTCCAGAAGAAAACTATCAAATTGTGTTAAACACAAGTAGCCCTGTGGACGTATTATCGTACAGTGGCGTTATAGTTGAAAAAAGAACCAACGGATTCTTAATAAAGGGATATGATCAAAAGTTTCCATACTTCCAACATCGTAGAATAATAACTTCTCAAAACGACAGCCAAATAACAATAGGCGCAGTTAGCGAGTCATTTATTTCTTGGGATAGTGAAAAAACTTATATCCAAGGTAAAATTGTTGAGTATAACGGAATCTATTACAGATGTCGTGAAGATCACTTTAGTAGTGATACTTTTGATTCTGATAAATTTGTTAAATTACCTTCCTTACCGTCAGTCGGCGGCAACAGCTATTTTTATAGAAGCAACTTCGATACCAGTGCATATTACACATTAGATTACGGTACAATATTACCTACTGTACAAGCTGTTGTTGACTTTATGTATGGATACGGTGCTTACCTAGCTGAAGCTGGTTTTGTATTTGACAACTATGATAACGAAAATTCTATACTACAAGACTGGGACACTTCGGTTAAAGAGTTTGTATACTGGACAACACAGAATTGGTCAGAAGGCACTGTTATTGCACTTAGCCCGGGTGCAAAAACATTTACAATCAATGTTGACTATACTAATGTTGATAGTTTACTAAATGACTTTTATGACTATGAAATATACAATAGTGCAGGAACTCGTATATCGATAAACGATCTAGATGTTACTAGAGCAAATAATAAATTCACACTAGAAACTTTAGGCGATGACGGCATTTATTTTGCTAGACTACACTTAGTACAAACAGAACATGTACTTTTAATAGACAATACAACAGTGTTTGCTGATACGTTGTACGACAAACCGGCAGGTTACAGACAAGATCGTGTAAAGGTATTGGGATACAAAACTGTTTTATGGGATGGTGGATTAACTACTCCGGGATTTATCTTTGATGAAGTTACTGTTAAATCTTGGACACCGTTTACACAGTTCCAAATTGGTGACGTAGTAAAACATAAAGAGTTTTATTATAGTGCAGAAGATAAAATAGTTTCTGGAGAAGTATTTAACGAAGAAAATTGGAAACGCCTATCTGGAATTCAACAAAGTACTTTAATTCCAAACTTTGATTACAGAGCCGAACAGTTTACAGATTTCTTTGATCTAGACACAGACAACTTTGACACAGAGCAGCAGCGGTTAGCACAGCATACCATTGGTTACCAAAAACGCAGATACCTAGAAAACATTATTAATGACGATGTGAGTCAGTATAAGTTTTATCAAGGTATGATTCTTGACAAAGGTACAAAAAATGTACTAAACAAAATGTTTGACAAGCTCGGCGCAGCTGATAAAGAAAGTCTTAACTTTTATGAAGAGTGGGCTATCAGATCAGGCGATTATGGCGCAGTAGATAGCTTTGTTGAAGTTGAATATAAAATTGATGAAGAATTTGTTAGACTTGAACCACAGCCGTTTGAGCTAGTATCGGTTATTGATTCTAATACAACTGACTTGGTTTATAGATATACTCCGGATCAAGCGTATGTAACATATGACGGTTACAATCATGCTCCGTTCAAAGCTACTACTAAAATACCTTCTTTTATTAGAACAGCAGGCAACGTAGATGAAAATGATGTTGATTTTAGTGTAAAATACGTAGATGACATTGCAGCATTAAATATTGATGATTTTAATGTAGGCTCAACTGTTTGGGTAAGTTTCTATAATGCTTCTTGGACCGTACTAAGAATGCAAGATGCAAAAATAAATGTGTTGTCGGCAAAAAGAGGCAGCGGCACAGACATTATTTTAAGAACTAACGAATTGCTTGTTGCAGAAGTTGGAGATGTAATTGGCGTTAAGAACGTTTCCCCAGATGTTGATAAATTCTATAAAATTAAATCAATTAACAGTTATGATGTTACAGTTGAAAGTGATAAGAAACTAGACGACGATGTTACAGTTGAAGATAGCAGTCAAGGAATTCTTTACAATTTTGTTCATGCTAGAATTTCAGATACTAACGAAATAAATGTTATTACTCCTATCGACGGCTTTTCACAAGGCGAGCTTGTCTGGGTTGATGGAATAAACAACAACTGGAAAGTATTAGAAAAAAATAAAGTTTATCAGAAAAATATAATTTCAAATACTTTTGATACAACTGGCACATACGGCACAAGTGTGGCAGTTGACAGATATAATAGAGATTTTGTAGTAGGTGATCCTGCATATTCGACTACAAGTATAGAACAGCGTGATCAAGATACTGATGTATTGCAAAAGGTTATTACAACCTCAGATGCAGCAGTATATGTATATGCTAGAGCAAATGATTTAACTGAACATAGGTTAATACAAACCATTGAGCTTCCTACATCGCTAACCAAAACAGAGTTTAGTCCAGCTTATGGTGTAAGTGAAACATCACCATTATACGGCGGCTTTGGACAAGTGCTTTCACTGTCTCCGGATACAAAGTTTTTAGCAGTTGGTGTACCAAATGCCAGCGATGTTCCTACATATTTTACAGGCGAATGGAATGCCGGCGCAAATTATGTTCAAGAAGATGTTGTTGTTTACCAAGATAAATTCTACAAAGCAATTGTTAACGGTTTAAATGCTACACCGCCGAACTTAGTAAGCGATTGGGTTGAATTAGGTTACAACGAAGTTGAAGGAAAATCAACAGCTACATCAGGTATTACAAATCAAGGCTGGGTGTCGGTATATGTAAGAACCGGCAGCGGCAACTTTAACTTATTGTTTATTATGCAGTCTCCTGAACCACAGCCGGGTCAGCGTTTTGGCGAAAACATTACTATTAAAGAAGTAGGAAAGTTAGACTACAGAATGTTTGTGTCGGCACCTGGACATGACGGTATTGGTAAAGTTTATGTGTTTGACTGGAATCTAAGCACAGGCGGCAAATGGCAATGGGCTCCTACTAAGTCTTTACCCCTTGCTGCTACTGGAAGTAACACTGTTGAAGTAATTAACGCTTCAATGGACTTTGGTGTCGATGTTGAATTATCAGACAACGGCAACATACTCACAGTTAATGCGCCTTTTGCAAACAGTGCAATTGTTGAAAACTTTAAAGGCGAATATATTAATACTGCAACTTATGCTATCAATGAAGCAGTTAAGTATAATGGGCTATATTGGAAAAAATTAACAACAGCAAGTGCTGGTACTGCTCCAGCAGCTCCTAACTGGGAAGAAATTGCAGTAGATACTACTGGTGTTTACGGAAAGGTATTTGTTTATACTTACGAAAATGATGTATACAATCTTGTACAAACGATATCTTCAAGCACACTTGGCGATAACGATGCATCCGGAGACGTGTTTGGACACAGTATTAGTTTAACTGAAGATGCACAAACACTAGTAATTGGCTCGCCAAAATATGACAGCGTTGACAAACTTGATACTGGTAAAGTTTTTGTTCTAAATAATCAAGAAGCTGTGTCAAGTAATGCTGCTAATTTTGTTATTGAGCAAACGATTGAAGTTAGATCTTCTGCAAATCAAGAATTTGGAAACAAAGTAAGTATTTCAGATAATAATCTAGTTATAGGTTCACGTCGTGGAGATCAAGTTGAACGAACTCCACTATCGGATAATACAACTTTTGACTCTAATGCAACCCACTTATCAAACATATTTAAAGATACAGGAAAAATAGATGTATACTACAGATATGACGGCAAGTTTACCTACGAAGATTCAATTGTACTAGCTGACAGAGATGTTATTAATCTAGGAACAAATGTTCTTGCAAATAAAAATCATGTAATTGCAGGTGTGCCTAACTACAACAACAGAAACGGCGCAATAATCGACTTTTATAGAACAAGTAATGTTACTAGCTGGAATACTCGTAGACAGGCAGTTGCTCCGGCTGATGTATCAAAAATTAAAAGTGCGTTCTTGTACAATACTAGAACAAATGTGTTAGTAAAAGAACTAGACATTATTGATCCTTTACAAGGAAAAATTGCAGGACCTGCTGATCAAGAAATAAAATATAAAACATTCTGGGATCCAGCAGTTTATACTGTTGGTGACGATAGTGTAAACATTGATGAAGTTGGAGCCTGGGACGCAACTAATGTAGGCGATGTATGGTGGGACTTAACAACTTCACGCTTTGTAAACTATCATCAAAACTCAGCATTATATAGAGCTAACAATTGGAGTAAATTAAACCAATATGGCAGTATTGATGTGTACGAATGGGTAAGTTCAAAGTACAAACCAAGTGTATACGATGAGCTATCTGCATCAGACGAAGGCCCTGCACTAGGTATTACCGGAACATCAAAATACGGAGATACTTCTTATGTAATTGCTAAAGAGTACGATCCGATAGCAAAAATATTTACAAACAAATATATGTTCTGGGTTAAAAATAAAACAACTGTGCCTCAGAAAGACGGAAGAGCAATCGATGTTGCGTCTATTGCTAATCTAATTAAAGATCCGAGCGGACAGGGATATAGCTACATAGCAATAACCAGTAATAATAGTTTTGTACTATATAATGCCAAACAATATCTAAATGATGCAGACATTGCAGTTAATATTAGATTCTGGACAACAGACAAAACTGATACTAACATACATAGACAATACCAAATTATCTCTGAAGGTTTAGATATTAGTATACCTAATGACCTATTAATTAAAAAGTGGTATGATAGTTTAGTTGGATTTACAACTGATGGTTATCCAGTGCCAAATCCAAATCTAGGAGAAAAGCAACGCTACGGTATTTTAAATAAGCCAAGACAGGGCATGTTTAAAAATAGAATCGAAGCAATGAAACAAGCAATTGAATACATTAACTATGTATTCTCTAAAAACATACTTGTTGACGACTTCGACATATCACCGTTCTTTGAGAAAGAATTAGTACCAACAGCAGAATCAAAACTGTTTGACATAGAAATATCCGATGACTTAGAGTTAAACTTTATTGCTACTGGTAAACTTACTACTGCTGATATTAGTTTAAGAATTGAAAACGGCAACATAACAGATGTTGTTATTGACAATCCTGGTAGAGGATATTTACAAGCACCGGACATCACGGTAGTAGGCCAAGGTAAAGATGCAGTATTAGAAGCAACTATTGATGCATTTGGTAGAATAGACAGCGTCTCTATTGTTAACCCAGGTACTGGATATATAGACGATACTTATGCAGTAGTTAGACAATATACAGTTCTAAGTACAAACGTTAATAATACTAACAAGTGGGGACTATATGTTTACGATACTAGAAACAAGAACTGGCAGCTAACTAGAATACAATCGTATGATGTGTCAAGTTACTGGACTTACAGAGATTGGTATTCATCTGGCGTAACTGCAAATACACCGATTGATTTCTTAATTGACGGGTCATATCAATTATTAAATATTTCGCCGCGCCCTGGACAAATAGTAAAAATTACCAATGTCGGCAGTAGCGGAACTTGGTTACTATTAAAGAGAAATAATGAAACTAATGAAAGTGATATCAACTTAAACTATACTGTAGTTGGAAGAGAAAAGGCAACTATAGAATTAAGTTCAGCATTATATGATTTTGATCAAAACGTATTAGGATATGACGGTATTAGTTATGAAGAAGTAAACTACGATAGTATTCCGACTCAAGAAGCAAGAATCATTCTTGATGCTATCCGTAATAATATCTTTATTGATAACTTACAAGTAGAATTTAACAACTTATTCTTTAACAGTGTTCGCTATGTGTTAACTGAACAGACACCAGTTGACTGGATCTTTAAAACAAGTTTTGTAAAGGCAAAACACAATGTAGGAGAACTAGAACAGAGAATTACATATAAAAATGATAGTTTAACTTCTTATCAAGATTACATCAACGAAGTAAAACCATATAGAACTAAAGTAAGGGAATTTGTAAGTAGCTATAACAAAACTGAAGTAGTTAGCACACTAACCACTGACTTTGATTTAAAATCAACAAATAACATTAAAGTGTTTAATAACGATCTAGTATTAGATGGAAATACATCGTTGGATATATATCCAGATCAGAGTTGGAAAGATAACCACACATACGGTGTAAGTGATATACAAATACAAAATGCCGGTATAGGTTATCAAACAGCACCTGAGTTAACAATCAGCGGTGGCGGCGGCCGCGGCGCAACAGCTAAAGCATATATCGGTAGTGGCGGAAAAATCACTAATGTTGTGGTAACTAATTCAGGAACTGGGTATTACTCAAGACCTGATGTAATTATTAACGGCTCAGTTGATGATACAGGCGAAACTGCTACACTTATTGCTATCATTGATAATAATACAATTCGTAAAAACGACATAACAATTAAATTTGATAGGACACTAGGTCAATCAGAAGTACTAAATTTAGATGTTACAGAAACATTTTTAGGCACAGGCGTGCAAACAACATTTGCGCTAAAGTGGCCAGCTGATTTAAGAAAAGGTTTAACTACTGTTAAAATTAATGGCGAGGAATTGCTAGACAGCGAATATAGTTTAGGAAATGCTACTACTAAAGTCGACGGACTAACTAAGTTGTTCGGACATTTAGAAATATTAATAGCAGCAGAAGCAACCGAAACTTTAACTATTGAATACAAAAAAGACATTTCGTTCTTAAGGGCCTATGATAGAATTAACTATTATTACAACCCAACTGTTGGACAACTTGCAAAAGACCCGGCTGCGTTAATGACAGGCGTAGACTATGGCGGTGTAAGCGTAACAGGTTTTGGATTTGAACCTTCAGGCGGTTGGGGCACAGACGGAACAAGTTGGGACAACGTAACTTGGGAAGGTAGTGACGAAACATTTACAGATATCACACTTTACAATGATGCTACTGAGCTAACTTATACATTTGCAACTGCACCTGCGGTTGATGACATATGGAACGTTTATGTAAACGGAGTTCGTATTGATGATACTAACTGGAATGTAGGAACAGGCATAACGAATACAAATGCAGTAATGCAAACTATTGCAGGTGACGGAGAAACAACAGACTTTACTATTCCGTTACAGAATTTGTCAAGTGTTATATTAGGTGATGCAGGACAAGAACAAGTTATCTTAAGAAAATCAACAAGTGATGGCAGCTTCATCCCAGTAGGCGTTGATATTGATAGTATTGTTAACGGCGGCGATCTAGGATATGCTCAAGCTACTGGGTATAATCCAGAAGATATCACAATGGATGGCGACGGATTTGTTACACCAACTACAAGCGGCGGCTTAGAAGAGCAAGTTCCGGGGCACGTTTCGGAATCTATTGACATGTTTGTTTATAGCTTGTCACGTAGTGGCGGCCCACAGATTAACAGCATTAGTTACGTAGCAGATGGAAGCACTAAGAGTTTTGCTTATATTGCAGATCCGCAAAGTAAAGATGCGCTAATAATAAAAGTTAATAATAAGATCCTGCGTCCAAACCAGTATCAGTATACTCCAAACTTTGCAGCGTACACTGACTTCTTAACAGCATACGAAAGTAACAAGGCTATTAAAGAAGAACAGCTTACTATAGTTTCGTCTAGAATTGACGAACTACAGGTATTAATTGCTCCATTAGAAACACAATTAGATGACATTGCAGTTGAAATAATCAATCAGCAGTCGTTACTAGATGCAATTGAAAATAGTATACTCTTTACACAGTCTCAAATTGCTTCATTAGAGTCACAGGTTGCATCGCTTAGTCCTCAGAGTCCTACTTACGAAAGTCAGCTAGCTAGTTTACTAAGCCAGATTAGTGTTCTGCAAGGTCAGTTGTCGGGTTACAATAGTCAGTTTAGTCAAGAAACAGTAGACCTTGCTGCACTAGTAGAAACTGAATCACAACTATCTATAGCTATTAGTGATTATACAACAGAACTATCTACTTTGCAACCACAAAAAACATTGCTAACTAGTGAAGTAGCAGAGTTAGATGTTAATATACAGTCGTTAAATGATTACCTGATTAATCCAGGTAAAACTATAATATTGAATACAGTACCAAGCGTAAACGATGTTGTTACTATTATGACATTTGGTACAAACGGCAATGATATTATTTTAATTGACGGATTTACTGGCGACGGAAGTACAAGCGAATTTATTACTCCATTGAAATATACTAAAGACCTAAGAGTATTTGCAACAGTTAATGGCAAACGAGTTAAGCCAAGATTGCTTGTAACAGATGATTCTTACCAAGAATCTAACAGACTAGGTCTAGATTTTGATCCAACTCCGCCAACTAACGCTGACATCAAATACACAGTATATAACGACGAGTCTCCAGATTATAGTTACATACAAAAGCAGCTAGAAACAGCTGACGGTAGTACAACACAGTTTGATCTTGATGACACTCCGTATGGTGCTTCTCCAAGTGCTAACTTCTTAGTAGTATTTGCTGATGACAAAATGTTAAATGGCGGATACACACAGGTGTTTACAGCTAACGGCGCAGACGACTTTCAAGTTGACCTAAGTGACTTTGAATATGGCGAGTTTAGTTCAGGACACACAGAAGTTTATGTAGACGGTATAATTAAAGAACTAGGGGTTGATTACCAAATTGATTTTGGATCTAACACAATTGCTTTCATTGCTGGTAAACTTAAATTAGGTCAAGAGATAAAAGTATTCATCATGACAAATGCACAATACTATGTGATGAACGGAAAGTTAGTAACTCCTACTGCATTACCGAGCGGCACAAACTTGATGATTATGAGTTTTTACAACACTGATGTGTTTGACACTCAGCATAAATCTAAGAGCGTACTAAGTAGACGTACATTAACTCCTGCAAGCAAATGGTACCGTAGTAGTGTTGCAGGCAATGCCGGAATTATTCTTCTAAGCACACCAGTTTCAAATGCAAACTACGTACTAGTTGCAATCAACGGTTCTTTGTTAACTCCTCACAGAGATTACACACTAATCGAAGGCGGCACCGCAGTACAAGTTGATATTGCTCGTAATATTAACAGCACTGATACATTTAGTATTGTTATATTTGATTATGATCCAGTTGAAAAGAGTTTTGCATTTAGACAGTTTACTGATAACTTGAATAGAACTCATTACAAAGCAGTTAATACTGAAAAGTCAACAAAGTTAACTACATTACTAAATTGGTATGACAGCAGTATTGAGGTAGATGATGCTAGTGTATTAGACGATCCAATTGTAAGACAAAACGTTCCAGGAATTATATTCGTTGGATCAGAACGTATTGAGTACATGAAGAAAGAAGGAAATATACTATCACAACTAAGAAGAGGAACGTATGGCACTGCTACTAAAGAAATTTATCATGCTGCGACAGAAGTTCTAAATCAAGGTAAGAGTTTAACAATTGATTATCTTGACACAGAGCTTACTGAAGTATTTTACGGTGACGGAATAACACAAGAATATTCGCTTCCATACACTCCGAAGTTAAATACAGCTACAGTAAGAGCAAACAACGGTTGGAACAGAAATAACGAATTTGACCCAACTGCAACATCAATTCCTGAGACATATGGACAAGCAGATGATATTGAAGTTTTTGTAGAGGGTAAGAGAATGAACAAAGCGCCATGCACATTATATAACCCAGACAAAGACCAGCTAAGTCCGTTAGGTGACAGCGGGTTACCTGCAGATTTTAGTGTTAATGGAACACCGTCTGTGCGTTTAACAGTTGCTCCAAAAGTAGGCGCAAAGATAGTAATCAAGCGTAAACAGGGTGTAATATGGCAGAATCGTGGAGAAAGTTTATCAGATACAGAAAATGCAATAGGCAAGTTCTTACGTGCCCAAACAGTTTCGTTTCCTAAATAAATACAATATGGTAGAGAGAAAAATATGACAAAAATTAATGAACCGAGTGGGATACACGTAGAAGGGCATATTAAAATATATGATCCGGAAACTAAGGAAGTCTATGTGAATAAGCGAAATGCTATTCACTATGAGAACATGAGTATTGCGTTAGCTGAAAGTATTGCTAATGCTGGCCAAGGTAACATATATGAAATGAGCTTTGGTAATGGAGGAACTGCGGTTGACCCAACAGGCATTATCACTTACTTAACTCCTAACTCAACAGGAACCAATGCAAGTTTGTACAATCAAACATTTAGTAAGGTTGTTGACGATCGCAGTACTGAAAACACTGACCCGCTAAGAAACAGAATTGAAACTCGCCATGTTACCGGTGTTAATTATACTGATATTGTTGTAAGTTGTTTACTAGACTACGGCGAACCAGAAGGTCAAGATGCTTTTGATAACTCTACCGATACCGAAGCATTATTTGTATTTGACGAACTTGGTCTAAAAGCAAAGCGCACTACAGGCGATAACTTACTTGTTACTCATGTTATTTTCCACCCAGTACAAAAGTCACTGAACAGACTTATTCAAATTGATTATACAGTTAGAATTCAAAGTCTAAGTGGCGGAAGTGAGGTCTAAGAATGCCATATACTATTACATTTAGTGATACTACTAAAGAACCTATTGTTGTAGATGATCTTACTATTAATGAACAAACTGATTTAAAGTTTATTGGTAAAAATACTGCCGGTTATGCAGTTGCAACTGGCGAAAACTTTTTGCACTTATTAGAAAACTTTGCTAATATCGATGCTCCAAATAATCCTGTTGAAGGACAAATATGGTATAATACCACAACAAACGTTATGTACGTATTTGATAGTACACAGTGGGTTGAAATTGGCGGCCTTAAAAAATCAAATACGAAACCGACAGCGGCAGAAACACAAGAAGGCGATCTATGGGTTGACTCGCAAAATAAAACATTGTACTTGTTTGCTAATGGTGCTTGGATCTTAGTAGGACCAAACTATAGCGAAGGCAATAAAACAGGTATTATTGCAGAAGAAGTTGTTGATGTTAACAACAACACTTATTTTGTTATTAAAGTATTCATTGCAAACGAATTAATTGCAGTTATTAACTCTGCTGAAGAATCAACAGGTATTCCTTACATTAGACCAAGAACTAAAATTCCAGGATTTGATTTATTGTACAAAGGAATTACCCTTAAAAATGCAACATCTGGTTTAGCATTTAAATACTACGGAACAGCCGAACGTGCTGAAGCGTTAAGTATTGCTGGCAGTACTATTAGTGCTGATAAATTTTTAAGAAATGATATTAGCGGAGCAATACAAGGCAATTTGCGTGTTAAAGCAGATGCGGGCGTATTCTTAGGCGAAGAAGGTACATTTAATGTTCGAGTTGCTGGCGGCGACGGAATTTTAACTAATAACGTTGACGGCGCCGACATCAAATTCCAAGTTAATAATGCTGGAATACAAACAACTCCGGTTACTATATCCAACGCTGGAAACATAGTAGTAACTGGAAACAGTACTGTCATTAATAGCAATGCAACAGCAGTAGTTGTTACAGGAACAGAAGCAAGCACCAACAGTCAAACAGGTTCTATAAGAACAGCGGGTGGCATTGGTGTTGCTGGGCAGTCTTATTTTAACGACATTGTAAAAGTTAATGGAAACTTAACAACTACAAATCTTGTTACCGAAGGTCAAGGCATTCATGACATCGGTAGTGCATCTAATAAGTACAGAAATCTTTATACAAATACAGTTTATACTACAGTATTAAATGCAGAAACCATTACTGGTAGTAACCTAACAATTGAAGGTAACGTTGAAAGTGCAACTTCGCTTGCTAACTCAACTACATTTAGATTAGTAGGAGATGTTACAAGCACCGAAGTTGAATACGACGGTACTGCAAATGCTGGAACAGGCCAGTTTGTTCAAGAATTTGAAACTACACTTGGACCAGAACTTATTGGTAATAAAAGTTTATTACCTAGAGCAGATATTAATAGAGAAGCAGACGAACTTTTAATCAATGACGTTGGCAACGCTTTAAGAAAAACCACAGTTAATGATTTATTAAGTTTAGTACCAACTTTGCCAGTGGGGAGTATTACGCCTTGGGCAGGTGATTGGAGTGTTGTAGCAACAAGACCTGCAGGATGGCTACTATGTGACGGAAGTCAGGTAAGTCAAACAAAATTTAATCAATTATATACTGTACTCGGCGGAGCAAGCAATTTATATCCACAGCTAGATGATCCACAGCCTGGTAATTTTTATCTACCAGACTTAAGAGGCCGTATGGTCCTTGGTGTAGATAGTATGAATAACTTAGAAGGCACTGGTGGCGGCGCAGCTAACCGCGTGTCAAATAATGCTGCTTCGGCAGTGGGTAGAACAGGCGGCGCAGAGTCAAGAACTTTAAGTGCTAGCAACCTACCAGAACACTCGCATAACATGGAAAGCACAACAGGTGATCCTTTCTATGCTTACAGAGATTACAATGACGGGCAAACAGGAAACGGAATGTCAATTACTTCATCAGGAACAGTCACAGACGGTGGACAACTATCTTCAAATGCAGGTAGTGTAGTCGGTCCTGATGGCACTGAAGTACAAACAGGCACACCTTTAAATGTACTTAACCCTTACATGTCTCTCAACTTTATCATTTACGCTGGGGAAATAACATAATGGCATATAGAATCAATAGAACAGATGGGACGCTGATTACAGAAGTAATTGACGGTACTATTGACAGTAATAGTATCGACATTACACTGATAGGTAGAAACTATGCAGGGTTTGGTGAGATACTAAACGAAAACTTTGTTAAGTTGCTTGAAAACTTTGCAAGTTCTACAAGTCCGCGCAATCCGTTGCAAGGTCAGTTGTGGTATGATAAAAACGAAAATAGACTTAAAATTTACGATGGTAGTACATTTAGAGCAGGCGCTGGCCCAATTGTTTCAGAAACACAGCCAACTGCACTTGTTGCAGGCGACATTTGGATGGATTCGAAAGAAAACCAAATGTACTTTTATGATGGAACTGACCTTACATTAGCAGGACCTATTTACAGTAAGTCACAAAACACAAGCGGATTTGTTACTGAAACAATTAGAGATGATCAGCTACAGCCGGTAACTATTACTAAAATATTTACAGATGGTGTAATGCTAGGTGCGTACTCTCCAAAGAATTTTGTTCCATTAGCTGGCCAAATTCCAGAACTAGGTGACAACTTATATACCGGCTTTAATGCTAGTACTGCGCAGACATTTACTAACAATAACGTAACAGTTGATACTGCAAAGTTCTTATTGGACGCTAGTGGTGTACGTAGAGATGCTTCGCAGTTTTTGTCAACTTATACTTCTGGAACAATTAATGGTAGATTAACAGTTGCCTCAAATAACGGTGTTGTTCTAGGCGCACAAGGTCAGGTAACACATACTATGGAATCTGATCGCTACAACATTACTAATACTAGAAGTAACCAAACAATGGCAATTAGTGTTAGTGTTGACGGCATTAGAGAAAACGCCATTACAATTAATACGCCTAACAGATCAGTTGGTATATTTTCTTCATCCCCAGAATATACACTTGATGTTGGCGGCGATGCCCGTATTACAGGTAATTTAAGAGTTGATGGAGAATTAACAACTATTTCAACTACGGAAGTTGTGGTTGAAGACAGTAATCTAACATTAGGCAGTGGCGCTATTAGTGCAGGTGACGTAAACGGTGGCGGCATTACACTTTCTGGTGCTAATGCTAGCTTAACTTACGATTCTTCTGATAGCGGATATTGGAGATCAAATCAAGACTTCGATCTACCTAGCGGCAAAAAATACTCAATTAACAAACAAATGATTTTGAGTGCAGACACTTTAGGTAATAGTGTTGTAAACTCTAACTTAACTAATGTAGGTATTTTAGACGACTTACTT